>Ga0265318_10001522_pt1 | contig 13495 bp, 14 predicted proteins | sample 4821metaG_FD_192431 | JGI IMG/M metagenome (GOLD analysis project Ga0265318, IMG submission 192431) | Rhizosphere microbial communities from Carex aquatilis grown in University of Washington, Seatle, WA, United States - 4-8-21 metaG | ecosystem: Host-associated > Plants > Roots > Rhizosphere >... | reverse complement strand
TTTTTCCGGCATCGTTTCCCCTCGGGACTGGTTGAATCAAGGCGGCTGGGATGAATTTAAAATTTAAAAGGGATAAAGTCAAAGGGTCCCGGGCCTTTTCTTTTTTTGCCCAAAACCTGGCGGGAAAAGGGAACAGGGGGGGGGCCGGCAAAAGAAAAAGGCCGAGCCCCTTGGGCCTGGGCCGCGATGAAGAAAACCACAGGGGATTCCTCGCCGGGAATATTCCGGCGTAGGACCACCTCCACCTGCTCGGGGGGCGCCTGGAAATAATTCCCGATCGCCAATTGTCAACTGTCCCCCCCGGAATGGACGTTCAGACCGACCTGGGCTGCCCCGGGAACAACCTGCGCCAATAGTAATAAGCCAAGAAGCCAGCCCGGTTTTTTCATAATGATACCTCCGGTTTTTTGCCCTCTGTCCTTTTAGACCGGCGGGAAGCGGAAAAGATTAGGCGAAATCGTGGAAAGGCGGGCAACGGGGGCTTTTATTTCCGGGGCTTGGCCCTACAATAGGCTTTTCTCGGTTTAACCTCCACCAGGGAGTTTCCAACCCATGTTCGCTTTTTTCGCAGGTGCCAGCCTGAGGATCGCCCGGAACCTGATCCAGGTTACCGGTTTGAAGGAAAGCCTGGCCGTTTTCCAAAAAAACAATTTTTCCAATATCAGCGAGGTTGAGGTCCTGAAACTCCTCCTCGCCGTGGACGCCTGCAACCTCCTGCAGACCATGAAAGAGGATTTCATCTCGAGGGAAATTTCCGAGGAGGACCGGCAGGACGCGGTGGATGATTACGTGGTGGAGAATCTCAAGGGTTCGGCGGTCATCCCCTGCCGGGACGGCGCCGAGCGCATGGAGCAATTGGATGAAATCCTCGGGGTCGCGGCCAAGTTCCAGGAAAACTGGACCAGGGAGGACACGAAGGATCCGGGCCCCCGCTTTTACTGCGTCAAGGAACTCCTGAGGCGGCTCAATTGCGAGGACAACACCCCCATTCACGACAATCTCTTCGAGTTCGTTTACCAACAGCACAACCGCTTCATCCGCTACTTTAAGACACTGCTGGAACCCTTCCGGACGGAAGGAGTCCCGGAGCCGGTCCCGGAACAGCCCCTGGCGGTCGTCATGCATGTCCCAGCGGCCGAAACGGTCCACCCTTCCTCGAGTTTGGAAACAGCCTACACCAGGGACGAAAAACCGGAAGAAGAGGAAGGCCCCTCCCCGGTTCTTTCCATCCTGCCGAAGTCCGGACCAGGGGAGCCGGAAACCCCGCCGGAAGCGGAAGCCGGCGGGGAAGACGAGGGCGATAAATCCTCGGAGCCCCTTTCGCGCGCGCGTGAATCGGAAGACGGGGAGGAGCCGAGGGGTCCCCAGCCGGCTAAAATCCCGGCTTTCCGGCCGCTGGATATGATGGATCCTTTATCGGGTTTTCCAAATCCCCGGCCCAGGACCGTGGAAAAAATGGAGGTTGAAAAGGCGCCGGAAATTCCGCTGGAAGAAAATATCCGGGAGTCCTTCACCGGGGAGGCCTTCCGGGAAAACCACACTGAAGGGAACCGCGGGCCGGAAGCCGCGCCTTTGGCCGGGCCTCCCCCCGGCAGCGGGTTGGAACCAGGGAAACCCGGGGCATCCCTCCCGCAGCCCATGCCCCCAGCCGCGGCGCAGGACCCCCCGGCGGAAAAACCCGCCTCGCCGGATCGGATTCCGGAAACAGCCTACCGCCCCTTGGATCTCCAGGATCCCTTGTCCGGTTTCCCCAACCTTCCGCCCTTGGAGGAAAAAGCCCCCATCGAAAAACAAGCGGCGGAACCTTTGCCGGCCAAGGACCAGGAACCTTTTCCCGGGGGGGCTTCCCGGGAAATCCATCCTGAGGTGGTGGAGGGATTGACCCTGCCCCGCTTCGAGGAAGACGGCCTCGAAAAGGCCCAAGAGGCCCTGTCCCATGAACCTTCCCGGGACAGCCTCTTCCCCTCCCCGGGCCAGGAACTTCCGATGGAAAAAGAGACGGTGGAAGAATGGGGGGGAAAAACCGAGGGGGAGGATCCGAAAAGGGAGCCGGGCGGGCAGGAAACCTTCGCGCCGCATCCCGGGTCCGCGCCTATCACGGAGAAAAAAATCGACGGGGATCACCCTCTCCTTCCCGCAACCAACCTGAGGGAGGTGGACCTGGATTCGGGGGAATTTCCCCAAATGGAAAATATGTCCCTGGAAGAGGACGAAAAGCCGGCCTCGCTCGAGGATCTGTCGCCGGGTCCCTCGGTGATGTTCCCCCAGCCGACGCCCCAAATGTTGGAGGAGCTTTTCCGCAAGGTCAATCCGGTCGACCCAAGGGAACAGAAGGGCAATTAGGAATGGGGAGTTAGGAGTTCGGAATTAAAACCTAAACCGTTTAAGGATAAAATGGAAAAACCCTTCACCACAGGTTGCCGGTGGCAACCCCAGAGGCACAGGTAGGCAAAGGCGGGACTTGCTAAACCAAAATATTTTTCCGTCCGCCTCAATCGAAAGTCCTGATTCTTAACGGTGACTCTGTGGCCCCGTCAGGGGCCTGTGGTGAACTGGCGCCGCCTTTGCCTTCCTGGTTCTGCCTGACCCGGTCAATATCCCAAATAATGAGGGGGAACCACCAACCCTTTTCGCTGAAAAGGGACTGTTGGGGCAAGCGCCTGGTTCAGGTAAAATGCCCCACCAGGCGTGAAAGGCTCTCATGAAAAGGCTCCCCGGTTGGCTGGAAAAAGCGGTCTTCTACCAAATCTACCCCCAAAGCTTTTACGATTCCAACGGCGACGGCATCGGGGATCTTCCGGGAATCATCCTCAAGCTCGATTACCTGCGCTCCATGGGGTTCAACGCCCTTTGGCTGAATCCCTGTTTCGCCTCGCCCTTCCTGGACGCTGGCTATGACATTTCCGATTACACCCAAATCGCCCCTCGCTACGGCACCAACGAGGACGCGAAAAAACTCTTCCGCGAAGCAAAAAAACGCGGCATCCGGGTCTGCCTGGACCTGGTGCCGGGCCACACCTCCCTGGAGCATCCCTGGTTTCGGCAATCCGCCGTCCCCCAAAGGAACCGCTACACGGACCGCTATGTTTGGGCCGATGGAAGCTCCGAGATCCAGGAGCCGGGACTGAACCTGATCCGGGGGCTCGCCGAGCGGTCCGTGGGCTACGCGGCGAACTATTATTATTCCCAGCCCTCGCTCAATTACGGCTTCGCGAAGCCCAATCCCCAAAAGCCCTGGCAGCAGCCGGTGGACCATCCCGGCCCCAGGGCCACCGCGAAGGAAATGCTCAGGGTGATGGCCTATTGGATGGGGATGGGGGCCTCGGGCTTCCGGGTGGACATGGCCGGCTCCTTGGTCAAGGGCGACGAGGGATCCCGGGAAACCATCCGGCTTTGGTCGCGGCTTTCCGCGCAGCTGAAGCGGAGATTTCCGGAGGCCTTCCTGGTGTCCGAGTGGTCCGATCCCTCCCGGGCCATCCGGGCCGGCTTCGACGCGGATTTCCTGCTGCACTTCGGGCCCCACGCCGGGGCTTATCTCTCGCTTTTCCGCGCGGGGGAAAAAAGTTTTTTCCACCGGTCGGGCAAGGGCAGCCTTGGGCTGTTCCTCAAAACCTTCCAGCGCCTGACGAGGGAGGCGGGGCCCAGGGGCTATGTCTGCGTTCCCTCGGGCAACCACGACTTCGCGCGGATTTCCTACGGCCTCAGCCGGGAGGAATTAAAAACTTCCTTCGCCTTTTTGCTGACCCTGCCGGGAATACCCTTCCTCTATTACGGCGATGAGATTGGGATGGCCTACCAGGAAAACCTTCCCTCCAAGGAAGGGGGCTATGAGAGGACCGGTTCCCGCACGCCCATGCAATGGGACGGCGGAAAGAACAGGGGCTTTTCCCGGGCCGACCCCCGGAAGCTCTACCTGCCGGTGGACCGGAGAAGCTCGGCGCCGGATGTGGCCTCGCAGGAACAAAATCCCGATTCACTCCTCCGAACCGTGAGGGCCCTGGTCCTGCTCCGCCAAAGGCATCCGGCGCTCCAGGCGAAGGGAACCTTTAAGGTTCTTTCCCAAGGCCCCCACCAGCCCTTGGTTTACGCCAGGGAAAAGGACGGGGAAAAAATCCTGGCCGTGATCCAGCCGTCCGGGAAAAGGGCGCGGGTGAAGCCCCGCCTGGCCGGGAGGCCCGTTCCCCTGCTTTCGAACGGCGTGGAATGGACGGGAAAGGGTTTCTCGGCCCCGGGAGTTTCCTTCGGGCTGTTCAAGCTGGCCTAGAGCTTCTTGCGGGAAAGAGTTAAGATTGAAGGGCTGTTTTCCAGATTTCCCCAAAGGCCCCATCCCATGTTAACGCCATCCCAAACCACCCTGGCCTCCTCCGCCGTCCGGGAGCTCCGCGTCGCCCTCTCCAATTACTTCCTCTATGCCGTGGGCAATGACATGATCCAAAAGTCCATCGACCGTTTTTTAGGGAGCCTGGAGCTTCTCTTCCAGGATCTGCCCTCGGTCGGATTGGGGGAATCGGAAGGGAGGCTCCTGGCCGAGGGAAGCCCCCTGGATGAGCGCATGACCGGCTCCACCAACATGATCAAGGACCTGTTCCTCACCCACAAGATCCAAACCCTCGCCTTCCAGAAGGGGGTGGAGGCGGTGGAAATCAAGGCCCTCTTCGAACTTCTCAAGCCCAAGGCCCTGCCCACGGGACTTTCCCTGGTGCAGGCCCTGGTCCAAAAACCCCTGCCCCATATCCGGCTCAATGAGAAAGTTTACGTGGCGATCAAGGAAGGGGAAAAGGTGGTAACCCGCGAGGGCCTGCCTCCCGGCGAGGAAAACCTCCAGGAGGCCCTGGAAGCCCTGCAATATTTTCTCCAAATATTTTCAAGGGTCCGGCCCGAGAGCACCAAAAGGGAAGTGGCCCGCAAGATGATCGACAACATGGGAGGCTGGCTGGTCACGGGGGAACCGGGAGCCGGTCCCGGGACCGCCGGCGGAGGGAAAGGCGGAGGGGTGGGGGGCCAACCGCTGCTGGAAGTGATGGGCGGACTGGTGAGTTTGAAACAAAGCCTGGCCTCCCTGAAGGATCCAGGCCAAATCAAAAACGCCCAGATCAGCATGGATGAGGTGCTGAAAAAATTGGTGCTGTTGGCCGAGAGCCAAGGGGTGGGAGCGGAGGCTGCGACGGCCCTGGGAGCGGCGTCTTCGGAGAGCCAAGGCTCCTTGTTTGAGGCCAACAGCGTTTTGGGGGACCTGCGGGCCGGCAAATTCGAGTGCCTTTGGGACCCTTCCCTGGAGCGGCAGGTGGATGAGACCTTTTCGATCCTGCAGGAGCCGCAGGAAGCCGATGGGTTTGAGGCCTTTTGGGAGGAGGTTTGGAAAAAAGTCCTCGCCGGAAACCTGCAGGAACAAACCCTGGCCTTGAGGCACTTGAACCGCTTGAGGTGGAAACAGATCACCAGGCCCCTCCAGCTGGAGGCCTTGCGGAACATGGAAAAATTCCTGGTGGAGTGCCCCCATCCCGCCACCTACCCGATCGCCCTCACCCTGGTCCAGGATTGGCTGCCGCAGGAAGTGGACCACCCGGATTGGGGGGAGTTTTTGGAAACCACCCGGGTGCTCCAGCAGGCCGCCGGGCAAAAACCCCAGCTGTTCGAGAAACAAAACCTGGCGGCCCAAGCGGCGCTGGAAACGGTGTTTTGCTGGCCGGTCCTGGAAAGGATTCTGGCGGTCCATACGAAGCTGGCCAAGGACAAGGTGATGAGCCTTCTGTCCCTGCTGGGCCCCCTGGCCTCTGAATTTCTCCTGGAGAAAACCCAGCGCGCCGCCGCCGAAAGCCCCGAATGGAAGGCCGCGGTCGACCTGCTGTCCGGCATGGAGGCCGGCGGCAAGGCCGTCTTCGAGCCATGGATCAGGGAAAAGGGGGAAGGGGCGGATCTGGGAAGGTTCCTGGAAATTTTCAAGCGGGTTCCCCTGCCGGGACACTTGGCGGATTATTTTGAAAAGCATTGGGGAACATTGGCGGCCGAGAACCAAGCCAAAATCCTGGAAGTGGCGGAGATGTGGAAGAGGGCGGATTTCCGCCCCATGCTCCTGCGCCTGATGGACCATCCGGACCGGCCCATCGCCGCCAAGGCCCTCCAGGTGCTGGCCAAGGTCGGGCTGGAAGGCGATTCGCGCGCCATCGTGGCGGCGGTGAAAAATTACCCTGAGAAGTCCGGCGGCCGGGACCGGTTTTGGGCCGCCGCCTGCCTGGCCCTGGGCGAGCTGGGCGACCCCTTGGGGATGGATCCCTTGATGGAGTGGGCGGACAAGTATAAATTCCTCCAAAGTAAAAAAGAGAGGAGCCTGGAGGTGCGGCGGGCCGCCATTGAGGGTTTGGGCTATTTCCGCTCCAACTTGGTCAAGACCTTCCTGGCCTCGCTCCAAAAGGACGCGGAAAAGGAATTAAAAGCCGCCCTGGAGCGGTCCTTGAAATCCATCGACGAGAAGCTATCCCGGCCCCAGGATTCCCAGGAAGCTTGAGGGAAAAGGAAAAAAATAAAATGAGAAAAACACCTATCCTCCTTCTCTTGTGGTTCACCGCCGTCCCCTCCTTCGCTGGAACGGCGCTCAAGGCCCGCGTCCAAAGCTTCGAGAATAAGGACGCCTGGGCCAATGTGGCCGTCTCCATCGGCGTCAATAAACTGAGGCTGGATTTTAACGGGCCCTGGTCCCATGGTTCTTTGATCTATGACCGTGAGACGGCCTTGCTGACGGCGGTGGATGATTTCCGAAAAACCATTTACGCGGTCACCCCCTCGGACCAGGCCACCTTGAAGCTTCTCTCGTCCCTGGGTTTGGCCCTGGCCGAGAGCCAGGCGGACAAGGGCAATGGGGGCGGGAGGAAAACCTTCGAGATCCTCCGCGAGGACGTCCGGCTTCTGTTCAGCGGCTCGCCGAAGCTGGCGGCGCGGGGCGTTCGGACCAGGGGAATGGTCTGCGATCAATATGTCACCGAGCTGGAGGGGGAAAAGGCCCGCGAAGTTTGGGTGGCAGCGCCGGAAAAAACCGCCATGAGCGCCGAGGATTACCACACCTTTCGGAGCCTGGTTCACCTGGCGCTGGACCTGGGCGGCGGCGCCTTGTCCCAATTGGGCGCCGACCCGGCGGTCCTGCAGGGGCTCTTGGCCGAGCCCGAACTGCCGGTTCTCTCGATCCTTTACGCCAAGGGGAAAGCCGCCAGCCGCCTGGAGATATTAAGCGTCGCGGCCCAGGCCTTTGAGCCGGCCGCCTTCGATCCGCCAACCGGATACCAGCCGTTAGGCCTGATGGACCTCCTCAAGCCCCGGGCCTCCGCTTCCGCCAGCCCTTAAGGGGCTTTGCGACTTTATTCCCCGGCCCGGTATCAATTGGGAGGGGAAGCCTTTAAGATGTCCCTAGATTTATCACGACAGGGAGACGAACATGACAAAGCAAAAGGGTCCGAAAAGGGCCAAGCTGGCGTTTACGGTAAGCCGCATTGAACGGAAAAAAACGCGCCATTTGAAGGGCGCCGCCCTGGAGGCGATGCAGGCCAAGATCGCCGCCGCGAAGCCGAAAGTACAAGCGCCTGCCGCGGCAGCCGGCAAGTAAAGAGCCTAACCGTTGGGGGGGTCCATGGAATCGGAAAACAAATTGGTGCACGAGTCCGCGATACAGGTTAAAAGCGGGGAATACCGCTTTTCCGTCAAGGATTCCCCCAGGTCCGGCCGCTATCTTTTGATCGAGGATGTCCGGATCAAGAACGGCAAGACCAGGACGGAGCGGGTCGTGGTTTATCCCGAGCTGATGGAAGGTTTTGACGCCGAGTACCAAAAGGCCAAGGCCCACATGAAGCACCAGCCGTCCGGGGGAAATCCCCCGCCCGAAGCCCAGAGCTGAACGCAGGCCCCCGAAAGCCCCCCGCCAATCGATTCCGTCTGAAGGCCCTGTTTCGATCCTGGCCCAAGCTATTCCCATGGGTTGACCCCGTCCACCTAGGGGTTTGCGCCTGTCCTCCCACCCTTAAAAATCCAATGAAATCCCTGTGCCGCGCCAATATTTTCGGAATTTCGCGGATATTTCAGGGAATAAAGCCGGGGAATCGGACTCTATCAGGTAGGAGATGATTCCGGCATGGTTTTCAGGTTCGTTGAAGGTTGAACCTATTGAAACTTCATTGGAAAAAGCGGGATCCGATATCGTTTCTGAATTTGAGGACAGGGAGTTTTATATGAAAGCGACGACTCGTATTTTAATGGCTGCAGGACTGGTATTTCTTCTGGCCGGATGCAATGGTAAATTTTCGGCGGTGGCCCCCCTGGCCAATAGTCCCGTGGCGCCCGCGGTGGTTTACAGCCCCTCGGTGGCGGACAACCACCTCACGGCGGATGTTTATAACTGCAATAAATCCGACGTCGATAATGTTTTCTTCTCCCCCTTCAGCATCATCACCGCCCTGGCCATGGCCAGCGAGGGCGCCAAGGGCAATACCCAGCTGGAAATGCAAAAGGTTCTATACTTGAACAGCGACGATACTATCCGCCGGACAGGTTTTCAAAGCCTCATCGCCGAGATCAACAAACCGGGCAAGGGCTATCAACTCAGCACTTCCAACCACCTTTGGCTGGAGCAAACCTTCACCCCCCTTTCCACCTTCGTGAATCCGGTAGTCCAATATTACAGCGCGGGAGTCACCAGCCTGGATTTCATCAACAATCCCGGCGGCAGCGCCCAGACCATCAACGATACCGTCTCCAACGAGACGGCCGGCAAAATCACCAACCTTCTTTCCCCCAGTGATTTGCCCCCGACCACCAAGTTTGTCCTGACCAACGCCATTTATTTCAAGGCCGATTGGCAAAGGCAATTCGAGGCCTCGAGCTCATTTCCACGGGCCTTCTTCCTGAATAACGGCTCGACGGCCCTGCCCACCATGATGAACCAGACCATGCCTGGCGCCATTGAGGACTATTACGGCAAGGCCCAGGTTTTGGAATTGCCCTATGTGAACAGGGATGTGTCCATGTTCATCTTTCTGCCCCCGACGGGGCAAATGGCGGGTTTGGAGGCGGACATGACGGGCCCCCAGCTCGACGGGTGGTTCGCCGCCAGGGTCGCCCCCTCCTTGGGCGTGACCCAGGTCGCCGTGACCCTGCCCAAGTTCAAATTTTCAACCCACTATGACTTGGGGAACATTCTCAAATCCCTTGGCATGGTTTCGGCCTTTAGCTCGACCATGGCGGATTTTTCCGGAATCGACGGGCTGAAGGATTTATACATCTCCAAGGTGGTTCACCAGGCCTTTGTGGCGGTGGATGAGAAGGGAACGGAAGCGGCGGCCGCGACCGGCGTCATTGGTGTCGGGATGGTCTCCTACACCCCGATGCCGCCGACCGTTCCCTTCACCGTGGATCATCCCTTCTTTTTCGCGCTCTATGAGAACAATGCCCGCGCGGTTTTATTCCTGGGCAAGGTGAACGATCCCACCAAATAAATAGGTTCAAGGGCCTGGCGGGATTCCAGGGAAAATTTAAATAAAAAAGGGACGCCGTAAATCGGCGTCCCTTTTTTATTTAAGGAATGACGGGGTGGATGGAATTTGCCGAACTTGGCTCCTGGACCAGGCGGATCCCTCAGGCTTTGGAGGCGGGATTCCTTCGAACCTTATGGCGGGGGCGGCCCCGGCGGGGTTTGGGCCTGACCGGCGCCTTGAAGAATTCCCGGAGGGGATAATTCAAGGTCGTGGAGATGAGAAAGAGGGTTTTAATGGTGAAATTCCGGCCCGTTTCCCAAGCCTGCACCACGCTGACGGACCTTTCTAACCGTTCGGCGAATTGGGCCTGGGTCAAGTCCCGCTGGGCCCTCAGCTCGCCCACCCGCCGGCCTAAATTTTTAGTGATCGTCGTTAATTTTTTTTCGTTCAACTTCATGGCTGCATCATCCCCGAAACCCACCCTCTTTAAAACCGGCATATATGCCAGTTTTAAATGCCGGTTTCTGCCATTAATTTGGGGCGGCCCTGGATCCTTTTTCAAGGGGATGCCGCGCTGAAATGGCTTCCCGCCGTTCGACCGCTCTTTTTGCCGGTCATTTTTTCACCCCCGTCCGACCCAAAGGATTAAAAATGACCTCCAGTGCCCCCTTGCCCGAGGAGTTGTTGGGAATCCTGAAATACTTGAGGGATAACAGCTATATCCGGGGAATCGGCTCCATTGAGCCCAAGGCCCTCCTGGCCGCGACCGGGTTGGAGGAACCCAAGATGAGATCGCTTTTGGAGGCCTGTGTTGATTCCCAATGGATTGAGATCGTCTTTCACTCGGAAGTCTGCCTATCGCCGGGAGGGCTCAAGGCCCTCCTCCTCGCGGGCAGGTAACCGGGCCTGCCCCGCCGGAAATCCAGGCGGCCATAGCCCAGGGGCCCAAAAGGGATTAAAATAAACTCAGCCCAAATGAAAGGGAGGCTTTCCCATGCTGAAAAAGAAAACCCAGGCTTCCATCGTGGAAAAACGAAAAAAAGAACGGCGAAAACCCGGCGATCAGCGCTTTCCGGGACGGCTGGTGGATAAGGTTTACGCCGCGCCTCCCCGCAAGGGCGACCGCCGGGCGGGCGACCGCCGGAAAAAATAGAACCCTCCACCGGTAGAACCACGAAGTTCACCAAGGAAGGCAACCGCAAAACCGATTCACCACAGGTAGGTAAAGCCATTTGATTGAGGCGGCGCCGAAAATGATTTTGGGATTAAAACTACGAATGGCGAATTACTGACTACGAATCGCTTTTTCCTGAGGGGGTCCGGGTTGGAACCAGATTACGAAATCCTCAAGGACACGGTGCTTTATATCTTCCGAAAGCGGAAAACGGCCTTTCTCATGACGGAAACCGTATTAAAAGAGATGAGGTTTCAAAAAGAGATACTTCCCAAAGAGGATAAGGAAAGACTGGATCATCTCCTGGAGAGGATGAGGGAAGGGGGCCTGGTGACGCTCAACCAGCCAAAATTCGCGGCCTTGACCGGCGAGGGAAAAGAAGAAGCCGAAAAAATCACAGGGGACAGGGCCGTCCAGGTTGAGAAGGACATGGCCCGGCGGCTTATATGATCCGGGAGGAAGGGGCGGATGGGAGGCCCTATTCGGGCCCCTCCCGCGTCTGAAAGGACAAGCTTCCAAGGGAGAAACCGTGAAATTATCCTCGTTGTTTTTTGGCCTGGCTTCGCTCGCGGTTTTTTCGCCACTGGGGGCCGGCCCTGTCGCCTTTGAGAATTTCGATTACAAAATCAGCCTTTCCGAGACCCTGCCAGGCATCGATAACGCCCCCGCCACGGCGGGAGGGCCTGTGATTAACGTGGATGTCACGGACAAGCGCCGGTCCCTCACCACCCGTTTTCCCCTGGGGATTTACGCCATCCAGCAGTATTTCCTGGAGGGGGACAAGCTCAACCTCCTTTGCCGCACCTCCCTGCGGGACAATCCCCGCCAGCTTTACAGCTTCATTCAATTAAATCTTTCCAACAGCTCCGACTCCCGCCAATATTCAGGACTCGAAAAATATTATTTCTCGCCTGACCAAGGGGAACTTTTAGCCGTTATCGACGAGGGGGACGGGGGCGAGTCCCTGGGGTTGATCCGTTTGAACCGGGGGCCGGCGGGGTTGGACTGGCTCTATTCGGAGCGGGAAAAAGCGAACCTTTTCCGCCAATCCCTGGGGCAGGGGAAGGGCCTCCGGCTGGCCAGTACCGCGGGATGGAGCGCGGACGCCCAAGCCGCGGCTTTTGTCTTGTCGGACAAGGAAGCAAAGGGCGGGACGAAATTTTACCTGGCCTGCCTTTTTCTCACGGAGGAACAGGTCGGCGCAGCGGCGAAAGAAGTGGACCTATCGGCTTTCCAGATTCCCGAGGGAGGAACCATCGATAAAGTCGACTGCGTTGGGGACGTGGCAACCCTCTATTTTCCCCCGAAGGATTTATCCGGGGCCTCGAAGGTGGTGTTGAAACTTCCCCGCCCTCTGGCCCCGCCCACCCCCGGCCCTTGAACCTGGCTTTTAACGGCAGACGAAAACCGCGGCCGACAAGGGCGCCAGGGAAATTTCGAATTGGTTTTTTTCCACCTTGCCCTTTTTGCCCGCCGCCAATAGGGCCGATTTGGAATCAAACCCGTAGCTTTCATAAGCCCCGTAATTGGTTTTTCCCTGGATCTTGAATTGGCCCTTCACCGGGTCCTTTTGGCTTTTATTCAACACCACCAGCCACAAGGTCCCGGGATTTTTGGAATCAACGGCCGCATAGACGGAAGTTTGGACCACATCGTCGGTGGCTGAGGAAACAGCCGTGTCCCCGAAGGCCGAGCCCTTGCCGTCGTAGTTGCGGAAAAGCTTGAAGGCCGCCTGGTTGTAGGCTTTCAAATCCCCCCAATAGGTCGCCAAGAAAACATTGAATTTTCCGAAGATGCCCAGGACGTCGGCTTGGGCCAATCCGCCGGAAACATGGTCTCCCGCGCCATAGTCATACTCGCTGAAGGCCATCTTGGTGCCGGGATAATGCTTGTCGATTTTTTCCTGGACCCAGGGCAGGAGCTGGATGGGCTTGCCGCCGGTTGAGTATTGGGTGATCCAGCTTTTTTCCACATAGCCCGGATCCCAGAGGCTGCGGGGCGCCTGGAGGCGGGCTTCCACGCTCTCGGGACTGGTGTCGTTCTCGGTGATCCGCTTGCCCCCTCCCTGGGCTTCCGGGTACCAGTGCAGGTCCAAGGCGTGGAGCAGGCGCTTCCGGTGGCGCTTTTCCAGCACCTTCATTTGTTCCAGGTAAAAATCCAGGTAAGTCCCAAAAGTCGCGTTTAATTCCTTGGAATCATCGGCGTCCTGGAGGGTCGTGAACTCGCCCCAGCCGTAACAGACCGGGCCCAGGATGGTCGCGGTGGGGTCCACGAGAAGGATATTGGTCGCCAATCCCTCGGTGCGGTTGACCATTTCCCAATATCCGGTTTTTTTCGGGTGGATGCGCGGATGGGTCGAGGGCCAAATGGCGGTCTCGTTGTCCAGGTCGTAAAACTTGACGCCCCCCTCGGAGGCTTTTTTGAAATTCGAGACGAGGTAATTGATGAATTCATCCTCATAAACCACCGGGTCCTTGCCGCTGGGGGTGAGGGTGAATTTCCCTTTTTTGTGGAAGGCGATGGGTTTCCACCTCTTGCTGGGGGCCGCGTCCTTTTCATCCACCACGCCCAATTTGTCCGCGGCCACATAGCCAGCCATCGGCACGGTGATGAGCGAGTCCAGTCCTTCCTTTTGGCTTTGCTCCACGAATTGCCTTACCATCGATCCCGGCTGGTCGCAATCGGTGTAATGGAGGTTCTGCGCGCACATCCAGTCGTCGCTGGTGTGGTGCCAGTCGTTGCCCGCGTTGGAGGCGTTGTTGACCCAGTTGTAGCCCGTCATGCGGTTGCCGCCCAGGCGCCGGACCGTGGTGTGGGTGTCCCCCGGATCCTTATCATTGATGCCGTAGATATAGGGGCTGATGGG
>Ga0265318_10001516_pt1 | contig 13534 bp, 17 predicted proteins | sample 4821metaG_FD_192431 | JGI IMG/M metagenome (GOLD analysis project Ga0265318, IMG submission 192431) | Rhizosphere microbial communities from Carex aquatilis grown in University of Washington, Seatle, WA, United States - 4-8-21 metaG | ecosystem: Host-associated > Plants > Roots > Rhizosphere >... | reverse complement strand
GCATCGCCACACGCTATGACCGGCTCGCCAGGAACTTCCTCGCATCCGTCTGCCTCGTCGCCGCTATCGTGTGGTGGATTTTATGAGTCTGGGCCCTAGCTTGTAGCCTCGACGCCATACCGTATTGCCGCTTCGAGCGTGTCGATGTTTATGTCTTTCAACGCTTTGAACTTGATGCAATACCCGCTCACGCTCGCCTTGCCGAGCTTCTTTCCGTATGCGCGGGCCAGATATTTCTTGTCTTCGATGCCGAGGATATAGACCGAGATTCCCGTCGTGTTCGCGCTGAGGCCGATTTGATAAAACTCCCGGGATTTGCCGTTCGCATATTTTATCGTGTGAAGGCCGTATCCAATATTGGGATTGGAGACGGTTTTGCCGTCACCGTCTCTGCCGTCCAGGAACCATAGCTTGCACCGCGGCATCGCTTTCAGAACGAGGCGATGCAGCGCCCGCATGTCGCTGCGCTTCGGTTCAGGCTGGCTCGCGATATATTCTTCGATCTGTTCGCGAATTTGCATGGCTCAAGCAACGCCGAGCTTGCCGCGCTCGCCGGGACGGCCGGAGCTTGCGAGTTCCTCGGGCGTCACGAAATCGGCCAGATCCGCCGCCTCCATGAATGGCCGGAGTTCGATCGCGCCCTTGTGGCCGGGTACGGCGGGACTGCGCATCACCCAGGCCAGAGCCTCGTCCATGTCCTTGACCTCCCAGATCGAAAAGCCGGCGACCAGCTCGCGGCTTTCGGCGAACGGCCCGTCGACGACGGAGCGCCCTTTGCCGTCGAAGACGACGCGTCTGGATTCCGAGCTCTTAAGACCCGCGCCCGCCACGAAAACACCGGCCTTGACCAGCTCCTCGGTGAATTCGTCCATCGCGGCGAACGCCTCTTTCATCTCGGGCGTGGGCTCCATCTTGTCGCCCATTTCATTGTTGAAGAACACCATCACGCGCATCGTCCGTCTCCTTGTTCGAGCCCGCCCCTGTGGCGTCTCAGTGTGACGACGAACGAGCCTGCCGGAAATCGACATCGTCCTGCAAATTTTTTTCGACGTGTGAAGCGCAGGGCCTCAATGCAGCTTCCATTCGACGGTCGCCTGCCAGGGCACGGCGACGGGCTTGGCGTCCTGCGTCGCGGGCTTGTAGCGCCACTGGGCCACGCAGGCGGCGGCGGCGTTGTCGAGATCGGCATTGCCGCTCGATTTCGCGACGCTGACATCGCTGACCGTGCCTTGCCCGGTCACGGTGAAGGCGAGCGTCGTCTTGCCTTCGATGCCTGCTGTCAGGGCGGATCCGGGATAGTGCCGCAGGCAGCTGGTCGCCCCGGCGGACTGTGGGGACGCATCGGCGAGCGCCTGGGCCGGCAACGCGACGAGCGCCGCGAGAACGGCAAGTTCGAATTTCCCGCGCATGGCCTATCCCCCCGGATTTACCCCGTACGCGCGAACATTAAACTCTCGCAGGAATACGGACAACCGTGGCAACCGCATGGACTTCACATTAAGGTTGCCCGCAGCCGATGGAGGTCCGACGATGAACCGCTCTCTCTTGCTCGTTCCCGCGCTCTTGGCGCTGTCGCTTTCGCCCGCGCTGGCGCAGTCGAAATGCTTCTCGATCCGCGAGTTCGAAGGCTGGCGCGCGCCGGACGCCAAGACGATCAACATCCGCGTCGGCCAGACGCGCTACTATCGTCTCGATCTCGGCAATGCGTGCCCGATGCTGACCGAGCCCGGCGCGCATCTCGTCACCAAGACGACGGGAACCGACCAGGTGTGCTCCGGCGTCGATTGGGACCTCGCCGTCGCGCACGACACGATGGGAAGCCTCGCCTCGCACTGCATCGTCAAGACGATGACGCCGCTGAGCCAGGCGGAGGTGGATGCGCTGCCGAAGAAGTACAAGCCGTAGGTTCGGGCTGCGCGCCATCCTTCGAGGCTCGCTACGCTCGCACCTCAGGATGACGCTACTGCTAAAGTAGGCACGTCACCCTGAGGTGCGAGCCGTAGGCGAGCCTCGAAGGGCGATGTGCCGCTGGACTCAGAGATTCATGTCCGAGAGGCCGAAGGCGGCTGGGACGTCGGCGGCTCGTCGGCGCTGCTGCTCACCGCGCTGCTCGTGCCCGCTGTCCTATGGCCTGCTGCTGTCGCTCCTGGGCACCCTGGCCGCGTTCCTGCAGTTGAGACGCTATTTCCGCGTTGTACGGAAGCAGACAAACTGAGTGGTGGCGCGGCCGTCACCAAACGCGTAGATGTGCGGGCTCAACCTTGGGACCGCTGGACTTGGCGAGCGATTTTCAGGCCGATATCGACGCCGTCAATGCCGTCTCCGTCGTGCCCACCATCCTGGACGTGGTCTGCCGCTTGACCGGCATGGGCTTCGCGGCCGTGGCGCGCGTGACCTCCGACCGCTGGATCGCATGCAGCGTGCGCGACGACATCGCCTTCGGCCTCACGCCCGGCGGCGAACTCCAGGTCGCGACCACGATCTGCAACGAGATCCGCCAGTCGGGCGAGGCCGTCGTCATCGATCACGTCGCCGGCAACGAGCGCTGGTGCAATCATCCCACGCCCGCGATGTACGGCTTCCAGAGCTACATCTCGATGCCGATCGTCCTGCGCGACGGAAGCTTCTTCGGCACGCTCTGCGCCATCGATCCCAAGCCCGCGCGCCTCGAAAATCCCGAGATCGTCGGCACGTTCCGCCTGTTCGCCGATCTCATCGCCTTCCATCTGCAGGCCGATACGCGGCTCGCCGCGAGCGAGGCGAGCCTGCTCGGCGAGCGCAAGGCGGCGGACCTTCGCGAGCAGTTCATCGCGGTGCTCGGCCACGATCTGCGCAACCCGCTCGCCTCCATCCAGGCCGGCGTGCGCCTGTTGGGCAAAGAGCCGCAGAGCGAGAAGGCCAAAACCATCCTGGCGATGATGCAGCAGAGCGTGACGCGGATGAACGGGCTCATCGGCGACGTGCTCGACTTCGCGCGCGGCAGGCTGGGCGGCGGCTTCATCGCGACGTTCGGCGAGGAGAGCCTCGTCCCCGTGCTCACCCAGGTCGCGGGCGAGCTCAGCTCCGCCTATCCCACGGCCGAGATCGACGCGCAGTTCGCCATTTCCCATCCCGTGCGCGCCGACCGCGCGCGCATCGCCCAGCTCTTCTCCAATCTTCTCGGCAACGCGCTCGTCCATGGCGGGACGGATGCGCCGATCCGGGTGCGCGCGGCGACCGAAGACGGCATCTTCGAGCTGTCGGTGAGCAATGCCGGCCAGCCCATTCCCGCCGATATCCTGGCGCATCTCTTCGAGCCCTTCGTCCGCGGCAGACAGGGCGGCCAGCCGCAGGGATTGGGGCTGGGTCTCTACATCGCCTCGCAGATCGCCAAGGCCCATGGCGGCGTGCTGACGGCCACGTCCACGGCGGAAGAGACGCGGTTTACGTTCAGGATGCCGCTGTAAATATCCTCCCCCGTACTCACGGGGGAGGGGCGAGCGCAGCGAGCGGTGGGGGAAGTCCCCCTCCGGCGCTTCGCGCCACCTCCCCCGTGAGTACGGGGGAAGATCACGTCGTGAAAAACCACACCCGCGTGTCTCCATACGAGCGCTCATCCGCCAGCGCGAAGCCATCCGTGGACGGAACGTCTTCATCCTCCGCCGTCTCCGCCACCACGAGCGCGTTCGGCGAGAGCCAGCCGCCGTCCTTGAGCGCCACGAGCGCGCCCGCCGCGAGCCCCTGGCGATAGGGCGGGTCGAGGAAGGCGAGTTCGAACGGGCCGCCGCTGCCCGCCGCCATGGGGCCGAGCTTCGTCGCGTCGCGCCGCCAGATCCTGGTCGCGCCGGTGAGCCCCAAGGCCTCGACATTGGTGCGGATCAGCGCGCGGCTCTCGGCCGCATCGTCGATGAGCAGCGCAAGCGCGGCCCCGTGCGACAAGGCCTCGATGCCGAGCGCGCCGGTGCCCGCGAAGAGATCGATCACGCGCGCGCCTTGAAGCGAAAAGCCGATGCCGAATTCGTTGTGGTTGAGGATGTTGAACACCGCCTGGCGCACCTTGTCCGAGGTCGGCCGCACGCGCGCGTCGGCGGGCGCCACCAGCGCGCGCCCGCGCATCGTGCCTCCCGTGATCCTCACAGGTCCTTCCGCATGAAATGGCGCGCGTGGCGGCCGTCCAGCCACGAAAGCTCGGCGAACTGCCCATAGCCGAGCTTCTCGTAGAACGGCTTGGCCTGGAAGCTCATCGTGTAGAGCCACGCCTCGCGCGCGCCGAGCCGCTTCGCCTCATCCTCGACCAGCTCCATCGCCTGCCTGCCGAGCCGGTGCCCGCGCGCTTCGTCGTCCGTCCATACGACTTCCACATAGACGCTGTCGCCCGCGAGCCGTCCGATCACCCCGCCATGCAGCGCGCCCGCCTCGTCGCGGATCGCCACGGTGATCTTGTGCGATTTGAGATCGGGAACGGCGGCCAGGTTGAACGCGCGCAAGCCCGCCATCACGCCCGCGAGCACCTTGTCCTCGGGATCGTCTTCCAGCGCGGCCTTCATGGCTCGTCCGAGACCTTGACCAGCAGCTTGCCGGTGTTGCCGCCGGTGAAGAGCAGGTCGAGCGCCGAGAGCGCGTTCTCGATGCCGCTCACGACGTGCACGTCGTATTTGATCCTGCCCTGCGCCAGCCATGTCGCCATCTCGGCCTGGAACTCGGGAAGACGCGGGAAGTAGTCGATGATGATGAAGCCCTCGATGCGCGCACGCTTCATCAGCACGTTCGTCAGGTTTACGCCCGCGGGCGTCTCGATTGCGTTGTAGGTCGAGATCATGCCGCAGAGCACGATGCGGGCCTTCAGGTTGATCCGCTCGAGCACCGCGTCGAGGATCGCGCCGCCCGCGTTCTCGAAATCGACGTCGATGCCGTTCGGGCATTCGCGCCTGAGCGCTTCGGCGAGGTTCTCGCGGCGATAGTTGATGCAGGCGTCGAAGCCCAGATCATTCACCACATGCCGGTACTTCTCGTCCGAGCCCGCGAGCCCCACGACGCGGCAGCCTTTCAGCTTGGCGATCTGGCCCACGATCGAGCCCACCGCGCCCGCCGCCGCCGAGACGACGACGGTCTCGCCCGCTTTCGGCTTTCCGATGTCGAGCAGGCCGAAATAGGCGGTCGCGCCCGTCATGCCGAGCACGCTCATATAGGCGTCGAGCGGCACGCTGCTCTTAGGTAACGGCATCGCGCCGTCGGCGACGGCGTATTCCTGCCAGCCGCCGATGCCGCTCACCACGTCGCCCGGCTTGTAGGCGGGATTGTTCGACTGCTCGACGACGGCGAGCGTGCCCCCGCGCATCACCTCGCCCAGGCCCACCGGCGGCATATACTGATCCATGTCGCTCATCCAGATGCGGTTGGTGGGGTCGAGCGAGAGATACACTGTACGCAGAAGAATCTGACCGGGACCGGGCACGGGGATCGGCTGCTCGACGAGCTCCAGGTCGCCCGGCTTGATGTCGCCCACCGGGCGCCTGCGCAGGATCCATTGGCGGTTGGCGTTACGCATGAGGGCTCTCTCCGACACTGTTACAGCTCGACCGTCATCCAGCCTTCGGCTTGCACGGGAACGCATGCTTCCCGGAGAGTATCGCGCCCACCACGCGCGGGGAATCTTTTAGAACTTGTGGATCGGCATCCGTCGCCCATTTGTTGAATGCCAATCGTAGTTGCTCTCCGGTGGGGCCGACTGTCGGACAAAGGACAACGGTCGAATAGTGATTTAAATCCTGCAACATAACCGCGGAGTCCCAGACCCCCAGCAGATATTCCTCGCAATCTCGTTGATCAGTTTTACACTCTTCAACCAATGCGCTTACCCTGTTTGAACCTTCTGCCGCTCGGACCTGACCAAGAGTCCCACAAAATATGACTGCCGAGATCACAACGATTCTAGTGATGCCGCTCATTTTGCTCTCCGCATCATTGCCCGGTACCATGCATCTCTGTCCATTGGGCCCCAGGCCAGAAGCGCCCGATGGTCGCAGCGCACAAGTTATCCGCCAAAGGTAAAGCTGCAACGGTGCCCTCTCCCCGGATGGCTTTGCGTCAGTCTACAGGGAAGGCTATAGCCCAATCCATGTCCCGGATGGTCCGCCTTGTCTTGATCCTTTGGACGGCGATGCTCGCGCCCGCCTTGGCGCAGATCGACGCCGCGCCCAAGGTGCATGCGCGGCTGATCGCCGAGCGCGAGGCGGTCGAGCCCGGCGGCACGGTCACCGTCGCCCTGGAGCTCGCGACACGGCCCGGCTGGCACACTTACTGGATCAATCCGGGTGATGCCGGCGCGCCGACCGAGATCAAATGGAGCCTGCCGCCGGGATGGCACGCCGGTCCGATCCAGTGGCCCGCGCCGCAGGCCGAGGCCGTCGGTCCGCTGATGGATTACGGCTACGAAGGCAAGCCTTGGCTTCTCGTCGACATCACCGCGCCCAAGGACGCCGCTCCCGGCGCCGCGACGCTTCAGGCGCAAGCGAGCTGGCTCGTCTGCGCCGAGGTCTGTGTGCCGGAGGACGCCAATGTCGGCTTGCAGCTCGGCGTGGGCAAGCCGTCGCTGCCGCCCGACACGGACTTCGCCGCCGCGCGCGCGAAGCTGCCGGTGAAATCGCCTTGGCCGATGCGCTATGCGGCGGGCGAAACGCTCGATCTCTTCGTGCAGGCCGCGCCGCTCGCGAGCGCGCATCCGGCGAAGGCCGAGTTCTTCCCGCTCGCGCCCGGACGCATCAACGGCATCGCGCCGCAGGCGCTGGGCTTTGCCGATGACGGCATCGTGCTGCGCCTTCAGAAGGGCAAGAAGGCATACGGCGGCGCGCTGGAGGGCGTGCTCGTGCTGACCTCGGCCGACGGATCCACACAGGCGTTGCAGGTCGATGCGATGCCGGGCGCGGTTCCGCAAGCGAACTTCGGCGGTGCGGGCGGCACGGCGCTGTGGCTCGCGCTGGCGTTCGCGTTTCTCGGCGGCCTGATCCTCAACCTGATGCCCTGCGTGCTGCCGATCCTGGCGATGAAGGCGCTCGCGCTCGCGGGGCATGGCGGCGGCGGCAGCCGCGCCGCGCGCGAAGGTATCGCTTACGGCGCCGGCGCGATCCTGAGCTTCGTCGGTCTCGCTGCGGTTCTCGTCGCGTTGCGCGCGGGCGGATCGGCGGTCGGCTGGGGCTTCCAGCTTCAGGAGCCGATCGCGGTCGCGGGCTTCGCGCTGCTGCTCTTCGCGGTCGGCCTCAATCTCTCCGGCGTCTTCGAGCTTCCGGGCTTCGGCGGCGGCGACGCGCTCGTGCGCCAGGGCGGGATGGCGGGCGCGTTCTTCACCGGCGTGCTCGCGGTCGCGGTCGCAGCCCCCTGCACTGCGCCGTTCATGGCGGCAGCGCTTGGGTTCGCGCTGACGCAGCCTGCGGCCGTGGCGCTCGGCGTGTTCGCGGTGCTGGGCCTGGGCTTCGCGGCGCCGTTCATCCTCATCGGCTTCTCGCCGCGCCTGCTGCGCATGATCCCGAAGCCGGGTGCGTGGATGCTCTGGTTCAAGCAGGCGCTCGCGTTCCCGATGTATGCCGCGGCGGTGTGGATGGTGTGGGTGCTGGCGAACGAGGTCGGCGCCGACGGCGTGGCTTACGTTCTTGCCGCGATGGTCATGTTCTCATTGGCCGTGTGGATCTGGAGCGTGAGCCGCAGCGCCGGTCCGCGCGGACGCGGCTTCGGCGCGTTCGCGACCTTGCTCGCGTTCCTGGGCGCGCTCGCGTCGCTGGCGATGCTGCTGCATGCAACGCCCGCGCCGGCGCTCGCGCGCGCGGATGAGAACGGCATCCCGCACGAGCCTTATTCCGCCGCGCGCCTGGCCGCGCTGCGCGCCGGGCACCGCCCCGTCTTCATCAACGCGACGGCGGCATGGTGCATCACCTGCCTGGTGAACGAGCGCGTCGCGTTCTCGAGCGGCGCGGTGCGCGAGGCGTTCGACAAGCACCATGTCGCCTGCCTGATCGCCGACTGGACGCGCCGCGACGCCGAGATCACCAGGCTCCTCGAAGCCCACGGCCGCGACGGCGTGCCGCTCTATCTCTACTACGCCCCCGGCGCCGCCGATGCCCAGGTCCTGCCGCAGATCCTGACGGAGGATGAGGTATTGAAGGCGGTAAGCGCGGGCGGGTGATTTGTGGTATGGTCGGCGCATGGAAACGAGAACGAGAATCGCGGCTTCGGAAGAGCCTGTCCTTCGGGAGGCGACAGCGCGGCTGCGCGCCCTCTATGGCGACAGGATCAAGCGCATCGTCCTCTACGGCTCGCGCGCGCGCGGTGACCATCGTCCGGATTCGGACTACGATATCGCGGTCTTCCTACGGGACTATGACGGGTCCTGGGACGAGACCACGCGGATGGCCGATCTCAGCTATGAATTCATGATGGCGCACGATTGGAACGTCTCGATCAAGCTGTTCCGTCTTGTTGATTGGCGGATCGACACGATCTTCATGCGCCATCTGCGGCGCGACGGGATCGAGATTTGAGCGGCGGCCCACCAGCCGCCATTCGGCGCATGCTGGCGGCAGCGGACGAAGACCTGACTCTGGCGAAACTGGTTCTTCCATCATCCACCACTCACGCAGCCAAGTTTGCCTATCTCGCCGCTCTGCACTCCGCCATGGCTGCCCTTGTGTTCTTCAACGGCGATGCGCCCAAGACCCATTCGGGCGTGCGCAATCTCTTTTCCAAGCTCGCGAAGGACAACGAGATGCTCGGCGGCGATCTGGGCCGCTTCCTCGCGCGCGCTTACGACTACAAGGATGCGGCGGACTATCGCTTCGAAGCGGCGCTCCCACGCGAGGATGCCGAAGCGGCGATTGAGAGTGCGTCCGACATGCTCGCACGCATTCGCAAAGCCATGGCCAAATAGCGGTTAACGCGTCCCACAGGAATCTTTCCTCTCCGTGCCGGGGCGCGCAGTTTCCGGTGCGCGGCCGGGCGCAAATGGCAAAGCAATTTCGCATTTCCCGGAGTAGGGTGCGCGCATATCACCATCAGGGACCGCCATGAACGTCTTCGATTCACCCGATTTCGATCACCACGAGCAGGTCGCGTTCTTCGACGACAAGAAGACGGGGCTGAAGGCGATCATCGCCGTCCATTCCACCGCCCTGGGCCCCGCCTGCGGCGGCACGCGCATGTATCCTTACGCGACGGCAGACGACGCGCTGACCGACGTGCTGCGCCTGTCGCGCGGCATGAGCTACAAGAACGCGATCGCCGACCTGCCGCTCGGCGGCGGCAAGGCCGTCATCCTCGGCAACCCCGCGACCGACAAGAGCGAGGCGCGCTTCGCCGCCTATGCCGACGCGGTGAACGCGCTCGGCGGCCGCTACATCACCGCGATGGACGTCGGCATGGGGCCGAAGGACATGCCGGTCATCGCGCGCCATACGAAGTTCGCCGCCGGCTTCGACCAGCCCGGAAAGAAGAGCGGCGACAGCGGTCCGACGACGGCGCTGGGCGTGTTCGTCGGGCTCAAGTCCTGCGTGAAGCACAAGTTCGGCGCCGACACGACGAAGGGGCTCACCGTCGCGATCCAGGGGCTGGGCAAGGTCGGCATGGGACTGGCCAAGCGCCTGCACGAGGAGGGCGCCAAGCTGATCGTCGCCGATGTCAGCGAGGATGCCGTGCGCCGGGCCGTCGACGCCTTCGGCGCGCGCCAGGCCTCCACCGACAGCATCGTCACCACCGCGTGCGACGTGTTCTCGCCCAACGCGCTCGGCGCGATCCTGGGCGACGAGACGGTCATGGCGCTCAAGGCCAAGGTCGTGGCCGGCGGCGCCAACAACCAGCTCGCGCGCGACCAGCACGGCAGGATCCTGATGGAGCGCGGCGTGCTCTATGCGCCCGACTACGTCATCAACGGCGGCGGCATCATCCGCGTCGCCGGCCAGATCTACGACTGGGAAGAGGCGGAGGTCGAGCGCCGCGCGCTCGGCATCGCCGACACGCTGGGCGCGATCTTCAAGCGCGCCGATGCCGAGCACGAGCCGACCAACGTCATCGCCGACCGCATGGCCGAGGAGCGCATCGCGCGCGGCCCCGGGCTTGCGGCGAAAGCGGCGGAATAGTCGCCCTTATCGAGCCGAGCTGCGTGCTGTAGACTTCGTCCGGCTTGTTTTTCGGAGGGAAGTTCGATGCGTCCAGCAATCGCGATTACAGCCGCGCTTTTCGCGCTGGCGCTCATTGGACCGGCCGCGGGCGAGACAAGTTCTTCCGTCAAGGACGGCGCGCTCCCGATCGCGCTCCCCCATGACGGCGACGAATATTCGAAGCTCGTCGCCCGCGCGGCCGCGCACGACACCAGCGTCGATTTCCGCGCCTTGCGCTTGGCGTGGCTGAAGAGCGCCGCCCACAAGAACGGCAACGCGGATCCGGACGCTTTGAAAGACGCCTTGTTCGCCGCCGCCAAATCGGGCGACTACCAGCGCGTCCGCGAGGCGGCGGTGAAACTGTTGTCCGCCGAGTATATCGACATGTTCGGACACAAGTTCCTTCGTCAGGCCTGCGCGCAGCTCCACGATGATGCGTGCGCGGAGCAGGGCCACTTCGTCGAGTTCGGTCTGTTGACGTCCATCATGAAGAGCGGCGACGGCAAGACCTGCGATACCGGCTGGGAAGTCGTCAGCGTGGCCGAGGAATATTTCATCATCGGCATGCTGGGCGACACGCCGGCCGAGCAATCCCTGATCCAGGGAAAGCACGGCGCATGCGACCTGCTCCACGTCAGGGACGAAAACGGCAAGTCCCAGGACTACTATTTCCGCATCGACGCCGTGCTCGCGGACGAGTCGTCCATGCTCGGCCATTGATGCGCAGACGCGGCCGCTCAGTGCAGCCCGTGGCTCAGATGCGGCCACAGGCCGAGGATGCCGACCAGGATCAGGTAGATCGCGACGAGGTAGTTGAGCGCGCGCGGGATCATCAGAATCAAAATGCCGAAAATCAGCGCCACCAGGGGCGCAATATAGACGATATCAAGCACGGACGGTCTCCAACTTCGCTGGTCCCGCCGTACTAACGCGCGAGAGGGCGATTTGTGACGGGCTCCCTCAAATCAAAGACGTCATCGCCCGCTTTATGCGGGCGACCCACGGCAACGAGTGACAATCATTGAGCTTGTATCCGTGGGTCGCCCGGACAAGCCGGGCGATGACGAACTTTTTGTAGAAGGCGGGACGCGGCTACTCCCCCGTCCTCGCCTTGACCCAATCCACCACCGTATCGACGACGCCCGGCGCCTGGTGCCACCAGAAGAAAGGACCGTTCGCGTCCGGCTGGATGGTGAGGTTGTGCACCGCGCCGGGCACGACGAACGCGGCATAGGGCGTGCCGGACCGCGCCAGCTCCGCGCCGATCGCCGCGATGCTTTCGTCCGGCGGCACCAGCGCGTCCTTCTCGCCATAGATCAGAAGCACCGGCGCGCGCACCTTGCGCCAGACGGGCAGCGTGTCGAAATTCGCGGTCTTGGCGGCCCAGCCCCACACCCAGCTGTCGCGCGGCGGGAACTCCATCCACTTGTACCAATCGGTGCCCCGGTAGGGCGCGGCCGCCTTCTCGAACGCGTCGTAGGTCGCAGTACCGCGCGAGGCATCGACGAAAAGTCCATAGACGCGCATCGCGTCCGCCTCGTCCTGCGGCTTGAGGTTCAGCTCCTTGACCGCCTGGCGCACGCGATAGAGGTCTTGGGCATATTGCGGCCCCGCGAACGTGTCCTCGGCGACGATGAAGTGGATCTTGTCCGGCGCCAGCGTGGCGGCGAGCGGGCCGATCGCGCCGCCCTGGCTGTGGCCGTGGATGCCGATGCGGGCCGGATCGATATCGGCGCGCTGCCTGAGCAGGTCGGCGCCCGCGAGCGCGTCGCGCGCAAGGTCCTCGAACGACGCGGTGCGCCTGTCGCCTTTGGACTCGCCCGAGCCGCGCTTGTCGTAGATCAGCGCGGCCGTGCCTGCGCGCGCCAGCCGGTCGGCGATGTAGCGGTTGGTGCCCCAGCGCGTCTCCGGCCCGCTGCCATGCACGAGCACGACCGCGCCGTGGCGGCCCGGCGTCCGCGGCAGGCAGAGCGTGCCCTTGAGCTCGACATCGCCGTTCTTGAACGTCACGTCGCGCATGTCATAGGGCAGGGGAACGGCGGCCATGCGCCGCAGCGTGAAGGTGCCGCCGGGGCCGCCATCCTTGAAGGTCCCTGCGAGCGTGTCGCCCGCGAGCTTGGCCTGGAACACGATGCCGCCGCCGAGCGTGAAGCCGGCCGCGCCGTCCTTCGCGTGGACCTCGTCGAGCGGATAGTCCATCGCGCGCTGGGTGAGCGAGGTGAACCGCCCGCCATCGCCCGTGAAATCGAAATCGACGGCGAGCGGCTGGCCGTGCTCGACCATCGTCCCGCTCCAATGCCCGGCGAGCATCGCCGCCGCCGCGAGGATCTGTTTCATGTGATGCAATCCATCCTGGCCCCTGGCTCCATCTTGTCATGGCCCGGTCCATAGCGACAGCGTATGGACGCGGGCCACCCAGGTGCGGTCTTCCCTTCTCCCACAAACCAATCGTCATGGCCCGGCTTGTCCGGGCCACCCACGGACGTCTTCTCGATCTCGCAAGACTGCCGTGGGTCGCCCGCATAAAGCGGACGATGACGATTTTGTTTGAGAGAATGGAGAAGACGTCACCTGGGTGGCCCGCATTCGCGGGCCATGACATCGGGGTTAAAAAGAACGGGAGAGACTCTACACCGCTCCCTCGACGCGCCCGATCGCCGGGTCGCGGGCGCGGGCGCTGTCGAAGCAGCGGGTGAAGCGCGCCTCGGTGATGGCGGCGCGCGGGATGTTGGCGCGCAGGAGGTCGGCCTCGCTCACCGCGCCGCGCGAGATCGCCGCTTCCAGGATCGCGTTCTCGATGCGCCGGTCGATCTCTTCCGGGGTGAGGCGCGAGCGTTCGCGTGCGTGCCGGGCACGGCGCAGCGCCGCGCGGTCGTGGGCGGTGATGCGCTGGCCGCGGGTCATCTCGAAGGTCATGGATGGCCTCGCGTGGCGAGGATGACGGCCGCCAGGCACAGCGCGGCGGCAAAGGCGAGGAGCCACTCGCGCGTCTCCTTCGGCAGAAGGCGGGGGCGCGGCGGCTTCACGGGCACTTCTCCAGGAGAACATGCGCGCGCTCGCGCAACAGCGCCGCGTTGCGCCGGCAGGCCTGGGTCAGAAGGTCGTGGCCGTCGCGCGCCGCGCGCTCGGCGCGGGCGTCCCATTGCAGCGCGCCCTCGAAGAGATCGGCGGCGAGGATCGCGCGCGTGTCGCGCTCGCCGCGCAGCGCGCCGTATTCCAAGGCTGGCGACAAAGGCGTCGCGATCCTGTCCATGGCGGTTTCCGGCCTTTCACGTTCTGCGGGAAAATGGTAGGAAACATCCCACGGCCTGTCAATAGGAAATATCCTATTAGTTCGCGTGGAGGGAGACTATTGGCGAGCTTTCATCCTCCCCCGTCCTTACTGGGGAGGTGGCGCGAAGCGCCGGAGGGGG
>Ga0265318_10001515_pt1 | contig 13538 bp, 13 predicted proteins | sample 4821metaG_FD_192431 | JGI IMG/M metagenome (GOLD analysis project Ga0265318, IMG submission 192431) | Rhizosphere microbial communities from Carex aquatilis grown in University of Washington, Seatle, WA, United States - 4-8-21 metaG | ecosystem: Host-associated > Plants > Roots > Rhizosphere >... | reverse complement strand
GCTGAGGCTCAGCCTTGGCCTCAGGCTTAGGTTCGGTTTTGCGGCCCCTCTTTCGAATCTCATCCTCGGCCTGGTTCCAGTCTTTCCCGGCTGAATCGTTTTTACGGCCATGCATTTCGTAAAGTTCGTAAGCCCGCTTGGCGATGCGCGGGGTTAAATCGGAAGATTCCTTAGCCGCGGTTTTATCCCGTTCCTTGAGAATGTCCTCGACGCCTTTTTCCATCGACGCGAGATAATCCTCGATGCTCCAGGCCACCTTTTGCCCGTTCGCGGTCAACTCAATCCCGTTGATGAGCTCCGGCGCCGTCTCGAATTGGAGGCGGACTTCGGCCGAAAAGCTCTCATTCAGGGCCTTTTGGACCGAGGCTCGTTGTTCCGGGGTAAGGTCGAAAACGCTCCGCACCAGCGCGGGGTTTGGACCCGACTTCAAGGCCCCGGCTAGGTCCGTTTTCGCCTGGCCCTCCATCGCCCGCAAGCGGCGGGTGAATAGATCCACCATCCGCTCCTCCAAACCCGCCCCGGCGAGATCGGTCAGCGCCTTTCGCGCGATGGCGAACACTTCCTGGCCCGTCCTTCGCCGGATGACCTGGCGCAGGTTTTGTTCCTCGGCCTTCAGGGCTTCCTGGCGTTTAAAGCTTAAATCCTCGGCGGCCCTCCGTGCCTCCTCCAGGAGCCGCTGGCGTTCCGCCTGGGCCTCGGCGGCGGTCTTGGATAAAAGCGCGGAGCGGTCGCGGTCAAAGTCCTCGTTTTTGCGCTTAAACTCGTCGCCTTCCTTTTGCGCCTCGGACTTCTTCTTGTCGGCCTCCGCGAGTTCGGCGGCGATCCCCTTCTCTCGCTCATCGATGGCGTGAAGGATGGGCTTGTATAAAAAGCGCTTCATCAGCCACACCAGAATGAGGAAGTTGAGCGCCTGCGCGGCGACGGTAAACCAGTCGATGAGCATGGGCTTACTTTCCCGCCACTTGGGCGATGGCGTGGTTCCAGAAGGGGTTGGCAAAGATGAGAATCATTGAGACCACGAAACAATAAATGGCGGTGGACTCGATCATCGCCAGTCCCACAAAAAGGGTCCGGGTAATCGTGGCGGAGGCGTCCGGTTGCTGGGCTAACGAAGTCAAAGCCGTCGCGACCGCCCTTCCTTCCGCTAGAGCGGGACCCATCGTCCCGAAACCGGTGGTAATACCCGCGATGACAATCGATGCCACGGCGATAATCGTTAAGCTATCCATAAAATCTCCTTTAATTTTCTTTTTTATTTCTTCAATCGTTCAGGCCGGTTCAAATTTTGGCGCGGCCTCCTTTTTGTCATCAGGGTTGGGTTGGGATTCAACCTCGGACTTTGGCGGACCATTGACCTCCGGCTTGGACACCGTTTCAGGCTTGGGTTTTCGAACCCTTGTGGCGGCCGCGATATAAACCCCTGCCAGAATGCTGAAGATATAGGCCTGAACCATGCCCGTCAGCAGGCCGAGAACCATCATGATAATAGGGAAGATGAAAGGTGTGATCGTGAGCAGGATCGCGATGATCATCGCCCCGCTCATCATGTTGCCGAACAAACGGACTGCCAGGGCAAGGGTGCGTGAAAGTTCGCTGATGATGTTAAAGGGCAGCATGATGAAGGTGGGCTTCATATAGGACTTGAGGTAATCCCCCAAACCTTGTTCCTCGATGCCAAAGAATGGTACTGCCACAAACACACACAGCGCTAGCGCGGCCGTGGTCGAAAGCGAACTGGTGGGAGGCTCGTAGCCGGGAATAACGGCACAAAGGCTGGCCGTTGCGACGAAAAGGAAAAGAGTTCCAAGAAAACCGATATATTTCTCGGGCCGACTTAATCCCACCTCTTTAATTTGTTTCTCGATACTGGTGACGACGATTTCCAGCAGGTTCTGCCATCGTGAACGGTCCGGCCCCGTTGAAAGCTTATGGGTTAGGATTTTTGAGCCGGCTGTCAGGACGAGCATGAGCCCCCACGTAAACACAATAGTGCCATTGAGTTTAAAAAATCCATTTTGCCAGAAGATCATCTCATCGGGAGTAAGGCGCATGGCCGGCCTCCTGCGACATGATGGCCGGTTTTTCCACTCCACCGCCGAGCCTCGTCACAATAAAACGTCCGATTAAAAATCCAACCAGGCACAGAAAAAGCCTTTCCCAATGGCCGCGCCCAATGAAATAGAACCCCAAAAAGGTTATGCCCATTCTCAGCAACAGGCTGCCGAGAAACCAAAGGGCAGGCCGTTTGATCGAAATCCCCTTCTGAACTGTCCACCAGAGGCCAGCAAAAAATATTCCTCCGATCAAAATTCCAACCGACAAAGCCAACCCCCCGGTAAATAAATCAGTCATTTTGTTCCTCCCCCATTTCTTTGTCCTGTTGGGCCACCCAATGCCAGGCGTTCATGCACCCAATCGCGAGTCCCGCCGCCATGAGGGCCAGCGTCCAGGAATGTCCCCCCGGATGCCTTTTGTCCAACCATAAGCCAAGTGCCGCGCCGAGCAGGGTCGGAACCACCACGGACCAACCGATGAGCCCCATCATGCCCAACCCGAACCAAACGCCCTTGGCGGGATTCCGCTGTGCCCTGATCTTTCGTTCAGCCTTCTCGCCGACCTCTCGGCTGAACCCTGTCAAATCTTTCCCATTCTCGGTTTCAGGTTTTTCACTCATGATGAAACTCCGCCAATCGTCGGATAAATCCGCTCTCCATTTTTGTCATCACCGATCGGACAGCTTGTTCCCTTTGGTTCATATTCTTAAATTCTTCTTCCACCGTTTTCCGTAACCGGCTCAAGTCCGTCCCGCCTGTCGCGTTACGTACGGAGACGAGTACATTCAACCCGGTCTTGACCAGCACCCCCTCATTCACCGCTACATAAACCTCCCCCCCCTCCCCGATTTCATAGGTCAGTATCCCCGGAACTAAAGCTGCCACGCAGTCGAGTCGGTGAGGCAGGAGTCCGAACAACCCTTCAGGGGTTTCCACGACGACGCGCGAAACGCCTCGTTTCTCGGCGAAAACCTGGAAAGGCAGGAGAATCTTAAGATTCATGAGCTGGGACGGCATGTCGCGCCTCCGTTTGTGTTTCGGACCTGGAATGAGGCTTTGGATTGGTTTTGGACTCATCCTTGGTATTAACGATGGGTTTCGGTTCGGTTGTTGTCGGAGGTTTATCTCCAGGTCCGGTTCCGCCTGCCGGTTTGTCCGCCGGAGCGTTTTTTTTCGCTTCGCTAATCGCCCCAATCATGTAAAGGCCGCTTTCGGGATAATCCTTAAATTCATCCCGCAGAATCCTCTCACAGCCGTCCAGCGAGTCCTTGAGGCTGACGAGCTTTCCCTGAAACCCGCTAAACTGTTGGGTGGTGAAAAAGGGCTGCGTGAGGAATCGTTCTAACCGGCGGGCGCGGGCAACCACCTTTCGATCCTCCGGCGAAAGCTGTTCTAGGCCGAGCATGGCGATGATGTCCTTGAGGTCGGCGTATTGTGCGAGAGTCCGCCGGATTTCCTGGGCCAGGGCGTAATGCCGGTCGCCGACAATACCTGGGGTAGCCATTTTGGAGCTTGATTGAAGAGGATCGACGGCGGGGTAAAGACCCTCCCCCGCCCGCTTACGCGACAAAACGATAGAGGCCGAGAGATGCGAGAAGGCGTGTACGGCCGCGGGATCGGTGAAATCGTCCGCCGGCACATAGACCGCCTGGATGGAGGTAATGGCGCCGGTATCGGTGTTCGCGATTCGTTCTTCCAGCCCGGATAATTCAGTGCCAAGCGTGGGTTGGTAGCCAAGACGGGACGGCATTTGACCCATCAGACCGGAAACCTCCATGCCCGCCTGGATGAAGCGGAAAATATTGTCAATGAGCAGCAACACGTCCCGATGCTCGTCGTCCCTGAAATACTCGGCCATTGTCAACGCGGCGAGTCCCACCCTGAATCGGCTGCCAGGCGGCTCGTTCATCTGGCCGAAAACCATCGCCATATTCGGAAGTACCCCCGCTTCCTTCATATCACGGTAAAGTTCCTCCCCCTCGCGGCAGCGTTCCCCAATTCCGCAAAAAATGCTGACCCCCTCGTGGTGGCCGATCACGTTGTGGATCATTTCCGTGAGCAACACGGTTTTTCCCACCCCCGCCCCACCGAACAAGCCCGCTTTCCCCCCCTTTTCCAGCGGCACCAGCACATCAATGACCTTTATCCCGGTTTCAAATATTTCCGATTTTGTGGAACGGCGCGCCAGCTCCGGCGGCGGTTGATGCACGGAGCGCCATTGAACATTGGTTGGAGCGGCATTTCGGTCAATCGGGTTGCCAAACACATCAAACATGCGCGAAAGGACCTCATTCCCAACTGGGACCTTTAAGGGCCCTCCTGTGTCCTCCACCCTCATGCCCCGGGCGAGGCCCTGTGTGGGCGTCAGGGCGATTCCACGAACTCGGCGCGAATCGATTTGGGTCAAGACTTCAATGGCAACCTTGCCCTCCCTCGCGCGAAGCAAAGTGAAAATGGGCGGTAAATTCGCGTCAAACCTTACATCCACGACGCTTCCGCGCACCGATACAACCGACCCAAGGTTTGGAGCGGTTAAGCCGTTATTCATATTTTTTCTCTTTCCATCTCAGGGCTGTATTTACCTTGTCTTGCGGCCCGGTTGCACTTTACACGGTGAAGCAGGACTTTCTGCGCGGTCGCCACATGGGCTTCCTCGCCCATCCATATCTCCAAAGCCGGTTGCTGGATGGCTCGAGAAAACGAAAAGGTTAAAGACCAAGGCAGACTCGGCCGAAACCGAAGGTTCATGGCGTTCAACCGGGCCGAAGCCAGTTCCGGGGATTGACCACCGGATAGGAACGCGATCCCGGGAACGGCGGCGGGAACGGTTCGCAGAAGACACTTCACGGTGGCTTCGGCGACTTCCTCCACCGTTTCCTGACGGGTACAGCCCCACCCCGGAAGCACCATGTTGGGTTTCAGGATCATGCCTTCCACCAGTACCTTTTGAATATGTAATTGGCGGAAAACCATCCTTAGGGCTTCCTCGGTTATCGCAAGGCAACGTTGAAGGGAGTGATCACCATCCATGAGCACCTCAGGCTCAACCACGGGAACCAATCCGGCTTCCTGGCACAAGGCGGCATAGCGGCCCAGCGCGTGGGCATTGGCCTCGATACAACTCAAAGTGGGTATTCCCTCACCGACAGTCAATACCGCCCGCCACTTGGCAAAACGGGCGCCCTTTTGGGAGTAATCCGCCAGCCTTTCCCGTAAACCATCCAGGCCTTCGGTTATTTTCTCGTTTGGGTGGCCGGCCAAATCCTTTGCGCCAGTGTCGACCTTGATTCCCGGAATGATTCCCGAGTCCGTAAGAGTTTTCACGAAGGAAACCCCGTCTTTTCTTTTCTGTCGGATCGTTTCGTCGTAGAGGATCACTCCGCTGATGCACTCCCCCAAACCCGGGGTAGTTATAATCAACTCTCGATAAGTCCGCCTAGCCTCCTCCGTCGGAGGAATTCCAAGTGTGGCGAATCGTTTGTTACAAGTGGAATTACTCTCATCCATTGCCAAAAGTCCCTTGCCGTCGGCCATGAGCGCGGCCGCTGTATCGATCAGTGTTTGAGTTTTCATTGAATTGCACCCCATTTCCATTCCCGGATTTCAGGCATGTCCTGGCCCTCCTTATTGATGTAAACCTTGTGCTCGACGAGCTTATCCTTCACCATCTGCTTGAGGTAGGCGCCTTTGGTTCCCAACTGCGGCAGGCGGTCCACCACGTCCTGGACCAGATGAAATCTGTCGAGTTTGTTGAGCACCCTCATGTCAAAAGCCGTGGTAATCGCCCCCTCCTCCACATAGCCCCTGACGTGGATATTCCGGTTGGCCCTGCGGTAGGTCAACCGGTGGATCAACCAGGGGTATCCATGGAAGGCGAAGACGACGGGTTTGTCCTTGGTGAAAAGCGAATCGAAATTCGTATCATTCAGCCCGTGTGGGTGCTCGGTTTGTGGCTGCAATCTCATTAAATCGACCACATTGATCATTCGGATTCTCAATTCGGGCAGATATTCGCGGAGTATGGAAACGGCGGCAAGGATTTCCAACGTTGGAGTGTCACCACAACAGGCCATAACTACGTCCGGCTCGGCACCTTGGTCGTTGCTGGCCCATTGCCATATGCCGATTCCTTCCGTGCAATGCTTTTCAGCCGCGACCATGTCCAGCCATTGAGGAAGCGCGTGCTTCCCCGCGACCACCACGTTCACGTAGTGACGGCTTCGCAAGCAGTGGTCAAAAACCGAAAGAAGGCAGTTGGCGTCGGGCGGAAGGTAAACACGGACGATGTCCGCCTTTTTGTTCACCACATGGTCGAGGAACCCTGGGTCTTGGTGGGTAAACCCATTGTGATCCTGTTGCCAGACGTGGGAGGCTAGCAAATAGTTCAGGGACGCGATCTTCCTCCGCCAAGGCAATTCAGCGGTGATCTTCAGCCACTTGGCGTGCTGGTTGAACATCGAATCAATAATATGGATGAAGGCCTCGTAACAATTGAAAAGTCCGTGCCGTCCCGTGAGCAGATAACCCTCCAGCCAGCCCTCTGACTGGTGCTCGCTCAGCATCGAATCCAGCACACGCCCTGCTGGGGCGAGGAACTCATCATTCTTGTCGGTTCGGGCGTCCCACTGACGATTGGTTTCCTCAAAGACCGCGCCAAGAAGATTCGAGAGAGTTTCATCCGGCCCAAAGACACGAAAGTTTTTTTGATCCTCATTTAGCTTCGCCACATCCCGAAGAAACTTGCCCAGCACCATCGTATCCTGGCCATTGACGGCCCCGGGCGTCGGCACCTTAAGGGCGTAGTCGCGGAAGTCCGGCATCCGCAGGTCGCGAAGAAGCAACCCTCCGTTAGCGTGGGGGTTTGCTCCCATCCGCCGATCGCCCTTGGGTGCTAACTCGGCCAATTCCGGCATGAGACAGCCGTTTTTGTCGAAAAGTTCCTCCGGTTTGTAACTCTTCATCCAACTTTCGAGTTGCGGCAAATGATCGGGATGCGAGTTATCCACCAGGATCGGGACCTGGTGCGACCGGAAGGTACCCTCCACTTGGAGGCCATCGACGGTTTTCGGCCCCGTCCATCCCTTGGGCGACCTGAGGACGATCATGGGCCAGCGGGGCCTGACGCTATTGTTCTTAGTCCGCGCCCCTTCCTGGATTTGACGGATGTCCTCGACCGCCTTTTCCAAGACAGAAGCCATGAGCTGGTGCATCTTTTCCGGGTCATCTCCCTCCACAAAATAGGGGTTCCAACCGCATCCCCGGAAAAATTGCTCTAATTCATCTGGTTCGATCCGGGCCAAAACGGTCGGATTGCTGATCTTGTAGCCGTTTAGATGCAGGATGGGAAGGACCGCCCCGTCCGCGGCTGGATTGAGGAACTTATTGGACTGCCAGGCGGTGGCCAAGGGACCCGTTTCAGCCTCGCCATCCCCGATGACGCAGGCGACGATCAGGCCGGGATTGTCGAAAGCGGCCCCGAAGGCGTGGCTGAGCGAGTACCCCAACTCGCCGCCTTCGTGAATCGACCCCGGAGTCGTGGGGGCCACGTGGCTGGAAATACCACCCGGAAAAGAAAATTGTTTAAAGAGCTTCTTCAATCCGGCTTCGTCCTGGCTGATGTTGGCGTAAATTTCGCTATAAGTGCCTTCAAGATAGGTATTCGCCACGAGCGCCGGACCGCCGTGGCCTGGACCAGCGATATAGAACATATCCTGGTCATATTTTTTAATGACCCGGTTCAGGTGAACATAAATAAAGTTCTGGCCCGGCGTCGTGCCCCAATGCCCCACCACCAACGGCTTCACATGGGACATTTTCAGCGGTTCTTTCAACAGCGGATTGTCATAGAGATATATCTGGCCGACTGACAAGTAATTGGCAGCCCGCCAATAGGCGTCCATCTTGTGTAACAGTTCAGGAGTAAGTGTGTTTGTTTTCATAAAATTCCCTTTTTCAAGTGATCCTCAAATATCCGACGATGCAGCAATGGAGAGGCCTGACGAAATGCGAGGGTTTGGTAATGCCGTCCCCCGTCGGGGTTCCAATGGACATGGACGCGTAGCCTTCTCCCAATCCCAGGCCGTAGAGAGTCGGAGCGTTTTGAACGTAAATGGAACATTGCATCCGCCGACCCATCCGAGTCAGGTTTCCTATATTCGTCGAGTACATGGCCGCGGAGTGGTGGTTTCCCGCCTCGACGCCATAGGCCAATTCGATGGCGGAATCCACATCCTTCGCGAAAGTAACGGGAAGTACCGGCATGAGCTGTTCTGTCCAAACAAGGGGGTGTTTATTCGGAACCACTCCCCACAACAAACGAGTGACGGGAGGCACCTCTAGGCCAATGTCTTTTGCGATAACCACCGCGTCTCGGCCCACGTAGGCGTGGTTAACAGCCCATTTTTCACCGGTATCGGATCCTTCTAATATGAGTCTGGTTACGGCATCCATTTGGGAGGCCGAAAGCTCAAAAGCCCTTGGGTCATTTCGCATACTTTCAAGAAAACGGACTCTGGCCGCCTCCACGACGATGACTTCCTTTTCCGCAATGCATAAAACGTTATTGTCGAAGCTCGCGCCAAATATGATGTCCTCGGCGCATTGGGGAAATAAGGCCGTCTCATCCACAACCACCGGCGGATTGCCCGGACCTGCCGCGATGGTTTTACAGGTCTTACCGGTAGTCATGGCCATCCTCACAATCGCCGGGCCGCCCGTTACCATGTTAAGGTTGACCCCAGGGTGGTGAAGGAGCGCTTTGGTCCCCTCCTGCGAAACGGGATTTACCGTTGTGATCAAACCTCGAGGGGCCCCGGCTGAAACCGCGGCCGAAGACAAAGCCAGCATCACTTCCTGGCAAACTTTGACCGCGGCTGGATGCGGGGCAAAAACAACTGAATTGCCGGCGGCCATTATTCCAATGGCGTTGGAAATCACGGTGGCGGCGGGATTGTTCGAGGGTATAACGGCGGCGACAACCCCGAAGGGGGCATACTCCACCAAGGTCAGTCCTTTGTCACCGGTGGTGGCCCTTGGACGCAAGTCTTCAACTCCCGGCGTCCGGGTAGCGCAAAGGAGATTTTTCTGAGCCTTATCATCGGCGCGGCCCATTTTTGTCTCTTCGACCGCCATGCGGCCCCAACGTCTCGAGTTAGCGATGGAAATCCTTCGCATGGCCTCGATGACCGCTCGGCGCACTTCTAGACCATGGTCCTGGAATATCCACTGGGCCTGCGCGGCCACTGAAACGGCATCATCCACGTTCGAGAATAGAACCTGGCCGTTGTTCAAACTGGACCCCTGTAAGGAACTGGACCCGTCAAAACCTTCCTGAACCTCAAGGCTTTTCAAATCTTCATCCGCGATTCCTAAAAATTCTTCAGTTTTCATTTTGTCCTCAACGACACGGCGGGATCTTGAATAATATTTTCCGCTTTCATAACAATTCGCCTCTTAGGCTTTTGAGTTTAAACTCAAAAGAATTGTATTTTTTTAACTCCTGAAATACGAACCGCCGACTTTGGCGATCTTCCCCAACAGTACCAAGTGATCTTTTTTTCCTAAACTTCAGAGAAATCACGGCTCCTCTTTCCCTATGCACAGTGGATTACCGAGAACTTCCCAACGTATTATCGAATTCAATACCGAATGTCTTCGTCATGAATTGTTTCCGGCAATTTTCCCCACAAAAATAAAACCTTTTCCCATCTTTTTTGAGGTGGATGGCGGTTTCTTCATCTACGGTCATTCCACAGCTTGGATCTTTTGTCTCTGATTTCGTTTCTTTCACAGTCATCTCCTTATTTTTTTCTTGGGGCAAGAAAACCTCGGCGGCCTTTTCACCCTCACGAGAATGGTCTGTCTGATCGGGATAACTCACTCCCGTAAAGAATCCTTTTTATGTTCAAACTCAATAAAATTGCTGTTTACCTCCAAGTTCGCCAATCCAATACCCTTGACGTTTGTAATGTTTGTGCAGTTCGGCCTCGTAATCCCGCGTGGGTGTGGATTCCGCAAAGTATTCAGGTGAATGTTTGATCGCTTCCAGGGAAAGATTGATGAATACTTTCGACTCACCCCAACTAACGCGTTCAATCCATTTCGGTGAGATCAAAACATGTTTTCCCGGCCACCAGTTCCTCGTTTCGATAACCAGATAACGGATTCCCCATGACTCGTCATCGATCATAAAATCATCGACATGGCCGATTTCCCCATCGGTCGCTTGGATGAAATACCCGCTTACCTTTTTGGTACTGCGCAAATTGTGATCCCAGGTCTCCTCGCTTCCCCCGAATTGCTTGCCTTGCTCGCGGTCGCGCACGAGATAAGGGTGGGAACCCCAACTATCCGTGCCGGTCCAATACAATGGCCAACCGTAATAGTCGTGGTAGGCTTTTTCGAATTGTAGCGAGACCGGCATGTCGCTGTCGAAAGGCGGACTTTCCTTAACCTGTTTTTCGGTTAAATCAACCGAGATGGTTCGCTCTTCTTTATTCACGGCACCCAAGGCATAGGGGGAAATCAATACCGGCCTTCCCGGAAGCCATTTAACCGTGTTAGCGACCAGATAACGGACCGTCCAGTACCGATCGTCAAAATAGAACTCGGTAACCTCTCCTATTTCTCCATCGAGGCTATGCAGTTTGTAACCCTTTAGCGTATCGGCTTTGCGGAGCATAAATAGAGTCCTCTCTTTTTACAGAACTTTGTTTTTGACCAGAGGTTCCCGAACGGCAAAGGTGGGTTTTTTTGCCGGGTCGGTTTCCTTTGTTTTGGAATCCTTGCCCAGTCCGAGAATCCCGAAAACCGTCTTGGCGATCATGAGTTCCTCGTCCGTGCGAATAACACGAACCTGGACCGGGCCAGCAGACTTGGAAATCATTCCTTCGTTCACGGTGTTCCGTTTTTCATCGAGTTCAATCCCCAGAAATCCTAGCCCATCGCAAATCCTGGAACGGATCAAGGGCGCGCTCTCGCCAATACCGGCTGAAAATACCAGCGTGTCCAGGCCACCCAAGGCCGCCGCGAAGGCGCCGATCCATTTTTTGACTTGGTAGCAAAAAAAACCGACCGCCTCGGCGGCCCGCGAGTCGGCAGCCTCGTGCTCCAGCAGATCGCGCATGTCCGAACTGGTTTCGGATATCCCCAGCAGCCCGGATTGGAAATTGACCATCTCATTGAATTGTTTCGCGCTCATTCTCTCCGTGACGGCCAGATATCCCGGCAATCCGGGATCAATATCCCCGGATCGAGTGCCCATTGGCACTCCCGCAGCCGGGGTAAATCCCATGCTGGTGTCGATGGATTTGCCCTGATACACCGCCGCCAAACTTGCGCCACTGCCAAGGTGGGCAAGGACAACCCGGCCTTGGGCTCTTTCGGTTCCGGCCAGGCGGGCCAGTTCCTCCATCAGGAACTCATATGACAACCCATGAAACCCGTAACGCCGTACTCCTTGCGCCTCATAACGGCGCGGAATCGGCAGCAACCTGGCAACTCGCGGCAGGTCGTGGTGGAAAGCCGTATCAAAACAAGCCACTTGGGAAAGCCCTGGAAAGCGCCGATGAAAGGCTTCAATCAAGCGAATCTCCTGGGGCAAGTGCTCGGGATCGAAAGGACTTAATTGACGTAGGTCGTCAATCATTTCAGAAGTAATGATCTGTGGCTTGCCATACTTCGGCCCGCCATGAACTACACGATGTCCCACCGCGCTCAATCCAGAAGAACCCACGCGCTTTTCAATCCAATCCATCAAGGTTCCCACGGCAGCCTTATGATCGGCCGCGGCAACCGCCAAGGAAAAGTTGTCTCCCGTTTCCGACCCCTTTACTTTGAGGGTAGCCTCGGGCAAACCGATCCGGTCAATCACGCCTTCCAATATCCTGCGCGGAGGATCACTTGATTCAAAAAGGGCGAATTTGATGCTGGAGGAGCCGCCGTTAATCGCCAGGATCAGTTTTTCAGTTTGTCTCATTCGACAATATCTCCCTGATCATTTCTCAATCCGAGCGCGGCCAATTTCGCCTGAGTGGACTTTGTGTCCTTGTGAACGATGCTTCGAATCCCCAAACCTTCCGCAACCCGGACAAACAGCGGAGTGTTTTCGATGTAGACAATCTCCTTAGCAGGTGTTTGAGATGTTTCCAAAGCCAGGCGGAAGATGTCCCGATCGGGCTTGCGGAACCGGACAAAACAAGAGGAAATGAATGAATCCCCCAACCGATCCAATTTATATTTTTGGATGCGGTGGGCGTTTAACTCTTTCGACTCGTTACTAACTACGACTATCTTCAGGCCGTATCTTCTCTTAAGCCTTCCAACCAACTCAATCATCCCGGGGTGGGGTTTCGATTGGGCGAACATGAAGTCTCGGAACTGCCCCCGAGTAAAAGACCGTTTTTGGTGAAAGACCACCCGGTCCAAGTATTCTTCAAGGGTGAGTTTCCCTTGCTCAAATGTTTCGAAGTTCAGAAGATGCCGGCTGTCCATCTCCGGGAAATTGAGATGGAATTTTACTGCCGTCCGCCGGCGGGCATGATGGTCCCATCCGTCGGTAAGTAGGACGCCGCCAATATCTAAGAATAAGGTTTTAATTTTGGTGGGGGATTTCATTTATGGGGGTCCTTTGGCAAGGAGGGGCTAGGGGTCATCGCAGCGCCCCTCTTATTCATTTCCCGCTCCGCACCGAACCAATCTTCATTTCCTTGCCCTTTACCGCAGCCGTGCCTCTCGTACAATTCTTGAGCCCTTTTCGCGATTCCTGTCGTCCGGTCGTCGTCCGAAGGCCTTTTAGCAAGTCGCGACACCCATCCGACAAGACGTCCAGTGACTTCCGTTAAATTTAGGATCCTTTGCGCCAGTTCCGGGGTAAGCTCACCCTCTTTCAAACGCCATCCCCAATTGCCTTCAGCGGTTCCGGGATAATTCATCCGCGCCTCGGATCCCAATTCCAATATGTCTTGCATCGGAATGATGGCGGTTTTTGCATTCGAGGCAAAAGCCTCGTGTATCATTCCCCAGACGACATCCTTTTCGTTGACAGCTAGTCGTTTTCGCAGGGTTTCGCGTTGAGAGACAGGCAACATCCGGTACCAACCAGCTGTTGTGTCGTTATCATGGGTTCCGGTATAGACCACCGAATTCTCAGGATGTTGTTCCACCCGGAAAGAATCGTTATTAAGGTTTGGTTCTAGTTCAAATTGGAGCACGCGAGTTCCTGGAAGTTTAAATTGATCCCTTAAAGCGGCCACTTCTGTCGTGATTATCCCCAGATCTTCCGCTATCAATGGCAATGGCCCAAAAACTTCGCGGGCGGATTTTAAAAAGAACGCCCCTCCCCCTAGTTGGTATCGCCCCTCCTCAGCCGTCTTGGCATGAGCGGGCACTTCGTAAGTTCGGACAAAACCAATGAAATGATCCAGCCGATTGAGATCGAATCGTCCAAATGCGGTCCGCAGGCGTTCAATCCACCAACCGTAATTC
>Ga0265318_10001514_pt1 | contig 13539 bp, 9 predicted proteins | sample 4821metaG_FD_192431 | JGI IMG/M metagenome (GOLD analysis project Ga0265318, IMG submission 192431) | Rhizosphere microbial communities from Carex aquatilis grown in University of Washington, Seatle, WA, United States - 4-8-21 metaG | ecosystem: Host-associated > Plants > Roots > Rhizosphere >... | reverse complement strand
TCCCCTTTCCATTCCGCCATCAGGTCCCGCCGCACCCGGACCAGGAGTTCACGCGCCCACTCGCGATCAAAGGCCCGCGCCACGTCCGCCGGCACGGCCGGTTCGCCCGTGCCCGGGGTCAACGCATCGAACGACAGGTTCGCCTCGCCACTGCCCCGCTTGGCCGCCGCGCCGCGCGTCCGGTACCGGGCGAGAAACCGCGCCAGCGACCCGAGCAAAAAGGACCGAAAGCGCCCGCGCAGGCGATCCGCCCGCTGCAACGTCGCCTGCTCCGCCAGGTGGAGAAAAAATTCCTGCGCGAGGTCCTCTGCGTGCGTGTGGTCCGTGGTCTGTTGCCGGATGAAACCCACCACGGGCTCGCGGTAACGCCGGTAGAATTCCGCCCAAGCCTGCTTTTGCGTCGCATCGCCATGAAGGGTGGCCTGGGCCAGCAGGGTCCAGCGGGTGGTGGGAAACGCCATGGCGGTATCATGCAAAAACTCCGCGCCGTGCAACCATGCACTGCACCTCAAGCCGTTTTTGCTCACGCGGAAAGTGTCCCCAGATTCGGTTGCGCATCGGCAGCCGGCGGGAACCGCCCCTTCTGGGCCGGCCGACCGCGACGGCGTCGTTCCGCATCCGGCCGCCGCCCGCGAGGCGGGTGCTTCGCCCCCGGCCTTCATTTGCCGGTTGAAAAGCCGATAGGGATGGTATGCTGACTCCGCTCACCGCCCCGGAGACCCTCGACCGTGCGCGCAAGGCGCTGCACTCGGGCCGGGGCGTCGGCCTGCCCGAATTGCTCCGGCTGATCGAGTCGCTCTCCACCAATCTCGGCGAGTCCACCATCAGCGAGATCGCCGAGCTCATCGAGCGGGAGCCCGCGGTGCTGTCCCGCGTCCTCACCGTCGCCAACACCCTCATGCACAACCCGGGGGTGGCGCCGGTGGCCTCGATCCCCCAGGCCATCCACCACCTGGGCTTCAACCGCGTGCGCACGCTCGCCGTGTCCCTCATGCTGCTGGAAAACACCGGCGGCGCCAACCCGCCCGAGCAGCGCGAGGCCGCCGCCCTCGCCCTCTGCGCCGGCCTCCTCGCCCAGGGTTGCGCCCAGGGCCTGGGCAACATCGACCCCGAGCTGGCCTTCGCCTGCGCAGCCCTGCGGCAGTTCGGCGCGATCATCCTGCCCGTCGTCTGGCTGAAACTCTGCCGGGAGATGCTGCAGCGGAGAAAAACCATGCCCGAGGAGCAGGCCGCCCGGGAGTGCTTCGGCCCCACGCCGCTGGAGCTGAGCCGCCGCCGCCAGCTACCGGTCCCGCCCGTCGCCGTCGCGGCCTTCAGCGGCCTGTCTGCCGGCTTGGTTTCGCGATCATCCGGCCGCAACCGGGGCCTTCATCCTGCTGCCGCTGCTCACCGCCCGGCGCGCCACGGGCCTCGTGCTCATCGGTTGGGACCAGCCCCGGCCGATCACGGTCACGCCCGCCCAGACCGAGATCGCCCGCCAGCTCTTCGCCAGCCGGTGCGCGGCCTGAGCGGCGGCTCCGGCCGCTGTTGCCGTTGACGCACCTCAACTCCTGCCCTGAGCTCCCGGGGCCGATGATCACCCCTGTGTTACTTCCCCGTCCGTCGACCGTCGCGTCCTGCCGTTGAACTCATCGCCGGAATCTCCCCGCTTCCGCCGGACTCTGCTCCGTGTCGGAGTGGAGCTTGGTTTCATCTCTTTCATCGTCCTTTTCCAGGAACTGACGCTGATCCGCTGGTTTCCCGCCACCGTCCGGGTCCTCGCCTTTTTCCCAAATCTGATCCTGCTCAGCACCTTTTTGGGCCTGGGTCTGGGTTGCCTGCGCTCGGCCGGGAAATCGCTGCTCTGGCTCTGGCCCGTCAGCCTGCTGGTGCTGGTGGTAATCGCCCGGCTGATGAGCCGCGTGGCCTTCACCGAGAACGCGGCGACCGAGCACCTCTGGCTGCTCTATTATGACCTCGGCCCCCAGGCCCCGGTCGTCAAAAGCGTCCTGCTGCCCATCCTGCTGGGCTTTCTCCTCAGCGCCGCCGCCTTCGTGTCCCTGGGTCAATTGCTGGCGGTCCGCCTGCAGGAATTCCGGGCCCGCGCCCGGCCGCTCCAGGGTTACGCGTGCGACATTCTCGGCTCGCTGGGCGGGATCATCGCCTTCGGCGGCTGCGGCTTCGTGGGCGTGGCCCCGGTCTGGTGGTTTGCCGTTGTGCTGGCCGCGGGCCTTTGGTTCTTCCTGACGGACTGGCGCGCCCTGCTGGCCTACGGGATCCTCGCCTGCGCGCTGCTGGGCCTCGTGCGCACCCTGGCGCCCCATGCGGTCTACAGCCCGTATTATGCCCTGACGGTGGGCCCGTTGTTCGATGGCAGCGGCCTCGGCATCCAGGCCAACGGCTCGATCCATCAGTACGCGTTCAAGCTGCGGGGCCGGGAACCGGCGCAGCGGACCCTGGTGCAGACCGGCTACCACCTGCCGTATGAGCTCCTCGGCCATCCGCCCGGCCGCGTGCTGGTGCTCGGCGCCGGCTCGGGCAACGACGTGGCGGTCGCGCTCGACCATGGGGCGGAGTCCGTGACCGCCGTCGAGATCGATCCGGTGATCCTGGCCATGGGCGACCTGCATCCGGACCGGCCCTACGCGTCGCCCAGGGTCCGGAAGGTCAACACCGATGCGCGCTCCTTCCTGAACGAATCCCGCGAGCAATACGACCTGATCGTCTTTGGCACGCTCGACTCGATGACGCGGTTGTCCGCCCTCGCGAACGTGCGGCTCGACAATTTTGTCTACACCCGGGAATGCATCGCGGCCGCCCGGGGGCATCTTTCGGACCGGGGTGGCATCGTCATGTATTTCATGTCCGCGGAGTCCTACATCGACGAGCGGCTCTGCGGCCTCCTGACGGCGGAATTCCAGCAGCTGCCCCACGTCGAGAAAAAGCGCTACCTGGCCTTCAACCGGATCTACCTCGCGGGCCCGGCCTTCGAGCACCTCGCGGGCCCGCAGCGGCGCGCCCTGCTCCCGTGGGTCCGGCCCCTGCTCGGGCGCATCGAACTGCCCGGGGACGACTGGCCGTACCTGTATCTGCAGAGCCGGGGCATCAGCCCGTTCTACCTGCGGCTGATCGGCGCCATCGCCCTGATCACGGTGGCCGCCGTCGCCCTCGTCTCGCGGGACCTGCGGGCCAGCCTGGCCCGGGGCCGGATCGACGGTGAAATGTTTCTCTTCGGCCTCGCGTTCCTGCTGCTCGAGACGAAATCGGTCACCACCATGTCGCTCCTGTGGGGCGCGACCTGGCTGACCTGCGCGGTGGTCTTCGGCGCCATCCTGGCGATGGTGCTCGCCGCCACCCTGGTCGTCCAGTGGCGGCCGCCGCCGTGGGCCTGGTGCATGGGTGGCCTCCTGGTCTCGCTGGCGGCCGCCTATGCCGTGCCGGTCCACCTCCTGCTGCGCACAGACCTGCTCGCCCGGTTCGCCCTGTCCTTGGCTTTTGTGGGCACGCCGGTCTTTTTCGCCGCCGCCGCCTTCGCCCTGCGGTTCCGCGACCGGCCGGAGGCCGACCTCGCGCTCGGCTGGAACCTGCTCGGGGCGGTCGCCGGCGGGCTGGTGGAGTTCGTTTCCATGCTGACCGGCATCCGGGCGCTCTATCTGGCCGTCATGATCGCCTACCTCGGCATCATGCTGCTCCGGCGGCGGGCCGGCGGCCGGGCGCCACCCAGGCCGCGGCCTACCGCGTCAGTTTCCGGTACTTGATCCGGTGCAGCTGGTCCGCGTCCTTTGCCTCGGTTTCGCGCCAGCGAGAACCGGGGACAAACACCGGGTGGCCGGCCCCTCGACAAGCTCTGGGCCTTGAGCCTGTCGAAATGGCAGACCACAACGGTGTCCTCACCCGACAGGGATCAGATTTTCACCGGGTCAGTTTGCGGTATTTAATCCTGTGGGGCTGCTCGGCATCCTTCCCCTTCCGCTTCTTGAAGTCCTCCACGTAGCCCGCGTAGTTGCCGGCGAACCAGTGCACCTGGCTGTCGCCCTCGAACGCCAGGATGTGCGTCGCCACGCGGTCGAGGAACCAGCGGTCGTGCGAGATGATGACGGCGCAGCCGGCGAAGCCCTCGAGCGCCTCCTCCAGCGCGCGGATGGAATTCACGTCGAGGTCGTTGGTCGGCTCGTCGAGCAGCAGCAGGTTCGCGCCGCTCTTGAGCACGCGCGCCAGCAGCACACGGTTGCGCTCGCCGCCGGAAAGCACGCCCACCTTCTTCTGCTGGTCCGCCCCGGTGAAGCCGAACTGCGCGCAATACGCCCGGCTGTTCACCGCGCGGCTGCCGAGCTGGAGGATCTCCTGGCCGTCGCTGATGACCTCCCAGATCGTCTTGGCGCCCTCGAGCGATTCGCGCGACTGCTCGACGTAGGCGAACTTCACCGTGTCGCCGACCTTGAACGCGCCGGCGTCGGCCCGATCCAGCCCGGTGACGAGCCTGAACAGCGTGGTCTTGCCCGCGCCGTTGGGGCCGATGACGCCCACGATGCCGCCGGGCGGCAGCGAGAACCCGAGGTTCTCGAACAGGAGCTTGTCGCCGAAGGCCTTGCCCACCCCCGTCGCCTGCACCACGAGCGTGCCAAGCCGCGGCCCGGGCGGGATGATGATCTCGAGTTTTTTCTCCTGCTCGGCGACGTCCTGCTTGAGCATGGCCTCGTAGGCGTTGAGCCGCGCCTGGCCCTTCGACTGCCGGGCCTTGGCCGAGGATCGGATCCACTCGAGCTCGCGCGCCATCGCCTTCTGGCGCTTGCCCTCGGTGCGCTCGGCGACGGCGGACATCGCCTGCTTCTGCTCGAGCCACGACGAGTAGTTGCCCTTGAACGGCAGGCCGTGCCCGTGGTCGAGCTCCAGGATCCAGCCGGCGACGTTGTCGAGGAAGTAACGGTCGTGCGTGACGGCGATGACCGTGCCCTCATAACGGCTGAGGTGCTGCTCCAGCCAGTTGACCGAGTCGGCGTCGAGGTGGTTCGTCGGCTCGTCGAGGAGCAGGATCGACGGTTTTTGCAGCAGCAGGCGCGCCAGCGCGACCCGGCGGCGCTCGCCGCCGGACAGCGTGTCGACGCTGGCCTCGCCCGGCGGGCAGCGCAGCGCGTCCATCGCCTGCTCGACCAGCGGGGCGACGTCCCACGCGCCGAGATGGTCGATCTGCTCCTGGAGCTTAACCTGTTTCTCGCCGATGGCGTCGCGGGCCTGGTCGTCCGGCGCCGCGGAGAGTTCGTCCCAGCTCGCGTCATAGGCCGCCGTCAGGTCGGTGAGGTGCTTCACGCCCTCCTCGACGCAGGCGCGCACGGTCGCGCCCGCGGTGAGCGCCGGCTCCTGCGGCAGGAACCCGACGGTGTAACCCGGCTCGAAGTGCACCCGGCCGTCGATCTCGGGGTCGATCCCCGCGAGGATGCGCATGAGCGACGACTTGCCCGAGCCGTTGAGCCCGAGCACACCGATCTTGGCGCCGTAGTAGAACGACAGGGAGATGTCGCGGAGGATCTCCTTGCGCTCGATCTTCTTCGAGACGCCGAGCATCGAGAAGATGATCTTGGGGGCTTCGGGCGTGGCCATGGCCGGAAAGCTGGGAGTCCGGGGCCAGGAGTCGAGCGCAAGAATCAGGAGGGCCCGGCACGATTTCCCCCTCAACTCCGGAGTTGGCGTGCCGTTTAACCGGGTGGTCCCGCGAGACCGACCACGCCATCGCTCCATCCAGCCGACCGCACGGGCGGAGCGGCGGGAAAACATTCCCATTGATGAAGCCAGCCAACCCTCCCGAGCCCACCTGGGCTCCGTTCCGCCGCGCCCCCCGCTGGGGGCAGGCGGCGCTGGGCCTGAACCTGGGCTTCATCGGCTGGCTGCTGACCGCGCCGGAGCGCACGCGGGCAATGCGGCTGTTCAGCATCGGTTTCCTGGCGGCCGTCAATTTCGCCGTGGCCTGGGCCTTCCGGCTCGCGGCGCGGCGGGAAAGCCTGCCCCGCGCGGTGCAGCAATCCCTCCGGCTGGTCGCGGCCGGCAACGCCATGGTCGGACTGGGCGCGGCCTATCTGTTCTTTGAGGTGGTCAGGGCGAAGAACTACACGAGCACCTTCAGCGTCGCGGACGCGTTATTCCTGCTCAGCTATCCCCTGATCATGCTCGGGATGGCGCGGCTGCCGCGCGGCGACCGGCCCGCGGCCGGCCGCGGGCGGATCGCCCTGGACGGCGCGGCCTGCGTGGTCGGCGTCGGCGTGCCTTTGTGGCTGGGGGCGGTGGGCCCGGCGTTCCGGGACGCCACGGGCCCGGACGCCTTGCTGGTCGTGCTGTGGCCGGGGGTCGCCTTCGTGGGGCTGGTCGCGGTGAACACCGCCTTGCTCACGCGCGCCCCGGTGCCCACGCGCGGGGCGCTGTGGCTGTTGCTGGCGAGCCTCGGGGCTTCGTGGCTGGCCGACCTGATCTTTGCCCTCGATGCGTCGGCCCTGGTCGTCCGGCACAGCGCCATCCACTGGAGCAACCTGGTCAACGCCGTCTCATCCTGTCTGAGCCTGCTCGCGGCCTGGCGCTTCTCATCCGGCCCGCTGCCCGCGCAGCCGCGGTTGCGGCCCGCGGCCTTCAGCCCGGTGCCCATGGCCACCATGATCATCGTGGCGGCGTGGCTCATCATCCTTTCCCTCGTGACCCCGGCCGATCCGCAGATGCTGCGGCGGATCCTGCCCGGATTGATCCTGCTCTTCTTCGTCCTGCTCATCCGCGAGGTGCTCGTGCTCATCGACACGGGCCGCTGGATGGCGGCGGAACAGGCCCGCGAGAGCCACGCGCGCGTCGAGGCGATGGTCCGCCACTCGTCGGACGTCCTGATGGTCGTGGATGCCCCGGGCACGATCCAGTTTGCCAGCCCCTCGCTCACCGCCGTGCTCGGCCTGCCGGTCGACCGGCTCGTCGGCGAACCCCTGGTGCGGCTCGTGCACCCCGATGACGAAGCCCCGGGCCGGCTTTTTCTCGACGGCCTGACGCAGGCGCCCGCCGCGGTGGCCGGCGTGCACTGGCGGTTGCGCCACGCCGACGGGACTTATCGCGAATTTGAGACCGCGGGCAGCAACGCCCTGGGCGAACCGGCCGTCGCCGGGCTCGTGTTGAACTCCCGCGACGTCACGGAACGCCGGTTGCTCGAGGCGGAGCTGCGGCAGTCGCACAAGCTGGAAGCCATCGGCCGGCTCGTCGGCGGCATCGCCCATAATTTCAACAATCTCCTGGCCTCGACCTTTCTGCGCCTGGACTTTATCCGCCGGGACCGGCAGCTGCCGCCGGAGCTGGAGCAGGAGATCGTCGCCCTGGAAGCGGGGGCGAAGCGGACCGCCGCCCTGATCCTGCAGCTCCAGTCCATCGGCCAGGTGCGCATGCTCCGCCGCAAGCAGGTCGAGCTGGGCGCGATGCTCGCCGAATTGCGGCCCGAGCTGGAGCGCCTCGTGGGCGGGCCCATCGAGCTGGTCCTCGTCGATGCGGCCCGGCCGGAATGGATCGAGGCCGACAGCACCCTGATCAACCAGGTCATCCTCAACCTCTGCGCCAACGCGCGCGATGCCATGCCGCACGGCGGAAGGCTGACGATCACCATCACCCGGGGCGAGCCCCCGGCCGACGCCGCTGGACCGGGCCTGCCCGGCGACTATGTCTGCCTGAGTTTCCAGGACACGGGCCGCGGCATCGACGAACCGACCCGCCAGCGCCTCTTCGAGCCGTTTTTCACCACGAAGGATGTCGGCCTGGGGCTCGGCCTGGGCCTGGCCGCAGCCCAGGGCATTGTGCAGCAGCACCACGGCCGGCTCGTCGTCGACAGCGCCGTCGGTCGCGGTACCACCTTCCGCATCCTCCTGCCCGTGGCACCGGACACGAACGCGGCCCCGGCCCCTGAGGCCGCCCCGGCCGCCGTCCGGCCGCCGCCCGGCCGCAAGCTCCACCACCGCCTCACACCTCGTACAGCCGCAACGGAATCGGGTCGATGATCCGGGCCTTCGGCAGCTGCTCGGCGAGCTGGGCCTTGAACCAATCGCGCGCATCCGGGTCGCCGTGGGTCAGCACGATGCTGCGGGCCTTCGTCTGCACGGCGAATTCCAGCAGCTCCCCGCGCTCCGCGTGGCCGCTGAGCTCGAAGCGGTCGATCCGCGCCCGGACCTTGGCCCGCACGTCGAGGGCCTCGAACAGGAAGGTCGCGCCGGGTTTCGCCGCCAGCAGCTTGCCGCCGGGGGTGTCGGGGTCACAGTAGCCGACGAACCCGATCGTGTTCCGCGCGTGGCCGAGCAGGCCCGAGGCCAGGGCGTAGCTGGGCGTGCGCTCCACCAGCATGCCGGAGCTGACAATGTAGAGGCCCTTCTGCGCCGGCTCCTGGCCGGGAGTGAGCTTCTTCGGCAGCTTGCGCAGGTTCAGGTCCTTGAGGATGCGGAGGTCGAACTGCACGTCCTTCGTCTTGCGCGCGACCTCGTCGAACAGCTCGGACAGCCCGATGCCGAGCCCGCCCGCATAGATCGGGCACTCGATCAGCCGGCCGAACCGCCGCGCGTCGTGGAACACCGCGAGCAGCTCCTGCATGCGGCCGAGGGCGAAGACCGGCAGCAGGAACGAGCCGCCCTTGGCGATCGTGTCGTTGATCGAGTCGATCAGCCGGGCGATCTCGTGCACCCGCTCCTTGCCGTAGGCTCGCTCCGTCATGCCGCGCGTCGTCTCGATGATCAGCGTGTCGAAATGGCCGATGGGGAAATGCGCGCCGCGCAGCGTGCGCAGGTTCTCGAACAGCACGTCGCCGGTGAGGAAGATCTTGCGCAGCCCGTGGTGGATCTCCACCGCCGTGGCGCCCGCGACGTGGCCCGACGGGTGGAACATCAGCTCGATCTCGCCCCGCCGGCCCTTGATCTTCTTGACCTTCTTGAAGGGCAGGCTGACGAACCGCCGGGTCAGGCCCTCGATCTCCTTGTGGGTGAAGAGCGGGTAGCCGGGGATGTTGTCCTCCTCCTTCTGCTTCTGCATCACGTTGGCCGAATTGTGCAGCATCTTCTCGATCAGCATCCGGCTCGACTGGGTGAGCAGCACCGGGGTCTTGGGGTGCTGGCGCATGACCACGGGCAGCCCGCCGATGTGGTCGAGGTGACAGTGCGTGACGATGATGAGGTCGAGCTCGACGTCGCGCAGCAGCGAGAGGTCCGGCAGGGCGCCCACGCCGGGCGTCTTGGGGTTCAGGCCGCAGTCGACCAGGATGTTCAGGTCGCCGATCAGCAGGTAGAGGGAATTCGCGCCGATGCCGCCCTGGCGGTTGAGGTCGATGAGTTTCATAAGTTGAAACGGCCCATAGAGAGGCCGCCCGCCGGCCCAGGCAAGCCCCCAGTTTGGCCCCGGCCGGCCGCCTACGCGGGCGGCGGCCAGCGCCGGCGCCACCGGAGGGCCACCGTCACCAGCGCGATCAGCGCCGGCACCTCCACCAGCGGACCCACGACCGCGGCCAACGCCGCGCCCGAACGGAGGCCGAACACGCCCACCGCCACCGCGATCGCCAGCTCGAAGTTGTTGCCCGACGCCGTGAAGGCCAGCGTGGCCGCCCGGGCGTAGTCCGTCCCCGCCCGCCGGCTCATCCAGAAGGTCGCGCCGAACATCAGGCCGAAATACACCAGCAGCGGCAGCGCGATCCGCAGCACGTCGAGCGGGAGCTGCAGCACCGTGCCGCCCTTCAGGCTGAACATCACGAAAATCGTGAACAGCAGCGCCAGCAGCGTCAGCGGGCTGATGACCGGCACGAATTTCCCGTCATACCAGGCCGTGCGCGCGCCCCGCCGCAGCAGGGTGCGCGTCGCCCACCCCGCGAAAAACGGCACGCCGAGATAGATGAACACGCTCCGGGCCACGCTCGCGATCGTGATGCTCGACAGGTCGAGCGCCCCGAGGTCGAGCCCGACCAGCGGCGGCAGCACGCGCAGGAACAGCCACGTCATCGGGGCGTAGAACACGACCTGGAAGAGCGCGTTGAACGCGACCAGCCCCGCGCAGTATTCGCGGCTGCCGCCGGCCAGGTCGTTCCACACGATCACCATCGCGATGCAGCGGGCCAGCCCGATCAGCACCAGCCCGGCGAAGTACTCCGGCCGGTCGCGCAGGAAGATCGCCGCGAGGGCGAACATCAGCACCGGGCCCACGAGCCAGTTCTGCACCAGCGACAGCCCGAGCACCTTCCGGTCCCGGAAGACGTCGCGCAGCTCCTCGTAGCGCACCTTGGCCAGCGGTGGATACATCATCACGATCAGGCCGATCGCGATGGGCACCGACGTCGTGCCCACACTCCACGCCGTCAGGGCCGCCGGCAGCCCCGGCAGGAACCGGCCGGCGAGCACCCCCGCGGCCATCGCGAGAAAAATCCAGGCCGTCAGGTAGCGGTCCAGGAAGGAGAGCTGCCGCAGAAGGGGATCTGGTGCGGCCGGCCCGCCGCCGGCGCCGGCCCGTGCGCTCATCGTTGCATCGCCTCCTCGCCGGCCAGCTTGCACTGGTCGCCCACCCCGCGCACCGCGACGGCGTCGCGCAGCTGCGCATCGGAGAAGGCGCAGAACAGGTCGACCCGCCGCGCGATCTGCGAGGCCACGCGGACGAACTCGCGGTATTTTTTCTCCTCCGTGCCCTCCGCCGCCGCGGGGTCGGGCGAGCCCCAGTGGGCGATCATCGGCTGCCCCGGCCAGAGCGGGCAGGCCTCCCTGGCGTGGTCACAGACCGTGATGACCAGGTCCATCGGGGTGCCCTTGAACTCGTCCCACGACTTGGAGCGGCCGGCGCTGGCGTCGAGCCCGTAATGCTCGGCCAGCACCCGGATCGCGAGAGGGTTGACGCGCCCGGCGGGCCGGGAGCCGGCGCTGAACACCTCGAAGCGCCCGCGGCCCTTGGCCCGGAGCAGGTATTCACCGATGATCGACCGGGCGGAGTTGCCGGTGCAGAGGATCAGGACTTTGCAGGCAGGTGTCTGGTTCATGGGTAAAATGGAATCAACGCGCGGCGGCGGCGGCTTTGCGGCCGCGCCGGGCCGGGGCGCAGCCGCAGCCGGCGGTGTCCGCGGCCGGGTCGGGCGCCAGCTTTCGCAGCCGGGTCAGGTCGCGCCGGAAGTGCGGATCCTCCCGCGCGCAGTCCTGCAGGCAGGCGAGGTTGGCGCGCAATCCGGACGAGGGATTGGCGGGCAGGGCGTAGACCACCCAGTTGCCCCGCCGCTCGCACTCCACCAGCCCCCGCGCGCGCAGGTACGCGAGGTGCTTGGAAATCTTCACCTGCGGCTCGCCCAGCACCGCCTGGAAGTGGCAGACGCAGAGCGGCCCCCGGGCGAGCACCTGCAGCAGCCGCCGCCGCGTCTCGTCGCACAGGCACTCGTAGATCTTCCCCAGGGTCATGCCAAACCATATACTCGCCAAGGAATATGTTGCAAGCGCCGAACCGGCCCGTGACCGGATTGTCACGGACGGTGCCCGGGCCCCCGCCCGCTTCCGGCTCGACTCGCGGGGCGCGGCGAATTGAATCCGGGCGCACCCACCCGCCCCCATGAAAAAATACCTCGTCGAGTTCATCGGCACCTTCTTCCTCGTGTTCACCGTCGGCATGGCCGTGCGCGGCGGCGCGCCGCTCGCGCCGCTCGCCATCGGCGCCGCGCTCATGGTCATGATCTTCGCCGGCGGCCATGTGTCGGGCGGACATTTCAACCCCGCCGTCACCCTTGCCGTCTACCTGCGCGGCAGGTGCCCGGCCCGGGACGTCGCGCCCTACTGGGCCGCGCAGTTCGCGGCGGGGCTCGTCGCGGCGCTGCTCGTCACGTATCTTTTCGCGGGCCGGCCCGCCGGCGGCCCGGCCCTGCGCGGCACCGTGCCGTCGGCCGTCGTCGAGTTCCTCTTCACCTTCGCGCTCGCCTGGGTCGTGCTCAATGTCGCGACCGCCAAGGGCACCGCGGGCAACTCGTTTTACGGGCTCGCCATCGGCATGACGGTGATGACCGGCGCCGTGGCGGTCGGCGGCGTCTCCGGCGGGGCCTTCAACCCGGCCGTCGGCCTGGGCGTCTTCACCATGGGGCTCGAATCCGCCCGGCAGTTTGCCGTTTACCTGCTCTCCGACCTCGCCGGCGGCGCGGTGGCGGCGCTGGCCTACCGGGTGGTCAACGGCGCCGAGTAGGCCCGCCGCCCAGTCGGCTCTTGCAAACCGCCGCAGGGTTTGGAGCATTCCGCCCATTCGCACGGCATGAAGAACGAAATCCTCTGGCTCATCCGGCTCGGCCTCGAGCAGAAATTGTTCACCCGTGAGCAGGCCCTGGCGGTCCTGCGCCTCGTCGGCCGGAACGCGGAGCTGATGGACTTCGCCCAGAAGCTGATCGACGAGAGCATCGTCCACGACGTGGCGGCGCTTGAGGCGGTCGCCGGCCACGCTATCACCCGCGCCGAGGCCGGGCCGCCCCCGGGCAACCCCCTCCTCGACGAAACCCCGGCCGCGCTGCCGGACAGCCCCGCCGGGGCCCGGGCCCGGGCCGCCGGCGCCGCCCCCAAGTTTCCGTTCGGCCGGATCGCGGACATGGACGATGCGACCCTCGCCCAGGCCCTCCGCCAGCTCCTGATTGATGCGGGCAAATTCGGGGCCAGCGACCTCCACCTCTCCGCCGGATCCAAGCCCTTCGTCCGCAAGCATCGCGCGCTCACCGCCATCACCGAGCACGTCCTCACCGACCAGGAAGCCCTCCGGCTGAACACGGCCCTGCTCGCCGACCACCAGAAGAAACTCTACCTGGAGCGGCGCGACTACGACCTCGCCCTCGCCCTGGACGCCGACAACCGTTACCGGGTCAACCTGATGTTCCACAAGTGGGGCGCGTCCGGCTCCTACCGCATGGTCCCCGCCACCATGCCCAAGCTCGACGAGCTCGGCCTGCGCAACCTCGACGCCATCCGCAAGCTGCTCTCCTATCACAACGGCCTCATTCTTATCACCGGCCCGGTCGGCGCCGGCAAGACCACCACCCTCGCCGCAATGGTCGCCGAACTCAACGAGCAGCGCCAGGACCACATCATCACCGTCGAGGACCCCATCGAGGTCGTCCAGCTGCCCAAGGGCTGCAACGTCACCCAGCGCGAGGTCGGCCCGCACACCAAGTCCTTTTTCACCGCCCTCAAGGGCGCCCTCCGTGAGGACCCCGACGTCATCGTCATCGGCGAGCTCCGCGACCTGGAGACCATCGAGATGGCCATCAGCGCCTCCGAGACCGGCCACCTCGTCATCGGCACGATGCACACCAGCGACGCCTCGACGACCCTGAACCGGCTCCTCGATGTCTTCCCGCCCGCCCAGCAGACCCAGATCCGCGCCAGCGTGGCCGAGAGCCTCCGCGGCGTCGTCTGCCAGCGCCTGCTGCCCGCCCTCGACGGCGGCCTCGTCGTCGCCTGCGAGATCATGATTTCCAACACCGCCATCCAGGCCCTCATCCGCGACGGCAAGACCTCCGGCCTCCGCAATGTCATGGAGACCGGCGTCAAGGAGGGCATGTGCGTCATGGAAAACGTGGTC
>Ga0265318_10001503_pt1 | contig 13599 bp, 13 predicted proteins | sample 4821metaG_FD_192431 | JGI IMG/M metagenome (GOLD analysis project Ga0265318, IMG submission 192431) | Rhizosphere microbial communities from Carex aquatilis grown in University of Washington, Seatle, WA, United States - 4-8-21 metaG | ecosystem: Host-associated > Plants > Roots > Rhizosphere >... | reverse complement strand
ACAGGGGAGCAACCTCATTGTCTATCCGCTGGCCGTAGTCAACGAGGTGCTCTATACCGACGCTCCTCCCGTACAGGGATACGGGCAGCTGAAGTTCCTCCCGCGCTCGGCGCTTGAGTCGTGGATGCGCGCAAACGCACCGGCTTCAAGCACGGTGGTGACCTGGGACATCACGTATCAGGGCGGCGAGTATCTGCAGAATTACGACTTCTGGAGCGCGGGCGGGCTCGCGAGCTCCTACAGCAAGCGCCGGCCGTACGCTTTTACCGAATATACCCCGAGTTTTGCGCATCTGGGTTTCGGCCCCACTCCGGCGCCTATTAGTGCTGGGCACAATGATGGGCTCACGACGTTCCAGAGCGGTATCACGCTAGCCGACCTGCAGTGCTCGGAAGTGCATCTCCCTTCGCTCGCGAGCGAGGGCGGCAAGAGGGCGCAACTATTCCTCGCGATAGGGCTCGAGTGGATATTCCCCGCTGACATGGGCGAGGAGTACAGCCTCGAGGCTGCGCAATACCGGGCGGCAGAAAATAATATCCCCGCCGTGCGCGCCACTGCCGAAGGACCCTCGGCGCTCATCGACGCGCACGGTAAAATTATAGAGAGGCTTGATTTTAATGAAACCGGCGTGCTCGCGGGTATGCTTGCGATATCGCAGTCGCACCGTTCTACTCTCTATGCATACCTTGGAGACTACCCGCTCTATGCGGGAATTGCCGCGCTGTTCTTGCTGGCAGGTATCCGGCTAAGAAAAAAGTTTAGATTTCCTGGTACTCGGGGATAAGCTGCGCTGTGACGTCTTTGCTCACGGTTTCCTCGCCGTTGGTGCAGATAAGGGTGAACTTGGTCGGTTCGGTGATAGGCGTCGTGGGGATCGATCCTGCCCATGTCGCATTGCCGGTCCATGCCGGCATGACGCTCTTGAGGCCGGCGTGCGGAGCGATATCGCAGCTAATGCCGCTCACCATGCCTCCTATGCTCCAGGAGAGCGTCGATGGGCTGCCCGAGCGCACGCGCGTGGCGGAAAAGTCGATCATCGCGGACGTCGGGAGATTCACGATACAGGTGTTGCCGCTCTTAGCGGTATGCATACTCTGCGGGCAGGTCAGTACACAGGAGCTACCGATGTAGGCAAAGTATTGATCTTTGCAGGTGCAGGTGTTGCCGTTTTGCGTAGCGTTAGCGGGGCATGGCGGCGTTACAGTAATCGTCTTTGACACATCGCCGTAGTTCTTCCATACGTTGAGCACGGTCGTCTCGACCGAAGGGTAAAACGTATAGGTGCCGGGCGCCGAAGGCGTAAAGGTGTACGTACTGGTGGCGACCGCCTTCTTGACGCCGTACGTTGTCTGCAGACAACCGCTCCCGCTGCCGCATACGGATGTGTTCGCATCCTTGGTGCCGCCGTTTATAGCCACTCCGGTTATCGGATCGGTGGTGGTCGAGAGATAGACGCCCTGAATCGTGACTTTCGTTCCGGCAGGCACTGAAGAAACCGACTTCCCGCCCACAAGCGCATCTATGCTGTCTGTCGGCGTGGAAGAAACGCAAATATTATCGACGCGCCAGCTGCCCGGTTTGAGCGTGCTACATGGCGTGCACACATTATTGACGACAATCTCATCGTCGCCGGAGCATTGATTGACCGAGAGTTGGATGCCCGGCTGCCAGTAGGAAGGATCGGCAACATTGTAGGAAGCAAAATCAGTCCCGCCGCTGCAGTCTATGCCAAAGATGCACACGCCGGAGTTGCTATTCGATGCAGCGTAGGTAGGAGGCGTGGCGCTGCCGTTCTCGGGGCGGTATCCGCCGCACGCGAGCGTATAAGACTGTCCCGCTTGCGCGGTAAAGGTCGTCTGGCCGGACAGCTTGGAAGAAAGGGCGCCTTGGCTGCTGGAGGCCTGCGTCGCAAAGTAAAACGTGCGCGCATGGTTCTTTACGTTGCATATGCCTATGCCAAGGAAGCAGCTCGTGTGGGTTTCCCAATCGTAGGTCTGGTTGGGCTGGCAACTGTAGCTAACCTGTACTGTCGTGTTTTTAGGAACATATACGTTTTGCGAGGCCGAGGCGGGAGTGGTTACCCAGGACCAATGCGTCGCAGTCTGGCCGCAAGTGTTGCTCTGCAGCGTAGTCACCGCATCGACGGTCGCCTGCATTGGAGGCGGCGCGCCGAAGACAAGATTGGTAGTCGATGCGGTAATAGCCGCCACTCTCGTGCCCTGCGTATTACCAAAGTCTTCGGCTATGCACACCCCCATCTGTTCGTTACCGCACACGCCAGGCGAGGGCATGTTGTTATACCAGGCATTTTGGACCGAGGTTGGAATGGTTTCGCCCTCCCTTCCTCCCAGAGGAGCATTGCTGGGATACAAGACTGCAGGCCCCGTTGAACTGTAGCCGGGCACTGCTTCCTGGACGGGAGGCGCGGTTGAGAACGCGGGACAGTTAGTCGGGAGAGAACTTCCTCCGCCGCCACCGCCGCCTGCATTCGCCTGCGAAGGCGAAGATATCGCAAGAAGGGCGATACCCACAAGCGCAGCGCCGATTAAAAAAGCTATCCCCGAGATGCGGCGGCTAAAAGCCATGTATATATAGTACTACCTATTCCTGCGCGCCAAGGCACGTATGCACACTATAGTCGCTTGTCCTCTCGGCAGGAATCGAACCTGCATCGCCTCCTTCGGAGGGAGGCATCCTATCCATTGAACGACGGGAGGTAAAACAAAAGGCCTAAAGTGTTAGGCCTTGAGCGCCCGAGCCACCTTTGCTTTGCGGCGGGCGGCAGTGTTCTTCTTCAGGAGGCCATTCTTGGCCGCTTTATCTATCGCTTTGTAGGCGGCAGCAAGCGCTTTCGTATCGCCCTTCGCCGCCGTGCGGACGGCCTTAAGCGCGCCCCTGAGCGCGGTGCGGCGTTGGTCGTTGAATGCCTTGCGGCGGAGCGACTGGCGGTGCGCCTTCTTTGCCGATGATGTGATTGCCATGTGCGAGAGATAATAACCCAAGAATACGATATGTGCAACGTAGCGCCTTTGCCCTAAGGCTTCTATAGTTATAGCAATGATCGGCAAGCTCAAAGGTACGTTCGGCGGCACAACCCAGGACGGATTGTGCATCATCGAAGTCGGCGGTGTGGGCTATGCGGTGCGCGTGCCGCTTGCCTTCGTCTCAAGCATGCGCGCAGCATCGGGCGAGGTCTCTCTATATATACATACGGCGGTGCGTGAAGATGCGATTGATTTGTACGGATTCTCCGAAGCTGACGATCTCGTATTTTTCAAGCAGCTCACGAGCGTCTCTGGCATCGGGCCCAAGTCGGCGCTCGGCATACTCAATGTCGCGGAGGCAAAAACGCTCAAGCGCTCGATCGCAGGCGGCGACACCTCAATGCTCACCAAAGTGTTCGGCATCGGCAAGAAAAGCGCGGAGCGCATTGTCGTGGAGCTGCGTGACAAACTGATGGAGGAAAGTTCCGCGCGCGGCGACGTGGCCGGATCGGGCGAAGACGGCGAGGTTATCGAGGCGCTGATGGCGCTCGGCTATTCTGCGAGCGAGAGCCGCAAAGCGCTCAAAGAAGTCCCGGAAGAAACCAAGGGCGTACACGAGCGCCTAAGTGCGGCACTCAAGTATCTCGGCTCCCAAAGAAAATAATGAAACAATTCCTGCGCAAACTGCTCCCCCCGCCGCTTTTGGACGCCTATCACCATGCGCTCGCGGTCGCGGGGAATATTGTCTATCGCTTCCCTTCCAAAAAACTATTCGTTATTGCGGTCACCGGCACCAAAGGCAAGTCGACTACCGTGGAGCTGATCCGCAGCATCCTTGTGGAGGCCGGCTACAAGGTGGCATCGACGAATACCATCCGCTTTATCATCGACACGCAGGTCGAGCGGAACCTTTTCAAGATGACGACGCCGGGGCGCTTCTTCCTCTCGCGATTTCTGCGCCGCGCGGTAGATGCGGGCTGCACCTATGCGGTCATAGAGATGTCCTCCGAGGCGGCGAAGCAGTTCCGGCACAAAGGGATCGAGTTCGACGCGCTCGTGTTCACCAATCTGCAGCCCGAGCACATTGAAAGCCATGGCAGTTTTGAAAACTACGCGGCAGCCAAGCTTTCGCTCGCGAAGCATCTAGAGGAGTCACCCAAGCGTCCGCGCTACATTGTCGCCAACGCCGACGACGCATACGGAAAAAAGTTTTTGGATATCGATGTGGAGTACAAGCTGCCGTTCTCGCTCAAAGATGCCGAGCCCTACAATGCCGACGACGCGAGCGTGCGCTTTGTATGGAAGCGCGGCGAGCTCATGAGTGCTCCGCTCCCGGGGCTCTTTAACCTTAAAAATATCCTGGCCGCCATCGCACTGACCGAAGCGATGGGTATCTCACTGTCCTCAATCAAGCGCGCACTCGAGCACCACGCGCCTATCGCAGGCCGCGCCGAGCGGGTCGTCGCGGGGCAGCCATACATCGTCGTGGTCGACTACGCGCACACGCCCGACTCGCTCAAGGCGTTGTACGAAACATATAAGGAACGCCGGATCATCGCGGTACTCGGCTCAACCGGCGGCGGCCGCGACACATGGAAGCGCGTCGAGATGGGAAAAATCGCCGATCAGTATGCGAGCGCCGCGATACTCACCAACGAAGATCCGTATGACGAGGACCCGCAAAAGATAGTGAGCGACGTGGCAAAAGGCTTCAGCAAGAAGCGTCCGTATATCATCCTCGACCGCCGCGCGGCGATACGAGACGCCTTGCGCGAGGCGCGGCCGACGGACGCCGTACTCATCACCGGCAAGGGTACCGATCCGTACATCATGGGACCTGGTGGGAGCAAGCAGGTCTGGAGCGACAAGCAAGTCGCGCAGGAAGAGCTCGCAAAACTGGGCTATGGGCCCGCAACCGCCAAGAAAGAATAGTGCTAAAATACACTCATGGCGGATGACGAGGCAAAAGGCAGCCCGACAAGACTTCTCTTTGAGATACTGGCCGTGCTCGCGGGGCTGATATTCATCTGGTTCGCGACCGGTGCGTACAAAAACGCCGACCTGCGCGGAGCATTCCTCTCTCCCCCGGCGCCGCTCGGCCCCGGCAATGCCTATGGTCCGCAGGTGGGACAGCCAAACCCGAATTATACGAATACTAACCAACAATAAAATGTTTAACACATTCCCCGCACTGCTCACTTACAGCTTTTTCGCTCCGACACTTTTGCGTATTACTGCGGCAGTTGTTTTTGCATATCTTGCGTACTATCACTACCAGCATAAGGATGCAGTTGCGAGGACGCGTTTCCCTATCGTCGGCGAGGGCATGTGGATCGCGTGGCTTGCACTAGCAGTAGAAGCCGCCGTTGCAATCGGGCTATTTCTAGGCTATCACACGCAGATCTTTGCTATTTTGGGCGCACTCATCGCCATCAAGGCCGCATTCTGGGGCGGCAAATATCCGACATTCTTCGTGCTGTCGAGGAGTACCGCGCTTCTCCTGCTCATCATCTGTATCTCGCTCTTGGTAACCGGAGCCGGGGCGCTTGCGTTTGATCTGCCACTCTAGTACTACAGAGGCGTGAGCGCACTCATCCTGCATAACATCCGCAGTGTACACAACGTCGGGAGCATATTCCGAACAGCAGATGCTGCTGGAGTTACTAAAATTATTCTCTCTGGCTACACGCCAGCACCCCTGGACCGCTTTAATTTGCCGCGCAAAGATTTTAATAAAGTCTCGCTTGGCGCAGAGAAAACTATCCCGTGGATGCAGACCAAAACACTCGCTGCCGCAATCAAGCTACTTAAAAAAGAAGACTATTTTGTGGCAGCCGTGGAACAGGCAAAAAACTCCACTTCCCTATTTGCGTTTAAAAAACCAAAACACAAGCCCCTGGCACTAGTGCTCGGCAACGAAGTGCGCGGTGTTTCCAAACAAGGGCTGCAGCTATGCGACGCAATTCTAGAGATCCCCATGCACGGCAAAAAAGAATCTCTTAACGTTGCTGTTACTGCCGGTATCGCGATGTTTACAATGAGAGAAAAATAGAGGCCGCCTTTTGGGGCGGCCTCTTGGGTGCTATCAGGCAGGGCGATGGTCTTTTGGGAAGGTCTTTTCGTCTTCTTCGACTAGATGTGAGGCAATCAGGTTCTGCGAGTCCCCCTTTACTGCAAGCACTGCACGGTAGGTAAATATCGATTCTCCTTCATCTACAGTCTTCTCTTTGATAGCCAGCCCATACCCTTTGGGCACAAAGAAGGTCTCTAGAGTTTTGAGGACATGTTGATGATACACATCCCGCGTAGGCGTAAGGGAAGACTTTATCATCAGTGCACACTTGAACGCGCCACCCGACACCAACATATCGTCGATTCTTCCCAACACCAATTGCAAGTGGTCGCTGTAGTGTATCGGACCAAAAACCGACAATATGGCTCCAACCGACGAGGGACTGAAGTCTCTCATTATCTCGGCCGGAGTGATCCTATAGTTCTTTAGGATCTGTGATTTGTCCCATAGTAGACCAGTTCCTACAAATTCAAGACCGCTACCGAGGTCAGATTGTTCGAGTTCGGCCATGGCTCTGCCAGTACCGGCCCCCAGATCCACCACGCACTGCGATGAGAGGGTTCCTACGTAACGCAACGTTGCCCCTAGTCCTACAAGAAAAGACCGGTAGGTCATGAGGGAACGGTCGCGTTTGTAGGCATATTTTGAGTCTCCCCCAATGGCAAATTCTCGTTCACTTTTACGTGCTTTCTTTATATCTCTCGCGAGTCGTAATCGCACATCGGGAGGAACATGCTCTATCCGCATTGGTGTACTCCTTTTCTTCTGCATCTGTAATACTCCCCTTTATCTTAAGGGTCAAGAAATCCTCAGCTCGCTGCGAAACAGCGATTTCATCTATTGAACCAACCGTTTAAGTAAATCTTTTACTTTTGTTTCTATCACGCTCATTATATTTTCGTGGAACTCCAAGTCGGTGTCGGCGGCATCGGGCACGTTCCACACCTCGAGCTTCTGGTCTGCAGCCAGCAGATAGTCGGGCAGCTCCTCGCGCGTATGGAGCGCAATTACTTTATCGGCCCACGCGACCATCTCGGGTGTGAGCTGATGCATCTGCTTTTGTGTCATATCGATGCCGACCTCCCCCATCGCGCGCACGACCGTTTTGGTGCGCAGCGTAATAGGCTTGCCCTCAAACTCGGGCGGCACATGCGTCCCCGCGCCTTTTGTTTCGAACTGCGGTGCCAATTGATTGCAAAAAGCCTCAGCCATCTGAGAGCGCCCGACATTCGCCCGGCAAATAAAAAGGATTTTCAAGTGCGCCCAGATGGATTCGAACCATCGACCTTCTCCTTAAAAGGGAGCCGCTCTACCGACTGAGCTATGGGCGCAGTGAGCCTAAAATACAACAAAAATGCCTAAATTACTAGAGTTTTAGGGCGAACCGCTCAAGCAGGAGCTCAAGGTCGCCGGCTCCTCTGTGGCTGTCGTGATACATCCATACTATCTGGCGGCTCAGGTTCGCATCTTTCATTTGCCTCGCTTTCCAAGCGAGTAACCCGGTTATCGTTTCGGGCTTTTCTCCCGCGCGCAGAGCTTGAGTAAGCCCCAGCCACAGCTTTTTTTTATCCCGCGCGCCGAGCGCGAAGCTGAGGCCGAACGGGTCGAATCCCCATTCTTTTTTAGTACTCTCGACTTTCTCCACCTTGCCGCCCGCTTTGGTTACGATCTCGGTCTCGCGCTTGAGCAGCTTTTCTTCTTCAAATACGAATGTGTGTGGCGAGCTTGTGAGATCTTTAGCGATATCCAAAAACTCCTCCGCGTTCTCCCCTGCCAAGGCACCTGTAAACACAAGCGTTCGCAAGCCGCCAAAAAGCGCGGGCGTCGAAGCTATTGCAAGCAGCTCTTGCGCAGAAACAGTCTCCCACTGGAGCTCCTCGGCTCCTTTTCTTCTTTTGGCTTTTCCTACAGCAACAATAAGCATAGTTTTATAGTTTTTCCATCTCGCCCCAATTCTTTCCTACCTTGCCCTCGGCCAAAAACGGAATATTGCGGCGCTCCTCGGGCGGCACTATATTCTCCATGATCCCTTTTATCTTCGGCGCGAGCGCCTCCACCCTCCCCTCTTCTATCTCGAATACGAGCTCGTCATGTACCTGCAAAAGTAAATGCGCACCATCGCTTGCGTTTTGGTCCTTAAAATATTTTGTAATCTCGACCATCGCGAGCTTGACGATGTCAGCCTGCGTACCTTGCATCGGCGCATTGATAGCCATGCGCTCGGCCGCGGCGCGTACAAACGGTATCGGTGACTTAATACCGTCGAAGTATCGCCTGCGGCCGAAGAACGTCGTCACGTACCCTTGCTGCGCCGCAGTTGTCTTTATCTCATCGATATATGTGGCAAGGCGCGGGAACGCCTCAAAGTACTGATTATAAAATTCCTGCGCCTCGCTGCGTGTAGTGCCGAGCGACTGCTGGAGCGCGGTGACGCCCATGCCGTAGAGGATGCCGAAGTTGATGACCTTGGCGCGCCGGCGCTGTTCGTAAGACACGTCCTCGGCGCGCACATGGAACACCCGCGAGGCGACCTCGGTATGCACGTCGCGGCCGTCGATAAATGTCTGCGTAAGACCCGGATCTCCCGATAGCCATGCGGCGATACGCAGCTCGATCTGGCTGTAGTCGAACGCCACCAGCACCATACCCTTCTCGGCGATAAAGGCCTTGCGGATGGCGCGACCCAAGTCTGTCTTAATAGGTATATTCTGGAGGCCCGGATTTTTGGTGGCGAGTCGGCCGGTTGCCGCGCCCATTTGTATAAAGGTCGTATGCACGCGGTTATGCTCGTCTAGAAGCGTGGGGAGATTGTCGATATAGGTGCCAAGCAACTTTGAAAGTTCGCGATACCCCAAGATATCGGCGATGATCGGGTGCATCTCGCGCATCTTCTCGAGCTCCGATTCGCGGGTCGAGCGGGCGCCGCCGGCGGTTTTCTTTTGCTTTTCGGGCTTGAGGCCCATCTTGTCGAAGAGTATTTCGCCCAATTGCTTCGGCGAGCTGATATTAAACTCAACGCCGGCCGCCTTGTAGATGCGTGCAGCGATCTTTTCAAGCTCCGCATGATACTCATGCGAAAGTACCCCGAGAAACTTTTTGTCGATATGCACGCCGCGCCGCTCCATCGCGCGCAGCACCGGCATGAGCGGCAGCTCTATTCCCTCGTACACAAAGGTAAGTTCTTTTTCTTTTATCTCCTTGAGGATCGTCTCCTTCGCCTCCTCGAACTTTCGCGAGCGCCCGGCGCGGTAGATGTCCTCAAGCGTGGGCTCGGCGATATTGGAGTCGAGCACCGACACCGCGAGCGCAATCTTGTTAAACTCATCCTCGGGCACTTGCTCGATATCTTCCATAAACAGCTCGTCGCCGGGTACGGACTCCTCTTTTTGTCCGCCATCCGCAAATAGTATGCGCACGCGCGGTATAAGCGAGCGGAATTCGAAGCGTGCAAGCAGGTCGGAAATGCGAGCCTGGTCCAGGCTCTCGCGCCAGGTTTTTTTGGGGAGCGCAAAGTCGATCGGCACCGAGCAGTGAATGGTCGCCAATGCTTTCGAGAACAACGCGTCCTCCTTACCGCCATGGATCTTCTCGAGCATCGCCCCCTTGACGCCCGCTTCGGCAAACTGCTCAGGATGTTTGTCGAGCGCCTTGTAGATATTCTCAACGGTACCGAACTTACCCACGAGCGTCATCGCGGTCTTCTCGCCCACGCCCTTGATGCCCGGGATGTTGTCGCTGGGGTCGCCGCGCAAGCCTTTGTAGTCGGGTATAAGCTCGGGGCCGAAGCCGAATCGCTTGCGCACTGCCTCCTCGTCGTAGCGCACAACGTCAGTGAGCCCCGTACGCATGGTAAACACGGTCACCTTGTCGCCGCGCACGAGCTGCAGCGTGTCCATGTCGCCCGAGGCAATAACTACCTCGATATCTTTTTTCTTTTCGAGTTTATTCGCAATGGTGCCGAGGATGTCGTCGGCCTCAAAGCCCGAGAGTTCGTAGCGAGGTATCGCAAACGCATCGAGCACCTCGCGCGACTGCACAATCTGCGTCACAAGATCGTCATCGGTCTTCAGCCGCGTGGCCTTATACTTGTCGTACGCCAGGTGGCGATGTGTCGGCCCGGGCAGGTCGAAGGCCGCGATAATGTAGTCGGGCTCGAGGTCGCTAACGATGCGCAGCAAAATAGAGATGAGCCCGTAGAGCGCGCCGGTGGGCTCGCCCTTGCTCGAGGCAAAGTCGGGTATGGCGTGGTACGCGCGATGCAATATAGCGTGGGTATCAAGGACAACAACGCGCTTTATCTCCATGCGGCAATTTTAGCACGGCGGCCTTCTTGATTTACTCGCCGGTTTGTGATGATATGGCGGCAGAAACGATCACGGGAGAGTACACCATGCACAAAGAACGAGAGCGCCCGAGGCCCTTGGTGGCACTTCTTATGACTGCGGGCATCGTGACAATCTGGGTGTTGGGATACTCCTTCACTAAGGACTGGCGCATAGACGATTTCTTTAATCCTCCAGCGCATGACACACGGGAAATTCTTACATTGATAGCGCAATGCAACCATACTGTTTCGTGCGTCTGCCATGACTGCGCGATCGACCAGACGTTGCCGCAGTAAACTCAGGACCCTCGGACTAGCTCCGGGGGTTCTCCATTTCTACAAACCTTTCACCTTCTCCTGCACCTTCTGATGAAAACTTTATTTCGATATCAGGCTTGGGCAGCTCCCCTCCAACTTTTTCCGGCCATTCGATACACACAAGCGCTTTTGGATCTTGCAAAAAGCTTTCCGGATCGAGCGTCGCGAATTCTTTTGGATCGTCGAGCCGGTACGCGTCTATATGCACCAGCTTGTCGAAGCCTTTGTATGCAATCGGGTACGACTTCATCAGCACATAGGTCGGGCTTTGCACGCTGTCCTCTATGCCGAGCTCACGCGCGAGCGCCTGGGTAAAGGTTGTCTTCCCCGCCCCCAAATCGCCCGAGAGCGCAATAATTGTTGCGGCATTTTGTTTGCCTGATACGCGCGCAAGCGCTTGTTGCGCCAGGACGGGTAATGCTGCGAGAGCGATCTTCTGCATGGAGCTAGTGTACAATATATACATATGGTGGTCTTTAACGATACCGAGAACGACAAGCGCATCGACTTTTTGCGCAGGCGCGAGGAAGAAGAGCTCGCGCAAATGCTCGCTCCCAAGTACGGCGTCGAATATGTAGACCTCTCGCTGGTGGCTGTAAATACTGATGCGCTTCGGCTCATCACCGAGGCCGAAGCGCGCGATGCGGAGGTCGCGGTGTTCGGCCGCGTCGGGAAGCGTGTCTCGATGGCTGCGCGTGCGCCGGAGAATCCGAAGGTAAAAGCAATCATGGCCAAGCTGGCGGACAGCGGATACGAGGTAACGCTCTTTATCACCTCGCAGGAGAGCCTGAAGCGCGCGTTCACCCGCTACGCAGACCTCTCCTATGCTACGGAGACAAAAGCGGGCGTGTTCGAACTCTCTAACGAAGAGCTCGAGGATCTCCTCTCAAAAGTAAAAAGCCTCGACGACATCGGCGCCCTTGTGAAGGACGCGATTGAACTGAAGAAGGCTTATCGCACCACGCGCATACTTGAAGTTATTTTGGCCGGCGGCCTCTCGACCGGCGCCTCAGACGTGCACTTCGAGCCCGAGGAGCAGCTAGTACGTCTGCGCTATCGTTTAGATGGCGTGCTGGTGGACGTGCTCTCATTCGACCACGACACCTACAAGCAGGTGCTCTCCCGCCTCAAGCTCCTCTCCGGCCTCAAGCTCAACATCAACAATGAGGCGCAGGACGGTCGCTTTTCGATAAAAATAAAAGGTGACGAGATAGAGCTGCGCACCTCGATACTCCCCGGCAATTACTCCGAGACGCTGGTGCTGCGCATCCTCAACCCGAAATCGATCGGCGTGCCGCTTGAGGAGCTCGGCCTCGAGCCCGACCTGCGCGCGCGGATAGAGAAAGAGATCGACAAGCCCAACGGCATGATACTCAACACCGGCCCCACCGGCTCGGGCAAAACCACCACGCTCTACGCCTTTTTGCGCAAGGTAAACTCGCCCGGCACCAAGATAATTACCATCGAGGACCCTATTGAGTATCACCTGCCCGGGATCGTGCAGACCCAGGTCGACAAAAAGAACTACACTTTCGCTTCGGGTCTGCGCTCTACACTGCGGCAGGACCCGGATATCATCATGATCGGCGAGATCCGCGACAACGAGGTCGCCGACACGGCAATCAACGCGGCACTGACCGGCCACCTGGTGTTCTCTACGCTCCATACCAACAACGCCGCGGGCACATTCCCCCGGCTTATCGACCTTGGAGTCTCAGAAAAGGTGCTCTCCTCTGCTATCAACGTGGCGATGGCGCAGCGCCTCTTGCGCAAGCTGTGCCCCGCGTGTCGGAAATCACGCCCAGCGAACGATATCGAGCAGAAGGTAATCGACCGTATCTTGGGCGAGATTGTCAACCGGGCATTGATACCCGCGCAAACGAATGTCATGTACACGGCCTCGCCAGAGGGCTGCCCCGAGTGCCATGGCCGCGGCTACAAGGGCAGAATCGGCATATATGAGGCCATATTTATGGATCGCGCCATTGAGGAAATATTGCGCAACAAGCCCAGCGAGCGAGAGATCGCAGCCGCGGCAAAGCCGCAGGGAGTGCCCACGCTCCAGCAGGACGGGATACTCAAAATGTTGCGCGGTATAACTTCGCTTGACGAGCTCAGGCGCGTCGTCGACATCGACGCTGTAAATTGAAAAAGCCACGCGTCAACATTGTGCGTGGCTTCTCCGGTAGTACAATTGAGCGAGAGTTCGAGGGAGAGTATCTCTAAGCAATAAACAATTCGAACGTGTCGAAAAGCGGCGACCGCCCCTGAGGATAGCATCCGCACGCCGGCCCGGAGGCCAGCAGCCGAAGCGTCCTTAAAACGGCTCCAAAAACCCTTGCAGGTTTATATTGCTTAGAGATACACTCACCCGAACGTATAAAAAGAAAAACTCCCGTGTACGGAAGTTCTACCAAGAGCCTATCATACTATTGTTTATATGTCAAGCAACTCCACAAACGACGAGAATCTGCCTGGCGACACCCCCGAGGGAGTAGCACCCGAGGCAAAAAAGGAGGACTTTCTTGATCAGACCCTACGCCCGGCCTCGTGGGACGAGTACATCGGCCAAGAGGCAGTCAAGAACAACCTCAACATCCTTATTTCGGCGGCAAAAGAGCGCGGACATCCGCCCGAGCACATCCTTTTTTACGGGCCGCCGGGCTTAGGCAAGACGACGCTCGCGCATCTTATCGCGCGCGAACAAGGGGCTGTGCTGCGTTCGACCTCAGGGCCGGCTATCGAGCGTGTGGGCGACTTGGCATCGCTCCTCACCAACTTACAGCCGGGGAATATTTTGTTTATCGACGAGATCCACCGCCTTTCGCATGCGATAGAAGAAGTGCTCTACCCCGCGATGGAGTCGGGCATGCTCAATATCATTATCGGCAAGGGGCCGA
>Ga0265318_10001498_pt1 | contig 13612 bp, 6 predicted proteins | sample 4821metaG_FD_192431 | JGI IMG/M metagenome (GOLD analysis project Ga0265318, IMG submission 192431) | Rhizosphere microbial communities from Carex aquatilis grown in University of Washington, Seatle, WA, United States - 4-8-21 metaG | ecosystem: Host-associated > Plants > Roots > Rhizosphere >... | reverse complement strand
CGGCCTTTGCGGAACAGCACCTCGCCGCGATTGGTCTCGTACCAGGCAAAGGCGGGTATGCGCAGTTCATCGACCTGCTGCGTCTCCACCACGCCGCGCCGGATGGTGGCCTTCATCGCCGTGTATTGCGCCGATCTCGCGAGGCGGAAGGAATAGTCGGCCGTCGCATTGCCCTGACCGTCCTTCACCACCGGATCTGGCGAATAGCCGATCTCGACCTTCGCATCGCTGTCATTCAGCGGATTCCGGTTGCCGGAGATCCGCACCACCATGGTGTAAAGTCCGTCCAGCATCTTGTCGTTGCCGCGATTGCTGAGATATCCCTGATATGCCACCCCGCGATAGGACAGGCCGCAGCCCATGACCCGGTAGAAGGCATTGTCGATGCCTTGCCGTCCCTCGGGGCTGGTAAACCCGCCCGTCCTTGGATTGTTGTCGAGATCGAACCCCTCGGCGATCTTGCCGGTCACTTCCTGGAAGCCCGGGTCGGGCGCGGCGAAAGGATTGATGTAGGTCTCGATGTCGGCGCGGAAGCCGCGATGAGAAAGCGCGCTGTCCATCATCACGATCGGGTCCCTGCCCGTCTCGCTCACCGGCCGGTTCAAGGCATGGGCCTCGGCGGCGCTTCGGAATGGTGTCTGTAGGACGATGTCATAGTTATTGTCCGGGTTGGCACCCTTGGGACAGTCGCTGCCCGGCGCGCTGGTGCCCGCCTTGGCCCCGAAGAAAAACGCAGGCTCGTATTGGGCGACCACATAGCCGCGCACCCAGGGCTTCGCGCCCGCCGGCGCAGCTGCCAGCATGGCGGCACATGCAAGCAGCAGCGATTTTCTCATGCTCCGTCCGTCATGGCTCAGACATCAAAAATCGAGTTTGAGAGCGTACCGGTGCTGTCGGAGAAAGACGACTCTTCAATGCCCATGCTCCGCAGGATGCTGAGGTGCACATTGGTCATCCGGGTCTCCTTGTCGCCCTCCTTCCAGTAAGCGCCGTGCTTTATGCGCATGGCGCCGCCGCCGGCGATCAGGGTCGGAATGTTATGGACATTATGCGTTGTGCTGGCGCCGCTGCCGAACATCACGATCGTGTTGTCCAGCACAGTGCCGCTCTTGTCCTTGTAATCCGTCAGCTTCTGCAGGAAGTGTCCCAACTGCTGGCTCAGGAACAAATCGTAGCGTGAAAAATCCAGTTGCCCGTCCTTGTCCGTGGCGTGCGACAGCCGGTGGTGGGTGGTGGAGAGGCCCAGGCGGATCGGGAAGGTGTCGCTGATGCCCATGCCGTCCTCGCGGTTCAGCATGAAGGTCACTGTCCGGGTGATGTCCGCGTCAAAGGCCAGCGCGATCAGCTCATACATCGTCTTGTAGAACTCCGCCGGGTCGCCGTCATTGCTGGCGTCAAGGTTGAGCTGAGAATAGTCCTGCTTCTTGAGGGGTATATCGATCCAGCGATCGCTGGCGGCCAGGCGGGTTTCGATTTCGTTCAATGAGGTCATGTACTGGTCCATGCGCGCGCGGTCGGTCTGGCCGAGCTTCTGGTCCAGTGCCCTGGCCGAGCCGGCCACCGCGTCAACCAGCTTGATGCGGCGCTGCAGGTCTTCATGCTCGGCGCCATTCGCGCCGGCATCGGCGCGGAACAGGCGGTTGAAGATGCGGCGCGGATTGTTCTCAGCCGGCACCGGGCTCCCATCCAGGGCATAGGAAATGGTCGCCGTGCGGGAAAGGTAGCCGGTGCCGGCGTCGATCGACAAGGCGAGCGAGGGCTGGCGGCAATATTTCTTGGTATGCTCCGCGATCACCTGGTCTACACCCGCCGTGTTGAAGCTACCGGGCTTGGGGCTTTGCAGCGGGGCGCCGGTCAGCCACATGTCCGAACAGATATGCGGATCGTTCTTAGGGCCGTTGACGTGGTACAGGCCGCCCAGGAAACTAATCTGATCGCGGAACGGCAGAAGTGGCTCGGTGGACTTGCCGTAAATAAGCTCGCCATTATCGCCTTGGCGCGGAAACCAGCTCCATTCTGGAATGCCGTGCTCGGCGCGGGGCATGGACATGCCGTTGGCCGTGTAGATCGCGCAGAACCGTTTCGGGATGTCATTTTCAACCTCGGCGCCCATGGCGTCGAGCGCGGGCAGTGCCAGGGCCATGCCTCCAACGCCGTTGAGAAAGGCGCGGCGGTCAAGTCTGAAGCTGCTCATCGGACTGTCCTCCCGGACGGCGTGGCTACTTTTCGAGAAACATTGGGCTGGCGGTAACGTATTCGATCATGTCCTGCAGGCGATAGCCGTTTTTCTTCAGCTTAAGGCCATCGCGTTTGAGGTAATCCAGTTCCGCATAGGAGAGGCTGCGTCCAGCGGCATAGGTGGTCAGGTGCTTCAGGATGCTGAAGGCGACTTGGTCCATGCGGGGACCGGCAAGATACTGCTTCAGATCGTTCATGCCCCCGACTTCGGTTCCGTCAGGCAAGGTGCTTTTGGCATCGGCGGCAGTCTTTTTCAGCCGTCCGCCGGCATCATATCCCTCCAACGCAATGCCCCAGGGATCTATCCTGCTGTGGCAGGAGCGGCAGGCGGGCGCGCTACGGTGCTGCTCGATCCGCTGGCGCAGGGTCAGGCCCTTGCTGTCTTCGGGCAGCGGGGGAACGTTCGGCGGCGGATTGGGCGGCGGCTCGGCGATGATCTTGCGCGCCAGCCAGGCGCCGCGCCGCACAGGGTTGGATTCGCGACCGTCCGATAGGCCGGAAAGTACCGCCGCGTCGGTCATGAGGCCGCCCAGGTCGGGACGGTCCGGCTTGATGGCGACGAACTGGAAGCCGCTGCCAACCTTGTCGCCCAGTCCGTAATAGCCGGCCACCGCTTCATTCATGACGACGAAATCGGATTTGACCAGATTGCTGGCGGGCAAATTATGGGCCACCAGATAGCGCATATATTCCACCGGCTCCTGCGCCAGTTGCGCGCGCGTGGCGTGGGTGAGATCGGGAAACTGGCGCCGGTCCGGTTCCAGCACCTGGAATTTGTCCAGGTTCAGCCATTGCGGCACGAACTCGCCGAGGAAGCCCGAGAATTTGGCGTCCGCCAGCATTCGCTTGACTTCGGCATTGAGCTGGCCGCGCAGCGTCCCTGCCGCCGCCAGTTGAAGCAGGCGCTGATCCGGCGGCCCATTCCACAGGAAATAGGAAAGTTTCGACGCCAGCTCATAGCCGTCCAGCGGCTCAGCGGCGGGCGTCGCGCTTTTCTCAACCAGGAATAGGAATTGCGGCGTGGTCAGCGTCACCAACAGCGCATCCTTGACGCTATCGCGGAAGCCGCGGCCCCTGGCGGCCGAAGCACGGTAGATGCCGTAAAGCGTTTCTTCTTCGCCCGGCGTGATCGGCCGGCGGAAAGCTTGCGTGGCAAAGCGCCGGATAATCTTGCGGGCCTGGGTGGCTTCGCTGCCGGTCACGCCGAATATGTTCTTGTAAGCCGCTGTCGGCCACTGGTCGTAATAAGGCCCCTCGAATTCCACCGCGCGGATCAGCAGCCGCGGCATGTCGCGCCCGTCGGTATATTCGCTGCGCACGCCGATTTGGCGGATGCCGGCAATGTAATTGACGTTGGTGGCGGGGTTGACGTCGGGATTGGGGTAATTACGCAAGGCGCCTTCAAAAACAAAGCGCTGCAGGTTTGTGCCCGCGACGTCCTGGGGCTTGCCGACCTGGATCATGGTGTCGCCGCAATCACGCCTGAAACCCATATAGAGCCCGATCTTCGGCGTACGCTTCTCGTAGGCGGCGAAGCGCTGATAGTTGCCGTTCGTCTTCTCGAGCGGCGTCAGCACGATCTGGGCGGCCCGGCTCATCGTGCCAATGGCAGCTTTCACAGGATAACTGCCCGCTTCCAGGCGCAGCACCAGGAAGGCCGGCTGCTGCAGTCCGCCGGTGAACTGGCGATTGCCGACATCAAGTTTCACTTCCGGCGCGGGCGCTTCCGGGGTGCGCCCGAAGCGCGGTGTCGGCTTGGGCAGTTCGACCTTGGGTGTGGCCAGGGCCCGAATCTCACCCGCGCCGAGGGCGCGGCGGTAGAAGCGGAAATCATCGAGTTCGTTCAGATAGGACTCCTGGCCCGGGCTGGCGCCGATCAGCGTGTCGCCCTTGTAGCCAATGTCCGCCGGCCCCGTGGTGCCACGCCCCACCAGCACGCCGTCCACATAAAGTCTGGTCTGGCCGGCGCCGCGGCCCACGGTTACGGCGAAGTGCTGCCAGCTGTTGAGCAGCACGCCGTTGTTGCTCACCACAATGCCGTTGCTCTTGCCGTCGGGCCCGTAAGAAAGGAATTGGATGCCGCCGCCGATGTTGGATTCGACCACCCATCCCGGACCGGCCTCGCCCTTGGAACTGATGATACCCGCGGCCCGGTTGCCGACCTTGATCCAGCCGGTAACGGTGAACTCGCCGGTTCCGACATTCAGCGCGTCGGCATAGGGCACCGCGACCTTGTCAGTTTCGACGCCAAAATGAATGCCATGGCCAAAAGGCGTCGCCACACGGACGGTTTCTCCCGTCAGCTTCCAGGATGAATCTTCAAAATTCCAGTCGCCGACCAGTCCTTCCGCGAGTCTCGACGCATCCGGAGCTGGCAAGGGCGCATCCGGCTGCCGATAGACGTCCACCTGATAAACACCGGCCTGCTTGATGGTCGCCATCGGGTTGGCATCGGTGACTGTGATGGCATCGCCGGCGCCGGGCCGCGCCGTCGCGCCCTTGTCCAGCAGCAACCCGTCATTGTACCGAGCCGCGGTGACGGTGACCCGGAAACGCCCGTCATCGGGAAGCTCGCGCAGAGCGATCTTGAAGTTCGCCTTGGGGCCGTTGGTTTCCCCACCATTGGCGTTTTCGCTAGGAATCGCCGGGCGCAACAGCAGCCCTTCCGGCACCGAGTCCCACGCCCTGCCCTTCGGGTAACCGTTGCTGCCGCGAAAATCGGCGAACACGGTGTGATAAATGCTGTCATAGTCCTTCCAGCCACGCACCGTGGCGTTGCCAACATAGCCTTCGACGAAGCGCAGCTTTGTGGTCATCGCGAACGGCTTGAACGCAAATGGCTTCTTCGGGACCAGCTGGGTCACGGTGAAGTTCTCGGGCTCTAGTAGGAAGCTGGCAGGGCTAAGGATCAACCGCTCCTTGATCGGGTCGCGGTTGATGCCGGCCCCCAGATCGACACGGAAATTCTCGATTGTCGGCTTCTCTTTAGGATCGGTGATCACGCGGCTAAGGGCGCGGTCGGCGACCTCAAAATAATCTTCGGTAAGCTGGGGCGACAGCTCCAGCCGTTCCTGATTGTTGAGAAAGCCCTCCTTCGACACCGCGTCGGGCGGCAGGATTTCGCCGACGTCGTCGTCCAGCATCAACAGTTGGCGCAGCGTGTTCTTGTATTGCATCACGGTGAGCCGGCGCACCAGACCGTTCTTCGGCGTCGGGCGGGTTCGGGCATATTCCAGGGCATGATCCATCCACGCCGTCATCTCCAGACGATCGGCGGAAGACGGCTGGTGGGTGTTGGCCGGCGGCATGGTGCCGTTGGCGACGCGGCGATAGACCCGTTCCCAGGTCTCCATCTGCTGTTCGTCCATGGCGCCGGTCAGCTGATCCACCCGCAGGCCCGCTATAGCGGCGTCGCCCTTGTGGCAGCCTGCGCAGTTCTGTTCGAGAAAGGGCCGGGCGGTGGCGGCGAAGGAAGCCTGCAGCGAGGCGGCTTTGCCATCCGCCGCTTGCGCCCTGAGATGGTGCATCGCAATCACGACACCAGCCAGGCTCAGGGCCACGAGAATCAGCACTGAACGGAAGCGAGGCCAGGAAGCCAATGCCAGGAATGCCATCGGAGTGCCCAATTGCGGTATGCGCCAGCCCAACCCAAGGCGAAACGGCGTTTTATATTTGTCAGACAATAGCAGCGGCGCCTTTTTGTGGCAACGAACGCGCTATGGGAGCAAAGGCCAGCAGCGATTCTTATTGCATTGCAATATCATTCCGGTGGCCTCGTTGCCGTCGGAATCCGTGCGGAACGACAGAGACCTCTGACGGCCCAGCCCTGCTAGAAGGTCGCGATGGGATTGAGGACCGAACCGGTGGCGCCAGGCACCGCCGCCGGCGCCGCCGTGACCAGGAACTCCCAGCGACGCCGCTTCGCGGCTTCCGTCGCCACGGCCTCAAGCTCCAGGTTGTCGAAGATCGGCACGCCCATCGCATAAAGGCAGAGGGTGTGAACCGGCTGCAGACGCCCCAGATTGCTCGGCAAGGCGTCCTGGGCTCCATCCCCGCCCAACACCGCGACATCACGGGCGTGAAGCCATTCGGCACAGCTCATGTGAAGGCCGGCGAGTCCCACCTGTCCGACATTCCAGGCGCCCTTCGCGGCCCGGCGCGCCCAGCGCCCGGTGCGTATCAATACCGCGTCGCCGGCGCCGACCTTCACGCCTGCCTGCTTTTCCCAGCCGCTGAGGTCTTCGGGATAGATCGCCGTGCCCGGCTCCAGCCAGTCGACGCCCCGGTAGCGCGCCATGTCCATCAGGACGCCGCGTGTCATGATGCCGTTCTTGAAATTGATGATGCTGTTCTTGGCGGCACCCTTGTCGGTGACTTCGTCCTTAGAGTAGCCGTTGTACATTTTGCCGTCGTAGAGGAAGTGGCAGAAGCTATCCATGTGGGTATGGGCATAGCCGTGATAGGCCATGAAAAAGCTGTCGCCGGTATTGGCGGGACCGATAGCGGGCGCCGCCGTGCCGGTGCCGGTCATCTTGCTGACCACCGGCGTGGTATTGTCGGGGCCGGGTTCGAACTCCGCATTGTGCGCCATCGAAACTGGAACGCCTTCCCGCGCCAGCGTCAGCGCGCGGCGGCGGCGGGCCGGCGTGATCAGGTTCACTGCGCCCATCTGGTCTTCGGCGCCCCAGCGATTCCAGTTGGAAACTGTCTTCAACAGGCGAAGGAATTCTTCCTGAGTGGTGGGATGGGTGGCGTTCTGCGCCATGGCCGCTGTTGCCGGAGAACATGCCATGGCGGCCCCGGCGGCGATCTGCTGAATGACCTGTCGCCGCGAGGCCCGATTAGCCCCACATGCTTCATTCCGAGTGTTTCGTTCTAACAAGACGCCCTCCTCTTCGACTCGCATCATAGTCCCCGCACGCATTTGTCTGACATATTGTGGCGGGCAGGATGATCCGATAGCGTGGGAAAATAAAGGGTGGGAATTTCCAATGAAAAACCGGTGCGGCCGCTCCTTCATCCGGAGCGGTAGAATGGCGGCAACTGTCTTCTTGCCGCTGGCGCTCACCCTGGCCGGCGCTTCGCTGACCAACGCCGCGACGGTCGCCACCCGGCCGCAAGGCCCTTGCGATATCTATGGCGCAGACGGCACCCCTTGCATCACCGCTCACAGCACCACCCGTGCGCTTTACGCTGGCTATAAAGGTGCGCTGTATCAGGTGAAGCGGCCATCCGACAACAAGCTGCTGGACATCAAGGTGAATGCGGAGGGCGTTGCGGACGCCGCGGCGCAAGACCGTTTCTGCGTGAATACGCTTTGCGTCATCACCCGCATTTACGACCAGTCGGGCAGGGGAAACGATCTGCTGCAGGCGGCGCCCGGAGCGCTTTACCCCGGACCTTCCAAAGGCGCCTTCGATACTCAGCCCATCGCCGACATGGCGCCGGTCACCATCGCGGGCGGCCACAAGGCCTATGGCGTCTTCATCATGCCGGGCATGGGCTTCCGCAACAATGGCGCGGTTGGCATCGCGGTGGGCGACGAGCCGGAAGGCATCTATTATGTCGTGGACGGCACCCATTACGACAGCGGCTGCTGCTTCGATTATGGCAACTCCTCCACCAACAGCCGCGCCGTCGGCACCGGCACGATGGAGACCGTCTATTTCGGCAACGCCCTGGGCTGGGGCACCGGCGCGGGCAGCGGCCCCTGGATCATGTCTGATCTCGAGGCCGGGCTCTTCTCCGGCTACAACGCCAGGCAGAACGCCGGCGATCCCAGCATCGATTCCTGGCGCTTCGTCACCGCCGTCATGGATGGCGGCGGCGGCAACAAATGGGATCTGCGCGGCGGCAACGCCCAGGCGGGCGGGCTGACGACCTTTTACAGCGGCGTGCGCCCCGGTTCGCGGGAGAACAGCGCTTATTTTCCCATGCACAAGCAGGGCGCCATCGAATTGGGCACCGGCGGCGACAATGGCAATGGCTCTTCGGGCACCTTCTATGAAGGGGTGATGACCAGCGGATACCCGTCGCAAGCCACCACCGACGCAGTCCAGGCCAACATCGTGGCGGCACGTTATGACGTGCAGCGTCTTAGCCTGTCGCGGCTCACGAGCTTCACGCCGGGAAAGAGCCAGGACGTCACCGCCAGCTTCACCAACACCGGTGGCGCGCCGATTTCCGGCGTAAGGCTGAGCCTGTCCCTGCCCAAAGGCTGGAAGGCTTCCACGCCGCCGGGTCTTTCGGAACCGCTGGCGCCCGGTGCACAGACGCGAACGACCTTCCATATCACTGCGCCCGCCAGCGGCGCGGGCTTCCTCACCGCCAGCGCCAGCTGGAAGTCGAACGTCGGACCGGCGCAGTCGGACACCGTCAGCCAGCGAGTGCGCAGCGCCCCCGCCATCAAAATCAACGAAGTCCGTTTCGCCAGCGGCGGCAACGCCACCGATCAGTTTATTGAATTGTACAACGCCGCGCCGACCGCTGTGGACATTTCCGGCTGGCGCCTGGCCTACACCCCGATCCAGTGGGCGGGGGTCACTCTGGCCACAATTCCCAAAGCTACGACGCTCGCCCCCGGCGCCTATTATCTGCTGGGCCTTTCCGCTTCCGGCCTGGCGGCTCCGGCGCGCGCGGGTGCGACCACGATCCATGTGCGCAGCACCGACGGCTTGGCGGCGGGCCAGCAGATCGGTATCGAGGGCGAGCGCCGCAGCATCACGAATGTCGGCACAGCGGCTGCCGCCATGACCACGGTCTTCATCCCGGTCTCAACCGGTCCATGGCTGGCCATCCCGGCCGGTTCGATCAACATCAAAATCGCCAGCGCAGCGGGTTTCGAGGTCGGCCAGAAGATTGGTATCGACCTTGGCGGTCGCTATGAGGAAGCCACCGTCACCGCCGTGGGCAAGGCGGCGACGCAGACCACACTGACGGCGAACGCCGGCGCGGGCGCCGGCAGCCTCAAGCTGGCCGCCAGCGCCGACATCCTGGCGGGCGACACGCTGATCATCGGCGCCGGCGCGCACAAGGAAACCGCGAAGGTTGTTGCCGTAGGAATGGGAGGCGTCACCCTCGCCGCCCCGCTCAGGCTCGACCACACAGCCGGTATCGATGTCTCCGATGTTGGGACCGGGATCAGCTTTGCGCCGGCCACAAAATTCCCGCATCTCAGCGGCGATGCGGTGCAGGCGCTGGGCAGCGGTCTTGCCCTCGACCGCCCGCTCGCCCAAACGCATGCTTACGGCGCCGCTGTCACCAACGCCCGGCCGGGATTGGCCGGTTACCAGGGGCCAGCACCCAACAAATGGTTCGGCGGCATGCTTTCCATCAAGGGCGGCGCGCTGGCGCTGATGGATGCCAGCGGCAAAATCGTGGCCGATGCCCTGGTCTGGGGCTCACAACAGAGCAGCTCCAGCGCCAGCGGCTCCATCACAAGCCCGGAACTGGCGACGCTGGAAGGCGTGCAAGGCATGGGCGGGTGCATCGCCATCGTGCCCGGCGCCGGTTCCGGTCCGGGCGCTGCCGCCACGGCCGCAGCCGCCGCCGCGCCGGGCGCGCCCAGCCGCAGCATTGGCCGTTTTCCCGACGGTCACGACACAGACAGCAATTGCGCTGATTTCCTGGCGCAGCCGGCCACCAGCCTGCCCGAAGGCGCCTCCGCCGGAGAGACCATTATAAAGGTCGCCAGCGTCGCGGGCTTCGCCGCCGGGCAGACGGTGATGGTTGACAGTGGTGCGAACATGGAAACCGCGACCATTGCCAGCATTGGCAAGGCCGGTGCCACGCATGCCAGCGCCGCGGCAGAGGCGGGCGCCACGGTAATCCCTGTCGCGGGAGCAGGAGGCTTTGCCCCAGGCCAGACCATCACCATCGATAGCGGCGCCAGTCAGGAGACGGCATTGGTCGCCGCCGCAGGCGGCGGCCGTGGCGGCGCCCGCCTCACCATCACCACCCCGCTGCGGCTGGCGCACACGGCGGGCGCGCCGATCTCCGGCAGCGGCATCACTCTCACAGGCGCGCTGGCAAAAGCACATGCCGCCGGCGCGGCGATGACCACCGACCTGCCGACGCCCGGCGCGGCCAACAGGTATACCGGTCGCTGACCATTGGGCGCCCAAGGATTGATTGGGAAATTTGAACTCGCCCGAACACCTACGAACATTGGCGAATAGGGTCCTGGTGCCAGGGACGTCACCCAAATCAACCCCTACCCTTTTGAATTACCTCGGATATTTCTAGAGAGGCAAAGGGGGATACCAACGAAAATACCATCAGGAAAAGGGACTGAAACGGTCACCGTTTTTGCGACGATTCGCACCTTGAATGGGCCCATGGGCAATGTCCGGTTTACACCCGAAACCGGTCATTCAGGCCCGGTCACCCCAATGTCCGCTTCGCGCCAGAAGCGGACATTGATAGCGGTTAGCCTCCAGAGGTCCGCAACTCCTCGTAGTAGTATTTCCGGAATTGCAACGTCGCTCTGTCCGACGGGACTGAACACTCAGTTACCGCTGGCGGCACCTCCTCCACCCCGCCTGACTCGACAACGTTCTTGTCCTCGTCAGCAATCCGCTTGTTCATCCAGTAGAAAATTGGATTCCAGACCTGCCAGCGGGCGAAGTCCCTCGACTGGCAGATGATTAGGTGCGTATGGCCGGGCCTCTCCGGAACGACCAGCGCGTGAATCCTCAGATGCTTTCCCGGGACCGGGATATTCAAGACCATGATGTTGGGCTTGAAGTACTCAAGAACTGCGCCCCCGTCTTGACCATCCATCCTGGCCTCGGCCCGGCCACCATAAGAGGTATCCTCCCAGGTGATCTCCATCCGGGACGACGGAGTCATTCGATGGCGAAGCTGCTTGCCGATAGTTCGACGGTGCACGAAGGGGAGATGGGGGCTGTCCAGCATGTTCTCCATTGCCCTGGTCCAATGGCACCGCCACAGGCGTTGGACATAGGTGCGAGACAGGTCCGGGCTCACTAAGCCATCAGGGACCATAGGCTCCGGGACTTCCTGCGCCTCGGGCGCGGTATAGACCCAAACGAGATCGCCAATCTCACGGACGGGTAGTGCCCGCGCCGACAAGAGGGGGAGCTTCGCATCCGGATTGAGGGGGACGTGGCATGCATGCCCCTGTCTGTCGAACTGCCAACCATGGAAGGCGCATTCGATCCGGCCTTCCGAAGTCACCCGCCCCTGCGATAGGGCAGCTCCACGGTGAGGACAGCGGTCTAGAAGCGCCCCGACCTTGCCGTCTTGACCCCGGAAAAGGACCAAGCGCTCGCCCGCAAGATGAACCGATATGGGCTTTCTCCCGATCTGATTGACGCGCAGAACTGGGGTCCAGACCCTGGAAAATCCTTTGAACATGGCTCCTCGATTGGCAATGAAATGAACATACGAATGTTGCTGCGTGAAGGATCACCGAATGTGCCCGAAAGCTTACACGTGCGCCAACTTTATCGGCTGTATTACCGAAGCCGTCAGACCCCCTCAATCATTCCTGACCTCGATGTTGTTGTTCAGCATATAGTTAAAAGCTCTATCCGAAATAATAAGGATGACGGATTGACCGGCCTTCTGGTCACCATCCAGGACAGTTTTATACAGACGCTTGAAGGCCCGGTAGATTCGGTTCGAAATACTTATGCGCGTATTTCCTGCGATCGACGGCACCGCGACCCTCAGATCATTGCCCAAGGGCCAGTTGAAAAGAGATTGTTCAGCGACTGGAATATGTGCGCACGTTCTCTGGCTGTATCAGACAAGGCAATTTTGGACGTCATTAGTGCCAAGGGAAATTTCAATCCGGCAGCACTGACGCCGCAAAGCGTCCACGACCTCCTCACTACTGTCGCGAAAATTCAACGTCGAATTGCTTTGGGCGCTCTCGCAACTCAAGGCTGACCTTTGCCACACCATTCTGGGACTGCATCCTTCCCCGCATGCCTACGGTAAGGCGATTTTTGCGGGTTGTTGAATGACCGCTTTTGGCGCAAAGCGGACACTGGGCAGAGCGGGGGTCGATGACCGCTCCTGACCCAAAGCGGACATTCGGATGGCGCTTCTATCGCCGGTCATTGCGGTCACAGAAATCCACCAATTGACGCCGGTACTATACAATGCATAGTACCGTACCTTTAATTGTCTAATGGCGGGCATAAGACATCCTGGAACGGGCGGAAAAAGTAATGACGATGCGGTCCACGGGTGCTGGCGCGCTGAGCGTTCTCTCAATTTTCCTGGTTCTGGCGACAACGCCTGTGCTTCAGGCCCAGTCCCGCGGAGCGAGCAGGGCGCTATCCCAGCCTGTAGCGCAGGCATACAAGTCTCCCGCCCAACGCCGCCTCGACGAGAGGGTGCCTGTCTGGTTGCAGGCGTTCAATGTCACCGGCGTGGGCATCGCCTATATTCAGAACGGGCGGGTATCTTGGACCAAGTTCTACGGCGACCAAATTATGGGCGGCGGCCCACCCGCCAATACCAAGACGCTCTATAGCGTAGCGTCGCTGACCAAGACGATCTCTGCCGAAGCGATCCTACGCCTGGCCTCGGCTGGAAAAATATCGCTAGACGAAAGCATGGCGCCCTATTGGATTGATCCCGATGTTAAGGACAATCCCTGGTCCGCATTGCTGACGCCGCGTTTAAGTTTGTCTCATCAGACCGGGTTTCCCAATTGGCGTTACAAGAATGCTTTGAAGTTCCAATGGCAGCCCGGCACTGACACCGGCTACTCCGGCGAAGGCATCGACTATGTCGCCCGCTTCGCGGAACGAAAGACCGGCGTGTCATTCGAACAACTGGCACAGCAATATGTCCTCGATCCGATCGGAATGAAGGACACGTCCTATACACCGCGCGACTGGTGGGAAGGCCGTCAGGCCAAACCCGTAGAATCCCAGCCCCGTACGAAATGGTCCGCCGCTGACTTGCTGCGCACCACTGTGGGTGACTATGCGAATTTTGTGGTTGCCGTTATGCACAACGAAGGCGTGTCAAAAGATATTGCTGCCCAGCGTCTAACCATCACGCGTAATCTCATAACGCCATCGCAGCAATCCACGCTTTGCGAGGCGGCCAAAGACCCGAAGCATTGCACGGTAGAGAGCGGTTTTGGTCTGGGGTGGCGCGTAACAAAAATCAATGGCGAAACCATTGTTGATCACACAGGCGCTGATAGCGACGTGAAGACATTTGCCTTCTTCATTCCCCGTCAAGGCGTCGGCGCCGTCGTCTTCACGAATGGTCCAGATGTCGGTCACCAGATGATCGATAAGGTTCTCCAGACCCTCTATCCCAACCCCGTTTATCCCCTGACGCTTTGGCCCAACTGAACGCGGTTTACGAATGACCGCTTTTGGCG
>Ga0265318_10001497_pt1 | contig 13631 bp, 12 predicted proteins | sample 4821metaG_FD_192431 | JGI IMG/M metagenome (GOLD analysis project Ga0265318, IMG submission 192431) | Rhizosphere microbial communities from Carex aquatilis grown in University of Washington, Seatle, WA, United States - 4-8-21 metaG | ecosystem: Host-associated > Plants > Roots > Rhizosphere >... | reverse complement strand
GCTTGTCGGCCTGATCATCTCTCTTGCTGAAACTCAGGAGGAAACCGGAAAGACCCTAGAACAGCAGCTCTGGAAGCTCATGGCGATGGTTGCCCGGTATTCGCACCAGCAGATCCCCCACATGCGGACGATGCTGGCGCGGGACCTCCAAAGCTTCGCAAATGCCACGGCTGAGCTCATCGAAGAAGAAGCCGAAGCGGTAAGACAGCGGACCGACGCAGATTGAAAGTTTGAATCATGGCAGCTGGCAGCGTTCAAAACATCGTCGAAACCACCTTCACCGTCGGCGATCATGCCAGTAGCCAGTTCAGCCAAATCGGCGGGGCTGCGCAGCAAGCGGGTCAACACCTCAGTGGGCTCAACTCGCTTGTGGGCATAGCCAAAGCAGCATTTGCTGGCTGGCTCACTGGCGAGGCGATCCACAAGGTAACCGAGCTGGGCGACAAGTTCGAACAGAACCAGATCAAGATCGGCGGCATGCTGGCCGCGCTTGGGCAAGCCGGCGATATCAACGAAGGCTTGAAGATGGCCGATCAGACCATCCAGGCCATCAACGTTGCCGCGGCTAAGCTGCCTGGTGAAGCCGAGGAATACGTCGATGTCTTTCGCGGTGTATTCCCTCAGGTGCAGCGTTCAATTGGCGGCTCCCTTGAGCAGATGTATGGATTCACCAACAAGCTGACCGCCATCGGGAAGGCGTTCGGTCTCGACTCTGGCATCATCGCTCGCGAAACCGCGATGATGTTGCAAGTGGGCCATGGACGCGCCGGGTCACACATTGTACTTTGGCAATCCCTGTTGCCCTACATCCAGAAGGCGGCCGGAAATATGACGCTGACTGCTGAAGAATTCAACAAGATGTCTGAGCAGGCCAGAGGAAAGCTCATCGAGAACGCGTTCAAGGGACTACAGCCGATGCTAGACAAGTCGGCCGAGAGTTTTGACGCCATGAAGGGCGCCGCGGTTTCGTCAATCAAAATGATTGCTCGACTGGGGACGCAGCCTCTGTTCGAAGGCATCAAGAGCGGCCTGGGAGAATTCAACGCGTTGCTCATGGACGACAAGGGAGCGTTGACCACGTTCGGAAAGCACATTGCCGACGTTGGGGCGAGCATTAGCACCCATATCGTCGATGCCTTCGTTGCGGCATCGGACGTCGTTTCCACAATAACCCAAAAACTTGACCAGCTAGGCGATAGCCCAGCGATGATGTCACTCAAGAACATCGGGATTCAGCTGGGTGATCTCACGGGTGACGTCGGAAGCTCTATCAGTAAGCACTTCGCCAATTCTGTAGACGTTCATGGGGCTGAAAAGTACTCAGCTTCAGAATCCAGCGATCAAGTAGTGACATCACTTGCTTCAATGTTGGAAAGTCTGACTGGAGCAGTCGTCCCCACAACTGACGCAATCATATCAATGGGAGCAGCTGCACTCGGATTTGTCCAGCAAGCAGCCCCGGGTGTAGCCCAAGCATCGGATGAGGTCACTGGGCCGTTGGTGGATATTTGGGACAATCTTATGGCGGGCGTTTCGTCAACGTTCGAACACCTGAAGGCTCCATTTGAAAGCCTCGGATCTCATTTCGGCAACATGGCCAAGTCCTTGGGAGACATGCTGGTCCCGATCCTAAACCTGACCGCAAAAGCCGTCCAATACATGATGGAAGGTGTCAATGAGTTCGTTGATAAGTGTATTTGGCCACTCATGGACTCTGTCCATGAACTGATTGACGAGTTCTCAAAGCTATTCAGTGCGATTGGTAGCCTCATAGGGATGATTCCCGGGGCACAGTCTGGCCCACGCGGAAACGCCAGCATTCTCGACGCTGGGGAAACCAAGGGCTTTATGGACTGGATGAAAGACCAGAACGCTGGTGGCGTACTGGCACATCAACTACAGGGCAGCATCCAAAGCCTGAAGAAAGCGGTGTCACCTCATACTCCAGGCGCCCGCGGCGGCGGTCAGACCACCCAAGACTTCCGCTTCAGCAAGTTCTACCTCGACCAGAAGTTCGCTGAGGGATACGACCCGGACCGCATTGCGACGACCATCATTGCGGGCATCGGCAAGACGGGTGAGCACCGGTTGCAGTCTGGTCACGAGCCGGGAGGGATACGATGAGCAAGCCGCGCCGCAAGCCCTATACGACGATTGGCATCAGTCGCGTTCCTTGTGCTCGCTGCGGTAAGCCGTCGGTCTATCAGTGGCGTATCTGCTCGGACGGCGGAAGATTCCGAGCCATCTGTGCCGACTGTGACATCGGGCTGAACAAGTTGGTGCTGCAATACATGTGGCCGAAAGCGTGGAAGCGAAAGCATGCCGCTTACGTCAAAATGGTGATGGACAATGCCTGACAACAGCTCCAACAATGCCGCTAGCGCGTTCAAAATCCGCGAAGTAACTGGTGACAAGCGTGAGGTTCAGCTCATTGGCCGCGCGCTACCCTACCGACCTTTCTCGCTTGCCACTGGGCAGCGGACGAAGCTCAGCTCTTTACCGGGATTTGCCGAGAAGACAGCCACGACACTAGGTGCTGAAGACGATCCGAACGGCATCAGTCTGGATGGCTACTGGAAGGACAAGTACCTGGACACCATTGGTGAGTTTGCGGCGGAGACGGGGCAGGCGGTCAACTCTTCAAACTTCGCCCCCTTCACGCTCAACGGGATGGCGATCACGAACGTCAAAGACGCAACTGACTTCATGGAGAGCTTCTCACGCTTTGGACAGGAGCTTGAGATCACCTGGCTCAACAAGATCCGCCGCTGTCTGCTCAAAGCATTCGAAGAGCATTGGTACAACGAGCATGACGTCGAATGGACGATGAAGTTCGATGTGCTTGGGCGCGGGGAAGGCGTTGGCAAGTCACTGCTAATCAACGGCCCGAGCTTGGCGGATTCGTCAAATGCCATAAATGCGGCGTACGTTGCCTTCAACGACGTGGCAGTCCCGACCAATTTCGGAATCAAGCCCGACCTGCTATCGAGCATCGGCTCCATTGGGCGAGGAGTTGAAGACGCCATGTATTCGATGGAAAACGTGATCGAGGGAGCCGCGAACGCCATTAGTCTTCCGGTCCGTGCAGCCAAGGCCCTTGACGGTATCTGTCGCACCATCGAGACCGAAGTCGGATTTATGGGCTCCTACATCATGGGCCGTCTAGCGATGGACTTTCACGCTGAGCACCCGGGACCGCTACAGTCTTTCACGGAACGACTCGAAACTAGCCTCTGGCAGCGTCAATTTTATGGAAGCGGGCAGGAATTCCGACGCATCGCAGTGGACCAACGCACGCAACAGAAGGCCCAAAACGAGTCGGACATCATGGGCGTGTACGTTGCGCGCGACGGCGACGATCTGCGCGACGTGGCGGCTCAGTTCTACGACGATGAATGGGAATGGCGCAGAATCCAGCAATTCAACGGGCTTTCAAGCTCAGAGCTCCATGCGGGGCAGCAAGTGAAGGTCCCGCGCATCAACCCCCAGAACCCGGATGATGCCTGATTATGGCTGTATTTAGGCCAAGCATGATCTGTAACATCACCTTGTCATTCGACGAGGCGTTGACGCAGGTGACGTTGCCCGATCCGGACTCGGTGGAAGGAGCTCTGGCTTCTTCTTACAACCAAAACTCGAGCACGCAGGCGCAGCCGGTATTTCTGCAGACTGACCCTCCGAATTCGAGCCAGCAGTCGGGCAGTGATGGGGGCAAGTCGTTCATTCTAGGGAAAGTCCCAATCTCGGCCGAAGTCGAGCTGCCAGGGTACCGCCAAGCGGGAAGCTTTCATGCGACGTTTGACTATTCAGAGCTGCCGATTGATCCCCGGTGCATTCGGTCGGCTGCAGTAGAGATCCACTTGGGCACGGTGTCGCATCGAGACTTCGCAGAGGGAATGCAAGGCCGGCGAGCAGACGGAAGCCTTTCCAGTATTCTGACCCCGCGGCGCGACGACAGCTATTTTCCCAATTCCTCGACCGTGGTCATGGTTGCGACAGTCGATGAATGGCACGTCGACCACAACGAGAACGGTTCAGTGGCAATCCTGTCAGGCCGTGACCTGCGGGGGGCCCTGATCGACACTCCGATTGGAATCGTACCCGGCGCGACTCAGACGCTGTTCGACATGCTGGACATGAACCAGCCCATCGATGCGATCGTCGTGCAGATCCTACGCTTCCACCCGTTCTTTCAGGACTTCCAGGTGGTGGTCAACCCAGCAGAGTGGGACAAGGGCATCGTACCATCTCCAGCGAATTCCGATGTGGTACCGCGGCACCGCAAGCCAGCTAAGGCACACGTAAGAAAGAATAACCAACCGACAGCCAAGATTGTGTCCAGGGTCAACTCGAAGTCGAACAGCAAGGACATGTCATTTTGGGACCTCATCGTCCGCGTGTGCTTTCTGGTGGGCGCCATCCCATACTTTCGAGGCGTCAAGCTCTTCATCCGACCGGCGCGCACAGCCTTCGATCAAGTGCGCATGAGCATGGACCCGGTGCGCAATCCTACCCCGTTCAGGAATGGCCAGCCGCGCTCTGTGGACCTCATCTCGGGCGCCCCCATGCAAGCCCCTCTCAAGGTGCGCCGGCTTGTATATGGGCGTGACGTGACCTCCTATGGGTTCGATCGCAAGTTCGCTGGATTCCACCGGCCTCGAGTTATTCGCGTTGTAGGCTACGACGCTTCAGCCCCGAACGGCCAGCGCGATATTCAAGCCAGGTGGCCTCCGGAAGAGGACAAGCCAGCAAAAGTCACTTCCACATCGCCTAGTGGCAAGGTTGCACAAGAAGAGATCATGGATATCCCCATTGGGGATGTGAAGGACCCCACTCAAATCGAGGCCATTGCCCAAGGCATCTACGAAGAAATCGGCCGCGGAGAGATCGGCGGCTCCGTCACCACCGAGAACCTATCCTCATTCGGCGGCGACAATACCGATCCGGACCTGCTCCGCTTGGCGCCTGGTGATGGCGTCGAGTTGATGGTTGACACCCGCGACATCCACACGTCTTCCACGCTTACGTCGACGCTCACCGACCTGAACCGCCTGGCGTTCTCCGATGCCGTCAAGCGGCTGGCGCCAAAACTCGGCAATGACCGCAACCTAGCAGCGGCCATCATCGGCACCCAGCGCGGGCAGTTTGCGGAGCTACAGCGCTTTTTTCGAGTGGCCAATGTGAGCTACAATTGGACCGACGAAGGGGTCAAGATCTCGTTCGACTATCAGAACTATGTAGTGCCTCGCAATCAGGTCAAGCGCGCTGATGCTACCCCTGGTCAATTGACGTCGCGCCAGGTGCCCGGAAGTGGCAAGACTGGACTGATGCCTAAGGCAGGGCCGAATAACCACGGCGGGCTGAGTTCGATCACTGGAAGGCGTTGATAATGGCCAAGGCACCACGAAGACCACGTTCAATTCGCAAGAACCTAGACATGCGCCGGTCGACGGCGTCCGTGTCAGCACCGGGCATCGACCCGAGAATTTGGTTCACGTGTGCTGAAGTAATTGCCCTAGGGCACGATGAAGCTGGTGATATGTTGGCGGATATCCGCTACAAGCCGGATGGCAAGAACGAGACCGCAAAGGTAGGCTCTTGCTACGTGGACGACGAGGGTGGCGACTGGTGCCCGCTTGATGTTGGTGACAATGTGCTTGTTGCCGTGCCCATGGGCGAGGAATCATGGGGCCCCGTGATCGTTTGCCGCACCTGGAACCAATCTAAACGCCCTGCCGCTGACTTCGGCGATGGCGACGAGCCAACCAAAGACCGAGTGATCCGCATGGGCAAGGGCCGCAAGCTGCGCATTCGATCATCGGGCTCCGGCGGAGACGTGGACATCCAAGCAGAGGGATTCGGTAACGTCACGCTCAACACTACCGGTGGCGGTTCGACCAAAGTGACCTCCGACAATGTGGCTCAAATCAACGCGCCTCAGACCATCCTCGGCGAGGGAGGGGCAGCCGTGATCACCGTGGGAGGGATCGGGAAAGTGACCCTTCCAGCGTTGGCGTGCGTAGTAACCGCGCTCGGCCTCCCGGGTATCGTGTTTCCTGTTGGTCCAACCCCGCTAGCTCCACTGCCAATCGACGGTGCCTGTTCGATGGTCCTTGGCGTCAACCGGGTGAAGGCTGGTGGCTAATGGGTCTCTCTGAGCCTGTCACCCTTCCCGTGTCGGCGCTGAACATCGGCGTTGCATCGGCAATCCCTGGCATTCAGGCGGAAGTGACTGAGCTGAGCGCTGACGTCTCGGACGTGACGGCCAGCATCGACCTAGCGACAACCGTTCATCTCAACCCACCCAACCCGACGGCATTCGGAGGCGCGCTTGCTGCGCACCTCTTGGCGCTTCCCGGAGCCTTCGCGCCCGCGAAGTGGATCACGGCCAACGCTGGGTTCAGCGAAGACATCGGCGTCAAGCTCGGCATCGTGGACGGCTCCATCGCGCTTGTCGGCAAGATTGCCGCGAAGTTGCAGCTAGGAATCAATGCCGGCGGTCTGCAAACTTACACCTATTCCGGAGGAGTTGCGAAGTTCGCCGGCGCCATCACTGCCGCCATGGGACGCGATGACCGCCAGGTGCAGGGATTCGTGATCGCATGCGAATCGTTCGACTCGTGGGGTCGGTTTTCACTTACATTCAACACGGGTAAGACGGTGTCGCAGGGTCAGCCTTTACCCAGTGAGTCAAAGTTTACCCTCCTGGGGAATCTCACTGGTGGCGAACTCAATACCGGACTCTTGCAGGTGCAACAGCCCATCAACCTCTACCTGGCGCACTTGAACGGCCTGAGAGCTGTGCTGCAGGCTAATCTAGACCTATCCTTGGGGCTCAACCTGCCGGATGTGTCACCGCTCATCGCGCAGGTCGAGGCGGCCATTCCACAGGTTGAGCTGATGATGGAAAACCTGGTCAACGTGAAAATTGACCCCACGGTGGAAATCAGAGGAATCAATCTCAGGACAAACGCTCTGCTGAAGCTGATTGGCGACTTGAATCTGTCGCTTTCTGGGGGAGGACTGACCTATTGGTCGTATACTGGGGTGTCCTCGGGGCTTGGCCTCTCGCTTGCGATAACCTCCACGCAAGGCCTTCCGGGTGGTTCAGGTCCCGAGGCATCTATCAACGCCATGATCGTACTCTGTGAATCCCCGTCATCGTTCGCTGACTTCGGACTAGTATTCGGGGGTGGGTCATGACTGAAGGTTGGGGCGTCGGCCCCTATGGTGGCACATCATGGGGTGGCAGCGGAGCAATGGGCGCGACCGACATAAGCTTCTACGTGCTGCGCGCTTTCGCGATGACGTCGCAATCAATTGTGGTCGTGCTGTCCGCGAAGCCAACCGAGAGCTCACCCATCGGCACTGGCGACGCACTGAATCGAGACACATGGGTCATTCAAGACCTGGACACTGGCGTAGCGTTGACCGTGCTGGACGCCGCCATCTACTCTCCCATTTCAAACGCTATCCAGCTCTGGACCATGGAAGAGTTCACCGGGCACCTGGACACCTACCGGGTCTCAACCACAACACTGACCAAAGACTACCAAGCCGGCACGATCGGGACACCGAACTACGCCGACCTTTATGGTTGTCCGGTAGACATGGCGGCAACGCCCGCCGACGGCTCCCCCGTGGACATCCACAACCCGCCGACACCCGAGAGCCCAGCTGGCGCGTTGAGTAACAAGTCTGGTGGCGACTACCAGCTTGAGAGCGGCGAGAAGATGTTCCGCAAGGTCATCGTCCGCGCCATCACGTGGTCCAAAGACGCCTGCTTCCACCTTGCTGGTCAAGACTTCGGGGAAGGCGAACAGCTGCGCCTCAACGAAAACTACTCGAGCGCGGATATCTTGAAGTTGAAGAAGCGCACCCTGGTGCAATTGGGGCGCGTGCCAGAGATTCGCGATCCGCAGGTTTCAATCACACTTGACGCGCAAGAGGTTCTGACCATTTACGTATCTGCTACCATCAAGGCGACCGGTGCCACGGTTAGCACTGCACTACCGGTGAATCTCACATGACCGACTTACCCAGACCCAACGAGCTGTTTCGAATTGCCCGCGATGAGGTTTTGCTGAAAAATTCGGCACTGACTCGCGAAGTCGTTGAGCGCTCCGGGAGCGACGCGAACGCTTTGACTGCGGCAGGGGTTGGCATCGGCGACGAGCTGGTCAGTCAGATCGCTGATGTGCAAGCTGGTATGTATCTCGACTCAGCCAAGGGGACTAGGCTTGATCGGTTGGTGTTCGACCTGTGCGGAGGGATGAAGCGCAACGGAGCCACGCCAGGGATCACGGACGCTTACTTTTCGACCACCAACGCGGTGGTTTCCGGGTTCCCCGTCCGGCAGAACACCCTGCTTCGCACTCAAGACGGAATTGCCTATTACACAACTACTGCGGCGACGTTTCCAAGCGGGTCAACTGGTCCTGTTATCGTCCCTGTCCAGTCGAGTCTTTCTGGAGCTAGTCAACAAATTGCGGCGAATACGCTGCGAAGCATCGTTTCTTCGATTACGGGGTCACCGGCGGATCTAGTCGTGAACAACCCAGCGGCGAGCGCTGGCGCTGGAGATGTGGAAGACGACGATCACCTAGTAGCGAGGGCCCGCCTCTATCCAAAGACCGTTGAAAAGGCAACGATAAGCGCCATTCAAGCGGCCGCCCTTGGAATTCCAGGCGTACGCACGGCTCAAGCCTTCGAGTTCCTGGAAGCGGACGGAACGCCGGCGCGCATGGTCGATCTGGTGGTAGCAGACGCCTTCACTGAGCAGCTGGTCGACGCAACCACTTTGCCTCTCGCCTACCAGACGCAGGCCGTGGCGTTCGCTCAGCAGGTTCAATCAGCTCTGCAGACAACCAAGGCTGCAGGAATATACATTTCGGTCAGAATCGCCGTGGTGCAGATGCAGGGGATCACCCTTGGGCTCAAGTTTATCGCCGCCGCCGACACGGTAGCGACAGCCATCGCTGCACAGGCAACCACAGTTGCTTTCGTCAACTCATTGGGGCCGGGACAAACCCTCAGCATCGCGGCGCTCAACTCTGCTCTGCGCAAGGTCCCGGGGCTCTACCTGACCGACAATGACAACTTCGTCTTCTCACCTGTGGGAGACATTGAGGCTTTGCCGCTTCAGGTTATCCGCACCATGTTGTCACTGGTGACGTTCGGGAATTCGCAATAATGGCCGGCGTCGACTACCTTCCAGGTTCTTTGCGTGACCAGGCGCGACTACTGCGCGTTGCCGGTAAGTCCTATCCACACGAGTACCTTCAGGGGCTACAGGACGGACAGAATGGCGGCTACGAGCTGTTCCAATCGGCCGCAAAAGTTGGCGAGCGGGTTTCGCTGGCTGTCGCACGCATGGAGGCGGGCAGGTTCAAGCTCTACGCTCGAGGCGGGGCAAAGTCGACCGGAACGGTTGAGTTCTATCGGCTGTCTACTGGTGGACCCGCCTACACGATCATGGCTGGGACTGTTGTTGAAACGGGCACGCTCGTACTGCCAGCATTTGACGCAACCAACCCAGTAGTACTGCCAGATGGGCGCCGATTCATCTCGACCGGCGTGCGGTTCTTGACGACTGCTGACGTCACATTTGCCGCCAATGCACTCGGCCCGCATTCGTGCCCAGTGCAGGCTGAGGCGGTCGGGTATGAGTACGATACGACAGGTCCAGTGACTCGTCCAAGCGGCGAAATCCTGGAAGGCGACATCGCGCTGATTCGCACGCTGATCACCAGCTCGCCCGTTTTTGATTCCCTGATCATGGTGCGCCAGACCTCCGATACAACCGGAGGACGGCCGGCATGGCTTGATGGGCTAGGCGAGCAATTCGGAATACCTCGCATCGCGGGCGAAGCGGACGACCAGTATCGTCTTAGAATTGAGCAAGTCGGCGATGCCGTGAGCCCGGATGCTATTCAACGCGCGGTGGACAAGATTCTGGGACAATACGGCTACACTTGCGCCATTTACGAGATTGGTATCCCGCCGTTCACCGGCATCTTCGATGACGCTGGGTCAAGCGCTGACTCTCCGCAATACCCAGAGTGGAATTTCGCGGATGACATGGACTTCACCGCTCAGCCACTCGACAGGTTCAAGTTAGACATGAGCCACCTGGAATCGCGGGCCTTCTTCTTGGTGGCAGTCCCTACTGGATTGTCTGGGGATGCATTGGGCGCAATCTGGCAGGAAATAGTCGATAAACATGCGGGCGGGGTCGGGTTCGACCTGGTTTTTGGATAGGAGTGCAGAGCAATGCCTTGGGGTAATCGAGTCATCTTCAACACCCGCGAACGCAGCGTGAGCGACGACAAGAACGCTTTGCAACAGCTGCAAACGCGTGACCGTTGCGACATGCTTCGGTCTATTTACGGTACCGATCAAATCCACGGACCGTTCCTAAACCCTGGGTTTGCTCCAATGAGGGGGGCGCCAGATACTGGCTATCCCTTGCCCGGAGATGTGTACAGCGGGCTCATGGTCAGATGTGACAATGCCGCCTTTCTATTGGTTGACCAGGGGACGGTTGGCGTCTACTTTGCAAGTCTTGCAGCCAGTTCCGATGATTCCCCTTACGTCGTCATCTCGGATCCTGGGATATCAATCACTACTACGTTGCTGTTCACCGCCAACACGTCCGGTTCGATTCGCTGGGACGTTGTAGAAGTACAGCCTGTGGACCAATTGACAGGGGCGCAAGAAAGCCGAGATTTCTACGACCCAGCTACACGGTTACAGACAGCCGGTTTGGTGGATAAGAGACGCGGCGCATACTTGTCCTATCGTATCCGTCACGGGACTCCCGGCGGGGGCATGCCAGCAAACGACCCGGCTTGGCTGCCTATCGCGTGCATCCACGTCAATTCTGGGGCAACCGGCTTCAACCAATGTGACGTCTACGACGTGCGTCCGTTGGTCGCTGACAGAAGTCAGCGATACCCAGCAGGCCGTGCATTTGCTGATACCGTTGCCATTCTGACCAGTGTATCTAGATGCGTGGATATGGGATGGTTCATCCCTGGTGGTGCGAGCGGAAACTACATTACTGGTTATTCGCTCTTTGAAGGGTATCCAAGCGGTTACCTTGCGGGGGGAGATCTACGCCGATCGATGCCCTCCTCCAATGCCGATTTTGGTGTCTCCACGAGCGGCGGCGGAGACTATGCAGGGTTCAACTTCGCTTTGGCGGATAATCGAGCTTCTAGCCTTACTCTTGCGGCTAACCATTGGTACACACTGGCCGCAGTTTTTCCAAACAATTTGCCTCGTTGGGTCAGGTATCAGCAGTCATTCTCTGAACGACTTCCAGTAGGTCCACGAGGGATCTTGGTTCTGTCAGATGGACTCAGCGGAGTCATTCCTACCGGAATTGTTAGTACGGCGATTGCAATGCCAAGCATCTGTGGCCTTGGAACGGTGCCACAAATCGGCGTCGCGTTGGCGCACATAAAAACGGATTCGGCGGGAAATGCTCTAAGCTCTACTGGGAACGGAAATCGGGTGTCTCTCGGAGAGACCGACGAAAATACTACGCGTTCTGAAATCGTGATGGCCAATAACACGCATTACGCAACCGTGGCTATGACTCCCGGGACAGACGTCCCACCAAACGCCAGCAGGTTTTCATTGAAGCTGGCGATGAACGTCAACACGTCGATAGCTGGAGAAGCTCTTCGCGTGGAAGCCGTGGCGTCGTCGTTGACGACTGGTCCGGTGTATTGGCACAGGACATTTTTGCTTTTGGCCGGCACGGGGGCCAAGGACATCATAGAAGAGGTTGACGTCCCAATTATCCATTCCGGACTTGGGGCCACGCAGTCTGAGCCTGTTGTAAATATGCAATTTCAGTATCATAACGGGGCGTCGCTTTCGATAAATACCGCAGTTGGAGAGCTTCTAGGCTGGTCCTACTAGGTTTGCGTCGAATTCGCTGCAAACGTGGCTATTTTGAGTTGCAGAGAGACTATCTATTGACAGGGCAATGCCACGGTGGCATCCTTATGGCGAGGATACACACCATGAAGAGCTTTTTGACAGTTGCCATGCTGATTGCCGTCGGATGCGGAGGTAGCGCATTCTCGGCTGCCCCGGAGCCTATGCCAGAGGCAACCGGAGGAGAGCAAGCGGTAACCGTAGTGCAGGTGACCAAGAGCAATGCCAACACCGGAGGCCAATCAGAGGTTTCTGTCACGGGAGGAGCTTCGTCAACGGGGGGAGCTTCGTCATCCTCGTTGGCTACAACAGGTGGATCCGATAGCTGCCTGATGGGGACTTATGGATGCGCTTGCTATGAATCTGGCATTTGCAGCGGTGGGTACACTTGCTCACACGGAATATGTACTGGACAGCCTCCAACTGGCGGCTCCGGAGGTTGTCCGACGGGCACACTCGGCTGCGCTTGTTATGCTTCAGGCATCTGTCTCAATCAAAACGATTGCTCCTTGGGCATATGTGTGGGCCAGTCTCCAACGGATGGCCAGATAGGCTACAAGTGCGATCATGGGTCATGCGCTGCGGCTGGGTATTTTCCTGATGGCACGACGGCTGCCGAATGCCTACGCGACAACTATTGCTACCAACGAGGCTCTGGAATTGGGCAATTCGGGCGGACGTGTCTCAAGGACGGGACATGCTACGATCCTCTCTACCCAGTCCTTGTGTGCCAAACTGGTGGAGCTTGCTATCCTCCCGCGCAAACCTAGGTACTTTCTGACCCCCCTAGAGGGCCAAAACCTGCTAACCTGGCCACCGTGACCATTTCCATCACGGTCAACCAGACCGGCAAACCGGCTGGCGTTGCTGGTAAAGCGCGCGAAGACCTGTCTTTGGGCGTGCCAGTGGTGGTAAGTGCCACGGGTGGCGATGGGACATTCGCCTGGCGCATTGGTGACGCGCCTCCGAATGACGCGATGACGACTAAGTCTGCCGCGTCGTTGTCTGCGAGCACCGGGTCATCAGTTACCCTCACGCCGGACAATGGCGGTACCTATCGACTGCTAGCGACGTCAGCAGGCGAAACGCAAGCGGTCACTTTCTACGCTGGCACAGCGCTGAGCACGGACCCGTCGCAGCTTCCGCATCGCGAGCCAGCGTTTGGCGAACAGACAGAGCACACGGCACCTGATGCGCTGGACACTGGCGGAAATGTCAATGGCTGGGAACGTGAGCTGCGCCGCTGGATGAAGGCAGTCAAGCGCATCGCTGCTCGCTACCTCGACAAGAACGGCGACACTATGGCCGGGGTTTTGGACCTCGGAAACCACAAGATCACAACCCTGGCTGATGGCTCCGATCCTCAAGACGCTGTCAACTACAGGCAGCTTCACGGTCTTTCCATCGACGATTTGGCTGCGGCCTTTGCTATTGCTGGTTTCAGTGTCACTGGCACCAACGTGGCTGCGGTTGTTCAAGTCGGAACAACCTTATCGTCGATAACGGCCGCGGCAACGTATGTGAGCGGGCCACCTTCAACTGCTACCATCAGTGATACCGCTGGGGGGACATGGTCAATTTCTGGTCCCTATGCGTCCGGAAGCCGTGCGGGAACGATCTCGAGTTCGACCAACAACTTTTCGTGTACATTCACGCTCACCGCTTATGGGCCCAAGGGAGCG
>Ga0265318_10001496_pt1 | contig 13634 bp, 9 predicted proteins | sample 4821metaG_FD_192431 | JGI IMG/M metagenome (GOLD analysis project Ga0265318, IMG submission 192431) | Rhizosphere microbial communities from Carex aquatilis grown in University of Washington, Seatle, WA, United States - 4-8-21 metaG | ecosystem: Host-associated > Plants > Roots > Rhizosphere >... | reverse complement strand
TCAGATTGAAGGGCGGATTTTACGGAATAGCTCCGTCCGTTGGTGCACAAACGATGTCATAATATTCCATTTCGGCAGCCTTATTTTGATCGGCATAGGCAGCGGCATCCTTCCCAACCATGCGGACCGTATCCAAAGCATCATGCACTTGAAAAGGGGTATAGCGAGGCAATGTCATCAGCGGATCATCGACCGATCCTTCCGGGGGATAAGATGGCCGCATGTTATCCGCATTTTCAGCCAAAGGCACCCAGTTGAACATCACTGGTCCGCGCGCATTCTCAGTGAATCCCAACCGATAACCTAACTGCCGGGCGATCTGTACCGGACGAATAGCGAACCCGCTTGGCCAGATGATGGCAATAGGGGGTTTGTTGAAGTGAGCTTGAAAAGTCGTAATCTGCTTTTGCAGCTCAACCGTAAAATAATTATCGGAGAGATTAGCTACAGTGTTTGGATCGATCGGCGGACCATCGACCTCGTGATCCACCCAGCCTTCCTGCTCCAGTGCAATATTTTGGTTCCAAAGGGTATCGGTTGATGAAGCTTCATTATCCCAGGCGTTTACTACCGGCCAGCCCCATGTTTCCCAGTAAAGACGAAAATGCTTGTTAAAGTTATCCGCATAACGCCGGTTATCCTGGATGAGAACCACTGAACGCGCTGGAATTTTGGCATTGTTCTCCAGGAAATTTGCAAGTTGTGATGTATTGATCGCCTGGAACTGCTGGCCGTGAATTTCTTCCATCATTTTTGTAAAAGAAGTGACGTTTAATACGTCACCACCCTGGGGAATACCTTTATTGATGGAATTCAGCCTGACGACCATCACGACGGTTCCCGGAGGGGAATTGTGCGAATCCCATTTATCACGCAAGTAAGTGCAGTCGTCTTTTATATACGTATGCGGTCTATCTAAAGGATTGAGAAGCGACGATTCATACGTCTCCGGTAAGGCTGGTTGAGTACGTTGAATCGTCGGCGAAGGGATCGGCGTCCAGGTAGGGCTCTGTGTATTACGGGGAACGACTCCGGTTTTTTCGACTGGTAAAGATGCTGCAGGTTGACAGGCAGATATCAATAGTGGAACTGTCGATATTAACGAAGCCAGAACGGTCAGCGAGGAAAAACGACTATGGGCTAATGGCATGAGAACGCCTGTTAGCCATCAAGGAATTGGGCCGAGTTTTGCCGCGCATACAATGTTGTAATAGTCCAATTCGGTAGCCTTGTTTTGCTGGGCATACGCAGTCGCATCATTGCCAATCTGGCGCACTTCATCCAAATGGGTGCGTGCGTCACCGTCCCAGTATCGGGGAAGAGTTAAAAGAGGATTGTTTGCCGGACCTTCCGGAATAAAGTCAGGGTGTTGCGGATCTGACTTGTCAGCGAGGGGAACCCAATTAAACAAAAGAGGTCCGCGTGGGTTTGTTGTAAAACCAAGTTGATAGCCAAATTTTTGTGCAAACTGTACTGGACGAAGCCCAAATCCTCCACCGGGCCAAATAATAGCAATTGGCGTCTTATTGAAGTATTTTTGTATATTTGTAATTGATCCTTGCAATTCTCCAATGAGATATTGATCAGTTGAACTATCACTCATAGGAATATTATGTACGACACCATGAGCTTGGTAGTCTACCCACCCTTCGTTGGATAAAGAGACATTTTCCTTCAGGTATGGATCCTGCCCACCAAATGCACTAATCCAACCGCTTACAACAGGCCATTGCCATTTTTCCCAGTATGGACGAAAGTGATCATTGAAATTTGGGGCTTGATGACGATCATCTTGGATAAGTATAACTGAGCGTGGAGGAATTTTTGCATTATGTTCTAGAAAGTCAGCAAGTTGTTGTGTATTAATTGCTTGGAAGCCTTGCTCATGCAGACTATTCATCATTATTTGGAAGTCACTTGTATTTATATTTTTTGGATCAGCTACATTTGCCTCACCTTTATCAATTCCATGAATCATCACTGCCATTACGACCGTTCCAGGCGTAGAGTTCGTGGAAGTCCATTTATCCTTCAAATATTGGCAGCTATCCTGAATATAGGTATGCGGCGTGTCTAGCGGATTGAGGGTTTTGGTCGAGAATGTAGGGGGCAAGGCAGGTGGTGTACGCGCTACAGTCGGCGAGGGAATCACCGTTTCTGTGGGAGATGGGGTTACAGCTGCTTTTGTCTGTTGAATGGACGCAAGAGCCGTTTGAACGGCAGCGGTTATTTGAGCGTTGACATCCACAGAAGGTGATCCAGGCTGGCAAGCAGCGAGAATCATGGCTACTAGCGAAAGAATACAGAGGCGGGAGAGTGTTTGTCGAGACATAGGTTAAATTCTACCTTAAAGTATCGGGACGTTTGCCTGACGCAAACGTCCCGATAATCGACTTCTACCAGTTGATCACTGACTGAAGGTTAATCGTTACAATCGCCTTTAATGAAGGCTTCAACCATATCGCGGCAGACATTATCTCGGAACTGCTTTGGAGGAGTCTTGAAAAAATACGATGATGGGCCAACGATCGGACCGGAGAGGCCGCGGTCAAGGGCGATCTTGGCACAGCGGACAGCATCAATAACCACGCCTGCGGAATTGGGGCTGTCCCAAACTTCGAGCTTCGTCTCAATATTAAGAGGCACATCGCCAAAAGTGGTGCCCTCCATCCGAATGTAAGCCCACTTTCGATCAGACAGCCACGGTACATAATCCGAGGGGCCGACGTGCACATTATTTGCGCCGATGTTGTAGGGGATCATGCTGGTTACGGCACCGGTTTTCGATATCTTTTTCGATTCAAGACGCTCACGTTCCAGCATATTCAAAAAGTCGGTATTGCCGCCAAAGTTAAGCTGATAGGTGCGGTCGATCCGTACACCGCGGTCAACGAACAGGCTGGTGAGAGCGCGGTGCAGAATGGTGGCTCCAACCTGCGATTTGATGTCATCACCGAGTAAAGGAAGTTTGGCTTCACGGAAACGCTTGGCCCAATATTCCTGTGATGCAATAAAAACCGGAATGCAATTGACGAAAGCACAGCCGGCTTCGAGGATCTGTTCGACATACCACTTGGTAGCCATTTCCGAGCCCACCGGTAGATACGAAACGACGACGTCTGTTTTGGTTTCTTTGAGGAGCTTTACAATGTCAGCTGTGGGACCGGGGGCCTTTTCGATGACCTCTGAAAGGTATTTGCCCAGCCCATCGTGTGTCATACCCCGCACAACAGGGACACCCAGGTTCGGAACATCGCTGAATTTGTAGGTATTGTTAGGTTCTGCAAAAATAGCTTCGGAAAGGTCTTTTCCAACCTTGGTCACATTGATGTCGATCCCTAATGTAAACTCAATATCATGGATGTGATAACCACCCAGGTTGACGTGCATTAATCCAGGGACGGTTTCATCATCAGGTGTATCCTTATAAAACTGCAGACCCTGCACCAGAGAAGAGGCGCAGTTACCCACGCCGATAATCGCCACACGAACTTTCTTATTTGCCATTCCATTGTCTCCTTCTAACCGGTTATAATTTTGTTACTTATGACTGACGACCGACTGATTCGTTTCGAACGACTTTCCGAAGTGATGCGTGACTTAACTCACGCGGTCGAAATCGAACCTTTTTTGCAAAAAGTGGTTGCCGCAGCGAGCGAACTCACCGACAGCGAAGCGGCCTCCATTTTGGAGCTTGACGAGCAGGGCGAGTCACTCCGCTTTTTAGCTGCGCCCAAGGTTCACAAGGATGCGCTGCGCGTGGTGCGTGTGCCGGTAAACGCCAGTATGGCCGGCTGGGTTGTGCGAGAGCAGAAACCGCTCGTAAGCCCGGACGTCACAACGGATAACCGGCATTTTAGCGGTGTCGATTTCACTTTAGCCTATAAAACGCATACATTGCTCGCCGTTCCGCTGACCGTCAGGGGAAAAACGCTCGGTGTGCTGGAAACAGTCAATAAGAACAAGGCTCATTATACCGAGGATGATGTCTTAATCCTAGAGACGCTAGCGGCGCCCCTCGCGGTCTTTTTACAGAATAATTATCTCCAAAACCGGATCGAAGCGAGTTCCAGCCAACTCTCGGAACTCGATCACCTTAAAACCGATTTTATTGCCATCACTTCCCATGAATTGCGTACCCCTTTGGGCGTGATCCTGGGACATGCCACATTCCTGCGAGAATTACTCGATAAGGAATATGTCGAACAGGTGGATGTGATCATCAAGAATGCCTCCCGGCTCAAGGAGATCATTGAAAGCCTGGCGAGCATGGATAATTATAAGACCGGTTCTGCCCGTCTCCATCCGCAAGTGGTTTCGATGAAACACATTATTGAAGAAGTGATTGCTTCACTTTCAGACATGGCTTCAGAGCAAAATATTACATTGACGACTGAGTCAGGCGGAGATTACCTTCTCATAGAAGCCGATGAAATCAAGATTTCCATGGCATTAAGCAACCTGGTTAGGAACAGCATTACTTTCACGGATGCCGGAGGTCACGTTTTGGTCAAAAGTGATTCTCTTCCGGGTTACGTCAAGGTATCTGTGATCGACGATGGCATCGGTATTCCCCTGAAGGATCTACCCCATATTTTCGAGCGTTTCTTCCAGGTCGAATCACACCTGACACGCCGGCACAATGGAATGGGATTGGGCCTTTCGGTAGCAAAAGTAATGATCGAAATACATGGTGGTCGCATCTGGGTTGAGAGTTTGGAGGGCAAGGGCAGCAATTTCACTTTCCTCCTGCCCATCAAAACACTCGTATTTGAAACCACCCCCCAAGTTATATTGCCCTGATCTAAAGCACAGCGGATAATCCACAAATCAATTAATATTATGGAACCCTCTTTTGTAATTGCCGGGGCCATCACACGTGAATATATCCTGCCACCTTTCGGCAAACCCTTGTTGGATGTCGCAGGCGGAAGTGCACTCTATGCCTCGGGAGGGTTGATCGTCTGGGAAAGCGACATCGGCTTGCTGGCACGTGTCGGTGAAGATTATCCTCGTCCGTGGTTGAAGCAGCTTGAAACATACGGCATCGATATCAGTGGGATCGAAATCCTGCAAAAGGGCCTCGATTTGCGCGCCTTTTATGCTTATAACGAAAAGTTCGAGCTCACACACGGCACACCGGTATCGCAGTTTGCGCGCCGAGCGCTCACCTTTCCAAAATCCCTGCTGGGATATCAAGTGCCATCCGAAAGACAGAAGGAAACCAAAAAGGCAAACCCGACTCCGCCAATCATCATGGAAATACCCGCGGAGTATCGTCAGGCGCGCGCCGTCCATTTGTGTCCGATGGACTTTGCCATCCATAATCAGCTAATTACGGCTTTCAAAGCCGGGTCGGTTACAACGCTTACTCTCGACCCGTCACCGGCCAGCATGACACGCACTAATTACAAAGATCTACGTTTCCTTCTCACAGGGTTGACAGCTTTTCTTCCATCGGAGGAAGAATTGCGCGGTCTCTTCTGGGGCGAAACACATGACTTATGGGAGATGGCTGCGGCAGTCGGTGAGTATGGATGCGAGGTGGTAGTTGTGAAACGCGGTGGCCAGGGACAGGCGGTCTTCGATGTAAAGGGCAGGCACAAGTGGGAAGTGCCTGCTTATCCCGCACGTCCAGCAGATACAACCGGTGCGGGCGATGCATTTTGCGGTGGATACTTGGCAGGCTTTAAAAAGACATATGACCCGCTGCAGGCCGCGCTTTACGGAAACGTTTCGGCTTCGCTCAAGGTGGAAGGCAGTGGAGCATTTTATCCGCTGGAGGTATTGCCGGGATTGGCAGAGGCGCGTCTGAGTGCGTTAAAAGATTTGGTGAGAATGGTTTAAAGACGGGCCATCGATAAATAATATGAACAATCCTTATGTAAACCGGCTGCTCGACCTTGCAGTTCAAATTCAACAAATTCCCGCACCGACCCTGGACGAGAAAAAACGCGCCGAGTATGTGCACAATTTATTCCTGTTGGAAGGTTTGCAAGATGTTTCTACTGACGCCATTAATAATGTCTTTGGCCGACTGGCGGGCAGAAGAAAAAAACAGCCATTAATCGTATCTGCACATCTCGATACGGTATTTCCAAGGAATACGAGCCTGCACTTCACGCGGGAGGAAGATCGCATCTATGGGCCGGGTATCGGAGATAACTCACTGGGAGTGGCCGCCCTGCTCGGATTGATCTGGCTGCTGGGAGAACGGAAAATTAGATTACCAGGCGATATATGGTTTGCAGCGAATGTGAGTGAGGAGGGGCTAGGTGATCTGCGTGGCATGAAAGCAGTAGTGCAACGCTTTGGTTCGAATATTCAGGCTTATCTTGTACTCGAAGGGACAGCATTTGGCCATGTTTATCACCGGGCTATTGGCGTGCAGCGTTTCCGGATAACCGTAACAACTGCAGGTGGACATTCATGGTCGGATTATGGACAGCCTTCTGCAGTCCATGAGTTGGCGCAGATCGTGACCCAGATCACGGCGCTATCGTTACCAACGGATCCACGTACGACCTTAAATGTAGGTTTAATAAACGGCGGCACAGGCGTGAATGTATTGGCTTCGGGAGCTTCCCTCGAATTGGACTTGAGGTCTGAAGCCCCGAAGGCATTGAACGATTTAGTTCAGAGAGTGGAGGAAAAGATCAACTTGGCCAACAGAGAGGGTGTAACTGTCGAAATGGAGGCCATCGGGCACCGCCCGGCAGGAGAGGTCGCCATAGATCATCCGTTTGTAAGACTGGCCGATGAATGTCTATCCGAGCAAGGCGTTAGGGCAGTATTTACTTCCGGTTCAACTGACGCCAATATACCCCTCAGCCTGGGGTATCCCGCTCTGGTTTTAGGGATCACATCCGGTGGCGGCACGCATACTGTGCACGAATACATCGATACGGTACCGATTGAAAAAGGGATGGAGCAGTTGGTGAGCTTTGTAAGTAGGGTTTGGGATTTCTGATAACTTTGTAGTTACTCAACCTTTGCCTCATGCTGAAAGCCTTAAGCAAATGATACCGAAATAAAATAACGTGTGCGGGGCATTTACCCCGCACACGTTATTTTATTTCGAAGGATTTTTTGTGAGGCCAATGAGGAGATAACTTACTTTAATCCCAGAACTTCATATACATCCAGGGGATGAGTCTTGCCTTTAACCGTCAACGGGGTAAAGGGCCTGGCGTCTACTTGTTTCTGTACACGCTCATACGCTTCGCGGCTGAGAAGGATCTGATTCTTAGCCGAGTTCTCCTGGATTCTTTTTGTGGTATTGATGCTGTCGCCAATGGCCGTGTACTCGAGTCGTTTCTCGGTACCGATCAAACCCAGCACGGCTTCTCCGTAATGAATGCCGAGGCCAAAATCGAGATGCGCTTCCGCCGGTAATTCCTTGTGTAATTTTGCGATCGAGTCACGAATGGCGAGGGCGGTTCTCACTGCGCGAAGTGTGTGGTCGGGTTGCGGCAGCGGTGCGTTATACCAGGCCATAATAGCATCGCCAAGAAACTTATCCACCGTGCCTTCCTGTTCGAGCACCGCATCGGCCGCGGCGGCCAGGTACCGATTTAATACGGCTACGAGGTTTTCAGGCGAATGTTTTTCACTATAACTGGTAAAACCGCGGATATCAGCAAACAGGATTGTGATATCTAATTTCTTTCCGCCGATCTGCAGGCTGTTCGGGTCAAGCTGATCGAGCACAGCAGGGGAAACCATTCTTTCGAGCAGCCTGCGCTGTCCTTCGAGTTTCTTACGTTCCGTCAGGTCGTCGAGCACAATGGCAATGCCCTGTGTTTTTTGCCCCGCGTCTTTCAGGGGAGATAAATTCAAACGCCAGTCCATGTTGCCGCGCTTAGGGTCGACGTGACTTATCTCAAGATCGATGACTGGCTTGTCTGTTGAAAGAACACCATCCAAATGGGGTCCAATCTCTTTCGAGATGGAAATCAGCACTTCATCGAGGTGGTGACCGAGTATGTTAGGCATTGTCAGCCCCAGGATCGCTTCCCCGGCACGGTTACACAGCATAACCTGGTTCTGGATATCCGCTGTGATCACACCGCTGGCAATGGATGCAAAGACGTTGTCCATCAGGTTTTTAAGACCGGTCACTTCGGCAAGGGTTTGCCGGAGCGAGGCAAACAAGCGGGCATTATCTATGGCAACCGCGGCCTGGTTTGAAAAATCAACCAAAAGATCACGTTCAGCCTCGGCGAAGATACCGCTGCGGATGCGGTTATCTGCATAAATGGCACCGATCAGGTCGTTCTTTACTTTGAGGGGAACGCATAAGATCGAGCGCAAATTAAGAGCGACGATACTCTCCTGCCCGACGAAACGCTGGTCTTCCTGGGCATTGGTGGTTATGACCGGTTCCCCCGAATCGATCACTTTTTGGATGATCGTGCGGCTGGTGGCTGCTTCGCCGGATTTGATGGATTCCTGTTCCCAGTTGCGGGCTACCCGAGTTACCATTTCGCCTTTTTCATTGCGCAGCATCAGAAAACCGCGCTCGGCACGAGTCAGGCGCACAATATTGTCCATTACGATGCGTAATACTTCGTCGAGTTCAAGCGAGGAGTTGACCACCCCTCCAATTTTTGCCAGCGCCATTGAATTGCTTTTTTCGGCCTCGAACTCCTGGATCTTATCGCCGATGCGGTTCAATGTGTCTGCGAGGTTGTTCAGGTCCTCGATGGTGTTGGCAGGCAGGTCGCGGGGTTTTTTCTTAATAAAGGTATCGCGCAATTTTCCGGCCTGCATGGCAAGCGTATTTATCTGTCCGTGGAGTGTGGCAGGGTTGGACTTGTCTGGAGCCATATTTACTGGTTACCTTATATCCTGGAAAAATTCCGTAAACGATAGCAAATATTATTTAATGTCCTAACCTAAAGTATACATCACCCCAGCACCCCTCTGATATGCTACTCGATCCCCTAAATGGGATAAAGAGGATTCGGTACTAAATGTCGGGGTTGTGAGCAGATATGAAATCATCTATACGGGCGCGTAGGATATGCAGCACGATCGAAACGCTAGAGCGGCGGGCGCGCGCCAGGTCAGCAGCTCGCGCGGTAAACAGCCCTGCCTCAAACTCGTACGTCAGTGCATCGATTGCCATTACCGCCGAGGGCAGCAGCTTCTTTAATAACAAGCTCCGTTCCGCGGGAGTGGCGTCCACCGGCTGAGGTTTACCAAGTTGGTTCAGGCTCCAATTGATAACTGCGAATGAACGCTCGATCGGTTCCGATTGATTCCAGCGCGCCCAGGTTTCAACCCATTTCGGTGGAGTGATACCACCTTTTTCGAGAGTCTTCGATAAATAAACCGGTACATAAGTTAACACTTGATACCGTCGTAAAAGGAATATAGCCGCGAACACCCCAATGATTATCGAAGAAATGGTTAGGACGCGGCCGGGAAGGGTCTGTGTAAAGAGGGGTATCTTAACATTTTTAGATTTGTCGTTCGGTAGTCCGCCCAATTTCCCGATCGGTTTCCGAGGAGGTGCAATAATACTGGAACCTGGTCCACTTGTTAGGAGGGACACATCCGGACGGACGAGAGTATCCTGGCTTACGGTTGGCTCGAACTCCACCCAACCGATTCCGGGAAAATAAACTTCGGGCCATGCGTGAGCATCGCGCTGGCGGACGATATAATCGCCGTCCTGGTATTGCCCCTGTGCAAATCCCACCGCCAAGCGCGCGGGAATACCCATCGAGCGCAGCATCAACACCTCTGCCGAGGCGTAATAATTGCAAAAGCCCTTTTTGTAATCAAATAACACCCATAGGACTGGGTCACGGCCTGCAGGCGGTTCTGGCAGGCTTGCAGCATATTGAATATTCGCACGCAGGTAGTTTGTAATCGCCTGGGCTTTATCATATGGATCATCTTGTGAAGTGGAAACTTGATCAGCCAGGTCTTTTAAATCAGGTTGGATGTTATCAGGGACTTCAAGATAACGATCTTTGACCCATTGTGGATACTGTATACCGGCACTGCGCAACTGTTGAATATCTGGATCAGCGATCTCTGCCCGAACCTGGTATTGTTCTCCGGCCTTAATAGTGAGGGATGTCTCCCAGGTCAGGACGTCGTCGAGTTTTGTGTCGGTAACTGCGGCGATAACGTTTCCTGGCTTATCGACCCAAACGGGCTGGGATGGAGTGTAAATCAGGCTTTGCGATGGAAATTGGATAGTGAACCGCAGTGATGCCTCCGAGCGATCCCCAAGATCTGGTATTTTTAAGTCGCCATTGTTCGGTTGAAAACCCAGACTGGTAGCGGGTGAATTGGACCACTGTCCATTTTTATAAGAGTCGTAGACACGTCCGCGCCAGTAGTAGCGCAAACTGCCGTCCGGAGGATTCAAAACCGAGACCGTAAACACTGGTGAATTACCTTGCCCGGCATCGCGCCCCAAGCTAAGCGTAGCACCGTAATAATTACCTACTGCATCTCTGTAAGGTCTGTTAAGCGAACTTACCGCATTTGAAAGCCGGTTAGTAAGAGGTCTGGTGACTCTACCCCACGAGTCAGCTGCCGATTGTAAGCTTGAAAGCGAAGTTGGCATTAGCCATGCAATAACTACGGCTGCGGTGACGATGATAAATAGGCCGCTGAAGATATTAGACCAGGATTCTTCGTTAATAAATACTCGGCGCTTCGTCCAGATTCTCCGGTTTTGCAGATAATATTCACGGCCAAGCAGAAGAAGAGCGAGCAACATAAATACTGCCAGCCACCGCGCCGTACTCGCCCGGTCATTATCATAGATCTGGACGAGCATTATGACCATAAATGAAGGTAGGATGGCTACTAAAATATTGTTATGACGTACCAGCCAATATCCGGCTGCCAGGGAAATTAACCAAAATACAATGCAAGTAAAAGCGACGAAGAATAACGAATCATGGACGGGCTCTTTCTGCATGAAAAGGTCGAAGGATGCGTCAAGCATCCCGCTGATATGAGTGAGACGACCAAAGAAAAGATTATCTGTTACCGCTCCCGTCATCTGCCACGGAACAAAGATTACCGTATAGGCAAGGGCAAGCCCCATGACCGTTCGACGTCCAAAAGTGCTTGCACCTAGTGCAAGACCAAGGATCGTACCCAGGGCAGCGAGAGTTTCTGAAAAGTAAAGAAAAGTCGTCCAGTTCGTGGTCACCAGGCGGGCACTTGCCACCTGGATAAGCAGGAAGAGCAGGGAGGCCGATAGCCAATCCCAATTGCGAGCAGGCGACTTTTCCATCTTTCCAGTTTACATTAGTTAGGTTCGGGCCGTCAAACCCACAGAGTTGTTGTTTTTTCATGCCAAATTGGTAGGTTAATTTATAAGAGGGGTCTATCTGATATAATCATAAGGTTTACGATAAAAACTTAAATATGGGATTTGTATGACGCTCGAAAGAGGAACACTTCTTCATAAACGTTATCGCATTGTGGAAATACTCGGCCAGGGTGGGATGGGTTCTGTATATCGAGCTGTAGATGAAAACCTCGGTACAGACGTAGCTGTCAAGGAAAATCTCTTTACTACAGATGAATATGCCCGCCAATTCCGTTTGGAAGCCGTAATCCTTGCAAACCTGCGGCATCCCAACCTCCCGCGCGTCTCCGATCACTTTGCGGTGGGAGACCAGGGCCAATATCTCGTCATGGACTTTATCGAAGGTGAGGATTTGCGCCAGCGCATGGAACGCATGGGCACAATTACAGAAGATGACGCAGTGATGGTCGGCGCGGCCATGTGCGATGCGCTCTTGTATTTGCACACACGCAAACCTTCCATTCTGCATCGTGATATAAAGCCGGGAAACGTCAAAATCACACCTGATGGGCATATCTATCTGGTGGACTTTGGCCTTGCTAAACTAATGCAGGGAACACAGGCTACGACCACTGGCGCACGGGCGATGACGCCAGGTTATTCTCCTCCCGAACAATATGGCACGGCGCGCACCGATCTGCGCACGGACATCTATTCCCTGGGCGCAACCCTGTACGCCGCTTTATGCGGCATAATCCCCGAAGACGGGTTGGCGCGGGCTATGGATAATGCCCAATTGACACCATTGCGCAAGCGTAACCCAAAGATCTCCCGCCGACTTGCGGCGGCTATCGAAAAAGCGATGGCGGTTGATCCTGCGGATCGGTATCAGGACGCCGAGGAATTCAAGAAGGCCCTGCTTAGCTCGAAATCCAGAACGGAGCGTCCAACAGGCGAATTTACCGTTGTCCCTCCGCCAGGTATCCCGAATCTCTCCGCAGTTGATACTAGAAACCGGATGGACATAAAGTCTAATGGACTAAGTGGCACTCTGATGCCGTCCATGGCCGAAGAAGATAAACCTTTTGTCCCGCGGAATAAACATCGTCGCAGTTCAGGTCTTGCGTGGTTCTTATTCTTTTTGATATTGATTGCGGCAGGCGGTGTGATAGGGTTATACCGACTCTATCCCGAATCTGTCACGGACAAATTACGCGGGGCATACCCATTCTTAAACCTTCTCTCGACCTCAACTCCGACGTCGACCTCGACTGCGACCGTCCTCCCATCTCCAGCTGGAAGTACGCACACTGCGACGGTTCAACCACCTGTTACTTTTACCCTAACACCTACGAGTATTGTCGTTGGCACAGCAACAAAGATTGCTGCTGAAACACTTATTGCCTTACCCACCCTGGTAGGTGGAGGGAGTGGGCAGATCGCATTTGCTTCTGACCGCTCGGGGGTTCCACAAATCTATTTAAGCGACTTGGCCGGGGAGCAGGTTATCCCGATCACGAACATGCCAAATGGGGCGTGCCAACCTTCCTGGTCGCCTGACGGGTCACAGTTTGTCTTTGTTTCACCCTGTCAGAAACGGTTGGATTTATCTGAGGTTCCACCGAGTGATACCGCACTATACATTATCAATGCCGACGGTACAAATTTAACTCCTTTGCCGACTGCTCCTGGTGGTGACCTGGAACCAGCCTGGTCACCCGATGGAAAACGAATTGCCTTTACGTCCATGCGGGACGGTCACATGGAGATTTATTTAATGAATTTGGGTGATCGATCGGTAATCCGATTGACCACGACTGGTGCGGATGAATTGGCCCGTCAGCCATCTTGGTCCCCTTTCAATAACCAGATCGTTTACGCGTACAAACGTTTTGGGGCATATCAAATATGGGCAATGACTGATGCCGGACAAGGTTCACAGCGTATCGTAAAGAGCGGCCCGCAATATTGGGATTATTCACCGGTCTGGTCGGCTGACGGCAAGATGGTATTGTTCACCGAACGCAATTCTGAAGGACCAGTTCTGCCGTGGGAAATGGGCATCAATTATGAGGATCGTAATAAAACGTCGGCCAACCTGGTGAAACTCAACCCGCGACCGGTCGAAAACGTCCATTACTCGCCTGACTCGCAATGGCTGGTCTTTGAAAACATAAATACGGATAATAATCGCGATATTTTTTATTCTTTGGTCAACGGAGACCAGCGCACCCAGTTGACCAAAGACCCGGGTGTGGATTTTGATCCCGCCTGGCGTCCTGTCCAGCCGATTCTCCAACCTTAATTCACGTGTTAATCATATTAGTTTAGGATCCCTGAGGTTAAT
>Ga0265318_10001495_pt1 | contig 13640 bp, 9 predicted proteins | sample 4821metaG_FD_192431 | JGI IMG/M metagenome (GOLD analysis project Ga0265318, IMG submission 192431) | Rhizosphere microbial communities from Carex aquatilis grown in University of Washington, Seatle, WA, United States - 4-8-21 metaG | ecosystem: Host-associated > Plants > Roots > Rhizosphere >... | reverse complement strand
GGTTCCCATAAAAACTTGACATCCGGGACTGGATTATAGAGATTATGAAGTAATTGAGGCTGGGTTTCGTAATCTGCCCAATGATGCAGCGGTTCGGTGAAAATCAGTTGAAGCGGGACCGGTTCGCCGCTAAATAAGCGAATTTTGCCGTCCACGATTTCATCGGCATCCTGAAGGAGGGTGACTTCGCCATCTTTGCCGATGGTCTGAAGAATGTCTTTCCGAGTCGGAAGAGTGAAAAGGGAACTGAAAGCAGAGCCTGATTGCCCATTTTCTGTTTCCCTTTTCCCTACCCTCTTATAATGCCCCGTCCATAGACCAAACTTATACAGCACGTTCAAAGCTAACGGCTCGAAGCCAAGCTGGAAGAGGGATTTAAACGCTATGGAGAATTGAATTTTGTTAAATAACCGAGCCTGGGAATCCATTAATTTCACTTTACACGAACTTCACACACGTTCCTCAATGACTCATTTACCGCAAACGTAGCCTTCGTTACACCGACCAATTGCTCATAGGGAATCGGCGGCTTGCTGCCTTCGCGGATGGATTTGGCAAATGAAATCCATTCATCTTTCCAGCCTTTATCCAGCGCGCCTTTGAATGTTTTGCGAGTGCCGTCTTTGACCAACTCCAATGATCGGAAATCGTCTAACACGGCAATCCTCCCTCCGCAAAAGACTTCGATACGTTCCTTGGCAGAGGACTTATCACCATTTGCCAGATAATCTACAATACCAATTGAACCATCCGGGAAGATGAAAGTCATATTGACGTTGTCTTCGTGATACTTACCGGCATCCGGCAGCGCGCGGGCGGTCACTGAAACAGGCGATGCGCCAACCAAGAATGTAATGAAATCCACAAAATGACAGGCTTCACCTATTATTCGTCCGCCGCCAGTATCCGGGTCCTGGGTCCAATGGTTGGATGGAAGGTAACCAGCATTTACACGATAATGGACATGCATTGCTTCCGTGCGGCCAGAATAGAAAGAAGAAAGTTGTAGCGCGAAAGGTGAAAAACGACGATTAAAGCCTACTGTCAGGATACAGTTTTTGGTTTTCAATAACTGCCTACTGATGGATGCTAGCTGATCATTATTGATTGCCAGCGGCTTTTCAACAAAGACGTTCTTCCCTGCTTTCAATCCTTTAACGATCTGGTCGGCGTGCACGTCGTGACGTGTCAAAATGGCCAATGTATTAATATTTGGATCGTTGATGATTTCGTCATCGGATGACGTGGCATATTTAAAGGTGAACTTTTTGGCTGCATGTTGGGCATGAAGTCCACCGGAAGATGCAATTCCTATTAAGTCAATATCTTTGGTTTTTTTAATTACCGGGAGTAAGGTGGCATTCGCATACAGACCGGCACCGAGGACCCCAAGGGTAACATGGTTCGAAAGTTTACTGGCTTGAAGGTCAAACTTTACAACCTTTGCCTCTTCCAACTTCCCATCGGGTTCAGGGTATGTAAGGAGCACACCCAGGAACGGTTGCTTCTTTTTGCCCGTAATGACTTCATAAGCCTGGGCAGCTTTTTCAATTGGAATCCTATGGGTGATCAGCGGTTTGACCTTCAGTTTACCAGTTGCCATTAATTCGACTACCGACTCGATATTACGTCCTTCCGTCCAGCGTATATAGCCGATAGGATAATCCTGGCCGCCTTCTTCATAGGAAGAGTCATAACGGCCAGGGCCATATGAACGCGAGTTGATGAAAGATAGTTCTTTTTCATAATAAACCTTGCGTGGTATATGGAGCCCCACCGCACCTATGGCGACAACTCGACACCGGTCTCTCGCGATGGCCGCGGCGAGCTCAACAGGATCATTGGAAGGTGTGTCAGCACAGATCAGAACAACGTCGAAGCCACGGTTGGTAGTGAACGCTGCAGACGAGTCAATGGCATTTGAACGGGCCACCGCATGCAGTCCGAGGCTGGAAGCAAGGGCGATTCGTTTCGGATCTATGTCGATGCCTAAAACACTGCAACCGGAGGCAGATGCAATTTGAGCCGTCATAAAACCTAACAAACCCAGGCCAATAATGGCAACACGCTCTCCTAGTTGAGGATTGGCCAACCGGAAACCATGCATAGCAATCGCACCGAGAGTGGCAAAAGCCGCCGATTCGAAATCAACATTACTCGGAAGTGGCGTGAGCAAATTACGCGGCACAACCGCATACTCGGCATGCACCGCATAGCCTCCGCCTGCGCAAGCCACACGCTGGCCGATCTTAAAGCCTTGCATTTTCGGGCCAAGCGCCTCAATAGTTCCCGCAGACGAGTAACCAAGAGCCATGGGCTGGTCAAGACGGTTTAATGCAGACTTCACGGTGTTAAGAAGACCCTCTCGACGGGCTTTGTCAAGAACTTGTTTTACAAGATCGGGCCGGGAACGTGCTTTACCGATGAGGGATTTCTCAGCAAATTCGACGACCATCCGCTCAGTGCCTGCAGAGACCAGGCTGGCTGCTGTTTTGACAAGCGCCATCCCGGTACGAGGGGTGGGGATGGGGATATCTTCGACGACGGTTTTTCCATCACTCATATTTTGGAGAAGTTGTTTCATTTTTGATATTCGATTTTTCAAGATCCGGGAGCGCTATAAATTGATCGAGGAAGTATTCCCGATTCACGATTCCCGTCAGAGGAGTATACCTTAACTCCCCATGTTATAATTTTAATCGTTAAATACGATTGAGGAGCTTGCCTTGGCCGACATTCGGGTTCAGAAATATGCAAAAATTCTGGTCGAGCATTCCACACGAGTTGTCCCCGGCGATCGAATCCTGGTTGAAGCAACTACCGCGGCTGAACCACTTGTACGGGAACTCTTCATCCAAATTCTGGAAAGAGGCGGAATCCCCCATCCCATGATCGCCCTGCCCGGTATGATGCCATTTAGCCAGGACGAATTATATCTGACCTATGCAAAAGATACACAGCTGGACTTCGTGCCTACTTTTTACAAGACGGCCTACGATCAATTCGAGGGGCGTATTCGCATTCATTCTGCAACAAACACGCGCGGCACAACCAACATTGATCCAGAAAAATCACAAAGGCGCAATAAAGCGCTAAGCCCAATCACCGAAGCACAAATGCGGCGCGGCGCAGAAGGAAAGTTCAAATGGGTCACAACGCTCTATCCCACCGACGGCTATGCGCAGGATGCCAGAATGAGTTTAAAAGAATACGAGGATTTCGTATTTGGCGCGGTCCACGCTTATGAAGAAGATCCAATCGCCTATTGGAACAGCACAGCAGCTGCACAACAGCAGGCTATTGACTTTCTTTCCGATAAAAACCAGATCGTCCTGCACGGGACAAATGTGGATTTGACCCTTTCCATCAAGGGCCGTAAATTCGAGAATTCCATTGGCGTTTTCAATATGCCCGACGGAGAAATCTTCACCGGCCCGGTCGAGGAATCAGTTAATGGATGGGTAAAGTTTACATACCCGGCCATCTACAATGGCGTGGCAGTAGAAGGTGCAGAACTCACATTCAGCAATGGACGCGTGGAGACCGCCAAGGCCGTAAAAAATCAGGATTTTTTATTGAAAATGCTTGAAACAGATTCTAGGTCGCGTTACCTTGGTGAATTCGCGATCGGCACGAACAAGGATATTACACAATTTACCGGTAACATTCTCTTTGATGAAAAGATCGGTGGATCATTTCACATGGCGCTTGGCGCCGGTTACCCTGAAACCGGGTCCAAGAACAAGTCTGCGATTCACTGGGATATGATCTGTGATATACGAAAGGATTCAGAGATCCTGGCAGATAACCAACCGTTTTATAAAGACGGTCAGTTCGTCTTCAAGAAATAGATCGAATGGTTGTGATTTCTTATGTCTTTGTCCCACGCTAAAAACGTGGGACAAAGACATCCGGAAAAAAGAATATGCACAGGTCTAAGACCTGTGCATATTCTTTTTTCCGGATATATTATGCAGGTGCCGTTTGAACTTTTCAATTTAATAGAATCCCACTGAACCATCAATCTTCCTGGCGTATTCATCAATCCCACCGGTGACGCTAAACGTATTTTTCCAGCCCTGGGAAACAAGCCAATTTGTGACATCTGCGCTGCGTACACCGTGATGACAAAGTACAAATATTTCCGTATCTTTTGATTTCGCTGATTCCGGCAGCGCTGTTATGCCTTCGGCAGCCAGCCGGCTCATGGGTAAAACGGTAAGGCGATCATCCACTATTTTTGCCAGGTCCAATTCCCAGACCTCCCGGACATCCAACACAAGGAATTGATCATGAGAGTGAAACTTTGCAGCTAATTCTTCAGCAGTAATTAAAGGAAGGGAATTTGTGTACATTATTTTTAATAGGTACCTTAATGTCGTTATTCTGAAACCTAATTTAAATAAGATAATTGTAAATCGTCAGGCTCTCCAAAATCCGCGGCGAACCGGTCTTACGTCTTCAGAAGTCATGAAGGCTTCTTCATCGGTCTCATGAACAATCTGTCTGGCATGGGCCAGATCCTTTCGCAGTACGCTGGCGCTTAATATCCGGACGGTACCGTCCCTGCCGCGTGCGGAGATCTCTGTCACGCCATAACCAGCTTTCCGCAACGCTTTCGCCAATTTCACACCATGCTGCTGGCTGATAATTTCCAAATGGATATGCCCGATTGCGAGGCGTTCTTCAACGAGCATTCCGATTAGGTTGCCGGTGGCAAACCCCGCCGCGTAGCCGAGCACCGTAAGAGGGTTACTTATATTTGTTAACACTTTGGTGATCGCAATGACATAAACTGCTGATTCAAAAAATCCCAAGGTCCAGACCAGGGCCTTGCGTCCACGCATGACGAAAAGCAGCCGCAACGTATCGAGAGACATGTCGGTGATGCGCAGGCAGAAGATCGTTAAGGCGCCCACCCAGGCCGACGAAGAAAAGAGAAAATTAAACATGGCTATTGCAGCGCCGGATCGTATAATTTTTTCACATATTCTTTTACCATTCGCCGCGTACTGAATTGTGGAATAATGGTTTTAAGTGATCCTTTCATTCGAGTCATCCAGGAATGGGAGATTACCTTCGGATCACGGTTGTAATAAAGCGGGATGATCTCGTTTTCTAAAATATCATACAAATCGTCGGCGTCCTTTTTATCTTGCGCCGGGGAATTATCACCATCGACATCCTTTCCAATCGCCCACCCATTCTCTCCGTTATACGCTTCACGCCACCAGCCATCCAACACGGAGAAATTAAGTGCCCCATTGATCGCCGCCTTCATACCCGAGGTACCGCTGGCTTCCATCGGACGCCGCGGGGTATTAAGCCAGACATCGACACCCTGGACAAGATAACGGGCAAGATTAATATCATAATCCTCCAGAAAGACCAGGCGCCCACCCATTTCTGCGCGCTTGACCTGTCGATAGACCTCCTGAATGATCTGCTTTCCCGGTTGATCGGCAGGGTGCGCCTTACCCGCAAATATGATCTGCACCGGCATATTCGGTCGGTTAATAATATCGACCAAACGTTCGACGTCAGAAATGATCAAGTCGGCCCGCTTATAGGTGGCAAATCGTCGGGCAAACCCTATTGTCAGGGCATAAGGATTTATGAGGACACCAGAAGAAACCACTTGAACAGGGTGATAACCGCCCACCGTCCAGCGGTCGCGCACCCGCTCACGCATATAGAAAGCGAGTTTACGCTTCAGGTGTGTGCGCACTGCCCATAATTTCTCGTCAGGGATGTCGTCCAATTTTCCCCAAAGTTCCGGTTCGTCAAGATGATCGAGCCAATCTTCTCCCAGGTAACCATCGAATAAAATTCGCAACCGGCGCGCCATCCAATTCGTTGTATGTACGCCGTTGGTCACATGTATGATCGGCACATTTTTTTCTTCCAAATCTGGCCACAGGAAATGCCACATTTTGCGGGCCACCTGACCATGAAGTTCGGAAACACCATTGCGTCCGTTCGAATTACGCAAGGCAAGTATCCCCATACTGAAAGTTTCGCCGGATGGCATTTGGTGACGGGCAATATCGAAGAATTGTTCACGCTCCAATTTAAGTTGCGGCCAAATGGTGGCTAGATATTTTTCAACCAGCCAAAGCGGAAACTCATCATTACCGGCAGCAACCGGTGTATGCGTGGTGAAGATATTTTGCCCGCGTGTTTTTTCGATAGCCTGGTTGTAGGTATGACCGGCTTCCACGAGTTCGCGCGCTCTTTCCAGAGTCAGGAAAGCGGCGTGACCCTCGTTCATATGCCAGACGGAAGGGTTGTATCCCAGCGCCCGCAAAGCGCGCACTCCGCCTATCCCTAACAGCACTTCCTGCATGATCCGCTGATCGAGATTAGACAAGTAAAGACGAGCCGTTAAATTCTTATCCGCGTCCGAATTTGGATCCACATTTGAATCAAGCAAATAGAGCGGTACGCGGCCGACGCGCACTTCCCAAATTTGAAGCGATATGACGCGGTCGGGAAATTCAACTTCAACCGTCATTCGTTTGCCGTTCTCGGTAGTTACCGGCAGTACTGGCAGGTCGTCGTATTTCAACAAATTGTTGATCGATTCCTGCCAGCCATCTTCACTAATGCGCTGGGTAAAATAACCCTCTGCGTACATAAAACCCACCCCCACCAAGGGCAAACCAAGGTCACTGGCCTCTTTTAAATGATCGCCCGCCAACACGCCTAGCCCACCCGAATATATCGGAAGCGTTTCATGTAAACCATATTCCATCGAGAAATATGCGATCGGGTGATTGGTCAATTCAGGGTGCGTACGTACTGCCCAGGGTTTGTCTGTGGAAAAATACAAGTCAAAATCTGAAAAGATGCCATCGTATATTGCAAGATAATCATCATCCTGCGCCGCCTGGTCAAGGCGCGCTCGTCCGATCTCACGGAGAAACCGGATGGGATTATGACCGAGTCTTTCCCAAAGATCATAATCCAGCCGCCCAATTGCGCGTGTTGCTTCAGGGTGCCAGGTCCACCACAAGTTATAAACAAATTCACCAAGACGGCTGAGTCGTTTAGGTAAATTAAATGGAGTCGGTAATTTCGTTCTGAAGATTTCCATAAGCAAAGAATCATACCACAGCCTTTTGTACTACAATGTAAAGATGCCTAAGGTTCAACTTTTTATTACCTGCCTTGTGGATACGTTCTTTCCAGAAATCGGTGAGGCGATGGTGGACCTTTTTCGCCGTATAAGTGTTGAAGTAGACTTTCCACGTGACCAAACCTGTTGTGGCCAACCCACTTTCAATGCAGGATTACGCGCAGAGGCGCGCCAAATTGCCCAACACACCATACGAGTCTTTGAATCCGCACCGGGCGATATAGTCATCCCTTCCGGCTCTTGCGCACACATGATCCGAATAAATTACCCCGAGTTGTTCAAAGACGATCATGAGTGGTTGTTACGCGCGAAAGCACTCGGTGCCCGGACGTATGAATTTACCGAATACCTGGTTGATATCCTGAAAATAACAGATTTTGGGGCATCCTGGGAAGGGCTTTTGACTTACCACCCCACATGTCATCTTTACCGAGGCCTGGGCATCGACCGGCAGCCACGTGCTTTGCTGTCAAATGTGAGCGGAGCCGACATCCGAGAATTGCCAGAAGCCCAGGATTGCTGCGGTTTTGGCGGAATATTTTCTATCGAACATCCTGAGCTTGCGGCTGAGATGCTCAAGCGCAAGATAAAGAACCTGGAAACCACTCAATCGCCCACACTCGTGGTTTGTGATGCCGGCTGCCTGATGCACATCAAGGGCGGATTGCATCGTCAAAAGAAACCGCAGAACGTCTTACACATTACTCAAGTCTTAAACCACAGATCTCCGGGAGCATGAAGTGAGCACCAACATTTTCCATCAAAGAATTCGTGCCTCCATCGTCAACGAATCCCTCCAGGCAGCCCTGGATGCAAACGCAGAAAGGCGAGTCAAAGGCCGGATTGCAGCATTAGCCACCCTCCCCAATTGGCGCGAACGACGCCAACATGCACATGAAGTCCGCGCCGACGTTATTGCACATCTAGGTGAGTATTTAAAAATATTCACCGGGAAGCTTGTTGAGAATGGTTTCATTGTTCATCGCGCTGCCGACAAAGCAGATGCTCTTAAAATCATATTAGAGATTACCGCGGGAACTGCCTCTGGACCTCTCCTGTTCGTGAAATCAAAATCCATGATCTCGGAAGAGATCGAACTTAATCTCTCACTAGAAGCGCTAGGACATCGTGTCGTTGAGACAGACTTAGGCGAATATATCGTCCAACTGCGTGGAGAAAAACCAGCTCATATAATTACTCCTGCCGTTCATCTGCGTCGTCAAGATGTGGGAAAGCTTTTTCATGAGAAATTCGGCATTCCATATACAGAAGACGTTTCGATACTTACGAGTACTGCTCGTAAGATTCTGCGTGAAGTGTTTTTGACTGCCGATGTTGGTATTAGTGGCGTCAATTTTGGCGTGGCTGAGACGGGCACATTATGTATGGTCACAAATGAAGGCAATGGACGAATGGTCACAACAGTTCCTCCGGTACACATTGCCCTGATGGGTATGGAACGTCTCGTACCGACACTTGGCGATCTTGCTCTGATGCTTTCGCTTTTGGCGCGCTCCGCTACAGCGCAAAAATTGACTGTCTACACACAACTTATAAATTCACCTCGTCGCCTTGAAGAAACTGACGGTGCGCAGGCACGTCACCTCATTATCCTGGATAATGGGCGTTCGCGCCTGCAAAACTCTCCCTTGCAGGAGGCATTGTATTGCATACGGTGTGGCGCCTGCCTCAACGCTTGTCCGGTTTTTCGAGAGCTTGGTGGGCATGCATACGTCGGTTCAGATGGCTCCATGGCACCTTATCCCGGGCCGATTGGCTCCATTGTTTCTCCAGGACTAATAGGGCTGGAACAATTTGGGCACCTGGCCCAGGCATCCTCATTATGCGGTGCTTGTAAGGATGCTTGTCCAGTAGATATTGATCTACCCAGGTTATTGACCAGGGTCAGAGCAGGAAATACGAAAGAAGGAAATAATAAACAAGCCATTGGCCTTTCCATTCAAAGTAAGATTGGGCTCCAAATTTATGGTGGTATAGCGGCATCACCCAGCTTATTTTCATTGGCTCAAAGATTAGCCGGACTGGGTGCCAGGGTCGTCTCACCATTCTCACAATGGATGTGGCTACCTGGCATCACAGGCTGGGGTTACAGCAAGGATTTTCCGCGCCCAGCAATTAAAACATTCAGGAACAGATTTCACTCTGGAGATAGGGATTCATTACCAAGGATTAAAAAGACAGTAATTATGGGAGTGAAGCAAAAAGACCTAGTGGCAATAGAGTTAATAAAGACAAAAGAGATTTTAGTCGAGAGGTTCTCACAGGAATTGAAAGCAATAGGTGGACAAGTTTATCGGGTGACGCCAAACCACCTGACCGATAGTGTGATAGCACTTATTAGAGAACGTGGTATGAGTACGATAATGATATGGAAATCGGTTCCAGCTTTAGATGAAAGCCGATTAACACAGGAAGGCATCAAAGCTATCCGAAACGGGGATCCTTTTGTTAAAGCCGGAATTACTGGGGCGGCTGTAGCAATAGCTGAGACCGGTACTATAGTCATGCCGTCAGGAAAGGGAAAACCCTTAAGCGTGTCATTGCTTCCTGAGATCCACATTGCCGTGATCCATTCATCACAAATCGTGTATTCTCTTGAAGAAGCCATACAAATTAAAGACGTGAAGGATGCTTCGGCAACCGTTTTGATTACCGGTCCATCGCGTACTGCCGACATCGAGATGACTTTAACAATAGGGGTACACGGACCAAAGGAATTAGTAGTTTTTATATTAGAATAAAAAATCTCGATTAAAACAGATGCGAGCATAGACATAGAATGGTCAACAATCCAAAAAAAAAGTATTTCATCTTTTACTTGAGTATTCTTTCACTCGCGGGCGGAGCTATTATTTATCTGGCTGCCTCCAGGACGGGGCCAGGCATTTCGAACGATGCAGCCATGATGCTCTCCGTTGCTGGAAATTTAGCGAATGGCTGGAACCTGATAGATTTCAGAGGCAATGTTTTAACCCAGTTTCCACCTCTTTACCCCATGCTTCTATCCGTTGGGAGCCTGCTATTTAACCAGGATGTAGTCAACGTCGGTTGGATTCTTAATATTCTTGTGTTTGGGGGAATCATCATGTTTTCCGGCCTCATGTTCTGGAGTGCATTCAGCGACGAACCTATTTTTGCTTATATCGGAAGTTTCGTTATATTCAGCTCAACCTCCCTTATTAAGATTTCCGCCAACATCGCATCTGATCCCTTATACATGCTTATCGTCATTTTATTTCTGATGAGCCTATGTTCTTATTTGAGTACAGGAAGGATAAAATATTTATTCCTGGCAGGTGTGTTGATCGTTGTCGGATGTTCACAAAGATACGCAGGCCTTTCGTTAGTCCCAACCGGGGGTATCGTTGTTGCCTATAAAAACCGAAATAACATCGGCCGGGCCGTCCTGTCAGTTCTTTATTTTATTGTACCGACCGCAATTCCTGTTTTCCTATGGGGATATCTCCATAATTTTCCGATCAATGGATCCGTATTCGGCTCAAGAATACCTTTCATGCCATTGCTAAATTTTATTACAGGTTCAGAAAAATTATTGAATTGGTTTATCCCATTGCAGATCATTTCGCACGTGAATCTCCTGCTTTTATATGCAGTGATCCTGTATCCGCTGATATTTGCGATTTTCAAGACCGGTGTCTCGGAGTTTATTTCCAGGATAGACTCCCCATTGGTTATCCCCCACCTTGCCTTCCTGGTCGTATATATTGGAGTACTGATATTCAACATCACCCCCGAACTACAGGGGCCGGAAACCGACCGAGCACATATTATTCTCCTACCTTCCTTATTAATAGTCCTGCTATCGGCTGGCAGTCATTTATTAAAGGCAGCGCGAGAAAAATTTGGCCCGGTGAGAAGCAGCTTCGTTTTAATCTTATTGGTAATAATTTGGTCAATCTATCCGATAAGCAAGACGTTTGTATATATCCAGAGTTCCCTCGTAAGTGGAGACGTAAGTTCTTATAACTCCCTCAATAAGTCAAATATCAAAAATACTGCTTTCACCCGCTACCTATCAGGTTTGGATACTAAAGACAATAAATTTTACAGTAACGGCGAAGCGGCTGTCTGGCTTATTTTACGTGTCCAGGTCCATTCCCTTCCTTCCAATGATTTAGGCCATAAACCGACCTTAACCTACATTGAACAACATTACAATGGATGGCCGGGCCTGGGGAATGATGGATACTTGGTATGGTTTAACAGTTTTTCCTCCAAAGAATATCTCGCCACTCCGGATCAATTAGGTACGATTGCCAACTTAAATAAAATTTATAACGACGAAACCGGCAGTATTTATTACGTGAAATCCCGCTGATAATTCAAAAGACTATTGAAAAATCATAAGGTTATGATCCAGGCTTCATTCCTTCAGGCCGATGGGGATTGAAAAGACCTGCATTGAATTGACTGTCTGTACGCCTGATGATACAATCTCGCCCGCTCACCCGAAAAAGCATAAGCCCCCATCGTCTAGTGGCCCAGGACGAAGCCCTCTCAAGGCTTAAACTGGAGTTCGAATCTCCATGGGGGCACTTCCAAAAGCTCTGCGGATGCAGAGCTTTGATTTTTTTGTAACTGGCTAATAGCCCCTGCTGGAGCAACCTATAAAAGGATATGTCCAGCGGGATAAAGGCGTGAATAACCTATCATTGTCACATTCGAAGATATATCCGATATATTGAGGAGCAGGCATGCAGGAAAAATCCAGGGATTCTACACGGGGATATCTTATCGGCCTCAGCGCCACCGTATTCCTTTCTTTCACAGGTATATTGATCAGCTACTTGAATAGGACGTATAACCTGCCATCGCTTGTACTGGCATTTTGGCGGGATTTATCCGTTGTCCTTGGCCTACTTATCGTATTTGCCGCGTTCAAACGTGACCGTCTTCGGCTTGACCGCTCCCACTGGTCATTCTTCATCCTATACGGATTAACGCTCTCCCTGTTCAACTCTATGTGGACGTTCTCAGTACAATTCAACGGCGCAGCTATCGCCACTGTGCTGGCGTTCAGTTCGCCGGCGATGACCGCTGTCCTGGCATATTTCATTTTTAAAGAACAAATCAATGGGGTTAGATTATCATCCATTGTTATGAGCCTGCTTGGCACGGCACTGGTCTCAGGCGCCGTGGATCCAGCGGCGTGGAAAGTAAACGCCTCCGGAATTGTTTTTGGCTTATTGACGGGTTTATTTTTTGCCTGCTACACATTAGTGGGTAAAGCCTCTTCGAATAAATCAATTGACTCCTGGACGACCATGCTGTACGGCTTCAGCAGCGCGGTATTCTTCCTTTTTGTTTTCAACCTGTTAATGAACAGTTTTACAGGGCAACCTATTCTAGGCACCTTCTTATGGCTAGGAACTTCGGTGAGCGGATGGGCAATCCTGGTCTTCCTTGGAATCGGCCCGACAGTGGGCGGTTTTGGACTCTACTTGATGAGTCTCGGCTATTTACCGGCAACCATCGCCAATCTGATCGGAGCATTAGAGCCTGCTTTTACCGTAATTTGGGCTTATCTGATATTTCATGAACAATTGACATTCATTCAATTGGTCGGAAGTCTGTTAGTCTTTGGCAGCATTATCCTTTTGCGGGCGGGTGAGGGGGGTCGAAGTTCGGTAAATCCTCCCGCAGTAGAGGTAATATAACAAAAAAGACCTGACGGAGATTATTCTCGTCAGGTCTTTTTATCATTCGATAAATGTTATCTCATTCAACGTAAGCGGCTTCTCCAAACAACCCCTCGTCCAGGCCGGTGATCTCAATTTCCTCAGATACACGCACAGGCGTGATCAGATTTACCAGCCACAGAAGTATAACGGTCACCACAACTGAATAGACAATGGCCAGTCCCGCTCCCAGCAATTGGATCAGGAATTGATGAACATTGCCCTCGATCAATCCACTCACATGGTTCACGGCAAACGCTGCGAAGACACCGACCAGGATCGTGCCGAGCGCACCACCTACCCCATGGACTCCCCATACATCCAGTGCATCATCCCAGCCCCATTTAGTCCGAAGTTGTACCGCGCCGTAACAAACAAAGGCACATATGATGCCGATAACGGCCGCGGCCCAGGGCTGAACATAACCGGCTCCCGGTGTAATCGTCACAAGGCCGGCCACAGCCCCGGTCATGGCCCCGACCATGTTAGGCTTTCCTTCGCGAGTCCAATCGAGGATCATCCAGGTAACCATTGCCAAAGAAGCGGCAATATCGGTGTTGACGAATGCTACGGCTGCCAAGCCATTGGAGCCGAGCGCGCTTCCGCCGTTGAAACCGAACCAGCCAAACCACAATAAAGCCGCCCCGAGAGCGACATATGTGACATTATGCGGTGCGAGCTTTTCGCCCTTCTTGATCTTACGTTTGCCAATGAAAAGAACGGACGCCAGCGCTGCAAATCCGGCACTGGTATGAACTACGATTCCTCCGGCAAAGTCAGCG
>Ga0265318_10001494_pt1 | contig 13650 bp, 11 predicted proteins | sample 4821metaG_FD_192431 | JGI IMG/M metagenome (GOLD analysis project Ga0265318, IMG submission 192431) | Rhizosphere microbial communities from Carex aquatilis grown in University of Washington, Seatle, WA, United States - 4-8-21 metaG | ecosystem: Host-associated > Plants > Roots > Rhizosphere >... | reverse complement strand
TGAGGCGGTTGATCTTGGAAGGACCTTCGGTGGTGACGGGTTTTGCGATTTCGGACAACCTCACCTGGTTGTGGTTGGTGTTGGGAACCCAGACATTGTTGAAATCTTTCTGAAGATTCCGCTGGTTCTCCTGCATCCGGACCCGGATGTCGTAGTCCATCCCGTTGTCCCGGAACTTGGCCGGCACAAAACCTTCCACCTGGGTGCGAAGCTCATTGCCCGCCTCGATTCCCAAAACCCCCAATTGCCTGAGCCGGTCCGGCTCCAATTGGGCCTGGAATTCCGGCTTGCCTCCGTCGTAGTTCGTCTGGACATCCGCGAGTCCGGGAATGAGCTCTATTTTTTTCCGGACGTCATTCACCAAAGGCTCCAAAGTCTTGTAGTCGTCCCCCACGATCACCAAACTAAAGGGAGCCTGGTTGCTCACGAGGTCATATTCCGCCACTTGGGGCTGGAGCTGCTTCCTAAAAGGCTCCAATTCCTTGCGGACTATATCCTTTAACTGCTGGTGGGATAATTTTCGGAGTTTATAATTGATCAATCGGATGTAAATCATGCAGGTATTGTCGTTGCCTTGGGTGTCGCCGATGATCTCCGAGGTGATTTCCACTTCCTTGTGGCGGCGGATCACGTCGTTGACCTGGTGGCTGAATTGGCTCATGGCTTCCAAGGAGGTCGCTGGTGGCGCCTTCAAGGTGACCATGAATTCGCCGTTATCCCCCGCCGGCAGGAAGGTAAATTTGATGAATTTTCCCAAGCCCAAACTGGCGACGAATAGGGCCAGGGCGGACAAAACCACGATGAGGCGGTGGCGGATGGTCCAGGTGATGACCTTTTCATATCCCAGCTCCAGGAAAGTTTGAAAAGCGTCGAACCACTTGAGGATTCCCGAGGGCTTGTCATGCTTCCCTCCCTTGTTGCGCTTGGCCCAGTAAGCCGACAACATGGGGCCCATCACCATCGCCTCGAAGAGGGAAATGGCCATGGCGAAGCAAATGGTCATGCCGAACTGGCGGAAAAATTGGCCCACCGTGCCCTTGAGAAAGGCGATCGGCAGGAAAACCGAGATGATGACGGAAGTCGTCGCGACCACCGCCATGGCAACTTCCAGTGTGCCGTTCAGGGCCGCCGCCTTGGGTTCCTCGCCCTCCTCCAACCGGCGCCAGATATTTTCCCGGACGACAATGGCGTCATCGATCAAAAGCCCCACCGCCAGTGAAAGGGCCAGAAGCGTCATGAGATTCAAGGTGAATCCCATGCCGTTCATCAGGATAAAAGACCCCAACAGCGAGACCGGCAGGGCCGTGATGGTGATCAAGGTGGACCGGAAGGAACCCAGGAAAAGGAAAACCACCAGGACCGTCAATAAAATCCCCAAAGCGATGGTGTGTTGGACGTCGTCCAGGTTCATCTTGACGATGCGGCCGTCCTCCCGGACCAACCCTAGACGGGGGGATCCGGCGTGGGTTTTCAAGACCGCGTTCATTTTGTCCATGTTTTTAAACACGCCGTCCACCATGGAAACGGTATTGGCCTTGGATTGTTTATGGATCATGAGAAAAAGGGCTGGTTTTCCGTTGAGAAAAGTATAGTTGCGGGCATCCTCCACGGAATCCACCACGTGGCCCACCTTGTCCACCGTGATGGGCACGTCGGAGCCAAGGAAATTGACCACCGTGTGCTTGAGGCGGTCCAAATCGTTGTACTCGCCCACGGACCTGAAAAGAATATTGGCTCCGTTGACCTCGTGCTTGCCCACGGGAATGTTCATGCCGTTCAAGCCGATGTTATTGGCCACCGAAGTGGCGCTGATGCGGTAGGCGTTGAGCTTGGCCCGGTCCAATTCGACCCGGACCTCCCTTTTGGAACCGCCGAAAATATCCACCGCTCCCACGCCCCCGACCTGGGACAACTGGGGCTTAATGACCTGATCCGCCAAGTCGAAAGCCTGGGCCGGCGGGAGGTCGGATTGAAGGTAGAGAATCATGACGGGCTGGGAGGAGGGATCCAGCCTTTGGATGACCGGCTCGTCGATGTCTTTGGGTAGCTGGGGCCGGACGAAGGACAGGCGGTCCCTCACTCGTTGCTCCGCGTCCTTGACGTCCGTTTCCAAGGTGAATTGCACCGTCACGACGGAGAATCCCTCCTGGTTGATGGAATAAACTTTCTTCACGCCTTCCAGGGTGGAAAACTGCTCCTCGATGGGCTTTGAAATTTGATTCTCAATTTCCTGCGGGGCCGCCCCCTTATAACCTGTCGTGACGGAAACAAAGGGGAAACTGACGTCAGGAAAAAGGTCCACCCCCATCGCGCGGTAGGCCATGAAACCCAAAACCATGAGGAGAATGACGATGCAGCTGACGAAGACGGGGCGCTCGATGGCCATTTTCGGTAAATTCACTTAACTCTCCTTAAATTTAATTGTCATTTTGGTTTCGCGAAAAGAAGGATCCTATTTTTCCCCGGCAAGCCACCACTGCGCCTGGGCCAGGGCCGATAATTTTTCCAATACCAGCGAGAGGCGGTTCAACCGGGCCAAGGCGTAATCGTTCTCGAACGATAAGAGTTGAAACTGGGTCGTCCTTCCCAATTCCAGCCTCGTGCGTTCCTGGTTGGCCTTGTTTTTTTGGATTTCCTCGATTTGGGCCGCCATGACCAGCCGCTTGTCGATGTCCTGAAGGTGCTCCGCCAAGTCCTTCCAATCCTGATTGACTTGGATTTCCTTATTGCGAAACGCCATTTGGGCGCTTTCATAATTTTTTTTATAACCTTCGGAAACGCGGGAAGCGGTAAAGACATCCAGAGGAAGGTTGAACTGGGCGCCCAGGTTGTAGGTAGGGCGGTTATTTTGGAGCGCCATGTCATTGGCCGGGCTGAAGTTAGGATCTAATCCATTTCCCCTCCAAGAGGCGAAAGCGGTGATGTCGGGAAAAATATTCTGGCTGGCCTCGTCATAGGCCGCCTGCTGCTGCTTGGCGGTGAGTTGGGCCGAGGTTAAGTCCAGCCGGGCCGGCGGCGCGTCGGGAATGGCCACCTTCAAGGCCGAGAGGGAATCTTCCAAGGATCCCAATTGTTCCGGCACGTCCTCCTTTTCAATCGAGCGGAAGCGGTTGAACTGAAACCGGGAGGATCTTTCCCTTTCGACGGCCATTTGAAGGTCGAGCTCGGCCACCCGGACGGAAGCCTCCGCTTGGAGGGCGTCCGGAGGGTCGGCCAGGTTGCGGGCCACTCGCCTCTTCGTCCATTCCCAAATTTTTTGGCTGCGGGCCAAGGTATCCTGGCGGATTTCCATTTCCGAACGGACCAAAGCCAGGTTCCAATAGGCCATCTTGGCGTTAAAAAGGGACTGCTCCCTTTGGAATGCCGCGCCCTTCTCGGCAGACTCCAATTGGTATTGAACCTTTTTGACTCCCGCGTTGGTTTGTATTCCCCCGAAGTCCTTGAATAGAGGAATCGAAATCGAAGCGGTTGGGCTGACCTGATAGTAGGAAGTTAAATTATTCGGTCCCAGGAAAAAAGCCGCGGAGGCTGGAAAATTCAAGTTGATGTTATTGAAAGCGTAACCCACTGAGAGAGATGGCCCAAATGGGAGTTTGTCTACCAGGGAAACCCCGAAGGAATCGGCCAACGTGTGGGTGGAGTAAAAGGGATTGTTCGCCTGAGGTTGTTGGTCATCCAAATGGTTGTAACTGGCGTTGAGTTGCGGCGCGTAAAGTAAATCCTGTTGGTGGGATTGTTTTTCCAACCCCTCCGCCGAGGCCTGGAAGGATTTATAGTCAGGACCCTGGGAACGGACCTGGTTAAGATAATCCTCGAGCGATAGAGTTCCCCCAAAAGCCAATCCGGTCGCCAGCCAAAACCCCGCGGCTAACAGCGTCATGAATCTCATGCGTCACCTCGTTAGTTTGTTACAGACTCCGACGATCTACCCCGCAAAAAATTATTCCAAGGCCTTCGCGTGAATCTTGGCCAGCCTGCGGATAAAGGTCTCATCGTCGCCGATCAGCTCATCCATCGGCCCCACCATCTTTACGTTCCAGGTGTAATGGAGCAGGGGCGCGAGAAATTGGTAAAAGGCCAAGCGGGCTTCTTTTTCCGGAAGTTTGGGCGAGAAGCGCCGGATTATTTCGGCGGCGCATTGGGTGACATTTTGATCGCAAAATTCCATGTAAGTGCGCTTCATGTCCCGGCTCTTCTGAGTTTCGGCCAGCAGAATTTTAAGGAGTTCCAGGTTCTCGGCCCGTTCCATGGATTCCAAATGGATTTTGGCGAATTCATAGAGACAGGCCTCCAATGTCTTGGCCCCTTCCAGGCGCTTGCGGATATCGGTGATTTCCTCCCCGCGGCAGGAAAGGATTTTTTTGAGGATGGCTTCCTTGCTTTTGAAATAATGGTAAAGGGTCGCCTTGGTGACCTTACAAGCGCCCGCCACCTGGGACATGCTGGTTTCCTTGACGCCCTGGGCGGCGAACAACCGCCGGGCCTGGGAAAGGAGCCAGGTTATTTGATTCGCGTGTTTTTGTTGGTTGAGGGCTTTTACCATAGGGCCATTAACCTACCAACCGGTCGGTTAATAATCAAGACTTCTTCAAAATAATCCACCCCCCTTCCCTCCATTCCTTGTTTAGAAACAATAAGGAAGACCGGCAGGGAAAATCGGGAAAACCCTTTCCCTTTTCGGTTAAAGAGGGGAGTGAAACTTTTCGGATGGCTTTGCCGTCTAAAAGGCGTAGTTTAAAACTACGATTGAACCATTTTTGAGGAGGATGTCATGAAAAAGTTATTCGTAATGGCCTTGGCGTTGTTCTTTGTTACCGCGACCTCGGGACTTGTTTTAGCCCAGGGAACCACGGCGACGACTCCCGCTGGCAGCACTGCCCCGGTGAAGAAGTCCCATAAAGGGAAACACATGAAAAAGGGCAAGAAGGCTCCCGTGGCTGTGACCACCCCAGCCAAGTAAGCCGCTCTTTTTAAGGAGAAAACCTAAGAGGATGGCTCCCTGGAGTCATCCTCTTTTTATTTGCCCGGAAGCACCATTCCCTTAAATCCCGCTCAATCGTTGCATTTGGGGCTATAACCCCCTAAACTGCTGTCACGGATAGACGCCCTAGTTTTTATGGAATGGGGCATCTCCACAACACCATTATATGAAGGAGACTTAGGAATGAATTTTAACGCGATTCGAACCGCCTTAGCGGCGGTATTGATCTTGACCATCGGATGCGCCACGGGAAAAACCCGGGTGGAGGGAACATCGCCTTCCAAATCCGCGCCGTCCCAAGCCCTCAAGCCCATCAAAAAGTCCAAAGGGACTTACTCGGTCCAAAAGGGGGATACCTTGTGGGGCCTCTCCTCGAAAGAATCCAACTACGGCGATCCCTTCGCCTGGCCTTTAATCTTCAAGTCCAACAAGGGAAAAATCCAGGATCCCGACTTGATCTATCCCCACCAGGAACTGGTCATTCAAAAGGGATTCACCGCGGCGGAAATGGCCAAGGCCAAGAAACAGGCCATGGATACTCCCCCCTACAGCCCCCACACCAAGCCCCGGGAAACCTTGCCGGTGAATTACGACGAATAAGTTGATAACAAAAACCGACCCAACCGGAAGCCTGTTCCGGTTGGGTTTTTTTATTTCAGCCAAAATCCTTTGAAATCCAAGGCTCTTGAGGCCCCTCTTCACCCATCCAACCAAAGTGGCCTATAATTTCCAATGTTTTCCAGGGTTTATGTCGTATTGACACCCTTTTACGCCGAGTGTAAAACGGTGAACCCTTTTCAATCGTCCAAATGAGGATGGAATGACAAAATTTAACGGACAAGAAAGTTACGATGAAAACCAATAGCCGATTACTCGTGCTCCTGATCCTCCTCGCGCCCCTCACCCATGGCTGCTTCCTGAAGTCCATGGCCGTGGACTCCATCGCCGACAGCCTAGCCGGGACCGGGGACACCTTTTCTTCCGATAACGACCCCCAACTGGTCGGGGACGCGGTTCCCTTCAGCTTGAAGCTGATGGAAAGCGTTTTGTCCGCCACGCCCCACCACACGGCGCTTCTAACGGCCCTCACCAAGAGCTTCACCGAGTACGCCTATGCTTACGTTCAATCCAACGCCGAGACGATCGCGGATGAGGATTATAAAAAATCCAAGGAACAAAAGCTCCGCGCGAAAAAACTATACCTCCACGCCCGCGACTACGGCTTGAGGGGCCTGGAAACACGCTTTAAGGGAATCACCCAAACCATCCGGACCGACCCCAAGGGCTCCGTGGCGAAAGCCAAAAAAGAGGACGTGGAATTGATGTACTGGACCGGCGTCTCCTGGATGGCCGCCATCTCCCTCGGCAAGGCGGATCCGGAGCTGGTCTCCGATGTTCCCCAAGCGGAAGCCTTGATTTACAAGGCCTTCGAGTTGGACCCCGATTACGACAAGGGCTCCATTTATGATTTTTTGATCACTTATGAGGGTGGGAAGCCGGCGCTCATGGGCGGCTCCGCCCAAAGGGCCAAGGAATTGTTTGACGCCGCCTTGAAGGTGAACCATGGCCAAAGCGCCTCCACCTACGTGAATTTCGCGGAAGCAGTCAGCGAGAAAAACCAAAATCAAACCGAGTTCGAGGAACTGCTGAACAAGGCCCTGGCCATCGACCCGGACAAGGATACCTCCACTAGACTGGTGAACCTGCTCACTCAAAAAAGGGCCAGGTGGCTTTTGTCGAGGGAAGACGCGATCTTCGTGAAATAAATCCTGTAAGGGCAGGCCTCCGCGCCTGCCCTTGCGGATGTGGTTCATTGGGCGGCCGCAGAGGACCGCCCCTATATTAATTTCGGAGGCTATTTCAAATGAATAAAAAATCCTGGCTGGTACTCCTGATGGTGGCGCTCTTGACCTCGCCTTCCTTGGCCCAAGAGAAGGGCATCACCCTGAAATTGGGAACCCTTGCTCCCGAGGGCTCGCCCTTTGACCTGATCATCCGGGACATGGGTGAGGCCTGGAAAAGCGCCGGCGTGAAACTTCAAATGTACTCGGGCGGCGTCTTGGGCGACGAGCCCGATATGGTGACCAAGATGCGCCTCGGCCAAATCCAGGTCGGCGTCTTCACCGTGGTGGGACTGGCCAAGATTGACAAGGGAGTCCAAGCCTTGTCCCTGCCCATGCTTTACAAGGACTACGCCGAAAGCGATTACGTCCGCGGAAAAATGCAGCCCCTTCTGGAAGCGCGCCTGGCCGCCAAAGGTTTCAAGGTCTTGAATTGGGGCGAGGCTGGCTGGGTCATGTTTTTCGGCAAACAGCCGATCCTGACCCCCGAGGATTTAAAAAAGGTCAAGTTTTTCGTCTGGGGCGACGACGCGGACACGATGAATATTTGGAAATCCGCCGGCTATTCCCCTGTTCCCCTGGCCGCCACCGATATCCTGCCGAATTTGCAGACGGGACTCATCAACGCCTTTGATACGACGCCAATCTCCGCCCTTTCCTTCCAATGGTTCGCCTTGGCTCCCCACATGACCAACCTGCGCTGGGCCCCCTTGGTCGGTGCCACTATCGTGACGACCAAAGCCTGGAACAAGATACCGGAGAACCTGAAGCCGGACTTGCTGAAGGCCGCCGCAGACGCGGGAGCCCGTTTCAAGACGGAAATTAGGTCCGGCGAGGACAAAGCCATCGCGGTGATGAAAACCAAGGGTTTGACGGTCCACGAGGTCACCGAGGACCAAAGACTCCAATGGGAAAAACTGTTCCAATCGACCTATCCTCAGATTTCCGGGACCGTCATCCCGGCGGATATGATGAGCCAGGCCATCCAGTTCCGGGATGAGTACCGAGCCAAGCAGGCCGCCAAGTAATGAAAGCCAAAAAACGGCTGGTAAAAGCCGGCCGTCAAAAACTGAAAAATTCCATCCAATCATTTCTTCCCAAAAAAAGTCTCGTGGTGCCTGTCCCGCCTGAAACGGCGGTAGAGTTGGAAGCCCACCCAGGCGGGGCGCCGGTCGTCCACCGGCCTTGGCACCAGGCCGAGGGATTACTGCTGACTTTCTTCTTCGGCATCATGTTGCTCCTGCCACTGCTGGATATCCTGACCCGAAAATTTCACGTCTCCCTCGTATCCGGTTCCCTCAACTTGGTCCAGCACACGGTTTTGGCCATTATGATGCTCGGCGCCGCCATCGCCGCCAGGGAAGGAAAGCTTCTCTCCTTATCCTCCACTTCCAGCCTGATCCCGGACCGCTTCAAGACCGCGGCCCATATTTTTACCGCCGCCCTTGGCGCGGCCTTCACCCTTTACCTTTGCGCGGCGGGCTTCCAATATTCCATGGTGGAAAAGGAAGTGGGCGATATCATCGCCGTTGGAATCCCAAAATGGTTTGTTCTTTTCCTATTGCCCGCTGGTTTTGCGGTTGTCTTTTTTCGAATGATCTGGCGGGCCGGGGAGAACCTGGGGCAAAGGGCCATCACCCTGGGATTAGCTGCGGCTTTGGCTTCCTTAGGGTTGCTTTTTCATAGCGTTCCCCAGCCCTTTCTTTACTTCACCTTCGCGGTTCTCCTTTTCGCCGTGGTCATGGGCACGCCCGTTTTCGTGGCTTTAGGAGGATCGGCGCTGTTATTCCTTTGGAACTCCGATACCCCGATCGCCTCCATCCCCGCCGAGACCTACCGCATGGTGGTTTCCCCCACCATCCCGAACATTCCGCTCTTTACGCTCACCGGTTATTTATTGGCGGAGGGAGGCGCTTCCAAACGCTTGCTCCGTGTTTTCCAGGCCTGGTTCGGTTCCTTGAGGGGCGGGCCCGCCATCGTGACGGCCTTGGTCTGCGCTTTCTTTACCTGCTTTACCGGCGGCTCGGGCGTGACCATCCTGGCCTTGGGCGGGCTCCTGATGCCCATCCTCCTGGCTGAAAAATACAAGGAGCGGGACGCGCTGGGGCTGTTAACCTCCGCCGGTTCCTTGGGAATGCTTTTCCCCCCCAGCCTGCCCGTCATCCTCTACGGCGTGGTTTCCCACACAGCGATTGACCAATTATTCCTCGGCGGAATTCTTCCCGGCTTCCTTTTGTTGGCCGTCACGGCGGTTTGGGGCGTCGCCAAGGGTTCCAAGGAGCAGGCTTCCCGCCACCCCTTCCATTGGCGGGAGGCCTTGGACGCCCTCTGGGTCGCCAAATGGGAATTGTTCCTGCCCTTCGTTATTTTCATCTTCCTCTTCGGGGTCAAGGTGACCCTGGTGGAGTCCGCGGCCTTGACGGCCCTCTACGCTTTCGTGGTGGAGGTGTTTATCTATCGCGACCTGAAGCTCAAGTTCATCCCCAAGGTCATCACCGAGTGCGGCATGCTGGTGGGAGGGGTCCTGCTCATCCTCGGCGTCTCGCTGGGCTTTACCAACGACATGGTGGATGCCCAGATCCCGACCAGGCTGGCCGAGTGGGTCCATTCCAACATCCACTCCCAATGGTTATTTCTCCTGATGATCAACCTGATTTTGATAATGGTGGGAGGCCTATTGGAAATCTTCGCGGCCATCGTGGTGGTGGTGCCCCTCATTTTGCCCATGTCCCAGGCCTTCGGGGTGGATCCGGTGCACATGGGGATTATTTTCCTGGCCAACATGGAATTGGGATTCCTTACTCCGCCCTTGGGGCTCAATCTCTTTTTATCCTCTTACCGCTTTAAAAAACCCATGGTCCAGGTTTACCTGGCTGTTTTGCCGATGCTCGTCCTTCTCTACGCCACGGTGTTGTTGATCACTTACGTGCCCTTCTTCACCACCTGGCTCCCAGGGTTATTTAACAAATAGACAAAGCTTATCAGCATCCTTAGCCACGGATGAACTAAGATTAACAGGGATTTTAAAGACTTATCTGAGTTCATCCCTGTTCATCGGTTGCAAAAACTTCTCGAGATGTCGCTTATAATGCGCCCATGTCCTTAATTCCAAAACATTCGGGTTTGTACACTGATTTATACGAACTCACCATGGTCCAGGGCTATGTCCTGACGGGCAAGGCCGAGACACCCGCCTGCTTCGACTACTTTTTCCGCGAGAATCCTTTCCAGGGCGGCTACGTCCTCTTCGCGGGCCTCAATGACCTTCTTGAAATTCTGGAAAACCTCTCCTTTGACTCCGACGACATTGATTACTTGAAAAGCCTCGGCTTCCAGAAGCCATTCCTCGACTACTGCGAGAAATTTCATTTTAAGGGAAAGATTTATTCCGTCAGGGAAGGGGAAGTCATTTTCCCCCTGGAGCCCGTCATCCGCGTGGAGGGGGCCCTTTTCGAGACCCAATTGATCGAGACGCTCCTGCTGAACTTCATTAACTTCGAGTCCCTCATTGCCACGAAAGCGTCCCGGATCGCCTTAGCGGCCAGGGGCCGCCGGGTGGTGGATTTCGGCCTTCGCCGCGCCCAGGGATTGGCTGGCATCCAGGCTTCCCGGGCCGCCGCCATCGGCGGAATGGACGCCACTTCCAACGTTTACGCTGCCAGGGAATACCATCTCACCCCCTCCGGCACCCAAGCCCATTCCTGGATCCAGAGTTTTCCCGACGAGTTGACCGCCTTCCGGAAATTCGCGGAAATCTATCCCGATAACTGCATCTTGCTGGTGGATACCTATAACACCTTGAAAAGCGGCGTTCCCAACGCCATCACCGTCGCAAAAGAAATGGAAAAGCGGGGGAAGAAGCTCGCCGGCATCAGGCTGGATTCGGGGGATCTGGCTTATCTGAGCAAACGCGCCAGGACCCTGTTGGATGAAGCGGAATTGACCACGGTTAAGATCGTCGTTTCCAACCAGTTGGATGAGCACATCATCAAGAGCCTCTTGGACCAGGGAGCTCCTATTAACGCCTTTGGTGTGGGGACCAACCTTGTGACTGGCCAAGATACACCGGCCTTGGATGGGGTTTATAAGTTGAGCCAATATGAGGGAAATCCCTGCCTCAAGATTTCCGAGAACATCGCCAAGACCTCCCTGCCGGGAATCAAGAAAATCATCCGATACACTGACCCGGAGGGATTTTTCTACGCCGATGGAATCCTATTGGAAGATGAGAAAAGCACCGAATTCATTTATCACCCGCTTTTTCCCGAGCAAAAAAGCCGCGTCGCCCATTGTTTTCCAGAATCCATCGTCTTTAAGGTAATGGAAGAGGGCAAGTCCTTAGTCAAAGCGACCGTGAAAGACGCGGCGGCTTTCGCGAAAGAGCGCCTGGCGAAATTATCCCCCGAGCGCAAACGATTTGAGAACCCGCATATTTATAAAGTAGGAACAAGCCAGAAACTGATGGATTTGAGGAATGAATTGATTCACCGACATTCCAAAAGCAGTTAGTAATTCGAAATGATAGGGGCAAAGCGCGCCTTGCCCGTTGTGTTGTCCGCAGTTGTAGGGGCAAGCCTCCGTGATTGCCCGCCGTGATTTAAACGGTTTTCTAAGGGGCGGCCACGGAGGGCCACCCCTACAGGTATATAATTAATCTTGAGGTAATCGTTCCATGAAAGCCCTACTCATCGTCGACGTCCAAAACGACTTTTGCCCAGGCGGAAGCCTGGCCGTTCCCGAAGGGGATAAGGTCGTGCCTATCATCAATCAATTAATGGAATCCTTCCCTCTCGTTGTCGCCTCCAAGGATTGGCATCCCAAGGACACGGTTCATTTTAAAAAATGGCCGCCCCATTGCGTGCAAAATACCCCGGGAGCGGATTTCCACCCCAAACTCGACGCCTCCAAAATCAAAAAAATATTCCTCAAGGGCACTAAGAACAAGGACGACGGCTACTCGGCCTTCGAGGCCACCAGCGCGGACTTAGGGGAATTCCTGAAAAATGAAAGCGTTGAGGATCTTTATGTCGTAGGCCTCGCCACGGACTATTGCGTGAAGGCGACCGCCCTGGACGCTGACAAATTGGGATTCGAGACCTTTGTGGTGGAAGACGCGGTCGCCGCGGTTAATGTCAAGCCCGGCGACGGAGAGAAGGCACTGAAAGCGATGGCCCATGCTGGTATTACCTTGATTAATTCTGATGAAATTACTGGCGATTAAAAAATCCTAAAAAAAAGCCCCGGACCAAAGTCCGAGGCTTTTGAATCATAAACAAAAATAATTATTCAACTTGCAGGTAGTTGACCCCGCCCTTGCTGATGACTTTTCCCTTCACTTCCACCGTCTCGCCGGCGTGGCTGGTAAACTTGCCGCGGGCCGATTTGAAATCCTTGTCGACCGGGACGAACAAGTCGCCGCCGTGAAGCAAGGCCAATTCCCCGCCGCCGCTGATGCACTTGACGGCGCATTTCTTGTGATCGGCTCCCGCTTCACCCTTGCCGGTGTAGCAGGCCACGTCCACCACTTCGTACTTCTTCGCCTTCGAGGCGGCTTTCGCGGCTTTCTTCTCCGCGGCAAAAGTCACCTGGGTCATCGCCAAAAGCATCAGGGTGGCGATAACTGACATGAGAACTTTCTTCATGTTGTCGTCCTCCGAAACTGGATTTTGAAGCTCTAAAACTTGGTCAAGTTTAATGGGTTTTGAAATACATTTAAAGACAGAACCAACAAAGGCCTGGCGGGTCTGAGACCTGCCCCTACAAAACATAGGCAAAACCACCCCTCATCCCGGCCCCTCCCCTTGAGTGAAAAGGGATCAAATTAAAATCTCAAGGTTGGCGCGTTTGGACCCATTGGTCCTCGTAGTTCCACTGCCACAGGGATTCCCCCGGAAAGCCTTTCTTTTTGGCAAGGTTCTTCACCTCGGACTTGAAGGATTGCACCACCCGGAGCACATCCTCATCCAATCTTTGGAAATCCAAGGTCATTTCCACCCGGTTAGGAAAAATATCGTGACTCACGATCTTGAGGCCTGGAAACCGGATGGGAAGGTTTTTCAAACCATATTCGGTGAGGGTCCGCAGGTCCCCCTCCAGCAAAGGCTTTTGCTGGGTGGTGAAAAGGGTCACTTTGTGGAGGGCTTCGGAAAAATGAGAAGATTTATCCATGGGAAGAGGCGAGTCGGTCGGCCAGGTAGCTGGACCTGGTCAAGGGGCTGGCTTGGACGGACAGACCCAGGGTTTTTCCATAGTCGGTAAAGCGCTGGTAACGGTCCACGGGAACATATTCGGTGACCTCCAGCGTCGATCCTGGCGGTTTCAGGTATTGCCCCATCGTGAAAAACTTCACGCCAGCCTCGGCGGCGTCCCTCAAAACCCCGAATACTTCCTCCTCGGTCTCACCAAAGCCCACCATGAGGCCGGCCTTGAGCAAAACCCTGGAGGAATCGCTGTTCTTCTTGTACCAGCGGAAAAGGTCCAAGGAGCGCTGATAAACGGCCCCGGGGCGGATGGGACCGTATAGACGGGGAACGGTTTGCAGATCATGGGCAAGGACGTCCGGCGGATCCTGTAACAGAATCTTGAAAGCTTCTTCCTTGCCGAGAAAATCCGGAACGAGGATCTCGATCTTGAGCGAAGGATTGAAATCCCGAAGCGCCCTCACGATCCTGGTGAATTGGGTCGCGCCGCCATCCGGCAGCTCGTCCCGGTTGGGGGAAGTCATGACGAGATAGCGGACGTTCAAGGCCTTGGCGATCTCCACCACTTGGGCCGGCTCCTTTGGGTCCAAAGACTTCGGCCTGCCGGTCGTGACGGCGCAAAAGGGAC
>Ga0265318_10001493_pt1 | contig 13658 bp, 17 predicted proteins | sample 4821metaG_FD_192431 | JGI IMG/M metagenome (GOLD analysis project Ga0265318, IMG submission 192431) | Rhizosphere microbial communities from Carex aquatilis grown in University of Washington, Seatle, WA, United States - 4-8-21 metaG | ecosystem: Host-associated > Plants > Roots > Rhizosphere >... | reverse complement strand
CGCGGCCGTCGAGACGAATCTCCTGGCGAGATTCACAGCGCTCGAGACGAAGCTCTTTCCCGTGAAGGCGGCTGCTCCGGCCGCCGCTCCCGCTGCGCAGCCTCCCAGCTCGGCCACGCCTTCGGGCTCCTGACCCACAGGTCTCCCCAATCGCAGCACCATGCTAGCCGCCGCTGCCCAAATCGGCCTCCCCCCGCCCGAGTCGGCCTCGAGCGTGGGGTGGTTCGTGCTCGTCCTGGGCGGCTTGATCGCCATCGCCTATTATGGGATGGAGATCGTCCATAGGTTTCGCCCGAAGGAGGCGACCAGGACGGCGCTCGACGGTCAGCCCATCGAGGTCAGGGAGGCCCACCGCTTCGCCACCCGCGACGAGCACCTGGAGCTCAAAAGCCGTGTCTACGAGATCACGGAAAAGATCGAGGAGGGGTTTCGGCAGGTGGACCAGAAGCGCTCGGTTTCCATTGCCAACCTGCATGAGCTGATCCGCGAGCAGGGCATGACGGTGGCGGCGCTCAGGGCCGAGACGTCGAAACAGACGGAGGATTTGGGCGACCTGAAGCGGAGCATCGGAGACGCGCACGCGCGAATTGACAGCGTTCCCGCGCGCACGATCCAGCTGCTGCGGGACACGAAGGGCCTCATCTAGCCATGACGCCTGCTGTCATCCGCCTGACGATCCTGGCCGAGCTGGCCGCAGTGGCGCCATACGCCGCGCCCACGGAGGGGCTGCTCCATGCGATCAACGACAAGATCCGCCCGAAGCTGACGCTCGCGCAGCTGAAGGAGCATCTCTCCTGGCTCCTGGACCGATCATACGTCGACTTCCTACCCGACGACATCGACCCCAAGAACGTCGACGCTCGCAGGTGGCTCATCAAGGAGGCGGGCCTGGCCGCCCTCAGGAAATGAACGCCCACCCTTACCCTCCGGCCGGTTCGTCAGTCTTAGGACGCAGCGGGTTTTGTCATGTCACCGCTGAAAGCGATACGGCCGGGCTGGCAGGCTCCGGCCCAAGCTGCCGGCCGGAGGAGAATCTCCCGACCAACCGTGCATGAGCCGAAAGCCCAGATCCGACGCGAAGCTAAAGTCCCTTCCGCCCAACCAGCGGGAGATGCTGATCCGCTGGCTGCTGGACGAGAATCTGTCCTACGAGAAGGCCGTGAAGCGCCTGGAGCAGGACTTCAACGTGCGCACCTCATTGCGCGCCATCTCGGGCTTCTATGCCACGGAGTGCTTCTCCTTGCGCTCGTCGGAGGCCAAGGACTTCGCGGCCAGGGTGGAGAAGGAGCTGCTATCGTCGGATCCGAACTTCGACAAGGCGACGCTCGCGCTAATCAAGCAGAAGACGTTCGAGCGGGCCTATGCGAAGAACGGGAACCTGGACGAGCTGGCGATCCTCTCGGGGATCATCGGCGACTCGGCGCACCTGAAGCTCAAGGAGCGCGACATCGCACTCAAGGAGCGGCGCCTGGCGCTCCTAGAGAAGAAGGTCGAGCAGGCCGACCGGGCCAAGGGAATCGTCGGGGACGAGAAGCTCTCGGACGAAGAGAAGGCCGCAAGGCTGCGCGGCTTGTTTGGAATGGGCTGACCATGGCGAACCTGAAAAAGGAAGCACTCGAGCGGCTGAGGGTGAGCGTGGAGGCGGCGCAGGCCCGCGCCATGGCGAACCCGCTTTGGAAGCTGGACACTCCGGCCCTGCGGAGCCTGGCGGCAAAGCACAAGCTCGGCACGACGGCCAGCGGCTGGACCAATCCCTATCCGAAGGACGATCCGCGCAGCCTGCTTCTCGAATACCAGTTCGCGAATTTCCACGACCGGAGCCGGTTCAAGATCAGCCTGCAGGCGCGCCAGACGGGCAAGGACTTCACGAACGAGGGCGAGGCCGTGGAGGACTGCCAGGCGCGGCCGGGCACCGAGTGGATGGTCGCCGCTCCTTCCGAGCGCCAGGCGCTCGATTCCCTGGACCAGGGCAAGATCTGGTCCGAGGCATGGGGACTCTACATCGACGATTTCAAGGTCGAGCGCGACAGCGCGAATCCGCAGGCGCTTCTGAAAAGCGCGGAGATCATCTTCTCCAACAAGTCCAGGATCCGGGCCGTGCCCGGCAAGCCGGACACCGTTCGCGGCCGCAGTGCGAACATCCTCCTGACGGAGTTCGATTTCTTCGAGAACCCGAGCGCGACCTGGAGGGCGATCCTTCCCTCAATCACGAATCCCCTGCGCGGCGGCGAGAAGCGGGTGCGCCTGGCGACGACTCCGAACGGCAAGGGCGGCGCGGCGCACAAAATCTGGACCAAGGAGGACACGGCCCGCATGCGCTGGTCGCGGCACCTGGTCACGATCTACCACGCGGTCTTGATGGGGCTGCCGGTCGACATCGAGCAGCTGCGCGAGGCGATGGACGATCCGGAAGGCTGGGCCCAGGAGGAGGAAGTCGAGTTCCTCGACGGCTCCAACGTCCTCCTTCCCTACGAGATCATCGCGCTCGCGGAGAGCATCGAGGCACAGGAGGTCGCGGATCCGTCCTTCTGGAAGGAGACAAGCGGCAACCTGGTCGTCCTCGGGATCGACTTCGGCCGCACCAACGACCCGACCGTCTCCTACGCACTCGAGCAGGTCGGCGACGTCTGGTGGACGAGGGAGGTCCTGGCCGAGCGCGGCATGTCGACCCCGGACCAGGAGAAGATGCTGGACCAGAGGATCCGTCGGGCAACGCGGGTCTGCTTCGACTACACCGGCCAAGGCATCGGCCTCGGTGACTACCTCGTCCAGACCCACGGCGAGTGGAATCCGGAAAAACACAAGTTCGGGAAGATCGAGCTCTGCACGTTCACTGCAGGGTTCAAGCGTGAGATCTTCCCGAAGCTGCGCCGGGCCTTTGAGGCGCCGGTAAAGCTCCGGGTCCCGGTCTCGATCGCCTGCCGCGAGGATTTTCACGCGATGCGCCAGATCGTCCACAAGGGCGAGTACAGCTATTCGGCGCCCAGGACCGACGAGGGCCACAGCGATCGCTGCACGGCGCTCGCCCTGGCCAACCGGGCGACCGCCAGCGCGGCCGGGGCGTTCATCATGCCGGGAATCGGCCGCCAGGCGAAGGCGCGCCTGGGCTCGCACCGGAAACGGGAGATTGACGCGTGAAGAAAGTGGCGAAAGCACCGGCCAAGGCGGCCGCCTCGATGCCGGCAAACCCGCTCGAGACGATCCTGAAGCCGCGCGGATCCAATCCGGCGGACGCCACCGCTGTGACCGCGGACGATAGCCTTCCTGGCAAGACCGCAGCCGGCGCCGTGTCGCTCACGAAGCGCATCGCCGCGATCAGCCGCTGGCGCGAGAACTACAATCCGCTGCGCGCGCTCTCGTTCCCGCGCGCCGTCACCATGGCGGAGTCCTATGCACGCGGCTGGATGGCCGACCTGCAGTGGACGTATTCCTACATCGAGCAGACCGACGAGGACCTCTTCGCGCTCCTGGAGCGCCGGACGAGCCGCCTCCTGGAGATGGACTATGCGGCCGTGAAGAAGAAGGACGCCGACAAGGGGCTCGCCACGGAGCAGGCCGCGTTCCTGGAGGAGCGCTTCAACAAGATCGACAACCTCTACGAGGCGATCGAGCACCTCGCGATGGCATCTTTCCGCGGCTTTGCCCACTGCGAGAAATGGTACAACGACCAGGGCGAGCTGAGCCACCTCGAGATCGTCGACCAGTGGAACTGCGTGCGCGACGGGCTCTCGGGCGGATGGAAATACAACCCGCAGGCGCTGCAGACCTCCTACTTCGCCTTGGACGACGCGCTCATCATGCCGGCCGAGAATTTCCTTTACCGGGAGACGCGCCGCCACATCAACCGGATCGCGCTCTTCAAGTTCCTGCGGGGCTCGCTCTGCCAGAAGGACTGGGACGCCTTCATCGAGATCTACGGGATCCCGTCGGGCATCATCACCGGCCCGCCGAATATCCCGACCGACAAGGCGGCCGACTTCGAGGCTGCGGCTCGCGAGATCTCCGAGGGCGGCAGCGGCTACCTTCCGAACGGCTCGACCTATACCCCGAACGACAAGCCGCGCGGCAACTCGCCCTTCCATGAGCGCCTCGAATACCTCTCCGAGAAGCTGATCCTGGCCGGGACCGGCGGCATGCTCACCATGCTGGCCCGCTCCGGCAGCGGCACGCTCGCCGGCGGAGCCCACACGGACGTCTTCGAGCAGATCGCAAAGGCCGAGGCCAGGAAGATAAGCGAGCTGGTCAACGAGCAGCTGGCCGTGGGATGGCTGGAAGAGAAGTTCCCTGGGAAGCCGCATGCCGCCTACTTCGCTCTCTCGGCCAACGAGGAGACGAAGGTCGGGGAGATCATCGCCCACGTCGGGGCCCTGGCTTTGGCCGGCTACCAGGTGGACCAGGAGGAGGTCACCGAGAGGACCGGCTACACCGTCACGCTCAAGCCCGCCGCCGACGGTCAGCCGGCCAGCCTGGGCGGCCTGGATGGCAGGTCCTCCGACCCGGAGACCGGGGATCCGGCGAGCGTGGAGAACCGCAGGCGCATTCTCAACCGTGCCGCCGCCACCGGTCGGGAGGCCATCTTCAAGGCGAACGCCGCCGCCCAGGACCTCGCCGCCAGGCGCACCTCCTTCCGGCCCGTCGCCGAGCGGCTGGCCGCAATCCTGGCGATCGAGGACCCGGCCGCCCACAAGGCGGCGGTCCAGAAGCTCAAGGACGACTCGGCGAGGCTGGCCGTCCAGGTGATTGGCAACGCCCCGGAACTGGCCGGCGCCACCCACGAGATCATCGGGACGGCCCTCCTGAGCGGCATGATCGAGCGGTCCCAGGGCGCCCAAAAGGGGGCAAAAGCCGCGACCCCATGAACCGCTCCGCCAATGCCCGACGTTCGTTTGGGCCGTCCCAGCGCCCGGACCCCCTCCACAAAATCCCGTTGCAGCCCTTGCAGCCTACCTTGCAGCCATCCTACAGCCTATGAACACCCCAATTCTGAACCGAGCTGCCCAGCTCCCAGCCGACGGCTGGTATGAGATCGAGACTTCCGGCGAGCATCTGAACCCGCAGGCCGGCGTGGTCCAATTGCTCGACGGACAGGCTTTCGACTCGATCGTCAACCGGTTCAAGGCTGAGGCCGCCCAGCCGAACTTCGGAGGCCTCCTCATAGACAGGGACCATTTCTCCCTGGATCCCGACCAAACCTCCGAGTCCTTCGGCTGGCTGATGGAGATGCGCAACCGCGACGGCCATCTCGAGGGAAGGCCGGATTGGACGGATGTCGGAAAGCCCGCGATCGAAGGCAAGCGGTTCAAGTTCTTTTCCACCGTCTATGACCCGGCGGACGTCGAGAAGATCGGCGAGAGGAAGATCAAGAACCACAGCTACCCGCTTGTCCGCCCGCTGAGGCTGGACCGCCTGGCGCTGACGAACGACCCCAACAACAAGGGGGCCAAACCCATTTCTAACCGCCAAACCGCCGCAACGGCGGAGCGGAGCGAATCCAAACCCACCATGAAATCAGTCCTGAAGTTATTGGGCCTGGCGGAGGACGCATCCGAGGAATCGGCCGTTGCCGCCCTGCAGAAGATCCAGAACCGCGCCTCGCAGGTCGAGACGCTCACCACCGAGAAGGCCGCCCTCGTTACGGAGCGCGACAGCCTCCTCGGCGCCCAGGTCGAAGCCGACCTGGAGAAGTACAAGGCGGTCATCAAGAACCGCGACGCCGTGAAGAAGCAGCTCCTGGCCAACCGCGCCGGGACGATCGAGTTCCTCGAGGCCCTCCATGAGGCGCCGGCCGAGGCCGCAAGGGAGCGGATCACCAATCGGGCGACCGCCGCGGCGCCGGGCTCCAAGGAGGCCGAGAAGGAAGCGGCCAAGAAGGCCGACGACGCGTCGAAGGCCCAGCGCATCACGAATCGCGCCCATGAGATCGTGAGGCAGAAGACCACCGGCAAGCGGGCCTACTCCTTCACCGCCGCCTTCAACGAGGCGGAGACCGAGATCGCCGGCGCAGCCAAGTAGCATCCCTCCACCCAGCATAAATCCCACAAAAATCCCACAACTCAGAAATCGAAACCACCATGTTCTATACCCAATCCAACACAAAGCAGGGCGTCCGCGACTTCACGGCCGCGGCCGGCCTTGCGAACAAGGAGGGCCTCCTGGTCGTCGGCTACTCCAACTCGGGCGTCCCGACGGTACGCCTTCCGAATGCGACGACCGACGCCCCGCGCTATGTCCTCGTGGACGACGGCCTCCCGCAGAACCCGTCGTCCGATCCGGGCGGCCAGAACGTCCAGGTCGTCCCGCTCGGTCACGAAAGCAACGTCCGCATCCGCGCCTATGGCGCGGGGACGGCGGGGACGGTCGTCGTCATGGCGGACCCGACGGCCAACGCGGGCGCCCAGGCCGGCATGGTCGTGGCGGTCCCCTCGGCCGCCGGCAAGTACGTGAAGATCGGCGTCGCCGAGGAGGACTTCGTCGACGGCCAGCTGGTGCTCCTGCGGCCCGACATGACCTCGGTCATCGTCTCGACGGCCGTGGCCCTCACGTCCTCGCAGAACGCAACGACAGCCGCAACCGACCTCACGACCTCGGAGGCTTTGGCGAACGCGCTCAAGGCGAGCTACAACCAGCTCCAGACCGACGTCGCAGCGCTGCGCGCCGCGCTCATCACCAACGGGCAGGTCCACTAGGCCGCCGCCCTGCTCTGAAACCAAACCACAACCAATAGGATCCCACCATGTCAGTTCTCGGAAACGTCACAGCAAATTCCTTGCTGATCAACTACGCGCAGGGCGCCGCACAGTCGGCGACCCGCGCCATCGCGAGCTTCCTCGCGCCAACGGTCCCTGTCCCGACCCTCATCGGCCGGTACAAGGAGTACACGGCCAAAAACCGCTTCAAGGTTCCCGACACGCGCCGCGCCGTCGGAGGCCGGGCGACCCGCATCGGCTTCAATGCCGACGACAAGAGCTACGACTGCTCGCCGCACGCCCTCGACTTCCCGATCGACAACCTGGAGAAGTTGGAGACCGCGCAGGTCATGAGCATCGCGAAGTACGCGGCGACGCTCATCGCCGACGTCGCGACGCTCGACCACGAGATCAACGTGGTGAACCAGGCGCTGGCGGCGCTCGGGGCCGGGACGGCCCATAACTTCGCGGACGACACAGTCGACCCGGTCAAGACGATCGACGCTGTGATCCGCCAGGTGATGCTGGCCTCGAAGAACGGCGCGTCGGTCAAGGTGCTCGTGGGCGCCGGCGCCTGGCTCGACATCAAGGACAACGCGCTCTTCCTGAAGCGCATGATCGTGGGCCAGGGCAAGGGGGCGATTGGCCTTGCGAGCCCGACGCTCGACAACCTCACCCAGCTCCTCTTCGGCAATCCCGATTGCCAGATGGCGACCTTGGTCCAGGACACGGCGGCGGAGGGCGTGGCGGAGAACATCTCCTTCGTCATGGACAAGGACGTGCTCGTGTTCGCGTCCCAGGACAACCCGACGACGCTCGACCCGTCGTTCATGAAGACCTTCCGCCTGGACGGCCAGTGGATGGTCCCCGGTTCCTACATCCCCGAGGACGGCCGCGGGGAGGTCCTGAAGATGGACTGGTCGGAAGACATCAGGGTCACGAACGCTCCGGCCGGAGTGCGTCTGCGCTCCGCCAGCGCCTGATCGCCAAGCGAGGTCTCTTACAGCTCCGGCGCCCTTGGCGCCGGAGCTTCCTAGAGCTCTCCAATGCCAAACTGGACGGAAATCACCCTGGATCTCCTCAATGCCGCGAACATGACCGGCATCGTGGAAGCGCTGCGCGAAGAGGCCACCTCGCGCGGGATGGCGGATCCATGGCCGGAGACCTGCGCCCAGGTGACGGACGAGCTGCGCGCCTGCATCGGTTTCTCGGGGAAGTACCAGCTCGACGCCGACACGGCCGCGATCCCGAGGGGGCTCCTACGCTTCGCACTTGGCCGCATCGTCCGCGAGATCTCCCGTCGCGTCGGCCGCTCCCTCTCGGCCGACGAGAAGGATGACGACAAACTCTTCGAGAAGCGCCTGGACCAGATCCGCGTCGGACAGTGGCCGATCGAGCCTCCGGACAATCCCATCGTCACCGGGATCGCTCCGGTGCAGGCGTCGGTTCTTACACCCAGCATCGGAAAGGCAAAGTCACTCCGCCATATACGCCGAGAGGAGGACGGGATCTGATGTACGACCAGGACAACCAGCCGCAGCTGCCCGCCCCCAGGCCCGTGATCAGCTGGCCGGGCGGCAAGCGCCGCATGCTGAAGGCCCTCCTGCCTCTCATCCCCGAGCACACGCAGTACTGCGAGGTGTTCGGCGGCGGCCTGGCGCTCTTCCTCGCCAAGGAGCCTAGCGCGCTCGAGATCATCAACGACATCAACGGGGACCTGATTGCATTCTATCGGAACGCGAAGCTGCACCTGGAGTCGATCCTCGGCGAACTGGACCTGGTCCTCAACTCGAGGCAGGAGTTCGAGGACTACGCGCGCCAGGAGGGTCTCACCGAGATCCAGCGGGCCGCCCGCTGGTTCATCAGGAACAAGCTCTCATTCGGAGGAATGGGCAGGGATTTCGCGATCACGCGGACCCAGCCGCTCGGCTCAAGGAGCCAGCGTCTCCTGGCGATCCGGTCGCTCAGCCGGCGCCTGGACCAGACGACGATCGAGCGCCGCTCATGGGAGCAGATCCTGGACACCTACGACCACGAGGAGGGATTCTTCTTCTTTGACCCGCCGTACCTCGACGCCGGCGGCGCCGCCTACGCCGGATGGTCCGAGCACGAGCTCGAGCGGTTCTGCGGCCGCATCCGGCGCCTGCGCGCCCCCTGGGTCATGACGTTCCAGGACTGCGACCAGGTCCGGGATCTCCTGGCCGGCCACCAGGTCCGTTCGATCGCACGCGCGAATGGCATCGGGAACACCACGGGCAGGAAAGGCCGCAAATACCGCGAGGTGATCATCACGTCCGAACGGGACGAGCTCGCAGCCGCGAGGAAGGGGAGGTCCGCATGATGTTCACGGCCCCCATCCCCTTCAAGGAGGCCCTCGAGGCGCGCGTAGTGCGCTCGATCCTGCCGACCTCCGGCGACACCGCAGACCTGGCCGCGCTCGATGCGGCCGTCAAGGAGCGCGCGATGTTCTCGGCGACCGTCACCTCGGGCGAGCTCCTCCAGAAGATCGACGACATGGCGAACGGAATCCTGACCGGCCAGATCGACCAGGGGACCGCGCGGGCCGAGATCAAGCTCCTGCTCTCCGACATGGGCTATGTGCCCGATCCTAACCATGCAGGCGGCCTGCAGGACCTCTCCAGCGACCCGCGCATCAACCTGCAGCTGGAGACGAACGTCGACACCGCGCGGGGCTACGGCTGGTGGGCCCAGGGCCAGCAGGAGGACGTCCTGGACGAATACCCGGCCGACGAGCTCGTCCGGTTCCAGGTCCCCAAGGGCGGGGAGGCGGCCGAGCGCGACTGGGCTGACCGCTGGGAGCAGGTCGGCGGGCAGTTCTATGACGGCCGGATGATCGCCCACAAGAACGCCGCCATCTGGAGCGAGCTCGGCGATCCCTCAACCTTCCCGGATGGCCTCGGCAATCCCTATGCGCCCTTTGCGTTCAACTCCGGGATGGGCACCCGCGACGTCGCACGCGACGAGGCCGAGGCCCTGGGCGTCGTCTCCAAGAACACGAGGATCCTCCCGCAGAGCCGGGGTTTCAATCAGGACCTGAAGGCAAGCCCGCAGGTCCGCAGCGAGAACCTGCGCGGGCTGATGGAGGCCAGCGGCCTCGGGAGCTTCAACAAGGACGGCGTCTTCATCTTTAGCGGGGAGGGATCCAACTGATGAGTGGCGCAACCATTGTCCTCGAGAACGTCACCCCGCTCCTGACGCGCATGAGCACCGAGGCATCGCGCGGCGGCCTGGTGCTCGTCGGCGGTCGCGCCGCCGGCATCCTCGTGAAGGACCACCTGGTGAAGCTGAACGCGGAGCGGCACAAGTATGGCCAGGGCTACTACGCCCAGGCCGCGCAGAGCGTCTCCGTGAGCGCCGTTCCCCAGGGCGCCGCGATCACGATCACCCAGACCGGCTTCCGTCAGAGGCTCTTCGGCGGGCCCATCGACCCGAAGAACGGACAATTCCTCACGATCCCCGCCAACCCCGACACCTACGGGCACCGCGCGAGTGAATTCCCGGATCTCGAGATGGCGAAGGCCATGGACGACAGCGGCCGCCTGCGCTGGGCGCTGGTGCGCCGGCCCTCGACGCCGATCTCCATCCGCAACCGGAAGAAGGCCGACGGCTCGATCCAGACGAAGATCATCCCCGGCGCGGTCCGGGGCGGCGAGGTCATGTTCTGGCTCGTGCGGCACGTCGACCAGGAGGCCGACCCGACGGTGCTCCCGCCGGACGACGTCATCAAGGCGACCGCGCTCGCCGCCATGCAGCGGCGCATCGAGCGGCTATCCCATGCGGATTCCGATGGAGGTGCCTCGTGAGCAACCTGGTCCCGACGGTAGCGATCCTCGAATGCCTGAAGAAGGCGCTCCTGGCGATCCAGGTCGGCGACACCGGATCCGAGGTCCCGCTCTTCGACTCGGTCGAGATTTATCCCAACAAGGGGCTCGCGGCCGCGCTCCGGGATCTCGTCATCACGAAGCAGCGCGTCTGCCTCGTCGTGCCGCTGGGTCAGCGGTACACCCACAAGGAGACCGGCGTCGGCTCGATCCTGGCCAAGCGCTACCTCGAGGTCGACCTCCTGATCGCCGACCGCGCCGTCGCCAAGGCCGGGATCCAGGCGCTCACCGGCGGTCCCCACAATCTCGGCGTCCTCGAAATGTCCGACGCCGTGATCGACGGGATCAGCGGCAAGGAGATGAGCGCCTATGGCGGCGTCATCCCCGCCGACGGCGCGCAGCTCGAGATCGCGAACAAGGACGCCCTCGAGATGCCGGGGCGCATCGCCTGGGCGCAGTCGATCATGATCCCGAGCGGAACGGTCCGCGCCAACGTCATCTAGAAGTTTCCTCCGATAGCCAACAAAACAGACACACATCACCATGACGGCTCCCGCCAAACCCACCACACCGTTTGACAGCACGAAGATCACCTTCGGCGTCAAGACGTTCGCCGTATTCACCCCGACGGGTGAATCGGCAGTCAACTTCGTCGGAAAACTCCTCGACGACGAATACAAGCTCGAGACGGTCGACCGCAAGGTCCCCGATGCCAACGGCGTCCTGCGCGCCGATCGCACGGCCGCAAAGAGCGCCGACGAAAGCTTCACGCTGGTCGACCTGGAGGAGATCGACGAGATCATCGCCGCGGTCGCGAAGACGGCGATCGTCGCCGGGAGCGTCCAGCTCTTCATCTGCGACCCGGCGGACGCCGTGAACACGGTGCGCTGGCTCTCGGACGCCTTCTCCTGCACGATGCATGTGAAGAGCGGCACCTCGAAGTTCGGCGGCGGCGACTATGCGAAGATGTCGCTGACATTCGTCTCGAACAAGGGATCCGCAGGCCCGGTCACCTGGACGCCGAAGGCCGCGACGACCTGAGGAGCCTCCTCGCCGTGAAACAAAGCTTTCGCATCGCCCAGGGCGACGACGTCTACCTCCAGGTGGCCGTCAGCCTCGACGGCGTTTCTACGCCGATCGGCGATGCGGAGCTATTCCTCACCATCAAACGGAACGCCACTGATCCCGACGCAGCTGCCCTGGTTCAGCTTACCAGGAGCGGCGGCGGGATCACGGCTACCGACGACAACAATATTGCTGTCGCTCACATCCCCGCCGCCGCTACGGCCAATGCCAAGCTCGGCAGATACGTGTTCGATGTCCGGCTCGCGGGAGTCGATGCCCCCGACGTTCAGACCCTCGCAAGCGGCGAGATCCTGATCGAGGCCGCGATCACTCAGTCAACCGGATCATAGGTCTTTTCATTCACACTCCCAATCAACCAATAAATCACAATGGCCTCAGGAAAATCCAATTATCTTTCGAACAAGGTCCTCGATCTAATCTTCGGGCAGACCGCAATTGCAGCGATCGCCAACGTCTATGCCGCACTGCTTACAGTGTCGCCCACAGCCGCGAACACCGGCACCGAGCTTTCGATCGCAGGTTACGCTCGTGTCCAGATAGCCAACAACGCCACTAATTTCCCAGCTGCGTCGGCGCAGACGAAACAGAACGCCAATGCGATCACCTTCCCCGTCATCACGGGCGCAGGCCCGTCTGCTGCCGTCGTCTCGATCGGCTTCTACGACGCAGCCTCGGGTGGCAATCTGCTTTATTGGTGCGATCTAGCGTCCGCTTACCAGAAGACGTACTCGGCAAACGATCAGCCCGTTATTCCCGCGACCTCGTTCACCGCCACTGAATCGTGAGGCTCAGTGCCACCATCAGTCGGGTCAGTCGCCTCGCGGCCGCCTTGACCCGCCTTTTCCCGCGACTCGTAGCGCTGCTTGGCAGCGCTGCATCGCAGGCATCGGCATCGGCATCGATGCTCCGCATACGATTCAACACTGCGGCGGCGGCGGGTGTGGCGATAGCGTCCAGCGGCCCTGTCCGCCAGCGCATAATGTTGGGGCAATGCGAGAGCGCTGCGGTGTCGATCGCGCTGCCCGATCGGATCCGCGATATGTTTGCTCTTTCAAGCGGGATCGGCGGAGTAAGCGCTTCGGCAATTCGCGCACGCATGATGACCGCAGTTGCGGCCGGAGCGGCCTCGGCGTTCGAGACATTCGATCCTGACGTCGTCAACTGGTGGACCGCGATTGGCACTTCAAACATCTCGCTTCTGACGGTTGCAGCGGCCGACGACATTGTCGTGGGCCTCAAGGCCGCCGGACTTTGGACCAACATCTACATGCTGGACCTGTGCTGTGGCAACGGGCTCACGCAGGCGCTGACCCGACTAAAGGTTCCGGGTGGCGTCAGCGCGTCCTATACGAATGCCGGTTTTACATCCGGCAATTATGCTGAGCGCGGCTCAACAGGTGGAATGACGGGAGACGCCAACACTAAATATCTTAATTCGCTGATTAACCCATCCGCGTTGGGGTGGAGCGCCACCAGCTTCGGCGTATTTGTTTATGTCCGAACAACTGAGACCGCGCCTGGAGGCAGCGGTGTCAATTACACGATATTTGGCAGCGATACGTCTAGTTCACTAAACAACGAAACATCCCTGACAAACTTCAATGGTGGAAATGATCGGGGCGCCATCGGGGGCAATAACCAGCACGCTGGCGGTTCACCGGGCAACAACAAGGGCTTCTACGGAGTCGTTACCAATGGCTCGGCGAGCGCTCAACTTTATAGAAACGGGTCGGCTATAGGGTCCGCTGCCTCGATGTCTGGAGGATTTTTTAGCGGCAACCTTTTGAAACACGGCTTAAATCAGGGAGGCTCCCCCGTTCAGCTAACCGAGCGCACACTCTCTACAACGATCCTAACATCGGGTCTATCGGGCGCTCAGGTCACCGCTCTCTATAACCTGGTCCAGGCGTTTGAAACCGCGCTTGGGAGAAACGTCTGACCTCCGATCCCCTCATGAATTCGAATAACAAGGGCGTTCTTATCGCTTTAGCCGGCATCGCGGCCATCTGGTTCATCCTGGCCCTCGCCGTCCATTCGCAGAACA
>Ga0265318_10001492_pt1 | contig 13663 bp, 7 predicted proteins | sample 4821metaG_FD_192431 | JGI IMG/M metagenome (GOLD analysis project Ga0265318, IMG submission 192431) | Rhizosphere microbial communities from Carex aquatilis grown in University of Washington, Seatle, WA, United States - 4-8-21 metaG | ecosystem: Host-associated > Plants > Roots > Rhizosphere >... | reverse complement strand
CGGGCAGGCTGGACGCGAGTAGGCCGAGGACCATGAAACCAGCGAGGGGTAATCTCATGGTCGGAAACCGTGCTTCAACTTGCGCGCCCGGGCAAGCCGAACGAACGCCGTGGCATGCTAGATGCTGGAATTTTCCCAGGAAACCCTGTAACCCCCTTTCGATCCAAATACGCCCACAGGGCATTTCACGTGTTCAAATTCTCCGAGGAAGTCGAGGTTCGGCGCCATCTCTGCCAGGTTGCGTTTGCCCGGGCTCCCGCCGACCTGGTGCTCGGGGTGGGGAAGCTCCTCGAGGTGCACCACGGCGTATGGCTCGAGGACTGGGAGATCGTCGTCAGCCGCGGGCGCATTGCGTGGACCGGCCCGGCCGGCGAGTGGAAGGGCGAGGCCGCCGAGAGGCGCGCCTACCCGGGCCTCTGGGCCGTGCCGGGGTTCGGTGAGCCCCACAAGCACATCGAGTCCACCTACCTCTCGCCGGAGTTCGAGGCCGCCCTCGTCCTCCCGCACGGCAACACGTGGATCGTCGAGGGCTCGCACGAGTTCTCGAACGTCAACGGGGCGCACAACGCCGAGTTCTGGCTGACGCCGCGGCTCCACGGCAGCCCGCTCAAGATCTTTCCCGCGATCGGCTCGGCGACCCCGCCCTCGCCCTACGAGCAGGGCGGCGGCTATTACGACTACGCTGCGATGAGGGAGCAGCTCGAGACGTCGCCGTGGGTGACGGCGCTGGACGAGGTGATGGACCTGCCGCGGCTCTGGAACCCCGACATGCCGGGCCACGGGCGCCTCTGGGAGGTGATCCAGGCCACGTTCGACGCGCGGCGCCAGATCGAGGGGCACGGCGCCTTCCTGCAGAAGGCCGACGAGGTCAGCGCCTTCGCCGCGGCGGGCCTGTCCGGCGACCACGAGGTCTTCACGGGGGCCGACGCCTATGCGAAGCTCCTGCGAGGAATCTTCCTCGAGGTCCGGCCGTTCTTCTCCCCCGACGCGCTCAAGTACCTCGTTGAGAAGGGCGTCCGCGACTGGAACAACGTCTCCCTCACGACGGACGACAGGGACGTCGTCCTTTCGCTCGAGATCGGGACCGCGAACTACAACGTGCGCTGCGCCATCGCATCAGGCGTCCCCATCCCGAGCGCCTACGCGATGGCGAGCCTCTATCCGGCCCGGCACATGCGGATCGACCACTGGGTCGGCTCGATCGCGCCCGGCCGGTTCGCAGACGTGGTGCTGCTGCGCGACACCAAGGAGGTGGACATCGCGGCCGTGTATGCGGACGGCCGGCTCGTGGCCGAGGATGGCCGGGCGCTGTTCCAGCCGCCCACGATAGCTTGGCCGGACTGGGCGACGCGGACGGTGAACATTGGGCGCGTCCTGTCCGCGGCCGACTTCGGGGTCCGGGCGCCCGTCGGGCGCAGGAGCGTCAGCGCCGCCGTGCTCGGGCCCTTCTTCTTCAAGCCGGAGTTTCCCGTGGTGGAGCTCCCGGTGCGGGACGGATGCGCGGTCGCCTCCCCGGAGACCGGCCTCAACAAATTCGCGGTGGTCGACCGGCTGACGGGCCTGGGCGGCGTCTCCACGATCTTCTGGCGCGGCGTCTGCATGCGGGCGCCGGGCTCGGCCATGTGCTGCAGCGCCTCCCACGACAAGCACAACATCTGGTGCCTCGGGAACGACGACGCGGCCATGGCGCTCGCCGTCAACACCTGCGCGGCGATGCAGGGGGGCTGGGTCCTGGTGAAGGGGGGCGCCGTGCTCGACACCGTGCGCCTGGAGATCGGGGGGCTCATGGCCGCCCGCCCGCCGGAGCAGCTGGCCGCGGAGTTCCGGCGGCTCTTCTCCGAGGGCCTCAAGCTCGACTTCCTGATCACCGAGAACAGCCTCGGCCTCTTCCGCGAGGGGGAGTTCCCGAGGTTCATGATCTACATGACGCTCACGTGCGCGCCGTTCACATGGTGCCTCGTGGCGCCGACCCCTGCGTGTCCGGGCGGATTCGTGAACGTGCAGACCGGTAAGACGCACGCGATCGTCTGGTGAGGGTAGGGGTTGCCGACTGGAGGCTCCGAAGCCGCCCTCCCTGCGCATGGCCATCGCGATCGCCCGGTCCCGCCCCTAGAGCGCCGGGTCCTTGCGCCACTCCCTGAACTGGGTGGCGGTGGCGTAACGTCCCAGGGCCGCCTCGGTAAGGCCGACGCCCCGCAGCGCGTAGCGCACCATGTCGGCGACCGCCGCGCCGAGGGCGCCGGCGTAGCGCACCGCGCGCCTGGGCGGCAGCCGGATCAGGCATCCCATCGAGGCCGTGTGCAGCACGAACCAGAATAGGTTGGCGGGATCCGTCGCCAGGGGCAGCGCGTCCCCGGTCTTCCTTACCTCGGCGAGGTTCGCTTCAAAGCACCTGCGGATCGTGCGGAGGCGCATGATCTGGTAGCCCCGGGTCGACTCCTTGATGAGGGCCTCCTTGCTCGGAAAATGCCGGAAGATGAGCGCCTCCGATACGCCGCATGACTCGGCCAGCTCGTGGGTCGTTACACCGTCGAGCCTCCTCTGTGCGAAAGAGGCAGCGCGGACTGGGCGATCAATTCCCTTCGGAGCCTTGCACTGAGGCGCCGGGGCTTGGAAAGGGCCATAAGTTGGGGTTCGAGGTTCATGAACAACATTTCTATCGAAGCAAGGCGTCCTTCTGCGTGAACCGGCTTTGCTCTGGGGCGGGGTCAGGCCGCGGACCGAAATAAGTGATCACTTACTTATGGAGTTGCGTGGCATGCTTAGTGCTTTTAGTGGGCAGCAGACCCGGGACCTCGCCACACCGCGGAGGGAGGTCACAGACAGCAAACCGCCAAGCGTTGTTATCCTATGAGACTCATCTCAAGAAACCGTCCCTGCGTGATACTCGCCTTGGGCCTAGCCAGCGCCGGAGCGCTGCTCGCCCAGACACCAAACCCGCCGCCGCCGGCCCCCGCCGCGACGACGACCGCCGGCGCCGCCCTGACGCCGTCCACGGGCCCTTCGTCGAGCAATATCGAAGTGCTGGAGAAGGTGGTCGTGAGCGACGTCGCGCTCGAGGACCAGGTGAGCCCGCTCCAACGCCCCGTCTCGTCGGTCCTCGGGCTCGAGATGTCGATCCTCGACACCCCGCGCGCGATCACCGAGATCAACTCGGCGCAGATTCGCGACGAGTCGATCGTCGACGTCACGGATTTCGCGAAGATCACTTCGAGCGCGTACACCAACATGCAGTTCGGCGGCCCGAACGTCCCGTTCCTGCGCGGGCAGTCCGCGGAGATCTTCCAGAACGGGATGGGGCGCACGCCGCGCTCGGACGGCCAGCCGCTCAGCTTCAACTCCGTCGAGGGCTTCGACGTCGTGAAGGGGCCCGCGGACGTCGTGTACGGGCCGACGGGAAATGTCGGCGGGTACGTCAACCTGGTCACGAAGCGGCCGTTCTTCGACGGCAACCACGCGACGATCACGCTGACGTACGGCGACTATGACACGCAGCGGGCGCAGATCGACGTGAGCGGCCCCCTGGGCGAAAAGCTCGCGTACCGGGTCAGCTACGAGGGGGAGAACTCCGGCAGCTACTTCCGTTTCCAGCACACGCAGTCCTCCGACGTCTACGGGGCCCTGAAGTACCTCCCGAATTCAAACGTGACGGTCGACTTCAACACGGAGTTCTTCACGGCGAACTATTTCGAGAACACGGGCATCAACCGGCCGACGCAGCTCTTGATCGACAAGGGCCTCTATTACCAGGGCACGGGTGTGAGCCCGTTCGTCGGGCCCGGCCAGGACCCCCGCAATTTCCTGTCGGTCATCACGGTGACGGGGATCGTCCCCATAGACAGGCGCCTCGGTCTGGTCGCCCCGACAGACGGCGACGAGGGCAAGAACTTCCAGGCGCAGCTCGACGTGACGGACACGCTCAACAGCACCGTGACCGTGGTGAACAAGGCCTACTTCGAGGACTACACGCAGCTTCAGCTCGAGTACGCCCAGCGCTACTTCAACAACATCAAGGAGTCCTACAACTTTGAGGACCGTTTCGAGGTGCGCGGCGACCTCGCCAGCAGCCAGTTCATCACGGGCTTGTCGTACCGCCACATGCACGTCCTCGCCTACCAGGACTTCTTCAACGAGTACCTGAACGCGACGGACATCACCTCGAATCCCAACAATTTCGTGATCAGCGAGCTCTTCGGCGTGCTGCCGGTCCCAGGCAACAGCGACCAGTTCGGCGCGCCGGGGGCGTCGTACGCTAGCGGCCTGTTCCCGTTCGCCATCCAGGGCACGCAGGACCAGAACTCGAACCAGTTCGGGGCGTTCTACCAGCACATCTTCCCTGTCAGCAAGCAGCTCAGCCTGCTGGCCGGCCTGCGCGGCGACATCATCAGCGAGAGCCTCACCGATCCGCTGCCTCCGCCGGGGTTTGCCGCCGCGCACGACTCGGTCACGGAGCATGAGGGGGCCGTGGACCTCAGCGCCACCTACAAGCCGGTCCCGTGGAACACGGAGTACCTGACCGCCGACTACAATGAGTCGCCCGTGACCACCAACGGCGGCGGCTTTGCCGGCTTCACGGGTGACGTCATCAACCCGTCGGACTTCAAGATCAAGAATTACCTCTACGAGGCCGGCTCCAAGTTCGCGCTCCTGAACAACACGCTCTTCCTCTCGGGTGCCGTGTTCTACCAGCAGCGCAGCCAGTCCGACCAGTTCGGCAACGTGAGCAAGATCATCTCCGAGGGTTACGAGCTGGAGGCCAACTACCAGCCGAACAGGAACTTCTCCGGCACGATGTCCTTCAGTTACCTCAATGCCTCCCTTCCCAATGCGACTGGCGGGCTGGCCTTCACGGAGAACGTCTACGACGCCTTTGCTCCGCCCTATGGCAACGGGACCGGCAGCCCCAACTTCAACACGATTCCCGTAGGGAACTACCGGTTGCCCGGAGTGCCGCGCGAGCTCTTCAGCGCGTTTGCGAAATACCGCGCCAACATGGGGCTCGGAGCCAGCCTGGGTCTTGTCGTGACGAGCCCGATTATAACGTCCTACCTTGGCAACGTGGTGATCCCCACGCAGTACAACCTGGACGGCGCGGTGTTCTACGAGGCCAAGCGGTGGGCGGTTCGGCTCAACCTCTACAACATCACCGACCAGAAGAACTGGTCGGCGGAAGCGGGCGCCATCGGCAACGACCTTATCAATGCCGACCTTCCTTTCCATGTCGCGGGAAGCGTGACCCTCCGCTACTAGGGCCGCAGGATATCCTCATCCGGGGCGAGCTTTCGGCATCCTCGCCCCGGCGATCCACCCCCCCTCTTGAAGCCAAATCCGATTCAACCCCCACCCACCATGCCCCTCACCAAGATTCATCCGTCTGAACGCAGTTCCCGGGCGTCCCGAACCCCCATCGGCAAGGGCCTGATGGCAGCCCTCGTGGCGGCGGTCGCGTCGCTGGCCGGCGCGCTGGGCGCCCAGGGCGTTCCCACCGCCACAAGCGTGAGCAACCCCATCAAGTTCAGCGAGGAGACCGTCACGCGCCAGACCCTTGTCCAGGTCGCGCTCGGCAGGGAGCCCGCGGACCTTATCATCCGCGGGGCCACCGTCCTCAACGTGTTCACGCTCTCATGGGAGCCGAACGAGGACATTGTGGTGAAGGGCCGGCGGATCGCCTGGGTCGGGCCCTCCGGGGACTGGAAGGGGGCGTGCACGAACATATTCGACGCGAAGGGCCTTTGGGCGGTCCCGGGATTCGGGGAATCCCACAAGCACATCGAGAGCACCTTCCTCTCCCCGGAATGGGAGGCGGCCCTCGTGGTCCCGCTCGGCAACACGTGGACCTCCGAGGGCTCGCACGAGTTCTCGAACGTGAGCGGCGTGCACAACGTCGAGTTCTGGCTGACGCCCGCCAAGTACGGCAGCCCGCTGAAGATATTCCCGGCGCTCGGCTCCGCCACCCCCCCCTCGGCCTTCGAGATCGGCGGCGGGAACTACTCGTACAAGGAGATCGCGGAAAACATCCAGGGAAGCCTTGACGTGCAGGGCCTGGACGAGGTCATGGACTGGCCTGCGGTCTCCATCCCGACCCACCCCGGCTACCAGCGGATCTGGGAGGACATCCAGGCCACGCGGGACAACCGCGGCGTGATCGACGGCCACGGGGCGGGCCTCTGGGACCTCGACAGGATCAACGCGTTTGCCGCGGCGGGGCTCTCGAGCGACCACGAGACCCGGCTGGCGCAGGAGGCCTGGGACAAGATGCAGCGCGGGATGTTCCTCCAGCTGCGCGACGAGAACATACAGAGGGCGATCCCGCTCTTCGTCCAGAAGGGCCTGAAGGACTGGTCGAACATCTCGCTCGTGACCGACGACAGGAACGTCGCGGACACCCTCAAGATGGGCACGATGAACTACCACATAAGGCTCGCCGTCCAGATGGGCGCGCCGCCCGAGGCGGCCTACGCGATGGCAAGCTACAATCCGGCGCGCCACGCCCACCAGGACCCGCTGGTGGGCTCCATCGCCCCCGGCCGGTACGCGGACGTCGTGCTGCTGAGCTCGGTGAAGGATGTCGCGATAAAGGAGGTGTTCGCAAACGGACAGCTTGCGGCCCGGGACGGGAAGTACCTCCTTCCGGTGCCCAAGATCGACTGGCCCGCGTGGGCGACCGACACGATCAACATCAAGCGCAAGCTCACCGCGAAAGACTTCGAGATCCGGGCCCCCGAGGGCAGGACGACCGTGACGGCGGCGATCCAGGCGCCCTTCTACACCCTGCCCGAGCAGAAGACCGCGACCCTTCCCGTCGTCGACGGGGTGGTGCAGCGGGACATCGCGCACGACATCATCAAGGTGGCCATCGTGGACCGCTACACCGGCGGAGGCAGCCTCGGGAAGATGTTCTGGACCGAGCTTGGCCCGAAGACCCCGGACACCGCGATCGCCACCTCCGTGTCCCATGACCTGCACAACATCACGGTCATCGGCAGCAGCGACGAGGCGATGGCGATGGCGGTCAACCGCGTCGCCGAGATCAAGGGCGGGATCGTCCTTGTCAGCCAGGGCAAGGTTGTCGCCGAGATGCGCCTTGAGATCGGCGGGCTCATGACCTGCCGCCCGATCGAGGACGCCGCGGCCAGCATGGAGGACCTCTATTCGAAGTCGGACCAGATCGAGTGGATAAAGAGCCCCGGGTACCCGCGCGGGGTCATCTTCGCGATGATCACCTGCAGCCCCTTCACCTGGCGCCTCGTCGTGCCATACCCGGGAAACCCGTCGGGCCTCGTCCTCCTCCAGACAGGCAAGACCATGCCGATCATTTGGTGAGGCGGTGGGCCGCAATCTGCATCACGATCCTGGCCGGTGCGTGCGCGATGCGCGGCGCCGCGGGCCGCCCCATACCGGTCCCGGAGGTCGTGGATGGGTTCCTCAAGCTCGATTTCTATTGGCTGTCCTCCTATGACTTCGTCCGCCCGGCCCCAGACGCACCGCCCGGCCCGGGGGGGAGGCCGGACACGGGCGAGGGGCAGATCCCCGGGGCGATCAGGAAATGGGACGGGGCGAGGGCCGTCCTGACCGGCTTCATGGTGCCGACCAACTTCAGGGACGGGAAGACGACGGAGTTCCTCCTGATGGCCAACCTCATGCTCTGTTGCTACGGAACGGTTCCCAAGGTGAACGACTGGGTGCTCGTGCGGATACCCTCGGGGGCGGAGGTGGTCCAGGACCGCCTGCTCTCCTTCCGCGGCACGTTCCACGTCGGAGCCCAGGTGGACGGCGGCATCATCACCGCGGTCTACGAGATGGACGCCGACGGGCCGGGAAGGCTGGCCGACCAATGAGGAGGCTGCTGGCCATGGCGGTCCTCGGGCTCTCGTCGCTTGCCCCGGCGCTGGGGCACACGATGATGATGACCCAGGTGCTGGTTTCGTTTGACCGCCCGGACACGGTCGCGGTGAAGATCGACGTCGACCTGACGCTGATCCTCGGCACACCCGACCTCTACTACAACTTCGCGACCGACGCGCCGGCCGGCCAGCGGGCGACCCTTGACCGGCTGATCCCGAGGGTCCTCGCCAGCCTCCAGCTGTTTTCCGGCGAAGCCCGGCTGGCCCCGGTGTTCCAGGGATACTCCCTGCCCGAGTCTTCCAAGGCCGATTACATGGACGCCTCCATGAGCAAGCTGACGAGCCTGCGCTTTCTGGCTGTGCTGCCCGCCAGGCGCGAGCCGCTGCGCCTCGTGGTGCCCATCGGGGCCGAGATCGACTACCCAGTCGCCTACACCCTGCAGATCCCGTCCGCCCGCGTCTCGGTCACGCGCTGGCTCGAGGCGGGGATGCACGAGAGCGACCCCTTTGCCTGGGCCGGGCGCGTGACGCGGGCGGGGGCTGCGTCAGCCGACGCGGCCGGGCCCGGCGGGCCGAAGTTCGACGTCGACACCATGCCGTGGCCTCGCCAGCTGGTGCTCTACCTCCGCCTCGGCTTGCGGCACATCGTCCCCGAGGGAACGGACCACATCCTGTTCGTCCTGGGGCTCTTCTTCCTCGGAATCACGTGGCGGAAGCTCCTGGCGCAGACCTCCGTCTTCACGGTTGCGCACGCCACGACGCTCTTCCTGTCGACATATGGCATTTTCCGGCTGCCGAGCCGCTACGTGGAGCCGGGGATCGCGCTGTCGATAGCGTTCATAGCGACCGAGAACGTGATAAGCCCCAGGCTCGGCCCGGGCAGGCTCGCGGTCGTCTTCGGCTTCGGCCTCATCCACGGGCTGGGATTCGCGAGCAGCCTGAGCGAGCTCCCGTTCCCGAAGCACGACTTCATCGTCGCCCTTCTCGGCTTCAACTTCGGCGTCGACGGGGGGCAGCTCTTCGTGATCGCGCTCGCCTTCCTGGCGGTCGGATGGTTCCGCAACCGGCCCTGGTTCCGCTCGCGCGTCGCGGTGCCCTGCTCGCTCGCGATCGCGGCCATCGGCCTGTTCTGGGCGGGGCAGCGCATCATCCACTACAGCCACATCTAGAGCTTCCCAACAAGACCATGAAAACCGTAACACGCCATCGGCGCGGCCCGGCCGCGATCATCCTAGCCCTGCTTCTCCCCGCCCGCCTCCTCGCGCAGGAAGCGCCGGCCGCGGGCGTACCCAGGGTCGAGGTGGCGTTCGACCAGGAGACGAAGACGCGCCAGGAGATCATACAGACGGCGCTCGGACGGGAGCCTGCGGACCTCGTGATCCGCGGCGCGAACGTCCTGAACGTTTTCACGCTCTCGTGGATGCCAGGCTCCGCCATCGTCATCAAGGGGGAGCGGATCGTCTGGGTGGGTCCCGAGGCCGAGTGGAAGGGGACCGCCGCGGCGGCGTTCGACGCGAGCGGGCTGTGGGCCGTGCCCGGCTTCGGCGAGTCCCACAAGCACATCGAGAGCACGAACCTCTCGCCCGAATGGGAGGCCGCGCTCAACATCCCGCTCGGCAACACGTGGACCGACGAGGGCTCGCACGAGTTCTCGAACGTGAACGGGGGGCGCAACGTGGAGTTCTGGCTGATGGCGGCCAAATACGGCAGCCCTCTCAAGATCTTCCCGGAGCTTGGCTCGGCCACGCCGCCGACGGCGTTCGAGCGGGGCGGCGGATACTACGGCTACAACGAGATCTCGGAGAACCTCGACAAGAGCCTCTTTGTGGCGGGCCTTGACGAGGTCATGGACTGGCCGGCCGTGTCGGACCCGAAGAACCCGGGCTACCAGCGGATTTGGGAGGACATCCAGGCGACGCGCGACCACCGAGCGGTGATCGAGGGCCACGGCTCGGGGCTGTGGGACCTCGACCGGATCAACGCCTTCGCAGGGTCGGGGATCTCGAGCGACCACGAGGCGCGCCTGGCACAGGAAGCCTGGGACAAGATGCAGCGCGGGGTCTTCATTCAGCTTCGCGACACGGTCGCGGACAAGGCCATCCCGCTCTTCGTGAAGTACGGGCTGAAGGACTGGTCCAACGTCTCGCTCGTGACCGACGACCGCAACGTCTACGACACGCTGAAGACGGGCACGATGAACTACCACGTGAAGATGGCCATCCAGTTCGGGGCCCCTGTCGAGGCGGCGTACGCGATGGCGAGCTACTATCCCGCCCGCCACGCCCACGTCGACCCCCTGGTCGGCTCCATCGCGCCGGGCCGGTTCGCCGACGTCGTGCTCGTGACCTCTGTCAAGGACGTGGCCATCAAGTACGTCTTCTGCAGCGGGAAGCTCGCGGCGCAGGACGGCAAGTATCTGCTGCCGGTGCCAAAGATTGACTGGCCCAGCTGGGCGACCCGCACGATCAACGTGAGGCGGAGCCTCACGGCGAAAGACTTTGAGATCCTGGCGCCGGCGGGACGGACCACGGTTGAGGCCGCGATCCAGACCCCGTCCTACACGGCGCCGGAGCAGAAGTACGTTACCCTCCCGGTCGTAGGTGGCGTCGTGCAGCGCGATATCGAGCATAACATAATCAAGGTCGCGGACATTGACCGCTATTTCGGGGACGCCGCCATGGGGAAGATGTTCTGGAGCGACCTGGGCCCCAAGACACCGGACTCTGCTCTCGCCACCTCGGTGTCCCACGACCTGCACGAGATCGCCGTCTTCGGGACGAGCGACGAGGCCATGGCCATTGCGGTCAACAGGCTGGTCGAGCTCCAGGGCGGGATCGTCCTCGTCAGCCACGGCCAGGTTGTCGCCTCGATGCGCCTGGAGATCGGGGGGCTGATGACGTGCCGGCCGATCGCGGAGGCTGCGGCGAACCTCGAGCAGCTTTACGCCGCCGCGGACCAGATGGAATGGATCGGCAACCCCGGATTCCCCCGCAGGGCGATCGGCGCGCTGATCACCTGCAGCCCGTACACCTGGCGTTTGGTCATTCCCTATCCGGGCAACCCCTCCGGAATCGTGTCGATAAAGACGGGCGAGACCCTCCCGGTCGTCAGGTGACGCCGCTGCGTTCTCCCTTCTGGGAATGCCCCGGGCCTACGATTCCGGTCCCGATGCGATCTCTATCGTAGAGGGCGCGAGTCCCTCGGACTGCGCGGTCAGCGCGATTTTGCCCGGCGCTCCGCGCCGCGTGCGGACAATCGCGACGCAGAGCCCGTTGAACGCCTGGCGCTCGGCCGCCTGGAACGGGGCGAACGAGGTGGGGTCGCCGTTGTCGACCGCGATGATGTCGCCGGGCCCCGTGAGCGTGAAGCGGACGCTGTTTGACGCGCGCGGCACCAGGGTTCCGTTCCCGTCGTTGATGCGCACCATGACGTAGGAGAGGTCGCAACCGTCCGCGGAGAGCGAGCTGCGGTCCGCCTCGAGCGCGACCGAAGCCGCGGCTCCGGCCGTCTTCTCGACGTCGGTCGCCCACGGCCTCCCGCCCTTGTAGGCCACGACCTTCAGCTCGCCGGGCTCGTAGCGCACGTCGTCCCAGCGGATTCGGTACTCAAACGGGCCCTTCGCCTTCCTCCCGAGCGAGCGCCCGTTCAGGAAGAGCTCGGCCTCGTCGCCCGAGGTGTACACGTGGACCGGGGTGACCAGGCCCGCGCGCTCGGGCCAGGTCCAGTGGGGGAGGAGGTGCGCCATCGGGATGTCGGCGTGCCACCTGGCCTGGTAGAGGTAGAACCGGTCCTTCTTGAGGCCCGCAAGGTCCAGGATCCCGAAATACGAGCTGCGGGAGGGCACCCGGATCTTCCCCAGCACCTTGAGCTGCGCCTCCATCTTGGCGTGCTCGGCGGGGTCCGTGAAATCCAGCAGGAAGGTCGTGTCGTTGCTGTACGGGGTCGGCTCCCCGAGGTAGTCGAATCCCGTCCAGACGAATTCCCCGGCCGTGAAGGGGGCCTTGTCCTGGCCGCGGAATTCCCAGTCTGGCGGCGTGGCCCAGGGCGGCGCAGAGAGGTCGTACGAGCTCACCTGGAAGTTCTCCACCCCCCTGGCCTTGTCGTCGCTCACCGGGAACGCGTAGTAGCCGCGCGTGCTGACGCACGAGGACGTCTCGCTGGCGACGAGCGGAATCGCGGGATTGAGCTCCCGGAAGCGGGGGTACTCGCCCGGCTTGTAGTTGTAGCCCGCGACGTCGACCGAGAGCTGCATGCCGTTGTAGCCGCTCTCCACCTTGTCGAATGCCGAGACCGTCGGCCGGGTCCCGTCCTCCTCGTGGGCGATCGCGGTGAGGTGCTTGGCGAGCTTCCAGCTCGTCGGGGGGTAGAGCTGCTCCGGGATCTCGTTCCCGATGCTCCAGAGGATCACGCACGGATGGTTGCGGTCGCGCCTGACGAGGGCGCGGAGGTCCTTCTCATGCCAGTCGGCGAAGAGCAGGTGGTAGTCATTCGGCCGCTTCGCGATTGCCCAGCAGTCGAAGGCCTCGTCCATGACGAGCATGCCCATCCGGTCGCACAGCTCGAGGAGCTCGGGCGAGGGCGGGTTGTGGCTCGTGCGGATCGCGTTGCAGCCCATCTCCTTGAGGAGCCTGACCTGGCGCGCGAGGGCGCTCACGTTGATCGCCGCGCCGAGGGCGCCGAGGTCGTGGTGGTCGCAGACGCCCTGGATTTCCACGTGCTGCCCGTTGAGGAGGAATCCCCTTTCGGCGTCGAACTCTATCGTCCGGATCCCAAACGGCGTCTCGACCCGGTCGACGACGGCGCCGGCCACCTCGACGGTCGTGACGGCGACGTAGCGGTTCGGGGCGGCGAGGCTCCAGAGCCTGGGATGCCCGATCGTGAAGCTCTGCGTGCACGATGCCTCCCTGCCGGGGACTATCGTCTCATCGCGCGGCGCCCCGGTCGCCACAGGGGCGGCCCCCATTCGTCCGTCGGCGCCGAGCTCGAAGATGCGGGTCGAAATGCCGGCGCGCGCCTCGGTTGCCGTGTCATTGTCGGCGATGACAGTCACGGTGGCGGTCGCCGAGTCGGCGGAAACGCGCGGCGTCGTGACCGTTGCGCCCCAGTGCCCGACGTGAACCGGGCCCTCGGTCACCAGCCACACGTTCCTGTAGATGCCCGCGCCGGGATACCAGCGCGAGGAATCGGGCGGATTCTCCAGGCGGACGGCGAGCACATTGTCGGCGCCCGGCATCGCAAAGCGGGTGAGGTCGAGGCGGAACGACGCGTAGCCGTACGGCCAGCCGCCGATGAAGTGCCCGTTGAGCCAAACGGCCGCATGGGACATCGCGCCGTCAAAGTCGACATAGACGCGTTGGCCGGCCGCGCCGGAAGGGACATGAAAGTGCCTGCGGTACCAGCCCACGCCAACCCAGGGAAGCTTCCCGGTCTCGCCCGGGAGATCCTGCTGGAACGGGCCCTCGATCGCCCAGTCATGGGGCACGTCGAGGAGCCTCCATGCGCTGTCGTCAAATCCGGGCAGGGCGAAGGACACGTTTTCCGGCGCCCCCCCGGCCGGGGGTTGCGGCCGCGCCGCCGCGACGTCAAGAAGGTCGTCGCCGGCGGGAAGAATCCAGGGCTTCAAGGCGTCGTAGGAGAGCCTTCCGCCGGCGTCGGGCGCGTCGCCGCGCTCAAAGCGCCAGCCGGCGTCGAGGGACACCCGATCCCGGGGCTCGGCGGCCGCGGCCGAAGCGAGGCCGATAATGAACGCAAATGAGACCCGTAAGGGGTGGAGTTTCATGGTCGTGGGATGACGGGCGCGGTGGGTCCAAGGGATGCCG
>Ga0265318_10001486_pt1 | contig 13702 bp, 11 predicted proteins | sample 4821metaG_FD_192431 | JGI IMG/M metagenome (GOLD analysis project Ga0265318, IMG submission 192431) | Rhizosphere microbial communities from Carex aquatilis grown in University of Washington, Seatle, WA, United States - 4-8-21 metaG | ecosystem: Host-associated > Plants > Roots > Rhizosphere >... | reverse complement strand
TCGCCGACTACCCGTCGCGGGCCGCTGCGGCCGCAGCGGCGCTGACCTGGTTCAACCGCTCGGCCCTGTCGGGCGGTCCCGATTTCCTGCAGCCCTATTTCACCGTGCCGAGCGAGGAGGCGAATCCCGTCACCGGGCCGACCGGTCCGACGGGCGCGACGGCGGCGATCGTGCCGCCGGCGATGCTCGAACCGGCTCCGTGAGCGCCTTCGCGCGAGCCGCGGCGCGCGGGCGTCAGCCGGCGCTCACCCGGCCAGCGTCGCGACTTCCGCGACGTTGCCGGAGTCGCGCATGCGAGCCAGGCTTGCGTGCTCGTGCTTCAAGAAATGGTCGAGAAACGCAGTCGTGACCTTCTGCACGACGCCGAGGTAGGGCTGCTGTGTCGTGTACGGGGGGAGGTGGGTCGCCCCGAGCAGTGAGAGCAGGAACTTCGGCCGCGGCGCGAGCTTGAAGTACCGGTGGGTCGCCGACGGCTCGTTGATCGTGTCCCGGCTGCCCTGCGCGGCCAGCAGGGCGGGTCCGTGGCTCGGGAACGGGATCTCGTCGTCGATGATCGTCAGTTCGGCGCCGGACAGGATGATCGCCGCCCGTATGCGCGTGTCGGCAAATGCGGGGTCATAGGCTGCCGCGAGCGCGGTGGCAGCACCGTCGGACTGGCCGGCCACCGCCACGAGCGCCGGGGCGATGAGGCCGTGGAGGAAGCTGGCCGCGAGCTCGTTCTCGGCGAGCATGCGAGTGATCACGAAGCTCATGTCGGCCGGCTGGTTGATCAGATCGCTCTCGCGTCTGCCACCGGGAACGTGCTTCTGCGTCAGCGGGAAGGAGGGCGCCGCCACCACATAGCCGGCGCGCGCCCAGGCGTCAAGCAGTCGCGCATAGATCGTCGGCGTCTCCGCGAAGCCGGGGCCGAACACGACCAGAGGAAACGGCCCTGAGGCGGTCAACGGGGTCGCGTCCGGCACGTCGTCGGCCTGCGCCGATCCGAGTGCCGGATAGCGAATCTGCGTGACGAGCGTCCGCGGCTCGATCCTTCCGTGGTGAAGACGGGCCAGCCGCGTGTGGTCGACAAACGTGATCACGCGCAGGCCCACGGTGTGGGCGACCGGCAACCCTGTCGGCCGCTCCGCCGCCGGGAGCCCGCCCCCGATACCTGGGCGCGCCGCCGGCTCGGGGCTCGCCGCCAACAGCCGCGAGCTCCGTGGCGCTGTCGATCGAGCGCTGCTTGCGATGAACAGTGAATAGACCGCGGCGACAAGCAGCATTCCGATGAGGAGCGCGATCCGGCGGACCGTCGGTCGCGACGTCGCCGTGCGCGCAGCCCCGGTCGGATATGGCGGCCTCGGTGAACGATTCTCGAAGCTCACGATCCGGATCCTCGCAGGCCGCGCGCCGCTCGCGGCCGAGCCGGCGCCCGGGTCTCGCGCGCAGTGCCACACTGCCCTCGTCGACATCGCTCAGACGAGCAGGTAGTGGACCTCGGTCTCCAGCTCGCTCGGATCCTCGCGCCAGTGCCCGTATATCTCCCAGCGCGGGCCGGCGAGCTGATGACCGTGCCTCGCGCACCATTCACGAATGGCGCGGTGAGCCGAGTCGAGCCCGGCGTATAGCCCGCGGTGCGTGGCGACCGCCGTCGCTCCGGCCGGCAGAGCTGAGGTGATGACGTTCCCCGCGCCCGAGAACGGACCGGATGCGAGCACGCCAACCTCGACGTTTGGAACGTCGTCCTTGTAGAGCATGACGTTGCGCCAGCGGTCCTCACCGGGCGGGGTTCCGTCCGGACCCGCCTGCTTCACAACGGCATACACCTCGTCGAGCATCGAGCCCCACAACAACGGGAACTCGCGCCAGGTTGTCTCCCGAGCCACCACGAAGGTCGGCCGCGCTGTGCCCTGGAGCAACGACACGAAGCTATCAGCCACGAGCGCTCCTTTCGCTTGACGGTCGGGCACGATAGGTCACGCGCGCCCGAGGCGTCGCCACGGCAGCTCGACCTCTGCGCCGGTGAGATCCGGACGATGCGCTGAGCGCACCGGGCCGCCCGCGTCGGCGGGATGCGCCGACTGAGGGTGGGCGCGTCAAGCCGGCGCACGCCGAAACGCCGCCATCGGCGGCATACTGAGGCCGCGTGACGTCCGGGCGTGTATCGGTTCGTGTGGTCCTTGTTCGTGTGGTCGTGCTGGCCGCCGTCGTCCTGGCGAGCGGCGGCGCCGTGGCGAGGCCCGAGGCCGCGGGGGCGGTCTCGTTCGTGACGGTTTCGCCGCTGCCCGGCACGCCGGACGCCTCCCCGCTCACCCAGATCAGCTTCCTGGGCGCGCCTGCAGCCGCCATCTCGTCGGTCTCCGTGCGCGGTTCACGCAGCGGCGGGCATCGCGGGAAGCTCGAGCCCTACGCGAGCGGCAGCGGGGCAAGCTACGTCCCGTCGCGCGCGTTCACGGCAGGTGAGCGCGTGAGCGTCACGGCGGTCGAAACCGTCGACGGCCGGCGCCGCCAGATCGGCACGAGTTTCACCATCGGCTCTCTTTACACCGTGCCGGCGACGACCGAGAGTACGCCGCCGGCGGCCGCCAAAGGGGCGGTACAGAGCTTCCTGTCGCTCCCACAGCTGCGCCCGCCATCTGTCGATGTCAAGACGCCAGCCGCCGATCCGGCGCTCGGTGATGTCTTCCTCGCGCCCAAGGACGGCGCTTCTCAACCCGGGGCGATGATCGTCGATCCTGCGGGGCAGCTGGTGTGGTTCTCGCCTTCGCCCCCCGGCCTCCAGGCCGCCAACCTGCGTGTGCAGAGCTACCTCGGCCAGACCGTGCTCACGTATTGGCAGGGCCGGATTGCGCTAAATCACGGCATCGGAGCAGGCATCATCGATAACACCAGCTACCAGCCGATCGCACGCGTCAGCGCCGGCAACGGGCTGTCAATGGACCTTCACGAGTTCGACCTCGAGCCGGGCGGTGTCGCCTGGATCACGATCTACGAGCCGGTATACGCCGATCTCAGCTCGGTGGGCGGATCCACGCACGGGATCGTCGACGATTGTGCCGTTCAGGAAATCGATGTGCGCACCGGGCTGGTGATGTTCGAATGGCATGCGATGGGACACATTCCGCTGTCGGCATCCCACTGGCCGGTCCCGAAAGCCGTGCCGCAGGGGCCGGCGGGTCCGCACTCGAGCGGCGCGGTCTGGGACTGGTTTCACATCAACGGGATCGACGTCGAGCGCGACGGCAACGTCCTGATCGACTCCCGCAACACCTGGGCCGCCTATCAGGTCGGGCACACTCAAGGAGAGATCCTGTGGAGCCTTGGCGGCCGCCGCAGTAGCTTCAAGCTCGGGCCGGGAGTCCGCTTCGCGTGGCAGCACGACGCAACGATGCTGCCCGACGGGACGATTCAGATCTTCGACAACGAGGACGACCCCGAGATCGAGCCGCGTTCGCGCGGGATCGACGTCGCGCTCGACTTCAAGACTGCCACCGCAACGCTCCTGCACCAGTACGTGGACCCTGGGGCGCCCGTGCTTGCGAACAGCCAGGGGGACGTTCAGCAACTGCCGAACGACGACCATCTGATGGGCTGGGGCGCGGTGGGACTGGTTTCCGAGCTGTCGCCGAGCGGGGCGGTCACGTTCGAGATGACGCTGGCCCCAAACGTGGCTTCGTATCGCGCATATCGCTTCCCGTGGGCCGCCACGCCAGCCGTCCCGCCGGTGTTCGTCGCAACTCGGGCGAGCGCCTCGGCCTCCACCCAGATCGCCGCCAGCTGGAACGGCGCCACCGCCGTCGCGAGTTGGCAGGTGCTGGCCGGCCAGAGCCCGTCGGCGCTGGCTCCGGTGGGCGCGCCCGTCCCACGCACAGGCTTTGAAACGGTCATCACCGCCGCGACAAACGCACCGTACGTCGCGGTCGAAGCACTTGGGCCGACCGGGGCCGTCGTCGCCGCAGCCCCGGCGGCGGCCCCGGCCGCGGCCCCCTCGTGACGGGTCGCGGGGTTCCCCGCACGGCCATCGCGCGGTGCCCGACCTCCGTCAGTCCACCGGCTGACGAGGCCGCTTCGCTCTGCGCGTCCGCCCCGACCGGCTCAGAGGCTGAGCGTCCCCGACTTGCCCAGCACGTTGCCGTGCGCGTCGAGGGCGTAGGCGGCAACCCGCGCCGGCGTGCCGTGGACTCGGATGCTCGTCTCAAATCCCGTGTGCGAATACAGGCCGAGCCGCTTGAGCGCGTTGTTCGACGCGCCGCCAAGGACCAGCCACCGTTGCACCCTCGTGTCGCCGTTCCAGCTGATCCAAATGTCGGTCGTGCCGGCATTGCGCTTGGCCGCGATCCGCGGCTGGGCCGGCCCGAGGGCCGTCCACTCGCTGCGGAAAGCGCGGTAGAAGACGTATCCGTCACCGAGACGCGCATCGAACAGCAGTTCGCCAGACGGTGAGAACTCGGACACGAACGGTTCGGCACCCCATCCGACGAACACGTTCCCGTTCGCAAGCAGCTGGACGTTGCCCTTGCTCGAGGCCGCCAAAGCCTGGGGGTGAAGGTACTGGCGCTGCAGGCGTGCCGTCTTTCGCCGCTCGTCGATCGCGAGCACGATCGCACGCGACTGCCCGCCGGCGGCGAACGGCGAGCCCTCGTTGTCAAAGATCGTGATCGTTCCTCCGGCATGGCTCCGCGCGTCGTGCTGCCAGGCGAACTGCGCGCCGGGCCCCAGCGCAAAATTGCCGTGCTTTCCGCCCAGCCGCCAGATGATCTCGCCCGTGTTGCGGTCGACCTTGTAGATGGTGTGGGTGTTGCGCGACGAAACGAGCAGGTTCCCGTCCTCGACGTCGACGTCGACGGAATTCAGGTGCGCGAAGTCCCAGAGTTCGCCCATCGGCCAGTAGGACTCCGACAGCGCGATGTGGTCGAGGCTGTGCCACTCGAGCAGCACGCGGCCGCTCGCGACGTCCACCTCCTGGACGATCGCGTCCTGGACCATCCCGTGCTTGGAGCCGCCGACCGCGCGCAGGTCGGCGTGGGTGATGACGTAGGAGGTCAGCAGCGCCGTTCCGCGCGAGGTGAGCAGGAACTCGTGGAGATCCCCTTGCAAGCCGTTGCCTGCCTGAACGTGTGCGATCGTTTCGTAGGAGTCGCTTGCGATCACGTAGTCGCCGACTCCGTGGCTGAACTCGATCTTCCCCTGCCACCAGGTGAGCACGGGGCGTCCCATGTAGTTCTGGACGCGGAAGTTTGTGATCTCGAGATCGGACGGCTGCTCCCAGACCGCCTGTCCCGTGTCGTCCACGACCACTGCGCCGGCCTGCCCGTGCGGCGCACCGTAGGGTGCGAGGAAGATGAGGCCGGGCGCGGTGCCGCTGCGGTTGACGTCTACGGCAAGCGTCGGGATCCTGAGGTCCGGGCGCGAGTGAAACAGCGGTTGAGCCGCCGACGGCACCGAGCTGTAGCTGTTGGTTGCGGGCTTGCTGGTTGCAAACGCGCGGACCAGATGTGTTCCGGCGCCGGCGAGCGCGAGCCCGCCGGCAACCGACCCCCCTCCGAGCAGCACCGCGCGGCGGGTCAATCCACGCTGAGGCGGATCGGGCAGCGGCGCTCCAGAGCGATCCATGCGCGTGAATCCAAGCACGGACGTCGGCCGCGTGGGTCCCTCGCGCGAGCGCCGGCGGCTCAACGCGCTTAGGATCGCGTCCGTGATCGTTGCGCCGTCGTCCAGTGCGCGACACTCGTGAGCCGAGTCACGTGTGCTCGCCTGGCAGTGTCTTCGTGGGCGGCGTCGCTCGCGCTGGTGGCGGTCCTCACCGGCGTTCGCGGGGTCGATCTGCCGGCGGCCACATATCGCGTCGACCTGTTCGAACAGCACGGGCTGACGCTCTGGGACAGTCAGTGGTACGGCGGTCACTGGCTGTTCGACTACTCCGTTCTGTACGCGCCGATCGCCTCATTTGGAGGTGTCCGCGCGACGCTGGTCGTGTGCGCGGCGATCGCGGCCTGGAGCTTCGATCGGTTGGCTGTCGAGCGGTTCGGCAACGCCGGGCGTGCCGGCGCCCTCGTGTTCGCCACGGGCACGCTTGTGCCGGTCGCGATCGGGCAGGGCCCCTACCTCATGGGGGAGACGGTTGCGCTGCTCGCGCTGGTGGCTGCGACCAGGCGGTACTGGGGCTTCTCGCTGGTGCTCGCTGCCGTTTGTTCGTTCATCAGCCCGCTGGCGGGAGCGTTTCTTGCGATCGCTGCGCTGGCCTGGCTGGTCGGGTGTTGGCCGGATCGTCGCGCCGTCGCCGCCGCTGTTGTGCTCGCCGCCGTGGTGCCGATCGGCGTACTCGAGTTGCTCTTCCCCGGCCAGGGGACGTTTCCGTTCTCGACGCATAATTTCGTCGGCATGCTCGTCGGCGCCGGCTCGATCGCTGTCGTCGCTGCGGCGACGCGTGAGCGAGCGTTGACCATCGGGGCCGCGTTCTATTTGCTGGTGATGCTCGTTGCCTACAGCGTGCCGAGCGCGCTCGGCAACAACGTGACGCGCATGGGAATCAGCGTCGGCGCCGCGCTCGCGGTGTGCTTGGCGTGGAAGGCACGCCCGAATGCTCGTGTGCTTCTCGGCCTGGCTGTGGCGCCGGTCCTGCTCGCGCAGTGGGTTCCGGCGTCCGCGGCGCTGCGTGGCGCGGAGGGAGATCTCGGCGTGACGGCCGCGTACTACCAACCGCTGCTTCGCTTCATGAGCCGCAGAGACCGCCCGCTTGGTCGCATCGAGGTTGTTCCCACCGCACTGCACTGGGAGGCCGTCTACGTCGCACTTCGGTTTCCCCTTGCCCGCGGCTGGGAGCGTCAGCTCGACACCGCCGACAATCCGATCTTCTACGTGCACGGAACTCTGACACGCACTTCATATCGCGCTTGGCTGCTGCGAAGCGGCGTGCGTTTCGTTGCCCTCTCGGACGCGCGGCTCGATTACGCCGCGGGGCTGGAGGCCCACCTCGTCCGCATTGGTGTGCCCGGTCTCACGCTCGTCTGGCGCTCCGCGCACTGGCGCGTGTACGCCGTGATGGGCGCCGCCGGCATCCTCACTGGCCCTGGGCGGCTGCTGAGCGCGAATGGTGACGAGATTTCGCTGGTGGCGCGCCGCGCCGCCCCGATTCTCGTGCGCGTGCGCTACAGCTCTGCGTGGCACGCCACCGGCGCCACCCTCACCCGGTCATCGCAGGGCTGGCTCACCGTCCTTCCGCGCCGGTCCGGTCGCGTGACGCTGAAGATCTCACTGCCGATCTGATGGCCCAGGCACGGACCGAGCAACACGGAGATTCGCCTTCGCGGCGGCCGGGTCCCGTCGCGGGGATGGAAGCGCTGACGTTGGATACGGCGTTCGAGAAAGCCGCGTCGCCGCCGGCTGTCGGCGCCGGCTGGTGGCAGGCGCCGCGAGGTCGCGGCGGCCACGCGCGGCCACCGGCGAGGAGCACGCGCCCTCCCCGTCGCCGAGAGCTCGTCGACACCCGCCTGGCTGCGAGCGCCGCCGGTGTGGCGCTGACTCTGATGTTGCTCGCCAGCCTCACGATCGTATCGCTGGCGGCCAGGGGTTCAAGTTGGCTCTCGCCGGTGGCGGCGCGCGGTAACGCCTTCCCCTCCTGGATCGCCGGTCCGCTTGGTCCGCTGACGAGCGCCATCAACCTCGACAGCATCGACGTCAGCATTGCTTTCGGCGTGCTCGCGCCCGTGATGTATGTCGGCTACCTCGTGGTGGTGGCGGTCGCCCCACAGCTGAGGGCTCGCTGGGTTCTCGGTGCCGTCGTCCTGCTGCACATCGTCTTCTTCCTGGCCCCGCCGATGCAGCTCAGCGACATCTTCAACTACCTCAACTACGCACGCATGCAGGCCGTCCACGGCCTCAACCCGTACACGACGATCCCGGCACTGGGGCCCGCAAGCGATTTGACGTTCGGTCTCAGCAACTGGCACGGGTTGCTGAGTCCGTATGGGCCGCTGTTCACGCTGTTTACGATCGCGCTGGCCCCGGCTGGGGTCGTTGCGTCCTTCTGGTCGCTGAAAGCGGTCCTGATGCTCCTCAGCCTCGGGACCGTGTGGCTGGTGTGGCGCTGCGCCGACCTGCTGGGCCGAGCGCCGCTGCGCGCCGCGGTGTTCGTCGGCCTGAACCCGATCGTGCTGATCTGGGGACTCGGCGGCGATCACAACGACTTCTTCATGGTGTTCCTGGTTCTTGCTGCCACATATCTGTTGCTCGAAGCTCAGTCCATGCGCGTAGGGCTGCGGCGCCCGCCCCACGATCGCGCGGCGACGATGCCGTCAGGTCCTCTGGCGTCGGCGTCGGCGTTCCTGCGCAGAGCGTTCGCGTGGATCGACGGGACTCAGCGACCGCTACCGGCGGGCGAGCCGGGACCGCAGCGCGAGTTCGCAGCGGGTGTGGCGGTCGCCGCCGCGATCGCGATCAAGGCCTCGGCCGGCATTCTCGCGCCCATCATCCTGCTGGGTGTCGCGCGGCGTACGCGACTCGCGCTCGGGTTGCTGATGGGCCTGCTCGCCGCCGGCGCGGCCACGCTGGTCGCGTTCGGCGCGAATCTGCCAAACCTGGCTCAGCAGGCTCGCATCGTCGTGCAGAACGGCGTTCCGAACCTGCTCGGCTACCTGTCGGGCGCCGGCGGAGAGACGGCCGTGCTGCACAGCGTGCTCACCGTGGTTCTCGTGCTCGGCGTCGTCGGCTGGGGAGCCTGGGCCGCCCGCACCCGCGATTGGATCACGGCGTGCGGAGGCGCGGCGCTGCTGACGCTGCTCACGCTCAGCTGGATGCTTCCGTCCTACCTGCTCTGGGTGCTCCCGTTCGCGGCGCTCGCCCGCGGTCGATGGCTGCGCGTGGCGACGGTGGTGTTCGCCATCTACGTCTTCCTGTTCTGGATGCCCTACACCAATGGGCTGGAGCACTTCCTGCACCTTCACCTGTCGAACACGGCTGTCGGGCGGGCGGCGAGCAGCTATCAGAACGCGCTGGAGTTCTGAGTGACTCCGCCCCCGGAAAGGCGAGGCAGAGGGCGCCGTCGGGCCTCAGGGATCGCCACCAGCGACTCAGGCGGCGGGAACAGGCGGGGCGTTCGCGGGCGAACTGATCTCCGGGTCCCTTCGGGCGTGGCCGGCCCGCCTCGCGGATCGGGCGCGCCGCCGACGCCCGATCAACGCCGCGCCGCTCACGACGGCGACGGCGTAGAACCAGCCCAGGAAGATGTCGAATGCATAGTGCTCGCCTGAGGCCACGAGGGTGAACGCCATGCCCAGGACGTAGACGACGAGAACCACTCGCAACCACGGCCGCGCAGTGCGCCAGAAGAAGCAGGCGACGAACAGCGAAACCGCGGCGTGCATCGACGGGACGGCGGCGAACTGGTTGCCGAGATCGTTTCCGTCGATTGCGCCGTCCACGATCGAGCCGGCGGTGTGCAGCCCGAGCCTGCCCCACGTATCGAACACCGAGCGGTAGATCCACGGCAGCTCGTGGAGCCGGTCAGCCACATACCACGGCGGGGCGGCGGGAAACAGGATGTAGGTGACGAAGCCAAACGCCGTGAGGATGACGATCTGCGTTCGGAACGGGCGAAACCGAGAGTAGGAGAAACGCCAGAGATAGCCGGCGATGACCAGCGCCATGAAGAAATGCGTCATGTAGATCGCCCACATGGGGTAGTCGAACCAGCGGACGGTCTGGGTCTGTCCGAGCAAATGCTGAAATTGGACGGTCAGGATCGGCTTGCCGAAGACGAGCCGGTCGAACTTGACCTGCAACAGGACATGAATCGGCGTCTTCAGCAGCTTGACCAAGGGGGCCGACTGCTCGTAGAAGATGAGCAGAAACGCCAGCGGCAGCCAGTCCACCAGCAGGCGCAGTCCCCAGCGCGAAAGGTCCGTGAGCGTGAGCGCGAACAGGCCTGCCAGGACCCACAGCACAACCGTGTCGGCGTGGATGAAGAGGCCCTTGCGGGCAATCCAGATCGCCGAGCCGATGACGAACGTGCCGATCGCTATCGCACTGATCCAGGGGTCGCTGCGCTGCTCTGTTCGAGCGGCTTTCGTCGAGCGCTGCGCGCTGCGGATCGAGGCTGACCAGGCCACGGCCGTCATGGTAGGGGACCGTCAACGAACGTGTGCGCTAGCCGGGACGAGCGACGCCGGAGCGGCGAGGCGACCGGGGGGCGCGATGAGGCGTCACGCGACGCGACTCCACGCGCCCGCCTCGCCCAGCCCGGGCCCGGATGGGGCGGGGCCCCTCAATCGCGCTCGTCCTGTGCGAAGGCGCGGTCCGGCCCGACCTCAGGTTCGGGGGAGCAGGATCGCGCTCTCGGGCGCGTCGAGATATCCCGGGTCACTCCCGGCTCGCCGGGTGTGGCCGTACTGCCACACGATGACGTTGCGCCGCGGGTCGATGACGATGATCCTGTCGTTGTCGGAGTCACTCACGAGAACATCGCCGTTCGGCAGCACCTGAGCCAGTGAGGGCCGATCCAATTCGCCGAGCCCGCTCGCGGGCGCGAAGCGCCAAAGCACCCGGCCGGTGGTCGTGAACTCTTCGACTGCGCCCGGACGCGAGTTGCTGGTGGCCACGAATCTTCCGGGGGCGAACTCGTTGGCGTCATCGAGCGCGCTCAGCCCACCGATGCGCACCGCGCTCAGAAGGTGACCCTTGCGAGTCAAGAAGTCGACCCACCCGGGTGATGGCTCGCTCACGACGATGTCGCCGGCACGCGTCGGAAACGCGGCGTCGGGGTGGGCAAACGTCTTGGCTGGGTCGTGCAAGCAGACACCCGCCTCGCCGAGCGTGGTGGACGGGCGGTGCGACGGCGGCCTGACGATCAGGATGCGGCAGCTCGCGCGGTCGGCGAGCAGCAGCCGGCGGTCCGACAATGCGACTCCGGTTTGCGGCTCGCGCAGCTGATCGGTGGCCGTGCCGGAACGGCCGCGACGCCCGTACTTGTAGACGGTCCGACCGTCTATGAGACTGATCTGGAGGACGACCGACGCGCTTTGGCGCGTCACGACGAGCGAGCGGTCAGTTGGGCTGAGGATCGCCGCACCCGGCCGTTTGATCGAGTGCGACCAGGCCACCTGACCACGCGGCGAAATGACCAGCAGCCGGTTGTTCCTGCGGTCGGAGACGAGGATGTTGCCCGGCAGCGCGAGGGCCGACCCCCTGGCGAGGAAGCCTCGCCCACTGGCTTTCGCCGCCAGTGGCGACGCGTAGGAACGCACACGCGCGCGCGGGCTGCTGCTGCTGACGATCGTGACGGCGGTGAGGACGATCGCTGAAACGAGCAGGGCGGCGATCCGTCGACGAACGACTACGCGCCTGTGCTCAGGCGGTGTCGCGGGGGGCCCTGGGAGCGGCTGACGGTTAGGTGGCATCAATTGGTCTCCCGACCGTCATCCTGGCGTCACGCTTGGATCTCGCAGGATGCCGATCAAGCGCTGCCGTGGCTCATCCGGCGCCAACCCTCGTGCCGGGTCGCAGCCGGGCGCCGATCGCGAGCGGTCAACGTGGGCCCTGCGGCACGCGAACGGTAACGGCTCCCCGCGGTGTGGAGAATCCCTTGCGAGCAGAAACTCACGGGGCGGCAACGTAGCATGCGCAGGCTGCGTTCTGGAAAGGCACGTTCCGCGGGTATCCGGCAGCTACGCGGTCCGGTGTTGTTGTCTGCGCGCGGCAACGACCCCGGCGTGCCACCCTGGGGCGCGCCCTCCGGGTGGGGGCTGGATAGCGTCCGCCTCGATGGCGCTGGTCGCAAGCAGCCACGCGACGACGGAGTTCGAGTTCCACATCTCGCCCGTGTTGAGTTCGTCGCGCCCCCAAACGGGAGTGGGAACTGCGGGCACCAGATCGAGCAGCCGCTTTGCGCAGGCCGCATCCCCACTGATACGGCGGGGACTCTGCACGGCGAAGTCGGCGTCGGGGATCATTCCGTTTCGCCAGCACCGGATCCCGTAGCGGAAGAGCGATGAGCGCCCGGCCCACCGAGTTCCAACCGCGCCCTGCGCTACGACACCGCACTGCGTGGGCGGCGAGGCGAAGATCGGCGCCATCTCGATGACGTACCGCTCGTCGCCGACGCGAACCTCGAGTGCTGAGTGGTACAGATCGGACGGATCACGGCGTTGCACCCGCGCGACGAAAGCCTCGTAGATCACGCCGTTGAGGTGCACGCAGTGGCCTCCCGCTCCGAGCGGAAGCCAGTAGAGATCAACAGCGTTCTGATCGCTTCCCGGAGCGCCAGGCGCGTATCCGGCGCTGATGCCGGCGCCCTGAGATCCTTGCGACGATCCGGACCGCGGGATCGGGAGCATGATCTAGCGGCGAGCCTCGATCGGCGCCGTGTCAACGGGGGTCGCACCGACGCCGGAGTCGCGCTCGCGATCAGTGGGGCTGCGCTCGCTCGACTCCGAGCGTCGCTTCAGGTTCGCAAATTGGCGGGTCTGCATGATCCAGTGAGCCGGCTCCCAAAAAACGAAGTCGGCGATCGCCGTGAGCGGGCGAGGCCGAGAGCTCGCATAGCCGCTGACCACCAGGCGGGTTCGCGCACCGGGCAACTCCGTCAGGAGGAAGCACCAGGTCGAATCGCTGTAGAACCGGGGCCGCAGACCGCGCGGGTCAAATGGCCGCATTCGGGGCGCCAGCTCGAGCGAGGCGCGCAACGCCAGAAATTGCAACGGCTCGAGCGCTGCGACCTCGAACCAAACACCGGCGTCCGGTGCGGACGCCAGGCGATCGCCGATCGCGATGTTCTGCCATTCGGCGTGGATGCGCTCCTCGCTCGGGATGCCGCCGCGGTCCAGGTGGTCCCAGCTGTACCAGCCGGCGCGATCGAATCCCATCTGCACAAGCCAGGGCCAAACCCGCAGCGGCGGCGCCTCGATGGTCACAGCCATGGTGGCTGTGCGCCTGCCTCCACGGACGATGTCAGCGCCCGGGTAGCACCCGGCCCGCTCTTCGTCAGTCGCACCCCAGCGCAGCATCCTGGGCCGCAGCAGGGCCGCATATCCCGCGAGGACCGATAGCCCCGCAACCAGCGGGCTTTTGCGACATCCGAGCATGCCGCCAGCGTACGCCGCGGGTGCAACCGCGACATCGGGAACGGCCCGCGCCGAGAAGCGGGTAACTACCGGTCGAGGCGAGCGTTTCGAGGTCCGCGGCGAAGTCCGTCCAGGGCACGGCAAACTCCTGATTACCCGCTTCGACACTTCGAGTACGTTGGCCATGGGCCCGAACTCCTGTTCACGAAAGGCAGGGCTGAGAATGATCGTCCTGGTGGCAGCAGCAAGCAAATACGGCGCCACGAGCGAGATTGCCGATCGGATCGGAGCCGCCCTGGCTGAGCACGGCGTCGATGCCGAGGTGAGAGGGCTGGAGGAGGTCGTCGACCTCGGCCGCTACGACGCGTTCGTGCTCGGAAGCGCGGTCTACCTTGGAAAGTGGCGCAAGACGGCCCGCACTTTCGTCGACGGCCACGCAGGAGAGCTCGCCCAGCGGCCGACCTGGCTGTTCAGCAGCGGTCCGACCGTCGACCCGCCCAGGGCCGCCGACCCCCTCGACTCGGTCCAGGGCGAAGCTCTGGCCGCAACGATCAACGCACGGGAGCACAGGCTGTTCGCCGGGAAGCTCGACAAGAGCAAGCTCAACCTCGCCGAGAAGGCCGCCATTCGTGTCGCTCGCGCGAGCGACGGCGACCACCGCGACAGGA
>Ga0265318_10001484_pt1 | contig 13725 bp, 7 predicted proteins | sample 4821metaG_FD_192431 | JGI IMG/M metagenome (GOLD analysis project Ga0265318, IMG submission 192431) | Rhizosphere microbial communities from Carex aquatilis grown in University of Washington, Seatle, WA, United States - 4-8-21 metaG | ecosystem: Host-associated > Plants > Roots > Rhizosphere >... | reverse complement strand
TACAGTTTATTACCGAACAGTAATTATTATAAGTAGCAAGCGTAGTAGTTGAACCGTTGCCGAAAATCGCGTTTGCCGGTGTGCCGGCTACGTCGCTTCTATCGCGGATATCACAGCTGTTCACACAGATGCTGTCGTTACCGTTTACACCGGTTGTAGTGCCAATATAGATTGTTCCGCTTAATGTGCCGGTATTATTGCTTTCAACATAACAGTTTTTCAGAGTATCCATGCCGGCCTCATTCTGGTACTGGATCGTCGGGGTTGTCCCGTAATAGTTCCTGAATGTCAGGTACTTAGCGCCTAATCCGCCGTTACCGTCTATGGTAACTCTTCTTGAACCGTTGAATCTTATCATCGCCTGCGCAACGCTTCCCGAAATAGTTTTCATTGAAGCGGTAGCCGGAACTATTGTAATTTTGTACCCACCCGGACCCGATTCATTTGTCAGGTTAAGAGCGTTTGTTCCGTCTTCAGTCATGTCTGAAGTTATGCTGATAGTAATATTTCCTGTAATTGTTCCGGCGTTAATAGCGGAGAATATTCCGCCTACGCCTGTCAGCGAAGTATAAGCCTGTGCTGTTCCCACGCTGTAGACTCCGGAGAAAGTAGCTGTGCCGATTGTGTAACTTAAAGTGTTTGAAATAGGCGCTGCTCCGCTGGTTAATCCAACTGTGGTTGGAATAACGGTAAATGAAGCCTGGTTCCAGTTAACGTTTGGTGTAGATGCTAAGTCTTGCGCTATTACAAAATAATTTACAATCTGGCCGGCAATAACTCCTGTGCCGCCGTTTAATAATGCGTAATTAATCGTGAAATCGAACGGAGAAGTCGCCCCGTTTGATTCAACATATTTCCATCCGTCAGTTCCGCTGGTATTATCATTAATAACATTTCCGTCTGTTGAGCGTTTGTAATAACATCTTGGCTTTGTGCCGGTTGTTACGTTAACTCCTGACGGGTCTGTAATTATTACGTTGTTGAACGTGCGGTTTGCAGTTCCGCCGATGCCAAGGGCCGTGTAGCTGATTAACGGGCCTGCAACGTCTCCGTGCAATCCGCCGAATTCATTCGCGCCGATATCAGGTGCGGTGGGCGTGAAACCGCCAACCGGGTAACCTGAATTAGGATACCTTGCGGTTCCGAATGCATCAGAAGTGATGTTCAGTATCGCCGGCGGAATGGACGACGTAGATATTACCTGACCGCCGCTTTCGAGCTGTGTCGCGGTTGATGGAGAAATCCTCAGGTCATAAGGAGCAGTCGTTCCGTTTACAAACGGAGGAAGCTCTGTTGCTGAGGCGCCGTCTTTTGGCGTCATAAAAGTCTTGTATGCTGCCAGCGTCTGCAGCAAATTTGTTCCGTCATAATAGATCAATTTATTTGCCGCCGGCGTTCCTGCCCAGAAGCAATTATTATTTGAATTGACGCTGTATGTAGTTGTTATTGAAGACGACCTGTCATAAGCGATTGTGTTGCCTCCAGTCGGACCCGGAGTCGAAACATTAACGACCGCATTGTTTCTAAGGTCAACTGTGGGGCCTGTGCTTGCATAAATACCGGTCGAACCAAAAGTTGTAGCTGATGTGCTGGTTGCTTTCAGGTATATAGTATTGAAGTAAGCGTTAACAAACGTACCGCTTGAAATATAAAGGCCTGTAAGCGCAGGCGCAACGCTTGTGCTTGCAGGAGCAGTAAGATCGGAAACAAAGTTGTTGTAAACGTTTACAACTGTACCAGCTCCGATAAAAATTCCATAAACGCTTGGAGAAGTATATGTGTTTGAGCTAAGTCCGAGAACTCTGTTTCTGAAAATGTTGACGGGGTTTCCATTGCTTGAATAGATTCCGTAAATTGTGCTTCCCGGGCTAATTATGTTAAACACGGAGTCCTGGGAGATATTTTCCTGCGTTGTTGTTGAGCTTGATGCTCCGTAAATGCCATATATAGTTGAAATACCGCCGTTGGTGAAATTACCGACTTTGTTGCCGTTAATGTTCAGATAGTTCGGAGGCGAACTTGCCTGATAAATACCATACATTGCCGTTGCGGCAATACTGTTAAACCCTGTGATGGTATTATTGTTTATATTCAAAGTGCCCTGCGGCGTTGAGCCCTGGTAAATGCCAAAAATACTGCCCGCGCCTGTAGCCGTATATTTTTGCAGGTTTGTTATCGTATTGTTAGTGATATTAACAGTGGAGCCGAATGCCGGGCTTGCGCTGTAATACATGCCGTAAATTGTTCCCGCGCCGGAACTGAAATTGTTGTTTACAGTATTGTAGCTGAAATCGTTTGAAGCGGCTGCGGTGGATGTATTATACATACAGTAGTAACTGTGCGCGCCTGTAGTAGGCATCACGTTATTTGCAACCACGTTGCTATCCATCGAAGAATTGATAAGGCCTATGCTGTAGTAAAGGCCGTACGATGTGGAAGCGGCCGTTGTGCCGCAAATAGTATCATTTACAATTCTGTTGCCGCTGAATACCACGTTATTAGAAGCTCCCGGGCAATAGAAATTATAAGGAGTATAACAACTTGTCCCTAAAACTACGTTTGCCGAATCCAGGTTATTTGAAATATTTACTGAATTGGAGCTGTAACTATACAGATAATAGTGATAATCTGTGCCTGTGGATGTACCTGCTACGCCCAAATGATTGTTAAAAACCTTATTCCCGGTTATTGTAATATTAGTTCTGTATAACTGGCTTCCTGAAGCGCAGTAGTTATACAGATAATAGTTTGTTGTTGAAGTTGACGGGTTTACAAAATCTTTAACTACATTATTAGAAACATTGTCATTGTTGCCGTAATAACAGTAATTATATATCCCATATAAATAACCGGTGGAACCGGTCGTATCAACCAATGTAATCGTATCGCCTATTATTGTGCTGTTTCCGTTATCATAATAATGGTAGTTATAAATACCATACATATAATAGTTGGTGTTAATGCCGCCCCTGCTGTTTATATACGTATTATTGCAGGTAAAGTTAGACTGGTAATATGCGTATACACCATAACCAAATGATGATGAAGATGCGAAATTTGTAACGCTGCTTCTGCCTGAACCGCTTGTATTAATAATATTGTCATGATCTTCAAGCGTAAACGGGAATGTGCCGTCAGTGCTGCTGTTAAGATAAAACCCATTTTGAGAATTTGTTATATTAACATTTATGAAACTATTGTTGCCGCTTGTTCCTGCAGGAGTTGTTGGAATTGTTGTAGTTCCGGCAAGATTCATATAATTGCTGTAAATACCGCTTGTAAGATAGTTAGTCTTATTCAGAGTTATGTTACAGTTTTTGATTGAATTAAAGTTGTCTCCATGAGTAGCATCCGGCCTCAATAAAGCGTATCCCCATTCCATCTGTGTGGTTTGAGTTACATTTGCCGCGCTTTCCTGAAGGTCAATACCGTCAAATGTAATGTAATTTACTCCATAGAATTTTATTATGCCGTCATATAAGCCTGTTCCAACGCCGGCTGTAATCAGCGGATTTGCGCCGGAGCCGCTTTTTCTGAATGTTACTGTGTTGACAGCTGTTCCTGTTCCGGTTATTACTAAGTTTGCGGCAGTTTCAGTATAGCCCGCAGCTACGTTAAAAACTACCGGACAAGTAACAGGAATTGTATTCAATGCATTAATAGCCGCGGCTATGGTTGGGAAACTTCCCGGGATTGTATAATTGCCGCATAATGGAGAGCCTACCGGACGCGAGCCAACAGGAGCTACCGTAGTCGGAACCCTGCCGCCCATCGTACCTGAGCCGATCAATGAATCGCACTGCGCATCTACGCTATCGCCGACTACTGCGCCGGGCTTTATGTCATATGTTACCCAGAAGTAATTAGTAGCGTTCGGAGCCAAAACCTGTGAACCTGAAACGTAAAATACGCCGCTTGGGTTATTTACTACTGAACCAAATGGAGTAGTTGTGTTGAACGAGTTTACAGTCCCTGTATAATAAACTTTTGCGTTTAGTATATCTGCGCTGGGATTGTTCGAACCGGTTGTTTCTAATTTTAAACTTGAAATTGAAATAGGACTCAGGCTTCCTGTATCGACAACCTGAATTTGTATAATAGGATTATTAGTAGAATTAGCTATTACTGGCGCGCCTGGAGTAACCTGCACCGTATTGCTTGACATATACGTCATATTTCCCGGAGTAGGCAGTTTGTAAGTAAATGTCAGTCCGTTCGACGGGTAAATAGTATTTACAAGGGTACAGGCGTCTGTATTATTTACGCCGGCCGTTGTTGCCGCCCAGCTTGTTGCGGTAGTTCTGCTCTGGAAATCTGCATTAGTTGCGCCTCTCATACCTACCTGTACGCTGCGCGATGTGACATCCTTATTGCAATAGCCGTACATTATACTTATACTGTCGGATGTCTCATATAAAATAACCTGGAAATTCAGAGTATCGGTCTGAACCGTATATGAGGTCCAGTTCTTGAACTGTACCGTGCATGTGCGGTTTGGAGCGGAACCCTGAGTCTGAATCCTGATTTCTCCGGCAGGATTTAGGCTCAACATATCATAACTCATCGGCGAAACCGCGCCGTCAACTGCTACAGTCATCGATATTGCAGACCTGTCGCCTGATGCCGGCGTTACAGCGCCAAACCAGATATATCCGTTGGCGTCTATGCCGAGAGTTGTGTATGGCGTATTGTTAAAATGAAATGTGAAACCTATTGGCTGTCCGGGATATGTATTATCATCAATGCTGCCTCCCGAAGCGACTACCGTTCCGCCCGCAATCGTGTTATAAGTTTGCGTGCTCTGTGAAAAGTTATATAAACCGTTCACATTATATTTTCCCGGCCCGATCGGATACGGAGCCACAAACGGAGAATTTCCGTGTGAGTTTGCTGATGCCGGAATCAAATTTCCGTCAGGACCCTCTATAAAATTCGCAAGTGGGTCTTGGGGCTCAGGAATATTCGTAAAGGAAATATTCTTCAAGTAATCGTTGTGCTTGCTGATATATTCGCTTTTGATCTTCGCATAATCTTTTTCTAAGTCTGTCTGACCAAAAGAAAACCTGCATACGAATAACATAAGAACAACAATGAGAGATGAAGTAATTGTCTTTTTCATAAAACGTTAGCTAAAATTTTTAATTAATTGTTAAGCCAAAGAAGGTCTCTCTGCGCATAATCAAATATACTTATACAAAGGTGTAATGAAGTATAGGAATGGTCGGATTCTGGTGGAAGAATTCTCTGATTTTGATGTAGGAATTTGCTTACCCAAGGGTAATTAAAATAGTCAGGGGGTTAGATTGGCAGAATAAGCTTGTATTTCAGAGCGTAATGCACTAGCCCTATATTTGATTCCATTCTGATCTTGGTCAGGAGCTTTCTTCTGTAATCCTGCACTGTTTTTACATTTACAGAAAGGTCTTTAGCAATTTGGGGTACTGAATTACCTGATGCCAGCAGGCACAATATCTTGTATTCGAGTTCCGAAAGCGTGTTATGAAGCAGCCTGTTGTCTGTTTGAGCCTCAAAATTCAAATTGATCGAGGAATCGACATAAATTTCCCCTCCTGAGATTTTTCTTACAGCATTTACAAGTTCATTCGGTGCGCAGTCTTTGCTCAAATAGCCCTCTGCCCCGGTCTTTAAAGCTCTGAAAGCAAGCTCTGCGTCGTTGTACATACTCAGCATGAGTATTTTCATTTCCGGCTTTATTTTCTTGAGCCTGATAAGAGTGTCCAGCCCGTTAACTCCGGGCATAGCGATATCCAGAATTATAATATCAGCTATAATACTGTCTGTTACAATGAGCTGCGTAATTTCGTCAGAGTTAGAAGCTTCGCCGGTAATTTCAATATCTTTTTCTTCTGATAGAATTTTTCTCAACCCGCTGCGTACTACAAAATGATCGTCTACAAGGCAGACTCTTACCATGAAGATAAAAAAAGTTAACTAATCTGAAATGTCAAAATGAAATATAACATAAGAGCGCTTTAAAAGAATATAGGAATGACTCGTATTTTATTGAAGGAATTATCTTATTTGTTTGTAGGAAAAGAATTACCTGAACTTAAAAATAATTATCGCGGGTCTTAAGTATCTGATTAATATCCGGATTGAAAATTATGTTTTGAAAGGATTGGATTCACGGTACGTGTTCCCTGAATGGGAAAGTCTACATGGAAACTACCAGCTTATGTTTAATAGCGTAATGAGTAAGTTCTACGTTGGTCTTCATCGCCATTTTTTCAAGTATCCTCGTGCGGTAAGTGCTCACTGTCTTTACGCTTATAGAGAGTTCCTGCGCTATATCAGATAGCGTGTTGCCGGATGCGATAAGGCACATCACCTGGAACTCCCGTTCGGATAGCTCTTTGTGCGGATCAGCCGGCATGTCTTTGTTAATAGACATAAAAATTGATTCCGCCAGCGAGCCGCTTATATACCTGCCCCCGGCATGTATCTTTCTGACAGCTCTTATCAGTTCGCTCGGCACGCTGTCTTTGTTCAGGTAACCCGAGGCCCCTGTCTTGAGCGCCCTGATAGCGATTTCTTCCTCAGGATGCATTGATAGTACAAGCACCTTGAGATCCGGTTTTCTTTGCTTGATCTCGATCAGGGAATCCAGCCCGTTCTTTCCGGGCATTATAAGGTCCAGTATCAGAACATCCCATTCCTGGTCGTAAAGCTGCGCCATTATCTCTTCAGAGTTGGCCGCCTCGCCTAACACCTGGATAAAGCTGTCTTCGGATAATATCTGTCTTATTCCGCGCCTTACAACCGCATGGTCATCGGCAATTAATACTTTAATCATGCACTTCTTCTAATTGATTAATAGGCGCGGTCACTATTATTTCAGTCCCGCCTTCCGGGGGAGCGATAACTTCCATCGATCCGTCAAGAGCCTGCGCTCTTTCATGCATTCCTAATATTCCAAGTGATTTTTGCTTTTTCATTGCGTCTCCCGTTATTCCGATTCCGTTATCTTTTACTACCATCTTTATCATTTTTCCTGTGCCCGTTCCAATGGTAACCTCAACGTTCGTGGCTTTTGCATGCCTTGCTACATTAGTAAGCGATTCCTGGAATATCCTGAACAGCGCCGTTGAATTTACCGCGCTGAAATCGAAATTCTCATCTTCAACAAACAAATCGCATATAATGCCCGTTCTTCCCTGGAAATCCTTCAATTCCCATTCTACCGCAGGTATGAAACCCAGCTGGTCAAGAAGCCTCGGGCGAAGACGCGTCGATATTTTTCTTATAGTTTTAATTGTATCATCAATCATATAAGTAACTAAATTAAGCTTTGCCAAAAGCGCATCATCGCCATCGATTTTTTTGGATATAAGAATAATTTCTATTTTCATTGCGGTCAATGATTGCCCTAATTCATCGTGTATTTCTCTTGCAATTATTTCGTTTTCTTCTTCCCTGATGGTATGAAGCCTTTTGGTAAGCTCGCTGAGCTTAATAGTTTTTTGCTCAAGCGCTAACTCTGTTTTCCTGCGTTCAATCACTTCGGTAGTGAGGTCCGTGGTCTTTGATATGATTTTAGCTTCAAGAGATCTTTTCAGGTTTTTCAATTTGCTCATCAGAATAACTACGACCATAAATAAACCAAGTCTGACAAGCGCGTTCCAGTATGGTATTGCGTGACTTGAGTATTTTTCTACCGATAGGTTTTTATTCCAAAGCCAAACCAGGCTGCATAAAACAGCAAATATTATGCCATAAGGTTTACCTATGTACCATGTAACTAAAGCTATTGGAATGAGATAAAAAATGGCGACTGAAATTTCTGTGCCAAGTAAGTAATCAGCAAATCCAACAAGAAAAGTAAGCACAAATCCCCAAAGTACAATTGTTATCTTACCAGCGTTCTCAAAGTAATCTAATTTCATACAGATATAATTTCTTACACTAATAATATAGTGAGTTATTTCCGTAAAATTTATGCAAAAATGGCATATTGAATTGCATGTTCCCGCCAAAAGATATTTAAAAATTAGCGAATAATGGCTGAAATTGAAGCTTTTTTCTTATATTTCCTTTGTCAACTATCAGTTTCTTATTCCATTTTAGTCCGGGGCTAATAATATCTCAAAGTCCCGATAGCTGAGATCCTGCGCTTCACTGTAACATCATTGCTGTAACATCATTAAGGCGTTGCAAATTGTTTGTAATTTGATGCTATTGCCAAAAGGGGCACACAAGGATTTGGTTTTAATTGTTCTGAATTAATTTGTAAATTGTGACTGTTGGTTATTAATTGGTAGTTAATATATTCGTAATTGTTAATTGCTAATTGTAACACGGGGCTATAGCTTCTGCCTGCGCTAAAGCTTCGGCAGACAAGCAACTGGCTTTGAAAGCTGTTTAGAAATTTATTATTAATTCATTGTTCATTGCTAATTGAATCATGGGGCTATAGCTCAACTGGGAGAGCATCTGGTTCGCAATCAGAAGGTTTGGGGTTCGATTCCCCATAGCTCCACACTTACTTAAATCATTTCCGGAATAGATTTTCTATTCCGCGTCTTCAATATTTTCCCTTTAACTGTTTAAATAATTAGATATTTAGCCATTAAATGAATATTGTAAACCAATAGTTTTTTGTATATTTTTAGAATCTCAATTAATCATTTTGACTGTTGAAATTACAAGAAAGATTGCAATCCGGTTCTAAGATCCTTATTACAGCTATTGGTATCATTACCACCGTTATAGTTGGATTTGTTGACGCATTTACCGGCAGCGAAATTTCATTTTCTATTCTCTACCTTGTGCCAGTAACATTTGTTACATGGTTTTCCGGAAAGAAAAGCGGTATCATTATTGCAGTTGTTGGAGTTGCGGCATGGGTAGCTGCCGATTCAATATCCGGAATAGTCTATTCAAACCTGGTTATTCACCTGTGGAACGCATTATCCAGGCTCGGAATTTTTTTAATTATAGTTTATCTGGAATCATCCCTGAAAGAACGACAGCTTTACCTTGAGCATGACGTGCAGGCAAAAGAATTAAATCTATCGCTTGAAAAGATTGAGCATAAAAGGACTTTTCAAAGCGTAAAAAGACTTTCGCTGTTCCCCGAACTAAATCCCAATCCCATAATTGAAATTGACGTAAATAAAAACCTGACATATTGCAACCAGGCCGCCGACGCATTTCTGAACAGGCTTAATTTTACGGCAGACTACAGTATTTTTTTCCCCGAAGATATGGGTTCGGTTATCGATGCCCTCTCTGACCCGGAGAAAAATGTGATCCACCGGGAAAAGAAGGTCGGCGATGTTGTTCTTGAAGAATATATTTATGTCATACATAGCTTTAAGGTAATTCAGATATACGCGATGGATATCACGGAGCGGAAAAAAGCCGAAGAAAAAATTAAGAGGTCGCTTGAGGAAAAAGAAGTGCTGCTGAAGGAAATCCATCACCGGGTGAAAAATAACCTGCAGATAATATCAAGCCTGCTCAGGCTGCAATCAGGACTCATAAAGGATAAAGACGCTAACTCGGTTTTTCAGGAAACTCAGAAACGTATAAATTCAATTGCCGGAATTCATAAAATGCTTTATGAGAAAGGCGAAATTACCGATATTAAAGCCGCTGAATTCTTTGGGCAGCTGACTTCAATGTTATACCATCTTTACAACGTGAATTCAAACAGGATAAAAATGGATGTAAGCGCAGACGGAATAATCCTCAACACAGATATAGTTCATCCACTTGGGCTCCTTATAACTGAAATTATTTCAAACTCGTTTAAATACGCATTCCCAAACGGCTCAGACGGTAAAATTTTTATTAAGATGAATAAGAGCGGGACAGACTTTTACGAACTTGAAGTAGGGGACACAGGCATTGGGATCCCCGAGGGTATTGAAACCAAACAATCTCCTACGCTTGGGCTGAAGCTTATTGATCTGCTTTCACAGCAGATTAGCTCAACTTATGGTTTAGATAAAAGTTCGGGAACGAAATATTCATTTAAGTTTAAAACGATTGGAATGGCAAAACAAGACGCAGCTAGTTTATCGCCCTAGGCAAATTAACCCGGCCCCGCGTTCGTTTTGTATTAAGTAATGAAAGTTGCCTGCCTCATAGTCTTCTTCAAATTGTAGAAACTGATCAGCTTCTTGTGTTTTTCATCCCACAGATTCAGGAACATGCTCCTGAGGCTCGATAATAAAGTAAGCGTAGCCACGTTCTGGAACTCCGGGTTTTCTTTGTAGCATTTTTCAAGTTTGTAGTTCGGTATCTTGGGACTGAGGTGATGAATGTGATGAAAGCCTATATTGCCTGTAAACCACTGCAGAATTTTCGGGAGTTTATAATATGAACTTCCCTGCATTGCGGCGTCTGTAAAATCCCATCCTTCGCCGCCGTTCCAGTAAGTATCTTCAAACTGATGCTGTACGTAAAACATCCACATTCCCGTTGAAGAAGAAATGAAAGTTATGGGAACCTGGATAAGCAGGAACGCCTTGAGCCCGACTAACCAGATCAATCCGGCCGCCAATAAAATAATAGCCGCGCTTGTAAGGTATACTCCGTTGTAATAAGGTTTCAGTTCTTTGTACCTGTAGGTTGGAAACCTGTAAATTATCGTGAATAAAAATATCGGGATAACTAAGAACAATATAACAGGGTTGCGGTAAAAACGGTAACGAAACCTTCCCCATTTTGTGCGGCTAAGATATTCGTCTACGGTCATTGTATATATATCGCCAATTCCGCGGTCTTGAAGATTCCCTACTTTAGCATGGTGGATCGCGTGCGTTTTTTTCCAGTAATGGTAAGGGGTCAGATTGAATACGCTGCAAAACATTCCGCACAGGTCATTGGCTCTTTTTGATTTAAAGAATGAACCGTGCCCGCAGTCATGCTGAATTATAAACAGGCGCATGATAAAACCTGTTGCAGGCAAAGCTATGAGTAATGTGAGCCAGTAACTCACACCCAGGCTCAGATACATTAGGTACCAGCATGCAACAAACGGTATGAATGTATTTATAAACTGCCAGACGCTTTTAGAGGTTTCTGACATTTGATATTTTGCCACGAGGTTTTTCCACGGGCGGCGTTCATGTTTGTTGTTTGAGTCGGGAGTCATTCTGAAGTCGAATCTGAATTAAAAAATAAACCGGCACACCACTGTGGTGGACCGGTTTTATCAATCCTAATAATTGCGAATTATTAGTATCCTGTTTTATATCTTCTTGGCTTATCTGACCTTTCGGTTTTCGGTTTCGCGGGATTTACCGTTAAAGCTCTCCCGTTGAACATTGTACCGTCAAGACTCTTTATTGCCGCTTCAGCTTCAGCTGTCTTCGGCATCTCAACAAATGCAAAGCCTTTTACAATATTTGTGTATTTGTCTTTTATTAAATTCACTGTCGCTACCTCGCCATATTGTTCAAACGCTTCTTTTAATTCAGCTTCAGATGTTTCTCTCGGAATGTTGCCTACGTAGATATTCATTTTGTTTCTCCTGCCCTCTGATGGGGCGATAATTTATGTATTTGCCCCATGGCTTTACATTGTGATAAAAAGTATTACTATTTAACAATTAGATAAGCTAATCTGTGAGTATCCGGAGAATTAATTGGGAAAAATGAAAATTCTAAGTTCTTTAGAATGGCACCAAATTGAAGAAACTAGCTCAAATGAGTAATTTTCGCGATTATAAACCGAAAGCTTCTTTTTAACTTTCAATTGAGTCTAAACATAGGCGCTTATTATTCCAAAAGCAACTTAATTGCCCATGCACCGGCCAATTAAATTTATAATTTACACAGATTAATGTTAATCGGTATAAGCTACTACTTTGAGAGGCATGAAGAAGCGGAAATAGTTTCTTAAAGCATGCTTCGTGTGGCTGCATGAAGCTTTTTCCGGAGAAGAAATCAAAAATTTTCAGGGTTTAGCCTGCCATCCTGCCGTGGCGGGGTGTTTTGGGGAAGGAATCAAAAAAATCACTTATAATTCTCTAAAACGCCTTTTGCAATCTCAATAACTTTGGTCTTGAGCTCATCAGGTTCCAAAACAGTAATGCCTTCACCGCGGCTTGTTATCCACCCTGCAATTTCTTCAAGCGAGTTTACAGTAGTTTCATAAATAACCGAGCCGTCCGGATTCTGAACGAATATTTCAGTATCCATAAGCTGCTTTGGTTTAATTCGCTCCGCCCAGTCTTTTGAGAATTTTAGCTTCACAGTGAACGTCTTATCTCCTATCCAGCTTCTCCATGAATGCTTAAAAACGTCCTCGATCTTTTCCTCGCTGACAGGCTTAAACGAGTTTGTTGTTTCCCTCGCTTCAATTATCTTATTCAGGTGAAATTGCTTCAGCCTGTCGTTATTAACGGCAAGCACTCTCCAGTAATTATCTCTTTCGAATATCAGCACGGGGCATATTTTCCTTCCGAATTCAAGTTCCTCTGATTCCTTCTCATAATCAATTGCAGCCACTTTATTTTTCTCTATGCACATTTGAAGCGTGATGATGTTCGCAAGCGCCTTTTCGCCAAGTCTTTTCACGAGCAGCGAAGTTGATTTCTCAACAATGCTGTCCGCATTGGTTAAAGCTGAATACTGCTGAATTAATTCTCTCAATCTCTTTTCGTTCAACACGCTGAAAAGAGTCAATCCGTATTTCTTTTCCGAATGTATATCTATGCCTGAGGCCCTCAGGTCCTGCAGATCTCTTTTTATTGTAAGTTCTTCCACGCCGAACATATCCGCAAGGTCGAATGTTTTAAGCGGCATGTCATAGTTCTGCGAGAGAATTATCCCAAGTATTTCTATTTGTCTTTTAAGCTTACTTTTTAGGTCGAGCATATCAATGCAATTTAACTCCAATTTAAAGATTATTCAAGATTGTTTGCCTAATCCCCGCCTGCCTGCAGCCATCCTGAAGCAGGTAAACAGGCAGGCGCAGGCGGGGATCCATTTTCCGGCTATAAGCGTGCGGATTACTACAAAATTTATGTTTTTGCCATGTTTCTCAGTGAGCTCCGCGTGAAACTCTGAACTGTCATTGCCCCTTATTTGGATTCGTTTTTTACTCATTACTCAATATTCATTGCTAATTATTAATTATCCGGATTTGTATCATTCAATGATATGAATTCATCAAATCGCTTGAGTAGCTTTGAATAACTTAAAAATTCAGGAGGCTATATAATGAAAACAAGAATCATTCCTTTTCAGCTAATTGCACAGATCTTATTTCTCTTTATACTTCCATATATTTATGCGCAGTCCCCGGCGCCGCAGGATATATATTCAAAAGTTAGTCCCGCAATGATGCTTTTAAATACGTATGATTCCGATAGTTTGTTGTATTCGTCAGGCACGGCAGTGGCTGTTGGCGATAGCGGCATCGTATTTACAAACATGCACATTTTCAAAGATGCAATATGGATGGAGCTTGTAAGCGGAAGCGCTATAATAAGAGATATTAAGATAGTCGGATTTGAACCCGATAAAGATATACTTGTTTTAAAAATACCAGCCGTAATAATTCATGGCATCAAAATTGCCAACAGCGATTCCGTTAAAATAGGCGAGCTTGTTTACGCCATTGGCAACCCGCTGGGATTTAAAAATACATTTTCAAACGGAATTTTGAGCGGAATCCGGAACAATGAAAAAAAACAGCTTCAGTTCACTGCAAGCATTTCTCCCGGCTCAAGCGGGGGAGCACTGCTGAATT
>Ga0265318_10001482_pt1 | contig 13732 bp, 15 predicted proteins | sample 4821metaG_FD_192431 | JGI IMG/M metagenome (GOLD analysis project Ga0265318, IMG submission 192431) | Rhizosphere microbial communities from Carex aquatilis grown in University of Washington, Seatle, WA, United States - 4-8-21 metaG | ecosystem: Host-associated > Plants > Roots > Rhizosphere >... | reverse complement strand
AATAGAGCGGATACCATTTATTGTCGACCATAAGGCCCAAGTCCGCGCCACCCACCCCGAAGGCGTCCACTTTACCGTCAAGTTCCTTGTATTTCAACGCGGCGGCTTCCATATCGCCGTCGGTGCCGATGCGTTCGATGCTGACTTTCTCGCCCAGCAACGTCACCTCTACGGCTTTGTTACGCTTCGATGAACCAATACTAATGCTAACCGCGCGTTTCATAAACGAGCCTCCTAGGGAAAGACTCCGACGAGTATACACCGAAGTAGGAGGAAGTTTAAGGTGCGGGGTTTGCTTCGACGATTCACATCGCCGAAGTGGGCGACCCGCAGGGTGCTGGGGAACGCGATGGTGGCTTGCCCCTACGCTGCGCTACGGGATGCTTCGCGAAAGCCACCTTGCCCAAAAGTGGGCGAACCACAGTGTGCTGGGGAACGCGATGGCGGCTTGTGGCATCCTCGCCCGAAATTGTGCGAAGTGCGAAGCGGTATGGAAAGCGATCTTTACTTATATAAGATAGGAAGAGAACCAGAATTTATCCTGTAATCTCCTTGGCTTGCGGGGTAATTTCCTTTGGCCGCCAGTTCGCGACGGCCAAGCTGGCGATGACGAGCGCACCACCCACGAGCAACTGCCAGCTAAGATGCTCACCAAGGAAGGTAACACCGAGGAGCACGCCGCCCAGGGGGAAGATGTATGTGACCATACTGGTACGGGTGGGGCCGATCTCATGGATCAGATAAAAATTAAAAACGAAGGCAACGCCTGAACCTAGAACACCGAGCCAGATGAGGGCGATCCAGGTAATGGGCAATTGTGGGAACTTGATCGGTCTCTCGACAATGAAGGCTGTAAGCCACATAATCACGGTTGATGAAAGTAAAGGGCCGGCGCTGCGCAGGACGCCCGAGGTGTTCTCCGTAAACCTGCGAGCGAAGACGAGACTGATGGCGTAAAAAACACAGGCCAGCACAACCGCAGCCTGCCCGAGGATCGGACCAATGGAAATCCCAATATCCTTGCTCATCAGGACGATCACGCCGGCAAAGCCGAGCAGCAGGCCGAGCACTTTGGGGACGGTCATTTTGTCGTCGTGCAGAAGGAAATGTGCAATGATAATGGTAAAAAGAGGTACGGTGGAATCGAGAATGGCTGCCACGGCTGAATCGATGGATTGCTCGCCCCAGGAGATCAGGAGGAAGGGGATGGCAATATTAGTGACGCCAAGCAACAGGATCGGTAACCACTCCCTGAACGTGCGAGGCAGGGGGATGCGTTGAATAAGGACGACTATTACCGTGAAAAGGAGTCCGAATAACGCACGGAAAGCAACCAACGTGATCGGACTGACCTCCTGCACGGCAATCTTGATCCATAAAAAGGAGGAACTCCAAATGACACCGAGAAGAATAAAGGCGAACCAATGTTTGGGTTTCAAAAGATGCTCCTTCTATATCTTTCTACTGCTGCGCAGTACTTTGTAAAATTAATTTTGGACAAGAGACTACCAGAGATAAACGGAGATACCCTACGGGTACGATGTGAACGGAGATATTTTATAAACTCTTAAGAGAAGCGGACTTTGCATGTTCAAGATCCAACAGCCACTGTTTGGTCTTCAGGCCGCCGGTACCGCCGTAACCATGGAGCTTACCGTCGGTGCCAATGACGCGGTGGCAGGGTATGACGAGCGGCATCGGATTGGTGGCGTTGGCGCGGCCCACGGCGCGCGGCGCATCGGGATGACCGATCTGCGCTGCCACCTGTGCGTAGGTGCGGGTCTGGCCATAGGGAATGGCGAAGACGGCTCGCAGCGCGGTGCGTTGGAAATCGGAGAAGAGAATCGACCAGTCGATCTTTATATCGAAGGAACGGCGACGGCCATCGACATATTCCTTTAACTGACGCGTCGCTTCGGCCACGCGCCCGGGCGCATATTCGACATCGCCGCGAGTCTGCTTGCGAACTGACGCTTCGAAGGCGGCGCGCGTTACGCCGAACTCCACGGTGATCAACCCGCGTGAGGAGAAGGCTGCCCATATTTCTCCGAGGCGGGACGTATGCACACTGCCAATCAGGATGGGTGAATGGTCCATTTTAGTAATTGGAGACAAAGTCAATCAGGCCGCGTTCGCGGGCGCGGTAATCGCAATAGCGGAAGACAAAAACCGAGACCACGCCGAAGACCACACTCAAGACGAGAAGAATGCCAAGCAATTGCATATTACTGAAGCGCGCCAAGGTTGGAAAGGCCTGGGCGACATTACCGGCCAATGAACGGCGCATCAGCTCGAGCCAGTATGTGATCGGTATGGCAAACCCAACCGGTCTTAACCAGGCGGGCAACACGTCCAACGGGAAAATAGCGCCGCTGAACAGATACAAGGCACTGGCAACGGCTTCGCCTATTAAAAAGAAGTGATGAGCCACCAGGAGGGTGATGCTGGCAAGGATCAGGCCCAGGGTGGCGAGCATGGCAATGCCCAGGATAAGAGAGACGAAGAACAAGGGCCAATCCACCCTGGCAAGGTCAAGAGGCACATGCAGGAAGAGCACACCGAAACTAATGGTAATCAGCACAGCCAGAGAGCCGCTCAAAAAACGGGCAATGCCGCGCCCCAGCCAGTAGGCTGGGATGCGGATGGGGGCGATATACATATATTTGAGGGTCTTGTAATGTTCGCGATCCTCGATCACAGCCCAGGAGATGCCGGTCATCACGGCTCCGACATATATATAGAAGGCGTTCCCAAAATAGATATAGGGGAAGATCGGCGTATTGAAGTTACCGTTAGTAATGATGCTATACATCACGACCAAGATGCCGGCGCTCGCCAGCGGCTTGACAATCGAATAGATTGCGAAGAGGAACGGGTCGGTCCAGTTCGATTCGATCTGCCAGCCGAGCCAGGTGGCGATCTTGAAAGACCGTAGAGTTTCAGAAAGCTGCATCGATTACCTGCGACTTTCGGTCAGGCGACCTTCACGGATCGCGAGACGTTCCATGTAGGCGAGCAGGGCTCTGGCGCCGAATAGAAAAACGACACACAGGCCGCATAGGACTATCAATTCAACGCGGACGTCGAGGAAGCCGAGGGCGGGGCCGGAAGCGAAGACCAACTGTCGCATGGCATCCAAACCCAGCGTCAGCGGGATCAATGAGGCGGCGGCCGCGATCCAGAAATTAAAAGACTTGATCGGAAAGTAAAAGCCTGAAACCAGGAAGACCGGCTCGGTGGCCAACTGCGCGAGATGGTCGGCTTCGCGGCTCAACAAGAGGAACAATGAAGCGGTCATCATGCCCAAGCCATAGAGGGCTGTCATTGCGACAAAAAAGACGGCCAACAGTTGGACCAAATTACCGACGACATACTGGACGTGGAACAGCAGGCTGCCAAGCAAGATGATGGCTACTGCACGCAGCAGAGTGGCGAACATTCCGCCTACGGCCATGCCGAGCAGGACAGCCATCATTGAATTGGGGGCCATGATATATAAGGCAAGATTACCCTGTTCCTTCTCCCAGTATAGCTGGCTCGACATGCTCCACATGACGTTCATCCAGAAAGCCGTCATCGCGCCGCCAATCACGACGAAGCCCACATATTCTTCGGGCGCGTGGATCGCGCGGTAGACAAAAACATAAGAGGAGACAGCCAGCATGGGAAGAAAGATATCAAAGAATATCCATGATTTTTCGCGCTGCTGGCCGATGATACGAGGATAAGCGCGGGCAATGACGGTCTTGATGAATAACCTCCAGCCGGTGGCCTTCTCAAACGACTGGATGGCGAGGGGATCATTTTGAGTCATGTGGGTCTTCCTTCTCCACCTCGTCCATGCTGCGGCCAACGAGATTGACGAAAACATCTTCCAGAGTCGGTTCATGCTTATCGAGCCGCATGATCCTGACGCCCGATTCGGTGAGGCTGTTCATGACGCCGGCCAAGGCAGCTTCTTCATCCAGGATAAAGCTGAGAACATTCGAATCTCCAGACTCGCGGTGAGTGACTTTCCTGACGCCGGGGATGCCTTCCAATTTGGAAACCGTTAAACCGTTCAGGGCGCCGACGGTAAGCTCGAACAAAGCATCACGCTGTAGCTGCTGCTTCAACACCGAGGGAGTATCACAGGCGAGCACGCGTCCCTGGTTGATGATCGCCACGCGGTCACACAACTCATCGGCTTCCACCATATAGTGAGTTGTGAGGAGCAGGGTACGTGTCCGGTCTTCCTCCAGCCAACTGCGGATAAGTTTGCGGGCATCGCGCGAGGCGCCCACGTCGAGGCCAAGGGTAGGCTCGTCGAGGAACAACACCTGCGGATCGGTGAGGAATCCGCGCACGATGTTCATCTTCTGGCGCAGACCGGTTGAAAGGTCGGAAGACTTGGTATGGATGCGGTCTTCGAGGCCGACTATTTTAAGCAAGGCTTCGATACGCTGGTTGGCCTGTTTGGATGGCAGGCCATAGAACTGCGAGAACATCCACAAATTTTCGCGCACGGTCAACATGCCATACCCGGAAGACTCCCCGCCGGAGACCATATTGATCAAGCGCCGAACCACGACCGGCTCTTTGACGACGTCATGACCGGCGACACAAGCCGATCCCGACGTGGGCGCAAGAAGCGTAGTCAATATTTTCATCAGAGTAGTCTTACCCGCGCCGTTCGGTCCCAACAGCCCAAATAACTCGCCCTGCCTGACCTGCAAGTTGACGCCCTGCAGCGCGACGAGCTCTTTGCGGAGGTTTTTTTCCTTTTTGTTCATGCGGATCTTGTAAACCCGACCCAGGTTCTCCACTTCCACGGCCAAGTTTGACAATGTAGTTCGGTCTTTGAGCATAAAGACTCCCGAAAAATAGCCTAAAATCGATTACAAGATTGTAAGATGCCGGACAATCGTATGGAAAGCGTAGGTTTCCCGTCAAGTAGTAATTTGGCTTAAATGATAGGATTGGACTTGTAAGGTGATTTCTCTTCTCCTCCTTTCAAGAGAGAGCCGCGGTCGGCGTCCGCGGCTCTCGCAATTTAATGCGAGGGATTGCTTTATGTTTACAGAAGGATTCTAAGGGTTTTCAAGAATAAACCTTTATAAACACTTAAGTGGAAGTTCCTGCGAATGAAGCTACCAGTGGTGCTGCCGCTTCGTGTCACAAGCACCCCACCCCAACCCTCCCCTAAAGGGGAGGAAGTGAATCCCGAATTTTTGGATATGGGCTGGAGTACACCGCCCATATCCAAAAATTCGGGGATCCTACAGAAGATATGAGCAGAGGCCTATAAATAATAGAATTTCCGTTCTATCATAACAAATAATAAACTGATTTTCAAGAGTGGGTTTATATTTTATTCACAGGTCCTGTGGATAAACCTTAGGATAATTTACGAAAGGCTGTAAGTAATATGTGTAAACCCTGTGGATGAATCCTATTCGAACCGACGAGACGGGATAGTATAATCCCAACACCTTCCATTTAAGGAAATCATATGACGACTCAGATCACAATTATCGGGCTGGGGCAGATAGGCGCCTCCATCGGAATGGCGCTTAAAGATAGAAAAAACTTACTGCAGCGTGTGGGCTTCGATAAAGATCCGGGGGTTGTCAGGGCCGCTGAAACGCTGGATGTAGTGGATAAAATTAAAAACCTGCCTGAGGCGGTACGAGATGCGGATATTGTATTGCTATGTCTTCCACTGGGGGAGATGCGCGCAACACTGCAGAAGATCGGCCTGCGGTTAAAAACAAATGCAGTTGTAATGGATACCGCGCCGCTGAAAGGCTCTATGGTTGAATGGACAAAGTCTTATGTGCCTGCCGGGCGCCATTATATCGGACTGGTGCCGGCTGTAAACACGGAGGCCATGTCCGCGCCCGAGATGGGATTCAAAGCGGCGCGCCCCGACTTGTTCAAAAACACCGTGATGGTGGTAGATGCGCCACCCGGCACGCTTTATGAAGCGGAGCAGTTAGCGATGAATTTCGTCCGAATGCTGGATGCCAAGCCGATGCTGGCCGATGTCGCAGAGTCAGACGGCTTGATGACCACCGTACACTTACTGCCGCAGTTAACTTCTGCAGCGCTGCTGGCTGCCACGATCGACCAACCGGGGTGGGCAGAAGCCCGCAAGCTGGCGGGACGTCCGTTCGTGGGCGTGACCGGAGGCGTGGCCTATTTTGACGACCCCGCTTCTTTAAAGGAAGCGGCGCTTGCCAATAGACCAGCGGTTGTCCATGCACTGGATGTGATGATGGCATCTCTAAAAGGTATGCGCGATGAAATAGAAAAGGGGGACGAGGAAGGCTTAAAGGACCGGTTAGGTCAGGCCTTTGATGCGCGCGAGCGCTGGCTGGATGAACGCGGCGAGGCTGAATGGCTGAAGGAAGGCGGCGACGCCATGGATTTACCAGAGCTGGGCGAACAGATATTGCAAACGCTTTTTGGCAGCAGGATCATAGATCGAAATAAAAAGAAGAAGTAAAAGAGAAATCTACCAGACATTGGTAGGCGGTTGTCGCATGTCATTGCCAGTTTTATTATCTTATAGAGTTGTCTTGCTAAATCATTGGATTAGGAAAGATAACTGAAGGTATACTAAGTTCATTCAGAAGTAGTCTTTAGTGCTTCTAGCAATATGTATAGATGAACTAGGAGGAATGGAAAAATGGAAATTGTTTTTCAAAACAGGCGGGAAGATTTTGCGGCCTTTAATAATTATATGGTTAAAGATACTGAACAAGGTAAAACCCTAAGTGCACAAGCTTTCCGCCTTAAACAAATTTCGGTCATAATTGATACAATAGCGATAAGCGCGCTCATTTGGGGAGCGACGGGTAAATGGATAATGGGGCTATCTTTATTTATTTTTTTGCTCCTCATAATAGAAACGCTTTATATCCTCGAATCAGGTTTTAAACCACGATATTTTGAAGGGATTCGACTTTATAGCCGGCAAGAGAAATTGATTACGCCAAAAGATTTGCAAATTTTCCAATTATCGAGAACACTTATAATAGACGAAAATTGGCTGGAGATTCGCAGTTCAGAAGCGATACATCGCTGGCGATGGAGACGTGTAGACAAAATTGGTTTAACAACCGATTTCATTTTTATTCATGTGGGTAACTGTCCTGTTGTGTATGTCCCCAAAAGAGATTTTCCATCTGAGCAAGATTTTATTGATTTCGGAAAAGTACTTGTGGAAATGAAACAGAAATATAAAGACCAACCTATTGGCGCCGCAGAATAGAAGATAAAAGAATTGTCCTGTTATTGTTATATCGTTGAGTGTTCCGACGGGACTTACTATACCGGCTGGACGACGGACCTCGAACGACGAGTCAAGACACATAATGCCGGGCGGGGGGCGAAATACACGAGCGCGCGGCGACCCGTGAGATTGGTCTACCAGGAGCCACAGCCGGATCGATCAAGCGCCATGAAACGGGAACTTGCCATTAAAGCGATGAAGCGCGGAAAAAAACAAAAATTAATTGAAGGTCAACAAATAATCAAGCTACTAAAGCCGGGGGCAGTCCAAAGAACGGGATCAAAGCGGGGTTCCTGAAGGTAGTGATATCGGCAATCTGGGTGCCTTCGAAGGTCACCACCTGAATCCCATAGGCATCGTAACCACCGCTCTCATTCAATATAAATAAACCAAAACCAGGCTGACCATTGGCGTGTACAGGCAGCATCCGCCAGCGTCCGCTGGCTTGTCCGCCAAAAATAGTTTTACTCACGAGCTTGCCAATATCTTCGCGCCCTTTATACCAGCTCGGAATTGGAGGCATGCTAAATGTGGCATCGGCTTTCAATAAGGCTAGCAACCCATCCACATCGGCCGTTTCCCAGGCACGCACATAACGATCGAGTTGTTCCCGAAGCTCTTCGTCAGCCGGGACTTTGATGCTTTCACGCTGCAACGTGTGATGATGTTTCGCAAGGGTGGTGCGGGCACGATGCAGGGCACTTTTAACTGAAGGAACGGTCTGATCGAGAGCATCTGCCACTTCGTCCGCCTGCCAGCTGAGCACGTCGCATAAGATCAAGACAGCCCGCTGGCGTGGGGGCAACAAATGCAGGGAAGTCAGGAATGCGAGCCGGATGCTTTCGCTCATCGAAACCCTGGCTTCCGGGTTTTCCTGCTCCGGGCCGGGAATATCGAAAGGATATGGCTCCAGCCAAACCGGTTCATTTATGGAGGGTGGGATGGGATTATCGGGAATCGAAGCTTCTTCGTTCGAGACCGGTAAGGAGCGGCGCGGCCGCTGTCGCAGTAGGTCGATGCACAGATTGGTGGCGATCTTATAGAGCCAGGCTCGAATAGTCGAATTCCCCTTATATGTAGCGCGCCGATCCCAGGCACGCATGAGCGCCTCCTGCAGCGTCTCCTCAGCTTCCTGCACGGAACCCAGCATCCGATAACAGTGTGCGCGCAGTTCGCGGCTGTAGGTTTCGGCAAGCGCACCGAACTCCTGCTGATCCATCGTACTTATATTCACAGAGGAGGCTGGCGGTTCAATCATGGGTCAGTGTTGATTAATTTTACTCGAATGTACATTCGGACCGAACCCTTTGCGCTCCATTTTCCGTCTTATTTAGTAGGAAATATCAACTTATAATCCAGAAAGTCGTCCAAGGAGAAAGGAATTAAAAATGGCTGCAAGCAAAGTCAAAGGAAAAGGCACAAAGGAAAGTCCGTGGTTGTTGAAGACGCCGCCCGGCACATCGGATTACATGATGTACCGCGACGAAGCGGCGAACCCGCCTGCGCTGGTGTGCATAGTGGGCAAGACAGAGCTGCGCTATAACCTGCGCTGCATCGAGGACCTGCATGCCATGCTTAAGGCGCATGGGGATTGGATGCTGCTGGGAAGCGCAGACGAGCAGAAACCCGCCGCCGAGGGGACCGTGGAAGCATGGGGCCGGTCAACCAAGAATCCAGTGGGAGGCTGGTACGGTTTAAAGAAAGGTCTGCGTGGCCGTTTCGGCATGTACCTGCCCCCTTTATTGGAAGCATTGGGAATGGCGGAACTGGAACACAACCCGAAGAACAACCGGATGCGGGCCGTCTAACCGAACCATTTTAGAGGAGAGATCAACCCATGTCAGAAAATATTGCAATCAACGGCCGCGCGAGCAAAACCAAGAGCGCCTTCCGAATGGAATATACGGTGGGCATCAACATCCAGGCCAAGGCCGATAAAGTGTGGAAGATTATGACCAACGCGCCGGATTTCCCGCGCTGGAATTCAACCATCAAGAGCATGGAAGGCAAGATCGCATTGGGTCAAACGATCAAACTAGTCGCGACGATCTCGCCGACACGAACGTTCAATCTCCGGGTCATCGAGTTCGAGGATGGAAAGAGGATGGCGTGGAGCGACGGAAATGCCATGTTCAAGGGAGTGCGGACTTATACGGTGACACCCAAGCCTGACGGTACAACAGACTTTACCATGGCTGAGGTTTATACGGGTTTAATGATGCTGATGATCGCGGGATCGCTCCCTGATTTCACCGCATCCTTCGAGCAGTACGTGTCGGACCTGAAGAAGGAAGCCACTAAGAAATAATCTTCAGACAAGAACCGTTCAGTTTAGCAACTCATTAAAAAGAAAAAGGGCAGCCCATGGGCTGCCCTTTTGTATTAATCCGTAAACAAGGGGAGATGGCCCAGGGAAACGATCTTATCCCATTTGGAGCGTTCGCCTTCGGTGAGGATGGCGGCTTCCTTGACAATGGTTCCACCGGCTTTCTCGATTATCATGTGCATACCCTGCAACGTGGAGCCAGTGCTGATCACATCGTCCACAATGAGGATCTGCCTGCCCTTCAGCAACTCGCGGTCTTTCTCATCCAGGATCAGCGTTTGCGGCTGGCCCGTGGTAATGGACAAGGTTTCGGCCCGCAAGGCATCACCCATGTACGGCTTGTATGTTTTGCGCAGGATCACATAGGGCTTTTTCATTTCGGCCGACAAGGCGTACGCCAATGGAATGGATTTGGCTTCGGCGGTCACAAACACATCGAACTTTATGTCTTTGAGCTGTTTGGCAAGCTCACGAGCGCAAGCCTGGACCAACTCGGTGTCACCGAGGATATTAAGAATAGCGATACGCAACCCGGGTTTGATCTCGAACAAGCGCAGGTCCCGTTTTAATCCGGCAATTTCGATGGAATATGTTTCACGCCCTGACATTAGACCCTCCAGAAAAAATTCAACAGACAAGAAAGTTTATCATAAATCGGCCACATTATCTGCAAAGGCACAATAGGGCGCAATATATTGCGCCCCTACGTGCGCGGTATAATCTCTAAAGACCCAGATCCCTTGAATATTCATCCATGCTTCCCGACCTTAAACTTAATGACCTGCTCCGCTTGCGAAAGCCGCACCCGTGCGGCTCGTATGAATGGACCGTTGTCCGGCTGGGTGCGGATATCGGCCTGGAATGCAAGGGCTGCGGTCATCGCGTGCTGCTCACGCGGCGCGAGCTGGCAAAGCGGGTAAAGGCGAACCTCACAAAAAACAATGAACAGCGATCATCTTAAAAAACCACATATCGTCTTCTATTTCTCGGATACCGGCGGCGGACATCGGTCCGCGGCAGAGGCCATCATCGAGGCGCTGCAAATCGAATATGGGGATTCGGTCACGGTCGAGATGGTGGACGTGTTCAAAGACTACGCATCGGGCCTCTTTCGCAGAGTCCCTGAGCTCTATCCAGAAATGGTGAAAGCACGCGGGTTGTGGAGCGCATCCTTCTATGCGACGGATGGCCGACCACAAGTGCGCATGATCATGGCGACGATCTGGCCGATCGCGCGGCTGGAAGCCCGGAAGCTGGTACGGAACCATCCGGCAGATTTGATCGTCAGCGTCCACCCTATTGCAAATGCGTTCGCCTTGAGAGCATTAGGCCGGGACCGTCCACCTTTTTATACGGTAGCGACGGACCTGGTAACGACCCATGCGCTGTGGTTCGATACGCGCTCCGATCATATCTTTGTCCCGACAGAGGCGGCGCGCGAGCGCGGACTCGAAGTAAATGTGCCTACGGATAAAATCGAGGTGGTGGGTCTGCCGGTGGCGGACCGTTACTGCAAGCCAATCGGGAAAAATAAACGCGGCCCCCGCAAAAAACTCGGCTGGCCGTTGAACAAGCCGATCGTGCTATTAGTGGGCGGCGGAGATGGGATGGGGCCACTGGCGCGCACCGCACACGCCATCGATGAATCAGGACTGGACCTGGGGATGGTCATTGTTTGTGGACGGAATGAAAAGCTGAAAGCAAACCTCGAAGGCCAAACCTGGGAGAACCCGACCTTTGTCTACGGTTTCCGGCGCGACATGCCTGAATTCATGCGCGCGGCGGATATCATTGTCACCAAGGCGGGACCGGGGACGATCGCCGAAGCGCTGAATGCCAACCTGCCGATCATCCTTTATTCAAAACTACCTGGCCAGGAAGACGGTAACGTTACTTTTGTATTAGAGACCGGCACAGGTGTGTGGGCGCCGAAGGCGCAACTGGTAGTGCGGGCGCTGACACGCTGGATAAGCAGACCTGATGAACGCGAGCAGGTGATCGAAAATACGCGGCGTGCGGCGCGGCCCGATTCGGCGCGGCGGATCGCGAAGGCGCTGGGTGACCGACTTGGGCTGGTAACAGACAAAGCGGATCTGTTGGAGATCGCGCAATAACATAAACCGTGGATTTTAAAAAGAGCGAAGAGAGGGAAAACGAATTTCGCGGTTTGAACGGATTGGTACACCGAAAGAACACAGTGCTGGCGGTTTTTTTTGAAAATAAACGGGCGTGCCTATTTCGTTGTTACTACTCAAATTATTCGGACCAGGCTTTCAGTCTGGTCCGAATAATTAATGCCTGGACTGTAAGTTAGTACCTTTGATATTCTCGTTAATCAACGATGAAAAGCTTTACCCCGGTGGTGGTATATGAACGATGCGGTTCTGAATTATCCGCTACTTGATAGCTTATCCCTGGGGTTAGAGTAAACTTCCTGCCATCGGCAAGCTCGGTATGTAATTCACCTTCCAGACATAAAAGAATATGCCCTTTTTTACACCAATGGTCAGCAAGGTAACCGGGACTATATTCAACCAGACGGACCCGGATATCATCAAATTGCTGGGTACGCCAATATGCCATTCCTGATTCGCCCTTATGTTCAGAAGGGTCTATTTGCGACCAATCGGTTGTGCCGAATGGGATGTTATTCATTTCCATATTAACCTCCTGAAGGCTTTTTGGTTAGTGATGGTTTGCAAGTACTCAGACCCTTGTCCCAAGCTGAAAGCGTGGGACAAGGAATTCCGCGCAGGAAATTCACCTGCACTTCCGGAAAAAAGGATATTTCCTGCAGGGGCAGTGAGTAGTTACGTTAGTTTTAGCGGGTCCGCCGCAAAAATTTAATAAGAAAAGGCTGCTTTGCCACCTTTTATTACGGAAAGTATACTACTCGATCATTTTATGATTATTAAGTTCACGGCTAAGGAATAATGCAAGGCTATTATGACCTATAAGATAAGATATCCGCCCACCCACGCTTGCCGTTCGGTATTCGCTGACGTATAATCCTTGCGTGCCTATTCTGGATGAACACACTTTCGAATTCTTCAGCCGCAGTCCAGAACAAACCCGCCGCATCGGAATGCGGCTGGGTGGATTGCTGCAGCCAGGCGACCTAATCTGTTTGCAGGGCAATCTCGGCGCGGGTAAAACAACGTTTGTCCAGGGGGTGGCCAATGGTTGGGGGTCGCTCGATGCAGTTTCGAGCCCGACGTTCGTTCTTGTCAATGAATACCGTCGTCCGGACGGCGGAAAGCTTTTTCACATGGATGCCTACCGGCTCGAGTCGGGAGCTGAAGCGGCGGAGCTCGACATTGATTCGATGCTGGCGGAAGGCGCGTTGATCGTGGAATGGCCGGAACGAATCACGCCCGTTTTACCTCTCGACCAACTACGGATCAACATGGACTTCATTGCCGAAGAGCAGCGACAGATGCGTTTCAAAGCAAAAGGCTCGCACCAAGACCAGATCCTGTCTGAACTGCAGCAGGCGTTGTTCGGAGTGCCGTGATGCTGTTAGCCGTCGATACATCCACTGCACAGATCGGACTGGCCCTATACGACGAGGCACAGGTTAAAGCCGAATCGCTTTGGCAAAGCCACCAACACCACACCGTGGAACTGGCCCCGGCCCTGGCGGAACTGCTGAAACGTACTGACGTGTCCATAGACAGTATCCAAGCGCTGGGCGTTGCGCTCGGACCGGGTTCATTCACAGCACTCCGGGTGGGACTGTCTTTTGTCAAAGGCCTGGCGCTGGCACGACATATACCGGTCATCGGCATCCCAACTTTGGATGTGCTGGCCGGCGGACTGCCTCTGGCACGTCTGCCATTGGCGGCGGTACTACAAGCGGGACGCGGACGCTTTGCGGTAGGCATGTATAAGGCCACGAAGACCGGTTGGAAGTCGTCAGGAAATCGCGCCAGCGAGAAAATCATGACCATCGATGAACTGGCGGATTCGATCGAGAAGCCAACACTGGTAGCCGGAGAATTAAGTGGAGATGACCGCCAGCGACTGGCGCGCAAAAAGGTCAATGTAATGCTGGCGCCCCCGAGCTTGTGTGTGCGGCGCCCGTCTGTATTGGCGGAATTGGCATGGGCGCGCTGGCGGGACGGCAATGT
>Ga0265318_10001480_pt1 | contig 13734 bp, 11 predicted proteins | sample 4821metaG_FD_192431 | JGI IMG/M metagenome (GOLD analysis project Ga0265318, IMG submission 192431) | Rhizosphere microbial communities from Carex aquatilis grown in University of Washington, Seatle, WA, United States - 4-8-21 metaG | ecosystem: Host-associated > Plants > Roots > Rhizosphere >... | reverse complement strand
TGTGCTCCTTTTGTATTCGTGCGTGCGTGAACCCGGACCCGTCGCGTGAGCGACGGAATGAGGGAGGTTTGAGGCGAAGACATGCGTGAGCATGCGAGCCGAAAACCGACCGAAGTCGGGGATGCGAGACGACGGGTGAACAGGTGTTAAACCCTTGCGGCAGAAAGCCGATTTAGGATTCTTGCCTATCCCCACTGTGGGGAGGGGGGTGGGGATACCCTAAAACGGTGAAATTTCCGACGATTCTAAGGGACAAACCGAGCGTTGAACACAGGTGAGGAAATGGTCATGAAGCCTGCACCACTTTTAGCATAGAATCAAATACTTAGGACTTTCCGGACCTCGCATAATCAGATGAATGCTGTCGGGAATGCCGCTCGATTCTCAAGAATCGGGACAGGTTGAGTGCCTGTCGGCAACTCCCATGTTGACACTCCAGCGACCGGGGGGCAGGTCACACGACAATACCCCTGTTCCGACGAAACATTGAACTCCATTTAGCCCAAGACTGATTCCGTGAGAACAAGCGGAAAAACACCAACGAACACCATATCGCGCCGAAACTTTCTCGCTTCGCTTGCGATTGGAGGACTCGCTGCCAGCTCACGAACGAGCCAAGCCGCGACGTCCGCCGTACCAGGCGTGACAGCAATGCCGATCGGGACAGCGGTGCCGATGTTACATTCGACGGACTTGTATCGCCCACATGACGATCCCGATGATCATTGGGACCTGGCATGCGTGTTCGCTTTGGCACACGCGGGGAAGGTCGATTTGAGAGTCATGATCGATTACCCGCAGCTAACAGCCGAACCTGAGTTTAAGGCAACCGATCCCGACATTCTGGGCGTGGCTCAGTTGAACTACCTCACTGGCCAGGCCGTGCCAGTCTCGATCGGCTTGCGGAGGCCGATGCGATCGCGGCACGACGCGATTCCCGAAGCCACGCCATCGGAAGACAGCGGCGTCGTCGCTTTGCTGCGTCTTCTGCGTGAATCGCCCCGGCCGGTGGTAATCAATGTGGTCGGCTCCTGTCTCAGCGTTGCAGTCGCGGGCAAGCGGGAGCCCGCGTTGTTTTCAGAGAAGTGCGCCGCCATCTATCTCAACGCCGGCGTCGGCTCAGCTGACAGGACGAAAGCCGCCAAACTCGAATGGAATGTATCCCTAAACCCTTCTGCCTATGCGGCAATCTTTGACCTGCCCTGTCCGGTTTATTGGATGCCGTGCTTCGAAGAACTCTCTGACCATCCTAGGGGATTGATGGGGTACGGCACTTTCTATAAGTTTCCACAAAGCGAAATCTTACCGCATCTTTCACCGCATCTGAGGAATTACTTTGCTTGGATGTATAAGACAGGGGGCATTCATTGGCGGCGCGACAAGTTCAAAGAACCTGGAACGGAAGATTGCGACTGGCTGCGCTATCTGCTCGGGCCAAATGACGAGACGTTGCTGGCACGCGAAAGAACGAATTCCCGGGCCTGTTGGTGCACGGCGGGATTCTTCCACGCAACTGGCCAGACTGTAGCCCGCGACGGCCGCATCATCTCTCTCGCTGATAGCGGGGACGATGCTGTGTTCACATTCGAGCCGATTCGGGTCCAATGCTCGGACGCGGGCGTGACGGAGTGGACAAAGGACGCAGAATCCAAGGACCGGTTCATTTTCCGGGTCCTTGATCTGGAGGGATATGATGCGGCGATGGCCACGGCAATGAGATCCCTGCTGCAAAAGATCGCGGATGGGTAATGTACGAGTGTTCTGGTGCCCATAGCTGAAAGGCTAGATTGAGAGTCTTCGGGGGCCCGCCCGGTACGCCCTTTTTGACACTCCCGCCACGGGGGGCAGTTCAGCTTCGCCCAGGCATGTTTCTTTGCTTTCACCCGAGGCTGATTTGTTGTCCTTGACCGCATGAAACACGTGGAGGGCTGATAGATGTTTATAAGGCAGTTGCCGAACAAACCAATCCAAGGCAGTACACAGATGTTTGAGAAGGGGCGGGCTTGACCGGGCGGACTTTGCCAACAAACAGATAGGTCGACTTCCGGGGTGGAATGCTAGGGGCCCAGCTGGCGCGGCAAATTTAGGCCCGGCAATAGATCTGGTCGGGTGCGCCTAAACCTACCGGCTAGAAACGACTAGAACTGGGGTCTACACCTATTTCATCCGGTTCTCGCGGGCTGAACGGGCGCCTCGGCTGTCCAAGGTCCCAATGAAACAGCATATGAGATATCCGCTTTGCGCCCGTCGCGCCTCGATCCGGCTAGCCGCAGGGCTAGGTCTGCTCTCCCTCGCGGGGCTTCCGACCCCTTCTTTGTCGGCCTCCGCAATCCTGGCCGATCTCTCCATAAACATCGTGCTAGAGGCGCCTCCACCCCCGCCGCAGCGGGAAGTGATCGTTGGAATCAGTCCCGGACCGGGCTTTGTTTGGATTGGCGGCTACTGGGACGGCGCTCCCGGACATTACACTTGGGTCGGCGGCCGGTGGGCCCGTCCGCCCCATCAGCACGGACATTGGAACCCGCCTCATTGGGACAAGGACCGCGACGGCCATTACCACCAGACCAGAGGCGAATGGCGGGACGACGGCCCTAAGCACTGATCGGCTTCATCGCCGGCGTACGGCGCGCCCAAAGGTCACTCCATCTCGGGCTCCGAGTTCTTGCGCCAATCCACAGCGCCAAATCGGCTGCCTCCGAGAAAGGTGTAGACGAGGCTGAACGTTCCCTCCGATTCAGCCCGGTCGGGGGAGAGTCCGTATCGGCTGTGGCGATGCGACTCGACGTATTCGATTCCAACCGCCTGGTGCTTGAACAACCGGAAGGTCAAGCCGACGTCACCGCGAAAGATCTGCTCCGAACCTTTGCTGTTGTCGGAGCCCGTGCCGCTGACGTAATATTCGCGCGCCGTGAAATCGAGCATGGTCCGTCGGCCGAAGATGAAGCGCAAGGCGAGCAACCCCTGGGGCGTGACGCCATAGTGATAGTCGCGCAGGCCGTCGGCGTGGGGAATTGTGCCGGCGGCGCCGAAGCCGACGCCTGCAAGGGCCGATCCCTGCATGGCCACGTGGCGGGAGAGCCACCATTGTTCGGTCGTCCCGAGTGAAAGGGCGGTTGAGGAGATGCGGAAGATCGGCGGGGCGATGTAATCATAGCTGCCATAGAGGCCCCATATGCCCCGGTAATTATCTCCGATGTCGTAGTCAGTCCCGTAAAGGAGGCCGCGATCCATTATATCCTGGATGAAGTTGTGCCCATGCGCGCTGGTCTGGCCTGCAAACTCGAACGAGAAGTAATCGAAGGGCCGGTCGTATACATACCCCGTCTTTCCCGGGAGACCGTAGATGAAGGAGAAATCGAGGATCGCCTCGCTCTGTTTCCTGTCGGTGTAGGCCGTTCCTTCGCTTTGCAGGAGGTTGTTCGTCTTGATGAGGTCCGTGCTGACGCCCCAGCGCAGGCGCATGAAGGTCGCCGGGTCATAGCTTGGGAACACGGCCTTGAAGCGGTCGCCATATATGAGGCGGTTGAAGCCGGTCGGCGGCGAGATCACCGCCGCGCCGAGTTCATGCCAGAATCCAGGGTGCTTGCCGCCGTCCTCCAGCACCAGGCTCGCCATGCGAAACAGCGATTCGGCCAGGACGGCGCCGGCCGTGCCCGTTGTGATCTGGTCGTTGATTGACGGGAGGTCGGTTTCCCCGGCCATCTTCCAGATGAAACTTCCGGCGTTGCTGTAAGCGAGCGACTGCCAAAAGGAAACGCCGGTTGAGCGCGCGAAGCCGAACATCATCGAACCCTGGTAGGGATGGGCAAATTGATTGATGTTGAAGGGGTCCGTGTCGAAGACCCAGTGCTGCTCGTGGAGGTGCTCCCACGTGCTGTTCAGAGTCGAGTCATAGACGTCATGCGGGATGGCGATCCTGTCGTAGACGCTGAGCGCGGCAAGGAACCCGGGCACCTCGGCGGCAGGAACCGCATAGCTCCTTCCCTCACCGGTCTTCCAGTTCAAGGCGGCGCCGCGTTCGAATGCGGGCGCTGGCGCTGGGACGGGATCGGACACCGTCGCCATTTGTCCCCGGACCTCAGCCCCAAAGGCAACGATGAGAAGAGCGGCAGCGGCTCTGCTGGGCTCGGAGAGGATCGCCAGGAGACGAGCGGGTGGGGTGGAGAGTAGGCGCATGGGGTCTGGAGCGGTTCTCCGGCGGAGCGTAGCGGTCTTGGAGCGGTGTCGCCATGGGGTGTTGCCCTACAGGGAACGGCGCTTCCCGCCGGCGCCAGCCATTGGAACAACGTTGCCGCCGGCAGATGCCTGTCGATTCCCCCGCATGTGAGGTTCAACCGCAATCGGCTTCCATCCAGCACGACGCTGTCTGCCTTCGCCATGACTCCCGTGCCGTCACCGCCGCGCGCGCCCGATAAGGGCCCGGGGCCTCACAGCTTGTAGCCGATCTGCCGCAGGAAACCCTTCCTCCATGCGATGTCCTGCTCGCCCTCGACGCCCCTCGGCGCCGAGCCATCGATCACGCCCACGACTCCGCGGCCGAGCTCGGTTGTCGCCACCACCACCTCGGTCGGGTTCGCGGTGGCGCAGAAGATTCGGCACACTTCCGGCACGTTCTTCAGGGCATTCAGCACGTTGACCGGGAAGAAGCCGTCCCCGAGGAACACGATGAACGTGTGACCCGCACCGATGGCCATGGCGTTTGCCTTTGCCAGCTCGGTCATGGCTTTGTCCGTGCCCGACCAACGGACGAGGCATTTTCCCGACGCCTCGCAGAATGCCAGGCCGAACTTGATGCCCGGCACCGAATTCACCAGTGCTTCGTGCACGTCCTCGACCGTCTTTATGAAGTGGGTCTGGCCGAGGATGAAGTTGATGGCCTCGGGTTTCTCTATCCTTACGGTGGTCAGCTGCATGGCGCGCCTCCCTTGCGTTTCCGCGTGTTAACGATCCCCTTGACGCCCGCTTTTCGCACCGCCTGTGCGCGCCGTCAAGGGTGGGGTAGTTTCCCCTTCCGGGCCTGAGGAGGCGCGGGACGGTCTTTCCCGATTGCCGCGCCTTATTGCGGTTGTCGGAGGGGGGATTGCGGGATACAGTAGAGCCGGAAGGAGACAACGCACATGGAGGAGCGAATCGAATTCGCGGGACTGATGCCGCATGCTCCCATCCTCGTTCCGGGCGTGGGTCGAGAGAACCTTGCTCGCGTGGAGGGAACGGCGAAAGCCATGGACACGGTTGCCCGCCACGCCCTGGCGACGAACCCGGACACCGTTGTCGTGATCTCGCCTCACTCGCCCCGGCGTTCGGGCTCCTTCGGCATCTGGGACACGCCCCGGCTCCGCGGATCCTTTGGCCGGTTCGGCTCGCCGGACGACCGGGTGGACCTGCCTCTGGACGGGGATTTCGCTCACCGGCTGGAGATCGAGGCGCGACGACGCGGACTTCGGACGTGGCGGATCGCCCACGAGCCCCTGGATCACGGCGCCCTTGTGCCGCTCAGTTATCTCGCATCGATAGGATGGAAGGGGCCGACGGTGGTCGTGGGCCTGAACTTTCCAGGGGAGGGCGGGCTTGACGAACTTGGCCAGGCGATCGCAGCGGCGGCGTCGGGACTGGGGAGGAGGACGGCCGTCATCGCCAGCGGCGACATGAGCCACCGGCTCATGCCGGCAGCTCCGGCCGGCTATGACCCTGACGCCCACCGCTTCGACGAGTCATTTGTCGACCTGCTGCGGAAAGGGGAGTTCGGGGAGCTCCGACGGATCGACCCAGTTCTGCAGGACAAGGCCGCGGAGGATGTCGTGGATTCCACCCGGGTGGCCCTGGCGGCATCCGGATATCGGACGACCGGCCATCACGAGATGCTGAGCTACGAGGGGCCCTTCGGCGTCGGCTACGGGGTGGCGATCCTCTACGAGCGGGGCGTACCCGATGCCGAGCGGGCGGGGGACGCAGAGACCTTGGACAAGATTGTCTCGCGCCTCGAGGATCTGCCTGCCGTTGCGAGGCGTGCGGTCGAGGTGAGGCTGCAGAACGGGCCGGAGAGGCCCCCGTTCTGCGCCCGCGGAGAGCTGGCGAGGCGCGGCGCGGTGTTCGTTACCGTGCGGACCGGCGAGGGCGAGCTGCGTGGCTGCAGGGGAGTCACTGCACCCTTCGGCGAGGACCTGACCTGGGAGACCTGGCGCTGCGCCGTGTCCGCGGCCATGTTCGACGAGCGCTTCCGTCCGGTGACGACCGCGGAGCTGCCGCGCCTGCGCTTCACCGTCACGTTGCTAGGAACGCTCGAGCCGGTGGCCTCGCCCGCGGACCTTGACCCGGCGGTCTATGGAGTTTGCGTGTCCGCGGGCGACGGGAGAAGAGGCGTACTGCTGCCCGGCCTTGCCGGCGTCAACTCTGTTGGGGAGCAGCTCTCAATCGTGCGGCAGAAGGCCGGGATTGCCAAAGACGAGTTCGTGCACATCGAGCGCTTCACCACGAGAAGCTTCACGGAGCCGGCGGCCCGACCGGCAGGAGGAAATTGAGATGCGGAGCGAGGACCCGCGTTCATCCGCCCACCCGGCCCGCTGGTGGACGATGCGGGCCGACGGGCGCATCGAGTGCCGGCTCTGCCCGCGCTACTGCAAGCTGCAAAGCGGCCAGAGCGGGTTCTGCTTTGTCCGGGCGAGGGCTGGGGACTCGATGGTGCTCACAACGTACGGCCGGAGCAGCGGATTCTGCGTCGACCCGATCGAGAAGAAGCCGCTGAACCATTTTCTGCCGGGCACCAGCGTGCTGTCCTTCGGCACCGCGGGGTGCAATCTCGGCTGCCGGTTCTGCCAGAACTGGGACATCAGCAAGGCGCGGGAATTCGACCGGCTCGCTGACGCCGCATCGCCCGATACGATAGCCGATGCCGCCCGACGCCTTGGGTGCCGTTCAGTGGCGTTCACCTACAACGACCCCGTGATATTCGCGGAATACGCCCTCGACGTGGCGCGGGCGTGCCGCGAACGGGAAGTAAAGACCGTGGCGGTGACGGCGGGCTACATCACCGAGGAGGCGAGGCCGGAGTTCTTCAGGGAGATGGACGCGGCGAATGTGGACCTGAAGGCCTTCACGGATGAGTTCTATCAGCGGCTCTGCTTCGCCCGGCTCCAGCCGGTGCTGGACACCCTGGTGTACCTGCGCAAGGAGACCGGTGTCTGGCTCGAGGTCACCACGCTGCTGATCCCCGGGGAAAACGACAGCAGCGACGAGATCGAGAGGGCCTCCGACTGGTTTGCCGCGAATCTCGGACCCGATGTTCCGTGGCACTTCACCGCCTTCCATCCGGACTTCAAGATGCTCCGCCTGCCGTCCACCCCCTCCGCCACGCTCACGCGGGCGCGCGACATCGCCCGCTCCAAGGGGCTCAGGTTCGTCTACACGGGAAACGTGCACGACCGCGCCGGAGGGAGCACATGGTGTCCGTCCTGCGGCGAGCTGCTCATCGAGCGCCAGTGGTATGAACTGGGCTCGTACAACCTGGATCGCGGCCGGTGCCGGGCCTGCGGATGCAGGATTGCCGGACGGTTCGAGAGCCGTCCGGGAACCTGGGGCGCCCGCCGCCAGGTGGTGCGGCTCAAGTAGTTGCAGCAGTGCGGAAGCGGGGATCGGCGGGGTTGCGCCGCGAGAACGGATTTCTCCTCGGCGACCGGTCCGGCAATGAGTTGCCTTCACGACTCCCAAGCGATAAAATGCGTTCCAGTCGGACAACCCAACCCCCAAACAGGAGGTTTTATCATGGCTCTCAAAGTGACCAAGACGGACTTGTGGGTCGCGAGGCTTCAAGATCGACCCGGAGCCCTTGCAACATGCCTAGGCACCCTCGCCGCAGCCGGCGCCAACCTCGAATGCGTCATCGGGCGCCGCCAGCCCGACAAACCGGGAACAGGAGTGGTCTTCGTCGCGCCCCTAGGCGGCCGAAAGGTCCGGGTCGCGGCCAGAGTCGCCGGGTTTCGCACCACCGCGCAGGTGGCCGCCCTGAGGGTCGAAGGCGACGACAGGCGGGGCCTCGGCGCAAGGATCGCGCGCGCGATTGGCGACGCCGGGGTCAACCTGCGCGGCACGTCCGCCATCGTCATCGGCCGGAGGTTCAATTGCTACCTCGCCTTCGATTCAAAGGCTGACGCAGGCAGGGCGGCTGCCGCGTTGAGGCGCTCGGGAATCTAGCCGCCGGATCATCAACAACAAGGAGGGCATATGTCTTCAACGAGACTTAAGGCGTTCCTGGACGGCCGCGGGGTGAAGTATGTGACCCTGCTGCATTCGGCCGCATTCACCGCGGCGGAGGTCGCCGCGTCGACCCACGTCACCGGGCGCGACTTTGCCAAGACGCTTGTCGTGAACATCGACGGCGACCTCGCCATGGTCGTCCTGCCCGCAACCCGCCGGCTTGTCCTCAGCGACCTGCGGGAGATGCTCGAGAACACCAGCGTGCAGCTCGCGACGGAGGCGGAGTTTCTGAGCCGGTTTCCGGACTGTGAGGTCGGGGCGATGCCGCCCTTCGGCAATCTCTACGACATGCCGGTCTTCGTGGCATCGAACCTGAGCGACGAGCCCGAGATCGCGTTCAACGCGGGCACGCACACCGAGGTGATCAAGATGGCCTACGGGGATTTTGAGCGTCTGGTCAACCCGACCGTGCTTGATTTCATAACCACGTAGGGAAACGACACGGATGCCGTCCCTCGGCTTGCCGGCTTTCAGGGACGCGCAGGCCTCCCCTGGGGGCGCGGCCGAGGATCCCCGCTGGGCCTTCCTCAGTCGGCAGGCCTCGACGGGGGCCTCGTCTCCGATTAAGGCATTGAACACGCCGCGGAAGCCGCTGCAATAGGATGCAGGGGGAGGCGCCATCCCGAGAAACACCAGGCTCATCACTCCAGACCGCAAGAATCCATGACCAACCTAGATCGGCAGACGCAGTCGGAGACCCGGGGACATCCGGCGGGCGGCACGGGCGAGACGCGCGGGCCTTCCGAGGCCCGGTGGGCCGCCCCCCTGCGCGCCGTAGCCGCGGCGGCAGGGATGGGCAGATGGGCGGGGAGCCGGCGGCCTGTCGCGGTGCTTGCGGCGCTTGCCCTTGCCGTGGGCGCACACGCCGTTGAGCCCCGGTCGATTGCCATTGTCTGGAAGGACACGGGGGCGGCGGGGCGCATAGTGGTCCGGCGTGGGGAGATCTCCAGGGCGGGGGAGGGCGGTGTCTCCGCGGGCGGGGATTTCTCGTGCGCGAACTCGGCCCGCATCGAGCTGTCAATTGACGGGTCCGGCGCCCTCTCAAACGCCGGGCGCACCCTGGTCACCGTCCAGGGCGGGAGGAACCCGTTCACGTTCTTCCTTGGCGACGTGAGGCGCGACTATCCCATATTCATCCCGGCCTACGGCGTTGCGGTGACGGAGGCGCAGGACCGGCGCAGCTATCAGCAGATTGCGGAGGTCGTGCGGTTGCGCGGCCTCCGCACAAACCTTGAGCAGATCGGAGCCGAGCCCGAGGAGACGTTTGAGGGCGCGGCCATGGCGGTGCGCGACCAAAAGGTCGAGACCTGGCTCGGGCTTGGCCGCGACGTGCGGATTTTCGGCGTAGGCCCGCGCCTGGACTGGATCCAGCCGCGGTATCCGTACACGGGCTATCCCGTGGTCCCCGGGGACAAGGACACCCCGCAGCTGCCGCTGATGCTCGGGCGCGGATGGGGCGCGAGCGAGGACATCCACCGCCGTCTGGACGGCGGCGTGCTGCCCATCCTCGAGGGCGTGAAGGTGGACGCGGACATCACCTACCGCGTGACGTTCTTCGCGTCCCTTGAGTCGAGCCCGCTGCGCGGGGACACGGTCCGGGGCACGCACTTCCTGGTGGCGGACGGCCTTGGCGCGGGCCACATGTTCACCCCCGGCCAGCAGGCCGAGTTCGACCGCCTCAGGCCGGAGGAATTGGACCGGGCCGAGGAGACGGTTCTTTACTCGAGGGTTGTGGCGGTGAACACGGGTGCGGTGCCGCGCTACGCGTTCATAAAGGTCCCGGCCGGCGCGCCGGGATGGAATTGCAGCTTTGACGGCGGAAAGGGATGGGGCCAGGCCAAGACCGGCCGGGTCTTCCTCGTGGGCAAGCTCAACGGCCGGCCTCTTCCCCAGGAGGAGGTCGCAAGGCTCCTGGCGCCGGGCGAAGAGGCTACGGTCGACTTCTTCGTGCCCCACCAGCCGATCCCCGCCGAGCGGGCCGCCGCGCTTGCCGGACAGGATTTCGGGACGCGGCTCGAGGAGGCCCGCGCCTACTGGCGCGGAAAGCTGGATCGCGCGGCAAAGGTCCGCCTGCCCGAACCGCGCATGGATGAGATGGTCCGTGCGGGCCTTCTCCACCTGGACCTGGTCACCTACGGGATCGAGCCCGGCGGGACGCTGACCTCGCAGATCGGCATCTACAACGCGATCGGTTCGGAGAGCTCGCCGATTATCCAGTTCATGGATTCGATGGGCTGGCACGACGAGGCCGGCCGGGCGCTCCGGTATTTTCTAGAGAAGCAGCACGACGACGGCTTCATGCAGAACTTCAGCAACTACATGCTGGAGACCGGCGCTGTCCTCTGGAGCCTCGGCGAGCACTACCGCTACACGCGGGACCTGGACTGGGTCCGCGAGATCAAGCCAAGGGTGCTGAAGGCCGCGCAGTACATGCGCGACTGGCGGCGCCGCAACGAGAGGGAGGAGCTTCGGGGCAGGGGATACGGGCTTCTGGACGGCAAGACGGCCGACCCGGAGGATCCCTTCCGGTCGTTCATGCTCAACGGCTACGCCTACCTGGGGTTCGCCAGGGTGGCCGAGATGATGGAGGCGATCGACCCCCCCGAGGCGCGCGCATGGAGGGAGGAGGCGCAGGGCCTCAGGGGCGACATTCGCGCCGCGTTCTTCGAGTCGATGGCCAAGTCCCCCGTCGTCCCGCTCGGGGACGGAAGCTGGGTTCCGACGGTCGCCCCGTGGGCCAACTACAGCGGGCCGGTGATGCTGCAGGCCGACGGGGGCAACTGGGACAGCCATGGCACCGTGGCGACCCGGGACTCCCTGCTGGGCCCGATTTATCTCGTCTTCCAGGAGGTCATTGACCCGGGCGAGCCCGCGGCGTCCTTCATGATCTCCTGCCACAGCGAGCTGATGACGCTCCGGAATGCGGCGTTCAGCCAGCCCTACTACAGCCGGCACGACTGGGTGCACCTGCAGCGCGGCGAGGTGAAGCCCTTCCTAAAGACCTATTACAACGAGGTCGCCAGCCTGGCCGACCGGGAGACGTACACCTTCTGGGAACATTACTTCGGGGCCAGCCCGCACAAGACCCACGAGGAGGGGTGGTTCCTGATGCAGACCCGGTGGATGCTCTACCTGGAACGGGGCGACACGCTCAGGTTCCTGCCCGGGATTCCTCGCAGCTACCTGGCCGGCGGCAGGCGGATCGACCTCGGCGGCGTGGCCACCTACTTCGGGCCCGCGACGCTTCGAGTCGAGTCGTCGCCGGACCAGCGCCGGATCACGGCGCACGTCGAGTGCGGTGCGGGCCGCGGGCTGCATGCGGTCGAGATCCGCCTTCCGCACCCGCTTGGCCTGAGGCCGGAGAGCGTCGCGGGCGGGGCCTATGACGCGGAGACCGAGACGGTGCGCATCGATTCATTCGCAGGGAGCGCCGACGTGGAGCTCGTGTTTCCGGCCGCCCGCTGACGGGCCGGGCGCAGGGCGGGGCCGCTCACGCGAGCGCACCCACCTCGACCCACGCCCTCTTCTTCCATGACTCCAGGCCCTTCTCGGCAAGCTGAACCCCCTTTGCGCCTTCCAGGAGGGTCCACCTGAAGGGCTCGTCGTTCACGACATGCCTCAGGAAGAGCTCCCACTGGGCCTTGAACGCATTGTCCTGGGACGGGTCCTCGGGCATCTTCTGCCATCCATCGAAGAACCTGATCGGCTGCTCGATGTCGGGATTCCACACGGCCCGTGGCGTGTCCTTTGCAGCCTGCGTCCAGCAGTCGCGCAGGCCCGCGACGGCGGACCCCAGCGTGCCGTCGACATGGAGGGTGAGGAGGTCGTCGCGCCTCACTCGGGTGCACCACGAGCTGTTGAACTGGATGATGAGGCCCTGGTCGGTCTGCATCGTCGCGTAGAAGGCGTCGTCCGCCGTGCAGGGGTAGGGCCGCCCCTGCTCGTCTCGCCGCTCGGGTATGTGCGTCGCGCAGACGCAGGATATCGAGGCGACCTTCCCGAAAAGGTTGTCGATCACGTAGCGCCAGTGGCAGAGCATGTCGATGGCGATGCCCCCTCCGTCCTCCTTTCGGTAGTTCCAGGATGGGCGCTGGAGGGGCTGCGCGTCGCCCTCGAACACCCAGTAGCCGAATTCCCCGCGCACGGACAGGATCCTCCCGAAGAAGCCGGAATCGATCAGGGACCTGAGCTTGCGCAGCCCGCCAAGCCAAAGCTTGTCCTGCACGACGCCGTTCTTGAGCCCCGCGGCCTGGCACTCCCTGTAGAGGGCCAGGGCGGTGGCGGTGTCGACGGCGGTGGGCTTCTCGCAGTATATCGCCTTTCCCGCGGCGACGGCCTTCCGGACGGACTCGGCGCGGCGGTCCGTGGTCTGTGCGTCGAAGTATATCCTGTTGAAGGGGTCCCCGAGGGCCGCATCCAGGCTCGTCGCGACGCGGGCGACGCCATGGGCCTCGGCAAGGGCGGCGACCTTCTGCGGGTTGCGCCCGACGAGGATCGGATCCGGGATGATGACGTCGCCGTTGGCCAGGCGGACGCCGCCCTGCCTGCGGATGGCCAACACCGAGCGGACCAGATGCTGGTTGGTTCCCATGCGCCCCGTGACGCCGTTCATGATGATGCCGATGCGGTGTTCTTTCATGCCAGGATGGTGAATTGGGCGGGGCCTCGCGGGCTGGTGGGGCAACGCGTCATGCGTGCTCGAGGTAGGCGGCCTTGATGTCCTCGAGATACCGAGCCTGGTCGGACGCCCAGAGGCGGCGCGAGAAGATCTCGACCTCGATGAACCCCGTGAACCCAGCCTCCTCGACCCATCCCCTTATCTGCCGGATCGGAATGCAGCCTTCGCCCATGAGGCCCCGGTCCTCGAGGAGGTCGCCGGTGGGTGTCCGCCAGTCCGAGATGTGAAAGGCGAACAGCTTGCCGTCGCGGCCGCAGGCCCTGATCTCCTCCTCGAGGCGGTCGTCCCACCACGTGTGGTACACGTCGACGGCGACACCGAGCCAGGGGGACTCGAGCTCGCCGCAGGCCGCCCGGGCCTGGCCGATGGTGTTTACCGCCGAGCGGTCGGCTGCGTACATCGGGTGCAGCGGCTCGATGGCGAGCCTCACCCCGGACGCGGCGGCATGCGGCAGGACGGCGGCGATGCCCTCGGTGATCTGCCTGCGCGACTGCTCCAGCGAGAGGCCGGGCGCGGAGCCGCAGACGAGCACCACAAGCGGGGCGCCAAGTGCGGCGGCCTCGTCGACGCAACGGCGGTTCTCGTCGATAGCCTTGGCGCGGCCCTGTGCCGTGCAGGCCGGGAAGAACCCTCCGCGGCAGAGCGAGACGACGGAGAGGCCGTGACTGCGCGCCATCTCGCCGGCGGCGGCGGGGCTGCGGTCCGAGTACGCGTTCCTCCAGATCGTGATGCCCTTCACGCCCGCGCCGGCATAGCGCCGGACGCACTCCTCGAACGTCCACGGCCTCGTGGTCATCGTATGGAGG
>Ga0265318_10001474_pt1 | contig 13765 bp, 10 predicted proteins | sample 4821metaG_FD_192431 | JGI IMG/M metagenome (GOLD analysis project Ga0265318, IMG submission 192431) | Rhizosphere microbial communities from Carex aquatilis grown in University of Washington, Seatle, WA, United States - 4-8-21 metaG | ecosystem: Host-associated > Plants > Roots > Rhizosphere >... | reverse complement strand
AAGGACTGCGTAGCCGCGGCTCGCGAGGAACTGGACCTCGGGATTGAAGCCCCATACCCAGCGGTTGTAGGAGTCCGGATGAGGAATCACGACCACCGGCGGCGGGTTCTTCTTCGAGGCCCCGGCGGGGAGCGTGATGTACGCATCCATCTGCCGCCCCTCCGCCGTCGTGTACTTGAAGATTCCCATGGGCTGCATGCGCTTCGGGTCGATCCAAGGCTGGGAGTTCTTGATGAGCCCGCTCGTGTGCTTCTCCAGGTTGACCCAGCTGTAGACCACGGGCTGGCGGTCCGACCAGCTGCCGATGAGGAGCACCTTGCCGGGGTCATCCATGCCGAGGATGCGCACGATCTGGTTGGGGAAAAGCTTGTCGACGACCTTCTGCAGGTTCCGGTAGGCCTCGGTGAACCAGACCACGTGCGGGGCGGCGCGGTCGTAGATCGCGCCGACGATGTTGTGGGACACGGTGTCGCGGAACAGCCACCCGTCAAAGTCATATCCCTTGTCCTGGAGGATGACCTCCCCTGGCTTGCCCGTCTCCGCGTCCATGAATTCCAGCGGACGCGGCCCCACCCCGTCGCGGGCCCCAAGGACCACGATCTCCCCGGGATTGTCCCCCGAGTCCACGAGATCGATCTGCTCAAGGTCCTCGGGACACTTCACCCAGGATTCGCCCGCAAGCTTGTTCAGCGTGAGCATCCCGTTCTCCTGGGTCACGCCGAACTCGAGCTTGCCGAGCTTGTCAGCCCAGAAGAAGTTGTTGAAGCCATGGTCGGTCTTCAGCTCCGGATAGCGCGTAAGGAGGGCCCCGTGGTTCACGGGGTTTATGACCTCAGGATGGTCATAGCGCAGCCTGTTTCCCCTCAGGTTCACGAGGAGCTGGGTGCGGTCGTTCTGCTCGCTGCCAAGGATCTGGATGCTTCCGGCCTGCGAATCAACGTCGACCAGCTCCGCATTCGAGAGCTTGCCGGCCTCGCTCACGAACATGTACCGCCCCACGATCTTCTCCTCGCTTATCAGGTAGCTCAGCTGGTTGCCGTCAAGCCACGCAAAGGACGATATATCCCTGCCGGTTCGGGGCGCACCCACCCCGTCGAGCTTCTGGGTGGCCAGCTCGTAGGTGACAAGGCTTGTGCTGTCGTCATGACTCGGGACGATCGCCCCAATCTGCGTCCCGGTATGGTTCAGCTGAACGTCCGTGAACATGGAGGGGCGGACGAAATCGACGATTGGAATCTGGACGGTGGCTGGAACCGGCTCCATCCGGTCCAGATCCGCGTATTCGCTGGCGACAAGCGCCGATGCAGCGAAGCACAACAGCACGGCGCCTGAGCAGGAAAGGGCCGTCGTTCGGAAAAACATGTTATCGGGGCAATCCATGGGGGTCATGAGGGGTGAAAGGTTGGATTCTGCGGACCCCGGACCGACACGCAAGGCAGCAGTGCCCACACGCTGGCGCTCGCCGCGACCCTGATCCATGGGCACCTTCGCCAGGCGACGCCTCGCTCACCCGGGCGTGATGGGCCGGCAGAGCGCGCTCAGGTTCAGGGGCGGTGTCGCCGCGGGAATCTCGCAGCCGGCATTCACCATGAAGGGCTCGCCTGCCTCGGCGTAGCACCGGCGGGCGGCGGCGGCGATGGTCTCGGGCGAACCGCGCATCACGCATGCGACCGGGTCCACGTTGCCCGCCAGCACAATCCCCGGGCCCAGCACCCGGCGGGCCTCGGCCAGGCTCACCATGTGGTCGATGTCGATGATATCGAGGCCCAGGGTCGCGATCCCCGGCAGCAGGTGCCTGATGTTGCCGCAGATGTGGAGCCGGACGCGCGCTCCCATCTTGTGCAGCGCTTCGACGAGGACGCGCTCGTGCGGCAGGATGAGCGATTCGTAGACCTTCGCAGACACCTGGCTGGCCACGGCGTCGCCTATGCCCACCGTGTCGGCGCCCGCCGCGACCTGGTGCCGCGCGAACTCGACCGCGGTCTCGACGCACCGGGCCATGACCGCTTCCGCGCTGGCCGGCTCCTCGAGCAGGTCCACGAAGAAGTTCGAAACGCCGCGCAGGTCGGCCGCCTCGGCTGCCGGGCCCTCCACCCACCCCATGATCGAGAATCGCTCGCCCGTGCGCACCCTGTAGGCCCGCACGGCCTCGATGCGGTCGCGCATGCGCGGCGCCTTGAGGGGATCGGGGCGCGGAAGCTTCCCGAGATCCGGGTCGTCCTCCAGCGGGGGCTTGACGCAGATCGGGACACCGTCCCTGGGGAACTCGATCGGCGCGCCGAATCCGGCGGTCTCCCGGTAGGGATCGGACATCGTGTTCAACTGGTCGATGCCGAACTCCTCGGCGCAGCGGATATTGGCCTCGACCAGGACGCGGTAGTCCGACGCAAAGGCGCCGTAGTTGGAGCCGATGTGCTCGGCGGCAAACTGCATGAGGATCGGAAGCCGGGGCAGCACGTCGGGTCGGCCTCCGTGCAGCACGGCCATGTAGCGTTCACGCGGGGTCATTGGAAGAGGCGGGGCCAGGGGCGCCAGGGAAGCCTGGATGCGAGCCCAAAGGGGACAAACACGGAACGACGCGGTCCGCGAGCCCGAGCAGCGCCATTTGGAACGGCGACAGTGAGTCGTCCAGCAAGGCGGTGGTCCAGCCCCGGTCGAGGCAGACGGCCAGCTCGCGCGGCCAGCCCATCACCCGGTCAAACTCGGCCATGAAGCCCGCGGCGGCCAGGGAGGGCACCTCGAGGAAGACCCATCCCGGCCGGACAACCTCGACCATCTCGCGAAGCGCCCCGGGCAGGTCCGCCAGGCCCGGGCAGCATGTGCACGGCAGAAGAAGCCGACGCACGCTCACGCCCGGAGTCTCCTGGGAGAACCTCTCCATGCGCGTGCGCCCCTCCTCGGCGAGCACGACTCCGCAGCGGGCGCCCGGGTGCTCCCGAGCCAGGTCCCGGATCTGCAGCTGCAGCCACCGCGTCTTGCCGGACCCGCGGGATCCGGTGACAAACGCGCAGCGCGGAATCGCGGGGGCAGCCGGGGATCCGCGCAGCGGGGCTGGAGGCTCGTTCCTCATGGGTCCACCCGGTCACGCCGCGCTGAGTCCGTATTCCGCCGGCAGGTACCTGGCCGGGTCGGCAAGCGCCATCTGCTGCGAGATGAACGCGCCCTCGTCGGGGGGAAGCGCATCGAGCTGGGCCGTCATCGAGTCGAGAAACCCCAGTTCCCGCTTGGCGATCTTGAGCGATCCCGAGGCCAGGCCCGCGCGCATGAGATCGATGGCGCAGCGTGCCGCGGCGACTCCCGCCGTGTAAGGGTCCGGCGCCGCCACCACCGAGCGGGCAATGCCGAGGACGCTATCCGGCGTCAGGACCCAGGCCTGCGGATCAAGCCCCGCGTCCGAGTCGACCAGCCAGCGCCTCAGGGTGAGGGCGGCGGCCCTCCCCTCGGCCAGGGCCCGGTTCATCAGGCGGCAGTCGTAGATCAGCTGCTCCATGTAGCAGGTCGGGGCCATTCCCGCGAGGAGGCGCACGTTCTGCACCGACTCGTTGGACCACGTGTCCGCGTAGGCCGCGGCGATGTTGCCGAGCGGGCTGAAGTGGGCGCAGGCCGACGTCTTTCCCTCCATCGCCATCGGGAATCCGGTGATGGCCTTGAGATAGGGGTTCTCGTAGGCGCAGTCCTTGCCGGGGCCCACGGCGCCGTTCTCATAGGCGACCAGCGTGCGCACCGCCGAGACGGCGCGCACGACCGCGGCAAAGACCCGGGGAATCATCCTCTGTTCGGCGAGCACCATCGCGGTGTTCCCGAATCCGCAGGCGGAGTCGCCCGCGCATGTCGCACCGTGGCGGCCCGCCACGCCCGCGAGCCGCTTCCAGAGGAACTCCATGTCGCGCACGCCGAGGACGCAGAGCGCGAAGATCACCTGGCCGAGGTCGCAGTTCATCAGCGCCTCGTCGTGCAGCTCCTTGCCGCCCACCGACTCGATGCTCAGCAGTTCGGCGCCCGCGCCGGCCGACCCCTCGAAGAGCTCCAGCATCCGCTCCCAGTGCTCGCCCGAGCGCATCACCGGCGGGCGGGCGAACTCGCGGTTGTCGTTGGGCGTCATGCGAAGCGCTGTCGGCAGCCCGTACCTGCGGCGGGCCTCGTCCATCCCGGCCAGGAGAACCCGGACGATCTCAAGCCCAAAGGCCGGCGTGGCGGTCATGGGAGGCAGGGTCTCGAACTCGATCACGACACCCGGGGCCTCGAGCTCCGCCGCGCGGCGCAAAGCGTCCCTGATGATCTCCTCGTAGTGGCGGACCACAACCGGCATCGTGGCGGCCGTGATCTCCATCGTGGGCAGCGTGAAATTGAGCTCCGGATAGACGACTCCGCCGCCCAGCCGCAGCCCGTGCCGGGTCACGAGCGGCCTCGGCGCGGTGCCGAAGAGCAGTCCGTCCGTGCTCGGGATTGCGAGGCTCTGGAACTTCATGGGCGATGCGAATGGGATTCGTGGGAGGCGGCGCCGGCCGCCTCCCTGCTGGTGGCGCCGGCCTCAGCCAACCGCGACCAGGGCCCTGGCCTTGTCGGCGGCCGAGGCGGCGTCCGGCGCATAGCCGTCGGCGCCGATCTCGTCCGCGAACTGCTGGCTGATGGGCGCGCCGCCCACCATGATCTTCACGGCCGGGAAGGTGCCGGAGCGTATCGCCCGCACGGTCTCGACCATCGCCGGCATCGTCGTGGTGAGGAGCGCCGACAGGCCGACCAGGTCCGGCCGGTGCTCGCTGACCGCCTTCGCGAAGCTGGCGGGCGGGACGTTGGTGCCCAGGTCGATGACCTTGAAGTTCGCCCCCTTCCACATCACCGCCACCAGGTTCTTGCCGATGTCGTGCAGGTCGCCCTGCACCGTGCCGATCAGGGCCGTGTACTTTGGCTTGATTCCCGCCGCGAGCAGCCTCGGCTCAAGCACTCCCATCGACTCCTTCATCGCCCTCGCCGAGACGAGCATCTCCGGGACGAAGATCTCGTTGTTCTTGAATCTCTCGCCCACCGCGGCCATCGCCGGGACCAGCGCCTTGTCCACCAGGTCGCCGGGCTTCACGCCCTCGTCAAGCGCCTGCTGGGTGAGGGCCCTGGCGTCCTTGCTTTTGCCGTTGGTGACGGCTTGGAAGAGCAGTTCTGAGGTTGTCATGGTCAGGCGGCGTTTTTTGGGGACTTGGGAGGATAGCAGATGGGCGGTCGGCAGGCGAGGACGCTGAAGAGGGTGGCTCGTCGGAGGGGTTTCGGCAGCGTCAGTCCAGGGCGAGGTGGTCGATGAAGGCGTCCTCGAAGCCGGGCTGCAGGTTGAGTTCGACCACCTCCATGGAGGTGCAGGCGCCGGCCATCTCCGCGATAAGGCCGCGGTCGTTCAATGCCAGGAAGGCGCCCCCGAGCGAGGTGTTGCCGACGACCTGTATCTGGCCGGCCTCAAATCCCGGAAGCAGCCCGCAGCCGATCGCATGGCCCAGTGACAGGTGGAACCCGAATCCGCCAGCGAGGTAGACGCGCTTCACCTCGCGCGGCGCCACTCCGAGCATGTGCAGCAGCGTGGACGCGCCTGCCGCGATGGCGGCCTTGGCCTGAAGGAGCCGGGCAACGTCCATCTCGGAGATCCAGATCGGCCCCGACGCGCCGCGTGCATGCAGCCTCAGCTTGCGGCCGTGGGCGTCCACCTGCACCGCGTCCCCCGCGCGCGCGCAGAACGCGCGGTCAAACCGGCCGTTGGGCTGCAGAATGCCCGCGCGGCGCGCCTCCCAGAGGAAGTCAACGTAGGCCGAGCCGCAGATGCCAAGCGGCCGGTCCGCGGCGCCGATGAGCCCGAGCTCCACCCCGAATGGGCTGGACCGGAGCCGTATGCGCTCTATCGCGCCGTGGACGGCGCGGGTGCCGCTCGTGAGGCCGGCTCCCTCGAAGGCGGGCCCTGCGGCGGTGGAGCAGCCGATCATCCGGCCGCCGGCCTTCGCGATGACCTCGCCGTTGGTGCCCACGTCGATCAGCAGCACCGGCCCGTCGTCGTAGATCATCCCCGTGGCGACGATGCCGGCGGCGAGGTCGGCCCCCACGTAGGCCGCGGGCCCCGGAAGCAGGTGCACCCTCGCCGCGCGGTCGCCAAATCTCAGGTTCAGCTCCCGGGGCGTGAAGACGCGGTGCCCAAGAAAGGCCGGCCGGAACGGATAGACTCCCATGGGGGTCGGATCCACGGCCGCCAGCAGGTGCAGCATGGTCGTGTTGCCGGCAACGGCCATGGCGCCTATGTCGCCCGGCACCACGCCGGACTGGCTGCAGGCGTCCCGCAGGAGCGGGGCGATGGTCTCGACCGACACGGCGCGCTGCAGCTGCCCGAGGGCCTCGTGATCGGCACCGCACCGCTGGATGCGGGTGATCACATCCTCGCCAAAACGGATCTGCGCGTTGAACCCCGAGGCCTCGCCGACCACCTCGCCGGTCGCGAGGTCGCAGAGCAGCAGGGCCACGGTGGTTGTTCCGATGTCCACGGCGGCGCCGTACCTCGCCACGGGGGCAAGCGGATCGTGCGCCCACGGGATGTTGAGGCGGAACTCCGACACGACCGCCGGTTCGTGGCGCAGCAGCGATTTTGCCGGCACCTCCAGCTCGACGCTCTTCCCGCAGAGGCGCATCTCGCAGGCCTTGAGGTTCACCGCCGGGCCCGCGGCGACGCGGGCCCCGTCGGCCGCGCGGCTGAGCGAGCCCGTCTTCAGCGCGAACTCGCATCCCCGGCACAGCCCGCGCCCGCCGCAGCGCGTGTTCAACGGGAAGCCCCTGCGGGCGAGCAGCTCGGCAAGGGACAGCGCGGCCTCGGTGGCGGGAACCGCCAGGCTGTGGCGCTCGTCGGGCAGGCGGAGGAGGATGGTTGCGGAGGTCATCTCGTACGGGGCGCCTCAGAACTCGTCGCAGGCGATCTGGCCCAAGGGCACGCCCATCTCGGCAAGCATCTTGCCGCAGGCCCTGACCATCATCGGCGGGCCGCAAAGGTAGTATTCGATCGCCCTCGGATTCGGGTGCCCGCGCAGGTGGCGCTCGCGCACGACCTCGTGGATGAAGCCGACGTGCCCGTTCCAGTCGTCGCCAGGAAGGGGCGAGGAGAGCGCCGGGTGGAAGGTGAAGTTGTGGTGCAGCTCTGCGAGCTTCCCGAAGTATCGCTCGTAGAACATCTCCTGGCGCGACCTCGCCCCGTACCAGTAGGAGACCCTGCGGGCGGTATGCTCGGTCTCGAACAGGTGGGAGAGATGCGCGCGCAGCGGGGCCATCCCGGCCCCGCCGCCTATGTAGACCATCTCCTTTCCCGTCGGCTTGATGTGGAAGTCTCCAAAGGGGCCCGTGGCCGTCACGGTGTCGCCGGGCTTCAGGTTGAAGACGTAGGCGGAGCCGACGCCGGGCGGGCAATCCTGGCCCGGGGGAGGCGTGGCGATGCGCACGTTGAAGCGCAGGGTGCGCTCGATCTGGCGGTTGCACGCAAGGGAGTAGTTGTTTCTGCGGCCGGCCTCGGGGTTCCGCGCGACGAGGTCGAACACGTGCTGCGCCCTCCAGACCGCCGCGTAGGGCTCGGGGATGTCGAACTCGCTGAAGCGGATGAGGCTGTAGGGGGGGATGTCGATCTGAAGATAGTCGCCCGGGGTGAAGGCGACCTCCTCGGTGGGAATGACGGGCTCAAGCTCAAGCTCCTTGATGAACGTGGCCACATTGCGATTGGCGATCACCCTCAGGTAGTAGGTCTTTTGCGCTCGCGCGCCGGCCCCGCCGGGCCTCATCACGTTCAGGTGGAGGCGGCCGCCGCGCTCCTCCAGCGGATAGGTGGCAAGGCCCCGGCAGACCGGCGCGCGCGCCGGCGAGCCGTCGGCGAGGTTGAAGCGCCCGTTGTGCTTCGGGCACTCGATAATCCCCCCCTTAACAAGGCCGTTCGCGAGGTGGGTGTTGCCGTGCGTGCACACCCCGTCGCTCGCATAGAGCCTTAGCTGCGCATCGCGGTAGAGGGCATACGTCTTCCTGCCGTGGTCGAAGCGGATGACGTCCTCCGGACCGAGGTCCGTAGCGGCGCAGACCTCGACCCAGCCCTCGGCGTCGGGCGCCGAGCTGCCGGCGTGGACGGCGCCGGGATCGGACCGCCGGGACCTCGGGTCCGGCAGCCGGCGCTTCACGCAAAAGGCGGGATCCTTGGCCTGCCTGAGCACGGTCGGCACGATCTCGCGCCACGCCGCGAGCAGGCTCGGGTACGGCGCGGGCATGTCGTCCTTCACCGCCTCGTGCAGGCGTGGGAGCGCGTGGTATGGGACCAGCGGAAACATGTGGTGCTCCACATGGTAGTTCATGTTCCAATACAGGAACCTGTTCACCGGGCTCATGTACACGGTCCGGCAGTTGAGGCGGTGGTCGAGGACGTTCTCGGCCAGGCCCGCGTGCTGCGTGAGCCCGTAGACCGTCACCAGCCACGAGCCGAAGATGTTCGTGAGGCCCACGTAGAGCAGGGGCAGGATGCTGCGGGTGTAGACAGCCAGGCCGATCACGGAGGCATAGATGACGACATACGCGCGGGCCTTGCGGTGGATCTTCCGGAACTCGCTGGCCGGTATGAAGGTCTTCTCGTCGGCGCCAATGAGGCCAATGGAATGCATCAGGATCCGCCCAAAATACCTCGAATACGTCGGCAGGCCGAAGAAGCCGAGGACCATCATCGTCAGGTTCGGCGGGCGCGGCACCGCTATCTCGGGGTCGCGCCCGACGATGATCGTGTCGCTGTGGTGGCGGGTGTGGCTCCAGCGCCACACGGTCGACTCCCTCATTATCATGAACGACGCGACCTCGTAGAGCGCGATGTTCATCCAGTCGGTCTTGAACGCCGTGCCGTGCCCGGCCTCGTGCCATCGCGAGTCCGAGGTCGAGGCGTATAGGCACGAGTAGACTGCGAAAGGGATGGCCGCCCACCACGTGCCCCAGAGGGCGTACACCGCATAGCCGGACCCGAAAATGAGGCCGAACCAGATGAGCGTGTCGCGCACCGCCGGACCGTCGCGGCGCTCCAGGAGACCGCGCATGGTCGCCCGCGGAACGGGGCACTGGTACCAGTCCGCCTCGGCGAGGCCCTTCTCGACCGCAAGCGCGGCGTTCACGCCCACCAGGCTGTAGTCCAGCCCGGCGGGCGGCATGGCGGCGGCGGCGGTGCCCTGGTCGCGGCTCATGGCGCGGGAACGGCCCTCATGATCGCGGCATCGGCGGTGTGCGCGATCCGCTCGCCTGGGCGCACGGTCAGGAACCGCCCGTCGTCCCAGGGGCCATGCAGCAGGTCGCGCAGCAGCGACGGGTCGCCCGAATGGCCCCGGAACCGCCAGCCGAGCGACCGAGCGCACCGCTCGGCATAGCGCCTGTCCTCCTCGTCGCCGGGCAGCCCGAGATCCGTGTAGCCGGCCGTCGAGTGCTGCGCGAACGCCGAGCGCTCCATTTCAAGGAGCGCCTCCGCCTCCTCCGCGCCGAATTTCGCTGTGTATTCCGCGCGCTGCATCGCCTCGCGCTCCGGGCCCGGCACCCTCCGGGCCTTGTTCCAGCCCGGGGAATACCAGTAGGTTCCCGGCTCGTCGCGCATGCTTTCGGCGTAGCGCTCCTTGCTGCCGAGAAAAAGGGTGATGCAGTCGTGCGCCCGAGCCACCACGAGCGGGCAGCGGCGCGGGGCGAGATCGGCAAGCGCAAGGCCGCAGAGGCCGTAGACGAGGATCACCTGGCGCACCCGGGGATCGTCCTCCGCGCGGCCTATGGCGCCCGCGAGCAGCGAGCGCAGCCGGGTCGGCTGGTCGTGCAGGCCGATCTCGAAGAATTCCCGCCGCACGATGTGGGCTGCCCCCTTGGAAAGGGCCTCTATCTCCGCCTCGAGCACGCGGCAGGCGATCAGGGCGGAGTCGGGTGGCTGGCTGTCGGCGGATCCGGGCATCGGGACGGGTCAGCGGCTCCAGCTGAGCTCAATCTGCTCAAGCGTGCGGCCCTTGGTTTCCGGAACGAACCGCCACACCACCAGCACCAGCACGGCGCAGAACGCCGAGTAGAGGTAGAACGGGAACGCGTGGTTGAAATGCCTGACGAACCACAGGTCCTTAGCATCCATGATGGGGAATGTCTGCGTGACCGCGTAGTCGGCCATCCAGAGGAAGAACGTGGCGAGCCCGAGGGCGCGGCCCCGCACGGCAGTCGGGAAGATCTCCGCAAGGATCACCCAGGTCACCGGTCCCACCGAGAGTCCGAAGGCGGCGATGTAGAGCACGATGAAGAGCAGCATCCACCCGCTGTTCGAGCCCGGGTCGGTCATGCGCTGGGCCATCGTCCCCATCGCCAGGAGGCTCAGGCCCATCCCGGCGGTGCCCAGCAACATGAGCGGCCGGCGGCCCCACCGGTCGACGGTCGCGATCGCCACCACGGTGAAGATGATGCCCGCGCCGTTGATGATCACCTGCTGAAGCAGCCCCGCGTCCACGCCCGTCGACGCGCTCAGGCTCCTGAAAATGGTCGCGCCGAAATACATGAAGACGTTGATCCCGGTGACCTGCTGGAGGATGGCGAGCGCGATGCCGAGGAGAAGAGGGCGCCGGAGCTGCCGCGAGAGCAGCTCTCGCCACGTGCCCGCCTCGCGGGAGATCGAGTCCCTGATGCCCGCAAGCTCGTCGTCCGCGAACGCCCCGCCGCCCACCTTGGCGAGAATTTCCCTCGCCGCATTCTCGCGCTTCATCTCAGTCAGCCACCTCGGGCTCTCGGGGATCGGGACCAGCAGCAGGCCGAACAGCACCGATGGCACAAGACCCGTGGCGAACATCCAGCGCCAGCCCGTCTCGATCAGCCATGCCTGGTCGCGGCCCTGGGCGATGAAGTAGTTGATGAACGAGGTGGCCGTTATCCCGCCGACGACGGCGATCTGGTTCACGGCCACCATCCGGCCTCGGATCTGCGCAGGGGTGATCTCCGCGATGTACATCGGCGTCGAGATCGAGGCGACGCCTATGCCCAGCCCGCCGACGATGCGGAATGCGATGAAGACCGAAACCTGGTGGGCCAGGGCGGTGCCGACGGCCGAGGCGACGAACATGATCGCGGCGAGGTACAGGGCCGGCTTCCTGCCGAAGCGGTCGGAGAGGGGGCCGACGAGCAGGACGCCCGCCGCGCACCCGATCAGCACGCAGCCCGAGGCCCAGCCCTTCATGAAGTCGCTAAGGCCGAACCGCGCGGTCAGCGGCTCGATCGCGCCCGAGATGACCCCCGTGTCGAATCCGAAGAGCAGGCCCCCGACCGTCGCGACGAGGCATATGGGCACGAGGTAGCGCAGGTTGACCTCGGCGGGGCGCGGGCTGAGCGGCGGCTGGGCCATGGGGGTGCGGCCTCAGGCCCGGGCGCTGTCGCGGACGGCCTGGAACATGGCGAGCATCTTCTCCGCGGACGTCGGCCCCTGGACGTTGTGGATGGCGTCAAAGACGAATCCGCCGTCCGGGCCGAAGATGTCGATCCGCTCCCGGCACTGCCGGTAGACCTCCTCCGGCGTGCCGAAGGGAAGCGTGTGCTGGGTGTCGATGCCGCCGCCCCAGAACGTGATGTCCCTGCCGAACTCCGCCTTGAGACGGGCCGGATCCATCTCGGCGGCCGAGCACTGCACGGGGTTGAGGATGTCGAAGCCGGCGGCTAGGAAGTCCGGGATCAGCGGGTAGACGTCGCCGCACGAGTGGATGAAGGTCTTCCAGGACGAGTTGCGGTGGATCAGGTCGTTGAGCCGGCGGTGGAAGGGCTGGTAGAGCGTGCGGTAGGCCTCGCGCGAGATGAACAGCCCGCGCTGGGTCCCGAAATCCGTTCCGGTGAGCAGGGCGACCTGCACCGTGTCGCCGAAAAGGCCGATCAGGGTGTGGAGGTTCTTCTCCGCTATGGCGCACTGCCGCTCGAAGACCTCCAGGACATAGTCCTTCCGCGCGACGGTTGAGACATACCACTCCTCGATGTCGCGGATGCCCCTCGGGGCCCTGAGAGAGGGAGCCGGCACGAGGGCGATGTCGCCGAATGCGGCACCGGGGATGACCAGGAGGGCGCCCAGGTCGCCGCGCTCCTCGAACCAGAGCTTCTGCGCGCGGTAATAGTCGAGGTCCGCCTCACCAAGGAGCGCGAACTCCTCAAGGTTGTCGGCCGGGTCCAGCCGGTCCTCGTCGATGGGCGGCTGGCGGATGATCGAGTCGAAGAAATAGCCCCCCGCTGGCATGTGGCCGCTCGGGGGCGCGGTCGTGTCCCCCTCGGGGTACATGTGCCAGCCGCCCCCGGGCGCTCGCGTCACGTTGAACTGCCCTGGCACCAGGCACTCGGTGCCGTCGAAGAGGGTGAACGGCTTCCAGTCGCGGGACTCCGTGCCAAAGATGGACCTGCGACCCAGCGCGCCGACGACGTCGATCGGCAGGGCCGCGCGCAGCTCGTCGTCGATCTCGCCGAGCATCTGGTAGGGCTCGTTGACCTTCACCCGGAACCCGGTGTCGCCAAGCACCTTCCGGCGCAGGCGCGTCACGGCCGACACATGGATGCCCGTGACAAACGACGCGCCAAAGTCGACGGCCACGCGGTCGGGGGACCGATGCGCCAGGGAGGCGGCGAGTCGTTGGCGGCCGGTCATGCCTATCTTCTACCAGATTCGGGCGTTTTTGGACATGCCCCGGCGGATGGAAAACATATCCCCAGCGACAAGGGTGGTTGACAGGGCCGCCAGGTCGGGCAAGCCCGATGGCATGGGAAATTACCATGGCATGGAGTTCGCCTGGGTGAACCGGCTCGTGCGGACCCAGCGGGTCGATTTTGGGCAGGTCAAATATATCCCCGGCGGCTATTGCGGGCCCCGCCGCCAGCGCGACTACCAGATCGTCGTGCTTCGTTCGGGCGGGGGCCGCGTGACCGTGAACGACGAGACGTTTGCCCTGCCGACCGAGCACGCGGTGCTGTTCCTTCCGGGCCGCCGGGAGCATTTCGTGTTCTCAGCGGACCATGAGACGGACCATGTCTGGTGCTCGATCCGGCCCGGGTTCATGCCGGCCTCACTGTGCAGGCAGCTGGCAAGGGCCCCAAGGATGGCGCCCTGCTCGGAGATGATCCACCGCCTCTTCTCGGCCGCGCAGGGCTGCCGCCGCGTGACGAGCCTGGCGGAGGGGCGCGTGGTCGAGCACCTTGGCCTGGCGCTCTTCGCCGAGTTCCTGCACCAGGCCGCGCTCTGGCCCCACCGCGCGCGCAAGGACGAGGGGCTCAGCCGCGCGATGGCCTGCATCGAGGAGTCCTACGGGGACGAGGGCTGCCTGGCCCGCGCCCGCGTTGCGGCGGGGTGCTCGGCGAGCGGGCTCAACCAGCGGTTCCGGCTCTACCTCGGCACAAGCCCGGCGCGCTACCTCTGGCAGACCCGGGTCGAGCGCGGCGTGTCGATGCTGCGCGACACCGGGCTCACCGTGGCCGAGGTGAGCGCCCTGTGCGGATGCAAGAACCCGTTTCACTTCTCGCGCCTTGTGAAGCGCAGCCAGGGCATCCCGCCGCGTGAGGTGCGCCGCCGCGCCTGGCAATGAGGCCGCGCCCCCTCCCCTTGCGGGTCCGTCTCCGCTAGACCCTCCCCCGTCAGGATCACGACCCGCCCATGCCGCCACCCACCCCCCCAGGCGAAACGGCCGGAGACCCCGTTCCCGGGGACCTGGCCGAGGCGGGCGTCTATCCGACGGCGGCGGAGGGATTCGACCACGGACTGGTCGTGCTC
>Ga0265318_10001473_pt1 | contig 13771 bp, 12 predicted proteins | sample 4821metaG_FD_192431 | JGI IMG/M metagenome (GOLD analysis project Ga0265318, IMG submission 192431) | Rhizosphere microbial communities from Carex aquatilis grown in University of Washington, Seatle, WA, United States - 4-8-21 metaG | ecosystem: Host-associated > Plants > Roots > Rhizosphere >... | reverse complement strand
AAATGACCGGCGGTTATCTGTTAAACATCAAAGAAAGAAAACGTTTTTCCGAAATGCCGCAAGCATCCCACCACGAACGCGTAAGAGCGTTATCGCCAATCCTGAACTTCGACGAATAGAAACATACCAAAGCACAGTTTTCACAAATTTTCTGTAGATACACATTATATGTGTCTCTATTTGCTCGTTATTATTAGGAATTGTAAAATAATGCATTGCTTAAATTTGTTCAATCAAATAATGAAAGTATAAAGGATTTAAGTTAAAATAAGCGCAATTCGTTAAAATCTTACTCTGTTTTATCTTTTAAATAAATACCATTTAAGTTATTTTTTGAAGATAAATGAAAAGTTACGGTTCTGCAAATATTAAAATTGCCCTGTTTTTAACGGGTGTGGTCATTATGATCGCCACGCTCGTTTATACGCAAATTCTTGTAACTGAAATACTTGAAAGAGAACGTGAGATTGCGAACCTTTACGCGAAATCAATTGAATTTATTGCTAATGATGAAAATCAATCAGGGGAATACAATTTCATATTTAATACTGTAATCAGCTCTAACTCGATAAATTTTCCCATCATAGTAACAGACGCGAAAACTAAAACCCCGACATTTGTCCGCAACCTCGAAATTGATTCCACTAAACCGAAAGCCGACCAGAAACTGAAAATTGAAAAGTATGTTTCTGATATGGATGAAATTAATAAACCCATAAAAGTTTCATTCCAGGATTCGGTGCCGCTTAGTTATGTTCATTACGGACAGTCAAAGCTTGTTACAAGATTAAAGATATTGCCGATTGTAGAATTCTTTGTAGCGGGAGTGTTCATTTTCCTTGGATATTTCGGATTCAATTATATAAAACGCACCGAACAAAGCAACATTTGGGTGGGTTTATCAAAAGAAACCGCGCACCAGCTGGGCACGCCGCTCTCTAGCCTTATGGGGTGGAACGAGCTTATGAAAGTAAACGCAGGAAATCCCGCAAAGGTTGAAGAGCTGGCAAATGAAATGTCGAACGATTTAGACAGGCTCGGTAAAATTGCAAACCGTTTTTCCAAGATCGGCTCAAAACCCGATCTGAAAATGGAAAACATCTACGACGTAATTGATAAAGTTATAAAGTATTTCGAAATACGTATACCACGCATTACAGTCGGTACGTTTGAGGGGCAGAGCTCAAAAAGAAAAATTGATTTAAAAATTCTGGGTTCTAACGCTAGTTCCGCATTAATAAACCGCGAACTGTTTGAGTGGGTGATAGAAAATCTCACAAAGAATGCGCTTGACGCGATTGAAAGCTCGACAGGAAGCATAACTTTTGTGCTTAGCGAAAGAGGCGGACATATTTATATTGACGTAATTGATACCGGCAAGGGAATTGATCTTCGTTTTAAAAAAGATATTTTCAGGCCCGGTTTCAGCACCAAAGTAAGGGGATGGGGTTTGGGGTTAAGCCTTTCCAAACGAATAATAGAAACTTACCATAAAGGAAAGCTGACAATTAAAGACTCGGCTCCCGGAAAAGGGACGACATTCAGGATACGGCTCAACAAATTTTTGAAATCATAATTAACTAAAATTATGTTTAAGAGAGAAAGCGCAGACACGGAAACTCTTGCAGGAAGGATCAGGGGTTGCGTAATTTTTTCGGATATCAGCGATTCGGAAGTCAAAGCCCTTTTGAGAATAGCTCATATCAGAGATTATTCCGCCGGAGAGAAAATTTTTACCGAGGGAACTATTGGCCTCTGCTTTTATATAATAGTCAAAGGTTCGGTTAGTATTGTATCAGAGGATCCCGCCCTGCCTAAGGAAGTGCGGGCATTTAAAGACGGCGACTATTTTTCTGAGATCCATCTGTTTACAGAATCTAACCATACAGTTACATGCATAGCCGAAGAGGTGACGCGGTTGATAATTTTTTCGAAACCCGGATTCGAAGACCTGGTTAAAATAAATCCAAAACTGGGTAATAAAATCCTGTTAAAATTTCTTGATTTTTTTGGGCAAAAACTTGACCTGATGTATAAAGAAAACATTGAGATAAAGGAGCTAAATAAGAAGTAACGATTGAAAGATATTCTTCAAAAAATAAAGTCCGTATTTGTTAAGCTGTTTCAGAGCCGCCCGGTTTCAATAATCACTCTAATAGCTTTAAAGACATTTTTCCAGTTCATCGTAGTTAACAGCGGCTTAAGATGGCTGACCGCCGATGACTACAGCCGTACTGTAATATCATGGGACTGGCTTCAAAGCCCGAGGGTATATTCCGGCGTATGGCTCAGCCTCCACTTCTGGATCAACGGCATTTTTATCTGGCTTTTCAAAGACCTTACGCTGGCGCCCATAATTGCCAATACATTTTTTTCGATAGTGACGCTGGTTTTCCTATACCTGCTGACGGAAAAAATATTCAGTAAAGGAATTGCGTTTGTCACATGTTTGATCTTTGCTGTATTTCCATTCCAGGTCTGGTTAAGTTCATCCGGAATGCCCGAATCTGTTTTCTTCTGTTTTATCACAATAAGCTTTTATTATTTCCTTCAGTGGTATAAAGATCTTAAAGCTGGTGATTTCCGTCCGGCGGTTATAAGTTTAATAATAAGCTGCATATCGCTTAATATAGCAAACCTGCTTAGATATGAAGGCTGGTTCTTCTCTATTTCACTGGTTTTGCTGACAGGTTATCTTTCATACCGAAAGTTTAAGTTTTCAAAGCAAACAATAATTAGCGCGGCTGTATCTCTAATCTCCATATTATCTGCCTTGTGGTGGATGTATGAAAACTCAAAAGATTACGGCGACGCATTTTTTTTCATAAAAGAAACTACGAAAATTTACGCCGGGCTCGCTAGCGCGGGATTAATTCAGAGAATTGTGCAGTATCCATTTTTTATTTTCTACATAGCGCCTTTAACAACGGTTTTGGGATTGTGGAAGATCATCCGCGTGATAATGAATAAGCCCAACGGGTTCAAAGGCGATTTTTCTATGTTAAGGGTTTTTTTGCTGTTCAACCTGTTGGAGCTGTTCCTGCTTATGCTAAGCGGAATCTTCGGCTCCGGCGGCACAAACATGATATCACGCTACATTGTGATCAACGCCATAATGCTGTTCCCGTTTGCCGTATGGCAGCTTACAGACCTGAGAAAATATATACTTGTCACAGGGCTTACGGCAATAATCCTTGTGAATATAATCTGGTGCTTTTATTACCAGCAAGCTTACAGGGACGATACTTATGAAGTCGCCGACCTGACCAAACAGCTTATACAAAAAAAATATTTTGCTGAAGATGAGAAGATATATTTTGAAAGAGTGGAGGGGTATTACGATATATATCCGCTACAGGTAATTTCAAATCATCCCGGGATGTTCACTTCCGACACTATCCCCTCTTACTTTCCGCCAAACGTGCCCGTCACAAAGAAAACATCGAAGAAGAAAAATGACGATGAGCAGCAGAAGATGAACATTCTGGAGCTGAGAAAATTTCTAGAAGCAAAAAAAATAAAACTGTTCATTGTAAGAAGCGATCTATTGATAGACAAGCTTAAGAAGCTAAGTTATAAGAATGAGCAGATAGGCGATTACAGGATATTTTATCTCTCTGAAAATAAAATTGAATATAAAAAAGGCAGCAGCGCGGATACCAACCGGCAGGTAAACTTTCAAATCGGGAATAAATACGGCGCCGGAGCCATCTCGTTCGGGAAGAAATTAATTCTGAAGGATTTTTATATTGATAACACTAACTTCGGCCTGAACCCGCAAACGGTAACGCTTAAATGGAACATTGCCGATATTTCTGTTCTTGACAGCCTCCAAACGGCAGATGATGATTTTGGAAGGTACAAAACGAAAATCCAGCTTGTTGCCGTCGATAATGATACAGTAGCATACGATACTTACGCAAATGTTTTTTCGGAAAGGAACGTAGAACAGTTTTTCGAAAATGAGGAAATTAAAAACATAATGATCCTAAAACCCTTTGCCATGCTTAATTATTCTCGTAAGTTTAAGTCTTCTCCGTTCGAAAGCGGATTATACGAACTGCGGCTCTCGGTACTCGACGATGTTACAAAAAAAGAGCTTACCATTTTCCGCGGCGACAGTCTATACATTTATGCCCCTGATAAAGAGCCTGAAAATAAAAGCGATACAGTAAGCGCGCTTGTGAAAATAAAAGAAAAAAGAATGCAGGCTTCCAAAGATAAGTTTCTTAAAGATCCATATTATCCGCTCGGAAATGTTATTGCGATGTTCCCGAATGCAGATTATAGCCAGGTGTTAAGAAAATCATCCGACCTCTCAAAAATACTCATCCGAAACGGGCTGATGCTGCCGTTTTTAAACCGTTACCAGGGCGACCATTTCCTGAATGTGGTGTTTACATATTTCTAGTTAATTTAACCGGAACAATTCCCTCAGTTTTACTGTACAACCCCTAATTATTAAAATAAACCATATTTAAAAATCCATGAAAAACTTCAAAAAACGCGCATTCTTATATCTTTTCCTTTCAATTTCATTAATTTTGAATTCCTATTGCAGCGCCGGTTCAAGCAACCAGGGCCTTGGGCTTGGCGAAACAATCCCCAATCCTGAAATATCGCCTATCTTCAAAAATCAAACAGAACAAATGAAGCCTGAGCGGCTGATGGATTTCAAAGACGGCAAGGTATTGCTGATCGCTTTCATGCCATCGGTATCGCAGAATTATTCCGACGTAATGAGCGCGGCGTTTGATACGTATTTTGCGGAAGGTTTATCGTTCAGGTCGTTCCAGGAATATGCATTTGAGAATCCTGAGCTGCAGGTGATTGTTGTTACTCCTGATGATCCCGAAACAATTCAGAATTATATGAACACAAAGGACCTGGATTTTATAATGGTTTCAGATAAGCAAATGAACGTCGAAAATCTTTTCGGAATAAGTAAATGGGAACAGGATAAATCAAATAACGGTTCGCATGTTTACATAATAAACAAAGATAACAAAATTGTTTACGCCAGTTACGATTATAAGGGCGAAGGCGAGAAACTGAAAACCGTTCAGGGGGAATTATATTCCCAGTTCAACCTAAAAGAAGAATTGCAGTCTGCAACAACTTACAGTCCGCTGGTATCCGGCGAAAACGAAAGAAATTTTAATTTCAAATATATTACATTCGGAACCACTGCGGGCGCAACGCCTGATGTAAAAGACGGAGCTCTTTCAGATTATATCGGCAAGAAAAATGTTTTGATAGCATTCTATCCCGCGGCTTATAGTTATTCATGTTCAGCAGAGATCAGCACGTTTAATCATTATGCTGAAGACAGGCTGCTTGAAAAAGTTTCTAACAGCGAACTGAATAACGACGACCTTGAGATCCTGATGGTGAGCGTTTCGAATCCGTATATTCTGGCAAAATGGAAAAACGATATGAACCTGAACGATGTAAAACTTGTCAGCGATGATAACGGTTCAATCTCGGCAATGTACAGCAGCTTCAATACTTTCGGTTATAACAAGAGAACAGTATTTCTTATTAATAAAGAAGGAAACATTTCATACATAAACTGGGATTACAAAGTGGATGATAACGGCTTTGCAGAGCTTAAAGATATTGTAACGGCGCTTAAATAAAAAGTTTGTTGCTGCCCCTATCAATCCTGCTGGGATAATGTAAGGCTTTTAATTCGGGCGGACACACAGGTCCGCCCCTACTATTTTTTAAATGATAGATAGTTCATTGTAAATGTCAAGATTTTGTTCGACTCCGAAGGAGTCGCATGTTTGTAGAAAAATTTACTATATACATTCGACCCCGAAGGGGTCGTACTATTAGGCGGCAATAAGTTCATTAAGACTATGCAACCCGTCAGGTTTTGTGTTTACAAATAGTCTTCATTTAGTTACCAAATGTTACAAAATAAAGGAACTACGTGAATTAGTTTATAGTTTTGTGTAATATAAGGAGGCATAATAATGCTTAAAAAATATTACTTATTAATTCCGGCAGCTTTAATAATGCTGGCATTCTCAAAAGAATCTAACGCGCAATCGGTTGGATTTGGCGTTTATTATAATTCACCATCGCTTAAAGTAGCTCTGGGCACAGGCCCGGTGATAGGCCCGCACCCAAGGTACATTTATTATTACGATAACCATCACAGGCGCCACAGAAGACCATACTATAATTATTATACCCATCCGGGATGGCGCTATGAAAGACATTTCCGCGAACGCGGGCATCATGAGAGACATGAACGTCACGAGAGACATGAACGCCACGGACGCCATTAAAATCTAGAAGAAGAATTGTTGTTCCACATCTCCCCCACTATAAGAGAGCCGGCTGGGTTTATCCCTGGCCGGTTTTCTTTTTTTTATCTGCTAGTTGTAAGGATATATCCTGTTTTTTTCCAGATAGTAAATTGTTTGGGCAATGCGTTCAAGATTACCTACTTCGAAAACTATGATCGGTTTGTCGCAGAATTCATTCACAACATCATTGAACTCAAGCCAGTTAACGCTGCCGTTGCCCGCCGGTAATTCAGAATCTACGTCTCCCAAATTATCATTCATATGTATGTACGGTATCCTCTTTCCTAAAGCTTTAAACCACTCCCGTAAAGTCGCTTTGGAAAAAATATTGTGATGGCCCGTATCAAAACAAATGTTGGCGCTGTTCGGGTTAAGTTGTTCCATCACTTCGAGCAGATTGTTGGGTGACGGGTCCCAGAGATTCTCAAGAAGAATGCATGTCTTAAATTGTTTGTTTACTCCTGACCAGAATTCGATGTGACGATTCACCCAGTTCTCATAATAAGATCTTTGTCCTATTAGCGGAATAAACCCCGAATGAAAAACCGTGAACGGTAGTTTAAGTCTTTCTGAAATTTGAAGATTATCAAAGATCCTTTTTTCAGATACTTCCCGTATTAATCTATCGCGGCTGTTGATGTAAATATCAAGAAACGCCCCATGCTGGCTGATAAATAACCGTTTTTCACCATCGGGCTTTGATTCATAATGCTCTATAACATCTTTATATTCTGAATTAATTACATCGGTAAGAGCGAAATCAATTATCTCAAATCCAAGATCGCGCCCATTCGCGAAATGCAGATATTCATTGTATGTTTCGGCGGTAGGTTGAATCAGAGCCCTAACCATAATAATTCCTTTTATTTAACTTTCTTAAGATATCCCTTCGGGTTAAAAGTCAAAAAGAATTTTTCTTTTGATATATCAATTTCAAACTCGGGATGATCCGGAAGGAATTCTTCCATCGCTTCCATCGGGCCGGGGCCGTGGCCAAATCCGGAGTAAACCGGGTGCCCGTTCAGGTTTGAATCCTCCACGACAAGGTAACAGCCCTTAGTTACAAATCCTTGATACAATACAAGCTCTTTTGCCACGTGCTCTTTTGAATGGTCTGAATCCAGAATAACCATTATTTTTTGCTTACCTTTTATAAGCTCTTTCACCTTGTCAATAATTTCCTGTGATATACTTGAGCCATAAAGATACTTTATTCTTTTATGAACAGGCATATCGGGCATTGCATCTACATCAATTGTGATTATCCCGCCTTCGGTTCCCATAGCATCAAACAAATTGGCAAAATACAGCGCGCTACCTCCGTGGAATGTGCCGCATTCTATAATAACATCCGGCTTTGTTTCAAACAGCAATTCCTGGTATATCCACAGGTCAGTGGGACACTTAAATACTTTTTTCCCTAACCAATATGTATCGCTCCACACTTTGGAATAATAGTAATGGCTGTTGAACTTTTCAACAACGTCTTTATCCTTTTTTAATGCGCGTTTTATCTTGGCTGAAACAATTTTCGGTATGTTTTTCGGATTCATAATTTTGAGTTTGGAATCCCCACGAAACTTGTCCCAGACTTGATCGGGGAGCGGGGATCTCTTATAGTTTCACTCCACCTGAGCAAACTTAAAATCTTTTAAATTGTGATGTTTTATCTGTTTGTTTATTATTTGTTCATAAAAAATGCCGGCCTTCGTCTCCGCTCAGGCTGACAAGCATTGTTTATTTGTTCATTACTCATTATTCATTACTCAATCTCTCCCTCGCCAATTTTTCTTGCGCTGCCTTCTAATGTAACGCCCCTAACTATTCCATTATCAATCTTAAAATCAACTTTAAGCTCCTCGCTGCTTTGGACCAATACTGTAACGGGCGGACCAACTGCCGCGGTTAAATTCGAAACGATAGCAGATGACACAATACCTGTTCCGCAGGCAAGCGTCTCGCGTTCAACGCCGCGTTCGTAAGTGCGGATTCTGATTTTATTTTCGTCGATGACCTGCACAAAATTCACATTTGCTCCGGCGACCTGAAAATCGGGGTGGTATCTAAGCAACCTTCCCCATTGCTGCACTTTTACATCATCCACAGAATTCACTTTAGGCGCTTTAATATCGTTTAAGAAAACAACAATGTGTTCTGACCCTACATAAATCCAATGGATCATTTCAATCTCAGGGTCGTTATCAGTATCAATGGCGAGGCGCAGGTCATATTTAATGCCGTCCGGGAAACTAATTCTTACTTTTTGATTCCCTAAAATATCCGCTTTATAAAGTTTATCAACCGCCTCCATTTGAAATGATTCGGCTTTAATTATTCCGTTTGAGTATGCAAATTGCGCTGTGCACCTTGCGCCGTTGCCGCACATGGCGCCATAACTTCCGTCGCGGTTATAGTAATTCATACGCAACAATGACCCCTCAATCTGCGGCTTATCAACAAATATTACCCCGTCAATTTCTTTGAATTTCTCATCGCAAATTTTTGCGGTAAACCCTTTTTGCTTTTCAGCCGGAACAATATTTTCCCAATTGTTGATCATAACAAAGTCGTTCCCGGCGCCTGAATATATTTCGTATTTCATTCTAAATTTATTATCCGTTAGTAGACTCCGCGGTAATTGGTTTCCTTTGTGATTTTCACGTCCTGAAGCTGCGGGGCTTTTACCCTGATCTCAAACCTGAATCCCCGGTACGTTCCCGTCGGGACCCAGTTAAAATTCATCTCCCAGCAGTGAAGGTCCCTGTAAATAGTTACATACGGGGCCGTAAATTGTTTTTCGAATATATCGTAACCTGTTGAGAAAGTAAATTTCCAGTTTGGGGTTAAATTAAACCCAAGGTTTGCCGAAATATTTGATGATTTCAAGATCTGGCTCGGGTCCTCTTTGTTGAAGGAGTAATTATAATTAAGGCCCACGTTCCATGGAATAGAAAAATCAACAGGTTCCTCTCCGGTAATACCAACGTATTCGGTAGCGTTGCTTACCCTGCTTGCCGTATCCTTTTTTACCGACTCATCCTGGCCACCCTGAAGAGAAGTAGAAATGTTAAAGCTTACCGAGGTAAGCTGGGCAAGCTTCTTATCTGTATTCCAAAGAAATTTACTGATCCTTCCGACACCGTCAACATATTTATACAAGTTATATGTAGTAGTTCCTGCAATGTTCAGCCAATTGCCTGCCTGGGTTCTGTAACCTAAGCTCAGTTCCGAAAACCTGTTGCTATCAGCTGCAAAGTTATAATTAATAGCGGCATTCAGGTTAAAGATCTGCAGTTTGGTGTTTGAAGTATCCGTGTCTTTCACCTTCATTTCAAAAATGTTGCTGACATTAATTCCGAGGTTCTGCTGCTGGCCCGATCCCGGGTATCCGAAAATTTCTTTCTGGAAGAAAGAATATTTTATGGGGTTTCCCAAACTATCTCTGTATGTCCCGTATATATTCCATTTCGGATCCGAAAAATCCGGAGTATAAGTATACGTGAGAGTAGGTAAAATAGTATGGCGAAACCCTTTAATTGCCCCAAAAAAATTCGTGTTGAAAATTCCGATCAGTTTCGTGTTCAGGCTAACCCCGCTGCTAAAATACCTGAAAGATTTGAAACCCTGCTGGTCTGTAGTAACAACGCTGCGCGAAACGGGGTCGTATGATTCAAGAACGGATTTACCGTACCATACTTCATTATAATTAAAGAACGGAGAAAAACTAAACTCTGAGATTTTGATCGGAGCTGTAGCGCTTATAGCCTGCGTTATTCCGCCCCTGTCATTATAATTATAGCCCAAACTCTGGTCGTTTGAATTTACCAGCAGCTTATTAGCATGGTATTGCAAATTTGCATTATATGAATACGAAATTTCCTCGTACCATTTTAAATCGGTCTGTGATGTGTTCTTTGTCCTGAACGGATATGTCTGGCTCCGGTTGAAACTTAACGCTGGCACAACCTGGCTGATCTCGCCGTTTTCCAGGTTCTGGTCGCGCGTGTAATTTATCGAAAGAGAATTAGGCGTGCCCTCCCAGTATTTTGAAAGCGTTACGGTTGAAACGGCGTTCTGTTCCAGCAATGTGTTCAGGTTATTGGTTGAATTTGTTAAATATGTTTTGCTGCTGTACAGGCTAACGTTGGCGGTCAGCTGCGTTGTCGGGTCAAACGTCTGGTTATGCGTTACGCCAATATGCCACTGGTCCGAAAAGAACTTATCAAGGTCGCCAGGTTCGCCTACTCTTATGCGGCTTCCGCCAAGCTCCAGCGAACCACTGAGCTTATACCTCAGCACATACCGGAACCGCGATTCAAGGTCCAGCCTATTATTGGTAAAATAATTTCCCTGGAGCGCAATATCGGTAAAATCATTTATCGCCCAGAAATAACCCAGGTGCGATAAATATCTTCCGTAAGTCGGGTCCTCGCCGTATGCAGGCGGGATTATCCCGCTAGAGCGTCCGGAGTGATTTGGAAAAATTCCGAACGGTATTGCAAATACGGGCACATCATCTATATATAAATAAACAGGTTCGGCTATGACTTTATCTCCCTGGATTATTTTCATTTTCGGGCTGCCGAAATAAAAATCCGGGTCGTCTTTATCGCAGGTTGTGTACCTTCCGTTCTTAATGAAGAAAACATCCTCGCTTACTTTTTTGATCTTTTCGCCTAAATAATAACCGCCTTCAAGCTGGGTTGAACCCATATCAATATTGCCCTGCTTGGTCTTGAAATTATATCTCAGCTTAGATGCTTCGTATTTTTTTGATCCTTCCAAAAACACGGGCTTTCCAACCATTTTCCCCGAAGTATCGGTAATGCCGTATGATTCCATTATAGAAATATCTTTATACAGAATTATCCGCGCTCCCTTAAGCTCATACTCTTTGTACTTAAGCGTTCCTTCATTATACAGCAGCAATTGTTCATGTTCAACGTCAAATACGGCAGAATCTTTCGCGTTGTATTCTACTATTGCATCAAAATCGCCGTTGGTTTTTACCGAGTCGGCCGACTTGTTCAAAGAATCTTTAATGGGGACATATTTAAGGGAGTCGGCATTTTGCTGCGCAAAAGCCGGAGCAAATAACAGTATGAAAAAAAAGATGAATAATAGAAATATTTTCAAAACTATTTACTTGTTAACTGTGAGACAATCCCGCACAGATCTTCAAGGTATTCCAGGTCCGTCATATCGAAGTTAGAATACATGTCGCTGTCCACATCCAGCACGCCGATAACAATGTCATCTCTAAATATTGGCACAACTATCTCGCTCTTTGAATCGGCATTGCAGGCAATGTGTCCGGGGAATACATCTACATCATCCACAATAACAGTGCGTCTCTCATTCACCGCTGTACCGCAAACTCCGTTTGGAATGCGGATCCTTGTGCATGCAACCGGTCCCTGGTATGGGCCAAGCACCAGGTCCATTTCTTTCCTTAAATAAAATCCAACCCAGAAGAATCCTCCCATGCTGTATTTTAACGCCGCGCAAATATTTGCGAGGTTGGCGATTAGATCGTCTTCATCTTCAACCAGCGATCTTATTTGCTTTAAAAGCTCTCTGTACTTTTCCCGTTTATCTAATGCTTTATTTATTACTATTTCTTCTGACATATCAAATATTAATCCCGTTTATATTTATCTGTTTCCTTGTTTTTACATCCCTAATTTATCTGAAATTCCTTTTATTGCGTTCAAAACAAACTCAATGTGTTCGTCAAGCGGTACGCCTAAGCCTTCGGCTCCTTTAATAATATCATCACGGTTAACATTACGGGCAAATTCTTTTTTCTTCATTTTTTTCTTAACCGATTCAACTTTAACGTCTTCAAGCTTCTTCGAAGGCTGCACAAGCGCGCACGCTACTATGAATCCGGAAAGCTCATCGCAAGCAAAAAGCGCTTTCTCCATTAATGAATCTCTCGTAACTCCTGTATAATCCGCATGAGAAAGAACCGCGCGGCGAATTTCATCCGACCAGCCCTTTTCCTTCAATATCTCGCTGCCTTTCACAGGGTGCTCTTCCGCATTGGGATGAATTTCCCAGTCGAAATCATGCAATATCCCCACCGCGGCCCACTTATCTTCATCCTCGTTATACTTTCGCGCATACTGCCGCAGCGCTTCGGCAACCGAGTACATGTGCTTGCGAAGATTTTCATTCTTCACATACTCATGCATCAGCCCGACAGCATCATTATAGTTCATAGAATTGACAACTTAATAAGTTCATAAAATAATAAACCTTTGAAAATAATCCGACACCTTGCAATACCACCCCCTCTGTATCTCCCCCTGTCAGGGGGAGACGAAAATTCTTAGCGCTAAAACCTACTCGTCCCCTCCTGACAGGAGGGGCGCACCATTGGTGCGTGGGGGAGGTGATAATTTTACTTAACATAACACGCAACTAAATCATTTTTCTTTGCGCCCTTGGCGGTTTATTAAAGAAGGTTTTTAGAAACAATTTTCAAATTCTCATCCAGCTCATATAATATCGGCACGCCGGTTGGGATCTCAACTTTTACAATTTCCTCGGGAGATAGATTTTCCAGATACATTATCAGCGCTCTTAAGCTGTTGCCATGAGCGACCACCAGAATATTATCGCCTGCTTTTAATTCAGGTTCAATCTTTAACATATAATATGGAAGCGTTCTATCAGCCGTATCTTTTAAAGATTCTCCGTTTGGCGGCGGAATGTCATAGCTTCTTCTCCAAAGATGAACCTGTTCATCGCCAAACTTTTTGCGGCACTCGTCTTTGTTAAGTCCCTGCAGATCGCCATACATTCTTTCGTTCAGGGCCTTGTCTTTTTCCAACGGAATATCAATCCCTGCAACTTTAACCGCTATATCATATGTTTCGGTTGCGCGCTGAAGAACGGAAGTATATCCTTTATCAAACTCCATTCCTTTGAGCTTTTCGCCCGCTTTCCGCGCTTCTTCTCTCCCGTTCTCCGAAAGAGGTATATCTACCCACCCTGTAAAGCGGTTTTCTTTATTCCACTGTGATTCCCCGTGGCGTATAAGTACTAAGTTTGGCATAGTAATACTATAAATTTAACAAATTTAAGCAAAATTAAATATACGTGATAGTAATATCGGATTAAATCATGAAAATTGTGCATAAACACAAAACCCTCCTTTAAAAGGAGGGTTCTGCAAATAAAACTCTATTTAAATCCTGATTATGGCAGCACTTTATATGGAGTACCCAGTTCATCTGAAGCAAACAGGTTTGGCGAGCTATCATAAAGCGATTGATGAGTCGATGCGCTTAAATATCCGTTGAAGATACCTATTTTGTGCTGCATATAAATTGTGAAAGTCTTTTCGTAAGTCCTGTCATACCCGTTAATTGCCGGGTCCCATACGTTTGAGGTCATTGTAAACGGCTCTCTGTGGAAACCGAATGTATTGCGCGCCCAGTGCC
>Ga0265318_10001472_pt1 | contig 13775 bp, 16 predicted proteins | sample 4821metaG_FD_192431 | JGI IMG/M metagenome (GOLD analysis project Ga0265318, IMG submission 192431) | Rhizosphere microbial communities from Carex aquatilis grown in University of Washington, Seatle, WA, United States - 4-8-21 metaG | ecosystem: Host-associated > Plants > Roots > Rhizosphere >... | reverse complement strand
AAAGAAATTATAGATAATCAACCAGTCGTTAATATTGGATTAGTTGGTCACGTTGACCACGGCAAAACAACATTGACGCAAGCGTTGTCTGGGAAATGGACTGACACTCACTCTGAAGAAGTCAAACGCGGAATTACAATTAGACTTGGTTACGCTGACGCTATTTTTTATAAAAATCCAAGCACAGGAAGTTATGCAACTAAGGACAAGGATCCTGAAAGCGGAAAGCAAAATACTCCAGTTAGAAAAGTTTCATTTATCGACGCGCCAGGTCACGAAAGTTTAATGGCGACAATGCTTGCTGGTTCAATGATTATGGATGGAGCATTGTTATTAGTTTCTGCGAATGAAACTTGCCCATAACCGCAGACAAAAGAACATTTAGCTGCTCTTGAAATGTGTGATATCAAAAATGTAATTGTCGTTCAAAATAAAATTGACATTGTGGACGAAGTTGCGGCAAAAAAAAATTACGAACAAATTAAAAATTTCCTAAAGGGAACACCATACGAAAATGTTCCAATTATTCCAGTTTCAGCGGTTCACAATATTAACATAAATTATCTTATTGAAGCGATTGAAAAATATATTCCAACACCGCAGCGAAATCCAACTGACATGCCGATGATGCTTGTTGCAAGAAGTTTTGACGTTAACAAACCTGGTACAGAACCGGCAAAACTTAAAGGCGGAATTTTGGGCGGCAGTCTTGTTCGTGGAACTCTAAAGATTGGCGATAAAATTGAGATTCGTCCTGGAAGAATTTTTGAGCAGAAAAATAAGCAAGTTCACAAGTCTTACGTTACAACAGTTACTTCGATTGTTACTGGCTCAAAAGTTGTTCAATCAGTAGGGCCTGGCGGATCAATTGCAATTCTTACGACTCTCGACCCAGCAATTGTCAAAGCCGATAAATTAACGGGTTGCGTTGTCGGTCATCCCGACAAATTACCGCCAGTCTGGGATGTTCTCAAACTTGACGTTCACCTTCTATCGCGAGTCGTTGGTTCAAAAGAAGCAAACGAAGCTGTTGAACCGCTACGAAAAGCAGAACCGCTTATGTTGAATACAAATTCAGCGACGACTGTTGGAATTATTCGTGATCTTTCAAAGGGAGAAATTATCTGCCCGCTAAAATTACCGATTTGTGCAGCCGTCGGTAGCCGTGTTACAATTTCACGCCGTGTTGGCAATAGATTCAGATTAATCGGTTATGGAATCATAATGGATTACAAAGAATCAGAATAAAATCAAATATACAACAAATATCTTTTCTTTTGTCAATTTTTTTGTTTTCGATTTGTTTTTCTTATCGAGAGTGTACGCAACATTTATAAATAAACTTCTGCAGAAATGCAAACAATGGTATCCGCATTCGGCAACGCGATTGATTTCCTAGCAAAAATAGGTTTGTACGATGTTATTCTGCCATTTCTCCTTACGTTTACAATTATTTACGCTATTTTAGACAAAACCCGAGTTTTGGGTATGGATGAATTTGACAAAGTCAAATATCCGAAGAAAAATCTTAATGCTCTAGTTGCATTCTGTGTAGGATTTTTAGTAATTGCGTCAAAAAGTCTTGTCTCTCTAATTAATACGACGCTTGCACAAATCGTTGTTTTGTTTATGATTTGTGTTTTCTATCTTGCACTTGTTGGAATATTTTACAAAGACGGCGCAGAAGACCAATTCAACAAACCTGGACCTTGGAGAACTTTCTTTATGGTTACTCTTCTCGTCGCAATCATCCTTATTTTTGCAAACGCAATAACTCTTGAAAGTGGAGATAGTGTTTTACAGTTTCTCTATAATCAATTAGCATTTAATATTGATAGTTCAATCGTTTCAACAATTGTACTAATCGCACTTATTGTAGGAGCAATGGCATATGTAGTCAGACCCTCTGGCGGGCCTAGCGGAGATAAGAAAGAGGGAGGAGACAAGAAATGAGCTTTTTAGATCAAGGATTCCAATCACTAATACAAGGAGATGTATTTGTAATACTTCTACCGTTCCTACTAATTTTTGCTGTAGTTTATGGGGTAATGACTAAAGTTAAGATTTTTGCTGAAGGTGAAAACAAAAAATTTGCAACAATCATCGCCCTCGTTATGGGTCTTACTGCAGTCTTCCAACACTACATTAAAGTTGGTGGAGAAAATTACGACATCGTCAATATAATTAACAGCGCGCTCCCGCAAGTTGCACTTGTTCTTGTTGCAATCGTTATGCTATTCTTAATGCTTGGTCTCTTTGGAAAAGTTCCAGCACTCGGAGAAAACAAAGCATCTGTTTGGATTTCAGGCGTTGCATTACTTATTGTAATCTACATCTTTGGTTCATCTGCAGGATTTGGTTTGTGGAGCTTACCATATTGGTTACAAGACTATCAGATTTGGTCACTTGTAATTGTAATTCTGGTCTTTGCATTAATCATCAGATACATTACTGGCGACGATAAACCAAAACCTGATGATAAGACAATAGTCAGCGAGTTTGGAAAACTCCTCAAGTAACTCAAATAATTTTATAATTTTATTTTATTATTGTATCACAAATATTACAGTTAAAAAACAAACAAATAACTTATGGCAACTACATTTATCGACGTCAGCCTCATAACTGGCGCACAATTCATTTTCTCATTCGTTCTAGTTTGGATTATCGTTTATGCAGTTCTAGGATTTACAAAACTCTTTGATACTCAACAACATCTAAGAGGTCTTCTTGCAATAATGGCAGCGCTTCTCACACTTGCGTCGCCAAAAGTACTTACTGTCGTTTCACTTATTGTTCCTTGGTTCTCCATCCTCTTCATTTTCATCACAATGCTTCTTCTTGGCATAATGATATTTGGCGTTAAAGGCGAAACAATATCTAAATGGGTAGAAGAAAAAGATAATGCCGTCGTTAATTTCGTTATTATTATTGCAGGAATAATCTTTGTTGCAGGACTTGGATACGTTTTCTTTAGCGGCAGTCCTGCGGATCAATCTGGTTCAATCGGTGTAAATGTAACTTCCTCGGGCACAGTTGCAACTGGAAACGTGGGCGGTACTGGTCCGAATGCACTACTTGCAACGTTGTTCCATCCAAAAGTACTCGGCGCAATATTTGTTCTTCTTTTAGGTCTATTTACGATTCTGCTCCTAGTAAAATGAAATATTCTAGCAATTCTTCAAGACCAATACATATTGCAGTTAGTGGAACGCCAGGCGCTGGAAAAACGACACTTTCAAAACGCATTGCTAAAATCCTAGGTATAAAATATATCTCACTTATTGACGTGATTTTGGCAAATAAATTGTACCAAAAATATGATCGTCGCGATAAAACGTACGATGTTTCAATGGGCAAAGTTGAGAAGTATTTGCAAAAGAATCTCAATTTTAGGGAGTCGTATGTTATCGACTCTCACCTTGGACAACTACTTTCAAAGAAAATTGTTGAGGGCGTCATTATTACAACCTGTGAACTGTCTGTTCTTAACAAAAGATTGTTGAGGCGCAAATATAGTGCACAAAAAATCAGAGACAATCTTGATGCAGAGATATTTTCAGTTTGTTATACTCAGTCAGTTGATAATAAAAAAAAGACAATAAAGATTGACTGCACAAAAAAATTAAAAGAAAAAGAAATAAAAGATATTACAAATCATCTGCGTCGTCATCTTCTTCTTCAACGACCGCTTTAGATTTTTTCTTTTTTGGATCTTTCATCTTCTTAGTAATTGCAATCTTATTGGCGCAATGCTCGCAGTCAATTACGAATGATTTTACACCCATGTAAGTTTTTCGTTTGAATGGAATTGTTGCTTCTCCACTTTTACCACATTGTGGACATGTATATTGAACATCAAGTTTTAGAGAATCTTCGTGCTCAGATTTTGGTTCAGAATATTTGCAATTCGGGCAAATGTATTCCGTTGAGCGAATTTTTGGACGGCCTGTTTTTTCGTCGAGGGGTTTGCTCATCAACGCTTTTTTACATTTAGGACACTGCTTTTTGTAGGCCCAAGCTTTGATAAAGAGTTTGTCTTGTTTTCGAATTGTCATATACAATAATTCAGACATATCATTTGGAACTTTGAGAGCCATATTACATCACCTATTTTTTTTGATGCAGCATATTAGTAAATTAGTAAATTTGCCGCGGTTGTAATTGAGCAACTTTAAGCAATTTATATAACTTTCTTTCTAACTTTCAGTAATTACGTCCAGTATTTTAACTGTGCACGAAGTACAAAAAAATACAAAAATAGGCAAAAGATTATCCCAAAAAACAAAACAACAAACAATAAGTGGCAAGAAAGAAGCCAAGAGCGTGCGGGTATTGAATCAGCGGTGCATCTCTGAGATATTTGAGAAATTATTTCAAAAATGTTCACGCTCATTCACCAAAACTTCCCAAGCCGTCGCCAACTTCTAACTATTTATCTCCAAGATTTAAATAATTCCCAGACTTGCTCGTCATTTATTTGCTTCCAACTCTTGTGCGCGATGTCAAATTTTCTATACGCCAAATCGACGAGAATTGAACGTGATGACTTCTGTGAATTTTGTTGTTGAACAAGTGCACAAGCGTGTTGTACACTTTTCCCAGTATAATCTCGACGAACAGATGCATAATTTGCGCGCAGTCCCGCGAAGCGTGCCATTGAAACATAGAGATATGTCATCTCGCCGCAAATACCTTGCTTGTTTTTCCAGACCTCCATTCCTGCGGCGTAATCTATGTCTGAACGCCTTCTTTGTGTGCCGTAAGAGATTCGCTCACAGAGATAATCAAAAATGAGTCGTGGTCTTGTTTGCAGCGGCGCATTTGCAAAAACACTTGCGCGACGAACAAGTTCTGAATCCATTACAAATGGGAGAGATACACTCTCGTCGCAAATTGCAACTCTATATCCTGCTGCAAGCGCTGGATTGAGCAAAACTTGTTGATCAAAGTTCGACAGCAATGATATTTTTTGTGAAATTAATTGTGATGCCAATCGTTGTACAAGCTTTGGCTGAAATAGATCAGTCATGATTTTTGCCGGTAGACTGCACGCTCAAGTACGTTACCGACGGATGTTCTTCGCGTGAGTATCGCGCCATCAAGTCTTTGCAATGCGCCTGCGACAGACGTTTGCATTGAATCGGTGAAACGTTGCATTGATTCTAATCCACCAAGAATGTCGTTGAGTTGGTTTGAACTACAACCAAGCGTGAAATAAGACGACGAAAGTCTAGATAGCATAGAGGCATAACTGCAAGTGTCGACTGCAATTTTTTTCGCCGTTGTAAGCGAACCAATTAGAAGAAGTTCAGTTGCGTAAGCGTGTCGCAGATATTCTTTTTTGCGAGTCGTTGCACGTTGTGCTACAGAATGTTCTCCTTGTGCAAGAATTGCGCCCATCTTTTCATCGTGCGTTTGTAGAAAAGCATCTAGATCTTGTATGTTAGGACTCTCGATTGCACGTTGCATTTGTTGTAATGATCCTGCAGGAGAAATTGTGGACATCTTTTGCGCAAGTGATTCTTTTGTTGTATGGAGTTTGTGCAACTCGTTGCCTAACGTGAAAACATAGGCGTGCGTCGTTCGCAATTCAGATTGAGTTTGTGCAATAATTTCATTTATGCAAGTACTATATTCACGCATCTGTTGAAGCTGCAAAGAAACGGTTTCGCGCAAATCTGGTGCTTGATAATTTATTCCAACTAATCCCAAAAGTTTACTCGTACCAGAATAATATGCATTTGCAACACTCGAGTTGGCTGCGCGCATTCCGCGATGTAGCAATGTTTGAGTTTGCGCGATATCTTGTCCTATTTCTGCAAGACGTTCGTATCCATTTCGTGCAGAAATAAGTGCATCATCTTCACGAGAAGCTTGTTGTGTGAGAAGTGCATCAATTGTTGGATGTGTTGCAAAGTTTGCGACGTTTGCGATTTTTGCACTGTTTGCAACTAATGGACGAGAATTATCAGACAGATTATTTGGGACAACCAATGCATACAAATTTCTTGGTTCTGTGTTTGTTTTAGAGAATACTGGCGGTGAATATGCAATTCTATTGCGAAGAAGTCCGTCTCGAAGATACTGTATCATAATAACTCTTGGATCAGGAGTTGGTTCTTGGTTCTCAGATGAAATTGACGATACTGCAGAAACCGCTGAAACTTTAGGAATGCCATCAGGAATTGATTCTGTTGTTGTTAATAGCAGAGGAGTTGTTGATGGTGTCGATGAATCTTGGGAGGAGCTCTCTGAGTTGCTTTGTTTTTGTGTCATACGAATGATATTATCAATTTGTCTTTAGTATATTTGCAGAGAAAAAACGAAATGCTTGCGGATTTTTAGAAATAAAAACGATATGTACGAAATAACTACAAGGATGGCTGGCAGTTATCGTCAATATGTTGTTAATAGCAACGGATATAAAGAATAAGTGTAAAATCTCACGTTATGGTATTACATACGCAAACTGGTTTTTTTATTGGGCCGTTGTTTATCTACTATTATGGAATTGTCTATGCCTTAACTGCGCTAACTCTTTACTTGCTGCTTTCACGCAAGCGCGAGAAGATTGGAATTACTCAAATACAAGTTGATGAATTCATGATTGCAATTCTGCTCGGATTAATGGTCGGCGGACGTATATTTCATTTTTTAATTAATGATCCAAGCGTTTTCTTTTCTAATCCCATTGAACTATTCAGAGTTCGTGACGGCGGAATGTCATTCTTTGGTGCGTTGATCGGAATGCTAACTGGTTCTTGGATTTGGTACAGACGACAAATTAAACATGTTAAAGAAAATGCGCACGAGAGAAAATTGTTGTTGCAGAAATTTATTTCTATTTTAGATTTGACTTCTCTCGTTGTTTGTGTTGCACTTATTTTTGGACGTCTTGCAAATTTCTTAAATCAAGAATTAGTCGGAAGAATTGCGGATCCATCCGTTGTGCCGTGGTGCGTAAATTTTGCGACGGCAACTGGATGTCGACATCCGTATCAACTTTATGCGGCGGCATCTCATTTGCTTCTTGCGATTGTTTTGCTTGTTTTGTATTTGCGCAACTCAAGAATTGGAACTGTATTTTTTACATTCTTGACGGGTTATGGAATACTTCGATTTATCACTGATTTTTGGCGAGAAGACCCAATCGTTGCGATTGGTTTGACTTCATGGCAGTTTTTTGCGATTGCGCTCGCCATTGTTGGCGGATTTTTACTTGTGCGACACTTACGACACGATAAAACAAATAAATCAAATTCGTCTAAACGCAAAGATTAAAAGTAGATATGTGAATTATAATGATTAAATAAATGATTTTTAAGAATTAAATAAATACTATTAGATTGTGAGTTATTATGAAAAAAAGAGGAAAAAGAGTAAATAGTAATAGTAGGAAAAAAGACAGCAGTAAAAGTAAAAAAAATAATGTCAATACTATGTCTAAGATTGATCAGACTGCATGGGTTGTTGATAGACGCACAGTTTCTAAATCTGCTGTTAAAGGAAAACGCGTAATTATTCGCTGCGATTATAATGTTCCGATAAAAAACGGAGTCATTTCCGACGACATGCGCATTCGCGCAAGTCTTGAAACACTAAATTTCTGTCTGAAAAATGGCGCAAAGCAACTTGTGCTTATTTCACATCTTGGTCGACCGACGCAAAAAAATAAAGAAGACTCTCTTGTGCCGATTGCTAAACGTCTTTCTGAGTTATTGAGTAAACGCGTTGTTATTGCGCCTTCGTGTATGTATTCAGATTTTGTTTCTTTGAAAAAAGACGACGTCAATGCTCTGATAATAATTTTAGAAAATGTTCGCTTTCATTCTGAGGAAGAGAAGAACGATGTAGCGTTTGCGCGACAATTGTCGCAGTTTGGCGACGTATATGTTAATGATGCATTTGGTACTGCACATCGCGGACACGCGTCTAACAGCGCAATAACTAAATTTTTACCGTCGTATGTTGGACTTTTAATGCGCAATGAACTTGCAAAATTGAGTATGGTAACTTACAAAGTTAAGCGACCACTTGTCGTTATGCTTGGCTTTGCAAAAATTTCTGATAAACTTGATGCTCTCACGCATTTGTTGAAAAACGCAGATACTGTTTTGCTTGGCGGCGCTGTTGCGTTCACATTTTTAGCTGCTCAAGGTTTTGAGATTGGCAAAAGCAAAGTTGAATTAGATAAAATTCCACTTGCAAAGAAATTACTTTCAAAATATTCTAAGAAAATAGTTTTACCGCTAGATGTTGTGTGTGCGACAGGCATTGATTCACCGAGTCATTTAATCTTTGGAATTGAACATATACCGCCGGACTTGGCAGGATATGATATTGGACCAAAAACCGTTGAATTATTTGGCTCATATATTGAGAATGCAAAAACGGTATTCTGGAATGGGCCTGTGGGCGTTTTTGAACGTCCACCATTTGACAAAGGAACTAATGATCTCGCACTGTGGCTTGCGCAAGTTACTGCGGAAAAAGGCGTACTATCTATAGTAGGTGGTGGCGACACTGCGTCCGCAGCCGTACACGCAAAAGTAGCCGATAAATTGACACATATTTCTACTGGCGGGGGCGCTTCGCTTGAATTTATGGAAGGAAAACCGCTTTCGGCAATATCTGCAATATATAAGTCTGAGACGTCCAAAAAGACCAAATAAAGGACTTTCTTTCGTTTTTGATTATTATTTGTCTTTTTCTGCTACAAAAGATTAATTAACGAGCGTGACTTTCCTTAATCTTCCGATGGCAATAAAACGTTCTCACAAAAAGATTAAGAAATCTCAATTGGCTCATAAAAAAGCGAAGAAAAAATCAACTAAAAAGAGCTCGTCTGCGAAGAAATCTCACAAGAAAACTACGTCTGCGCCTAAAAAACGAAAGCCGGCAGTTAAGCGAGTACCTAAACCTCAAGTCACATTTATTCCAGAGCCTTGGTCGAAAGTTGCAAAATACAAAAAGATCAAGAAAGACGGCTACGGCGGTTACTGGTAAATAATAATTTTAGGTTATTTTCAATTTTCTAGAAAAATATTATTAAAAAATATGACAAAAATTTATTTCGTCATTTCTCTGCGTAATAAATTTCCTTTGTCGTACAAATTCTTTACAACAACGCCGAATTTTCTTGTTGGATCGCAAACAAGTCCGTAACCAAGAATCTCTCTAGATTTATTTTTGACGAGAACAAGAGTGTCTTTGTATTCCGTCGGTTCAATTCCACTTGCATCAATTACATCTCGACCGCAGAGATAGAGCCACGCAACTTTGTCGTCAACGACGACGGATTGCTGTGTGTCTTTGAGAAACATATCAATGAACTGCGCCGTCGGCTTGAAATCGCCTTTGACAAGTTCGCCAAGAATAATTCCGCCGCCGATTACTGGTTGGCGTGCGTCAAGCACCGCCGCTTGTTGAGGAGTGAATAGGAATAGTTGTTTATTGATTGCGCGCAGAACTAGATTTTCTGGGACAACAAACTTGACGCCAAATTTTTCTGTAAAATCTTCGATTTGTTTCATTGTGGTAAGTCACTTGGTCTTATTTCGACAGTGATGCGGTAAACACCTGCTCGTCCCTCGCAGAGCGAGCGTCGCGATGGCTGCATAAATCGCCATCGCTCCTGAGAAATTACCAAGGCATCACTGTCCTTGGTCTTTGTTGTTATGAATTTAATCAACTAGTTCTACTTCAATTCCTAGTCGCTTCTTTATTTTTGCAAACACATTATGTCTTTCTGCTTCAATGTTTAGACCTTTGATCTGCGCTTCTTTTGCTGCAAGGTCTTTTTTGTTCGCATCAATTTTCTGGTCAATTAAATCTAATTTACTCGACAAATCTTGCAAATCAAGATCATAGAATGAATTGCGATAACGAGTGTTCGGATTGCTAACAGCGATTTTCTCGTGCTTATATCTAGGATCGTGCTTTATGTCGCTCATTTTTATCTTGAGACGATTTGATTCAATTTCAAGCGCCTTAATATTCTCTTGACGCTTTGCGACAACTTCCTTGATGCGACTTACTTCTTCCATTTTTTTATGGACATTGTAAATACTACGTTGAAGTGCGAGATATGTTTGATAGTCAGCGTCTTCAAATATGTCGTTTGCCTGACTTACGTTTACTCTTATTTGCTCAAGAATATCTCTGCATCGCTTTGTTTGTGCAGGCAAAAGTTCAGAGAGTGAACGCTGACCGCGAGAAAGTATGTCGTCGCAGACGGAGAAATATTGTGGCATTGTTTCGTATAAATCTTTTATGCCTATAGTGTCAGTTGGCGCAGATTTTACTGCGTCAGTAATAGAATGCATTGCATTTATCAACAATTTACGGTGATCGATTGTAAGCTGATGAATGTGAACTTTGGCTTCAGATACAATAGCGCCTGAAAGTGCAAGACTTGCTGCGTCAAGCTCACCAGTAAGACCTTGTAATGATTCAAAGTTAGTCTGAACTTGTCGCTGAACAGGATCTAGAACGGAACGGAATTGTAAATCAACCCATTTTTCTAATTTATCTAAACGTACAGCAGCTTTTTCGTATTTTGGTTGAGAACGAAACTGATTTGCGAACTTATTGAACCATTTCATAGTGAAAACGTTGTTGAATAGAACTTTATAAATCTATTGCCGACGAGAAACAGCTAAGAAGTCATAGAGTTAAACACACATTAACGTTCATTGACAAAGCCGTAATGAAAGTCAAACCAATATTGGAACGCAGTATGAAGTATTATTTGATGTACTATTGATGTATTATGGATGTGTCATATAAGAAAATATAGCAAATTTTGTCCAAAGTCATATAAACTAATCGGCGCAGGAAAAAGAGTATGTCAAGCAAGTCGAGAAAAAGCGGAGCAAACATAGCGTTGAACAAAATCCGAGGTATAATTTTTGATTTGGACAATACACTCTACTTATACGAACCTGCGCATCGCGCAGGAATTGTTGCAAGTCATAAAAAATATCCAATAAAACAATCTCTCGCTAAATTTACAGAAAAATATAACGTCGCGCGTGACAAAAATGAATCAGAATTATTTGGAACGGGTTCGAGTCACAATCGTTTATTGTATTTTCAAAAGATGCTCGAGACTGATAATTGTTTTTCACCAAATACGGCGCTTGAACTAGCAAGAGCTTATTGGATTGCATTCATAACCGGAATGAAACTTGAACCTCAACTTCGTGAAACATTGTTATTGCTTGTACGGAAATATAAATTAGGAATATTGAGTGATTTAACTGCCGATATACAATTTGCAAAATTAACAGCGCACAGATTGTGGCCATTCTTTGATGCAATTGTTACAAGCGAAGAAGTCGGCGTCGAGAAACCGAGCAAAATTGGAATTAAATTATTGCTTAAGAAAATGAATTTGCGCGCAAATCAAGTAATAATTGTTGGCGATAATCCGATGAATGACGGACTTTGCGCAAAAAAACTTGGAATTCCATTTATTCAAATCATACGATCAGACATCAAGCAAAAAATACCTGGCGTTGTTGCATGGCGAAAAATAAAGAAGTTGCCTGAGCTTCAAAAAGTTCTTCTACTTAAACGTACCAAATAAGAAAACTAGCGTAATTAGCGCGAGAACGGAAATAAAGTCTGCCGTTAAGTTGAATGCTTTGTAAATAAGTTGTCGACGTTTTACGAGCAGAGTTTTGTGTTTAGTATATGGCTCAACAATGAGCGAGCCAGCAGGCAATCCATAAAGAAACGCAATGCTTGTAAGCAAAAATACAGCACCAGTATCTTTTGAAACCATTAATGCAATCACTGCTATACAAATATAAAATTCTTGTAGAGTAAAAGTCCAACGTTTGTGAACAACGCGAAAGAAAACATATGTCACAAACAAGAGCAATAGCGATGGCCATTGTTCGCGAAGTAAGTAGATAATCGCGAATATGAGAATTAAGAATAAAACATCTTTGCAAAGATGAAAATATTTTTTCCCAGGTTTTAGTTCTTCTGGAGAATTTATTCCTAAAAGCACACCGACGTAGAGACCTGCATAACTTGCAAGAAGCGCAAAGACAAATTGGAGTAATGTTAACATAATTCAAACTTGCCACTTGTGGTTAATAAAAGTAACGGCTCAAATGTAAATGAAATTAGGTAAAAAGAATTAGGGAAAAAATGAAAAATAAATTATAAAAAAAATTAAAGCGTATGAAGGTACGCGATTGTTGATTTCATTACTTCGTCAAACTTAGTTTCTGCGCAACGCAATGTTCCAGCATGTGGATGTCCGCCGCCTTCAACAAACGCAAGTGGCATTGTTTCTTGCAAATGCTTGAGCAATGTTGGGAAATCGAATGGAGTTTCATCCTGCGCACGGAAAGTTATTGAGTTTGGCGTCGTGCCAAGCATTACAAGTGGCTTTTGTGCTTTCTTGTTTGTGATGATATAATCGCTCATCATTCCAACAATATTTCCAAGTCGCGGATACATGTCTCGCAGTGTCAAATCTGAAACTGGGAAGAGTGCATAAGATATTTTACTTGTGTTCTCAATCTTGATGATTGGCATTGCCTGTGCAATGATTCTCTTCTCGCGTACTGCAAGTTCTGTCGAGAGGAGGTCGATTGTTGCAAGCTGTTTGTGTTTATCGCCGCCAAGAAGCGTGTCCATTAATTCTCGACCTTCAACGCCACGAAGATTGTGTGCTGTGAAATCGATTGACTTTGCAACTTTGAGCAAAAGTTCTTTGTCGTAGCCTTCTTTTGAAACCATTGCAAAGTATGGCGCTGCACGGTCTTCTTCCACTCGGTCGCCGACGCACGAGATTGCTGCGAGCAATTCTTCGCCTTCAACTTCTGGATTAATCATCTTTGAGAGTTCTGCACACAAAATTCCTGCGCTATACTCGCACTCTGTTTTGAAGTGGAGCGGATTTATGTGATGACCGACGAGACTGTCGACTGTTGGATCAATTGGATGATGGTCGATGATTGCAACTTCACAACCGTAGATTTGTAGTTGTTTTATTGGCAAAATATTTTCTGGTCCGCTTCCAAGATCAACAAGAAGTACGAGTGGCATTTGTTCACCGAACTTTTGTTCAAGTGAGAGGAATTGTGCAATATCTTTTGTAACGTCTTCTAAATTATAGAACGGCGTAACTGAAGGCATTCGCTTATATTTTTCCCAAGCTGCTTGCTTTTTGTCGTTAACAGATTCAATGAGTGGAATGATTGCTCGCTCAAGACCGATGCCTGCGCAAAATCCGTCGCAATCTGCGTGATGTCGAATGAAAATTCGGCGTCGATTGCTTACTGCTTCGCGAATTGTTTTTGCGAGTGCCAACATTTTTGGTTTAAGATTGTCAAAGAAATCTGCGTTTGCCATAAATTTAGCTTCTGCGTTTGCTTCTGGCGAAATAAATCGGTCAGCGAAACGTTTGATTGGAGGTCTAAAACCGTCACGATTGTCACGACCTTGGCCTGCGTAACTATTTGATGTATTTGTTGTATTTGGAGTACTCGTTGTACTATTTGTATGACTTGTTGTATTGTTTGTGTGTTGATTCATTAAAATCACTGTTTTACATTTTATGACACGAATTAAAATTTCACATATTGCGTTTTATTTCGCAACGGTTTAGAAATTGATTGCAACTTTGACTTTCTTAGTCTTGTGTTGCGGACTCATATTTTGAGTATTTCTTTCTGATTCGTTGTGTGCTTTTAGGCTTTTAACGCTCACGATTGTCTGCGATCAGACAATGACAGATAAGTGAATTGTGT
>Ga0265318_10001469_pt1 | contig 13822 bp, 14 predicted proteins | sample 4821metaG_FD_192431 | JGI IMG/M metagenome (GOLD analysis project Ga0265318, IMG submission 192431) | Rhizosphere microbial communities from Carex aquatilis grown in University of Washington, Seatle, WA, United States - 4-8-21 metaG | ecosystem: Host-associated > Plants > Roots > Rhizosphere >... | reverse complement strand
CAAAGCCGATGTCATCCAGGTCGTCGAGCGTCTGATGAAAGTGCTGTTCGGGCAGCCCGGTTACGCACCGCCGGCGAATGCCGGCGACGAGCGCAACCTGATCATGGTCGCGCACGACCTGTCGCCGGCGGACGTTATCCAGTTCAAGCAGCACCAGTTCGCGAGCTTTATCACCGATCTCGGCGGCACTACCTCGCATACGGCGATCGTCGCGCGCAGCCTGAACATTCCGTCGATCGTCGCATTGCACCACGCGCGCCAGCTGATCAGAGAGAACGAATTGCTGATCGTCGACGGCACCCAGGGTGTGATCATCGTCGATCCCGACCCGCAGGCGCTCGCCGAGTACAAGCTGCGGCAGAATCAATGGGACCTCGAGCGGCAAAAACTCAAACGGCTGCGCGACACGCGCGCCACGACGCTCGACGCTGTCGAAGTCGAGCTGTACGCGAACATCGAATTGCCCGACGACATCGCGGGCGCGCGCGAAAACGGTGCGATAGGCATCGGCCTCTTTCGCACCGAGTTTCTGTTTTTGAACCGCGACAACCTGCCCGACGAGGACGAACAGTTCGAAGCGTACCGGCGGGTCGTGCGCGAAATGGATGGACTGCCCGTCACTATCCGCACTTACGATCTCGGAGCGGACAAACAGATCAACGGCGCGATCTCGACCGGCACCAATCCCGCACTCGGCCTGCGCGCGATCCGGCTGTCGCTCGCCGAGCCGCAGATGTTCCTTGCGCAGTTGCGCGCGATGCTGCGCGCGTCGCATTACGGCAAACTGAAAATCCTGATCCCGATGCTGATGAGCATGCCGGAAATCACGCAGGCGCTGGGTTACGTTGCGCAAGCCAAGAAGAGCCTCGAAGACCGGTTCATTCCGTTCGATCGCACCGTCGAAATCGGCGGCATGATCGAGGTCCCTGCGGCAGCGCTCGCGATCAACACCTTCATCAACAAACTTGATTTCCTTTCGATCGGCACCAACGACCTGATCCAATACACGCTCGCGATCGACCGCACGGACGACACGGTTTCGCACCTCTACGATCCGCTGCATCCTGCGGTGTTGAATCTCGTCGCGCACATCGTCAAGGCATGCAACAAGGCCGGCAAGCCGATCGCGTTGTGCGGCGAAATGGCGGGCGACGTGCAACTCACGCGCCTCTTGCTCGGGTTCGGGCTGCGCCAGCTTTCGATGCATCCGGCGCGGCTGCTCGAGGTCAAGCAGCGGGTGCTGGGCTCCAAGCTGCGCGATATCGTGCCGCAGGTCAGCAAGATGCTGCGCGCGGACGATCCGGACCGGCTGCGCGCGATGCTCGTGCGCCTGAACGCCTGAACCATGTGTTTGCCGCGCACTACCGGTAATTTCCACAGGCTGATCTCGCCAGGGTAAGCCGTCGTGCTGCGCGAAATCCCCGGTGTGCGGCAGGACCGGCCCAACTTCAGGCGCCGGTGGTATCAGGACGAGTTTTTCGATTTGTATACGTGGCATGCCGCCGACGGCGCGCTCGCAAGTTTTCAATTGTGTTACGACGTGCGGGCCCGCGAGCGCGCATTGACTTGGCATCACGAACATGGTTTCTCGCACACCCGCGTCGATGCTGGTGAAGGCGGCAAGCGCGGTCGGATGACGCCCATCCTGACCGGCGGTGGGCGCTTTCCACATCGTCTCGTGCGCGACCGGTTCGCGCGTGAAGCAGCCAGCCTGGACGCGCCTACGCGCGAGTTCATCATCGCGAAAATGCGGGAATACGGCCGCGCCGTCGCACGCGGCGCAATCACACTGCCGCGTCGCCCCGCGCGTGCCGCCGGATGACGCCGGGCCTGACTGACTAAGCCGCAACGGCCGGCCTAGACGCCGGATGCTTGCTTAAGAATGACGGACTGGCCGGTATCCAGCACGATAAACGGCAGCTTGTGCCTTGCGCAGAACTCGTCCCACGCGCGATGCGCGCCGGGGAACAGCGGCGCCCCGTAGTCGTCGCAGATTATGAGGCCGCCATCGACCAGCCGCGGATAGAAGTAGTCGAGGCAGGCCAGCGTCGGCTCATAAAGATCGACGTCGAGATGAACAAAGCACCACCGCGTCTCCGGCAACTCCGCGAAGACCGCCGGTATCCAGCCCGGGTGAATTGCGACGGCCGGAAATTCGCGCAGCGTATGCTTGACAAGTTCCAGCGGCGACGCAAACGCCCCGCTGTCAAAACCAGGCTTCATGACAACGCCGCGTCCATCGTCCGCGCGCACCGCGATCAAGTCCTCCTCCTGCGGCGGGCTGATCCCGGCAAAACTGTCGATCAGATGGAGGCCGGTGCCGGCATAGTCCGCCGTGCGTGTAGCCGCCGCGCGGCACATGAGTAACGCGCTGGCCCCCGAAAAAACGCCGCATTCGGCGCGCGCGCCGTCGAGCGCAAGCGAATACAGGAAATAGCGGGCGAGAAAATACGACGCGAGCGGCCGGTGAAATGCTTTCAACGGGGGACTCTGCGCACCCGAATCGCGCACGCAACTCTCAGCAAGCTCTGCAATCGGGCGCTGCCCCACACGCAAATCATCGAACAGGATATGCAGGTGCTTTTCGCGCGGCGCTTTCGCATGAGCCTTGCGCACGATCCGGATTCGCTCCGCCGGAAAGTCGGGCTCGACGCCGGTTCCCCCGTTGCCCTGCCGCGCGCTAAACATCGACTTCAGAAGTTTGATGAACATCATTCAATGCGGTGGCGTGACCGGTCTGCCGCATCAAAGCGTATTTCTCCGCAAAAAGCAACCGCGGCGGCAACCATCCGCACTTCGTGAGCAGGAATTGACAACCGCGGCCATGGCGCGGTAACGTTGTGCCAGCTTTTGTGCGCCGATTTGAGTTCAGCTTGCGGGCGCCTAATAAATCCGGCTAAAGAGAAAGACAACCCGGGCTGACGCAAGCAGACCGGGTTTTTTCGTTTATGGATGACAAGGCAGATCCACAATCAGTCGGGGCGGTCACGCCGCGCATCGCGAAGTTCACCGCGCCGCTCGCATTGAGGTGCGGGACGACGCTCGCCGGCTACGAGCTGGCATATGAAACTTACGGCACGCTCAACGCGGACCAATCCAACGCGGTGCTGGTGTGCCACGCGCTCAACGCTTCGCACCACGTGGCCGGCTATTACGCCGACGACCCCGCCAATATCGGCTGGTGGGACAACATCATCGGACCCGGCAAGCCGCTCGATACCAACCGTTTCTGCGTGATCGGCGTCAACAACCTGGGCGGCTGCTTCGGGTCGACTGGCCCATCATCGATCAATCCGGCCACGGAAAAGCCGTGGGGAGCGGATTTTCCGCTGGTTACCGTCGAGGACTGGGTCGAAACGCAAGCGCGCCTCGCCGATCAACTCGGCATCCGGCGTTTTGCTGCCGTCATGGGCGGCAGCCTCGGTGCAATGCAGGCGCTATCATGGACCATCTAGTACCCTGAGCGACTCGGTCACGCACTGGTAATCGCCTGCGCGCCCAATTTATCGGCGCAGAATATCGCGTTCAATGAAGTCGCGCGGCAAGCGATCATCACCGACCCCGATTTTCACGGCGGCCATTATTACGAGCACGCGACGCGGCCGACGCGCGGACTGCGCGTCGCCCGCATGGTCGGCCACATCACCTACCTGTCCGACGACGAGATGGCGAGCAAATTCGGGCGCCAGCTGCGCCACGGCCGGCTCAATTACACATTCGGCGTCGAATTCGAAATCGAATCGTATTTGAGCCACCAGGCCGACAAATTCTCGGACTATTTCGACGCCAATACTTATTTGCGCATAACGAAGGCACTCGACTACTTCGACCCGGCCGCTGCGCACGGCGGCAATCTTAGCCTGGCGCTGGAACCCGCGACGGCGAGTTTTCTGGTCGTTTCCTTCACCACTGACTGGCGCTTTTCTCCCGAGCGTTCGCGCGAAATCATCAAGGCACTGCTCGACAACCGTCGCAACGTCACTTACGCCGAAATCGATGCGCCGCACGGCCACGATGCGTTTTTGCTCGACGATGCCCGGTATCACGGTCTGGTGGCCGCCTATTTCGGTCGCGTCGGCGCAGAGTCGGGCGCATGAACACGAACGCCATGCAGCGCGCCGATTTTGCGGCCATCGCCAACTGGATCAAGCCGGCCGCCCGCGTGCTCGACCTCGGTTGCGGCGACGGCACGCTGCTGCGCTTTCTCGCCGAGCAACGCGATACGATAGGTTACGGCGTCGAGATCGACGACGCCGGAGTGCTCGCCTGCGTGACCAATGGCGTCAACGTAATCCAGGGCGACATGGAGCGCGGTCTGTCGGGATTCGCCGACGACTCGTTCGATTACGTGATCCTGTCGCAAACACTTCAAGCGGTGCGCAGCAGCGAACGGGTGGTGAGCGAAATGCTGCGAGTGGGCCGCGAGGGCATCGTCACCTTTCCCAACTTCGGCTACTGGCGCAACCGGCTGCAGGTCATGTCCGGTCACATGCCGGTATCGGACAACCTCCCATACGCGTGGTTCGACACACCGAATATTCATCTGTGCACGATCGCCGACTTCGAAAATTTCTGCCGCGATCACGGCGTGCGCATACGCGAACGCATCGTGATTACCGACGGCAACGCTGTCACGTTGATGCCGAATCTGTTCGGCGCGCTTGCCGTGTACCGTTTCGAGCGCGCCTGAGTTCGATGATAGGGCCGCTTACCGCCGGCGGCGGCTGGCGCCGGGCGCTTTTCAACCGGCGCATGTTGATTTGCGTATTCACCGGTTTCAGTTCGGGCCTGCCGCTCTACATCCTGCTTTCGCTGCTGCCCGCATGGCTGCGTTCCGAGCACGTCGATTTGCGCGCGATCGGCCTCTTTGCGCTGATGCAGTTTCCGTTCAACTGGAAATTCCTGTGGTCGCCGCTGCTCGACCGCTACGCGCTGCCCGCATTCGGCCGCCGGCGCGGCTGGATGCTCGTCTCGCAGGTCGCACTGTTGTTCGCGCTCCCCGCATTCGGCGCGCTCGACCCGCAGATCGATCTCTTGACCATTGCGCTGCTGGCGATGACTGTCGCGTTTTTAAGCGCGACGCAGGACATCGTACTCGATGCCTATCGGCGCGAGATCCTCGCCGACAGCGAGCTCGGCCTTGGCAATTCGATCCATGTCAACGCGTACCGCATCGCGGGCCTCGTGCCCGGTTCGCTGTCATTGATACTGGCCGACATCCTGCCGTGGAGCAGCGTCTTCGTCATTACGGCGCTCTTCATGCTGCCGGGCATCGTAATGACGCTCGCGATCGCCGAACCCAAGCTCGCCGGCGCGCTGCCGCGCACGCTACGCGATGCCGTCGTCGAACCGTTCCGCGAATTCATTTCACGCGCCGGCGTGCGCTCCGCATTGCGCATGCTCGCATTCATGGTGCTCTATAAGCTCGGCGACAGCATGGCGACCGCGCTCGCAACGCCGTTTTATCTCGACATGGGCTTCACCAAAACTGAGATCGGGCTCATCGCCAAGCACGCGGGACTGTGGCCCAGCGTGATCGGCGGATTACTGGGCGGAATCTGGATGCTGAAGCTCGGCATCAACCGCGCACTGTGGCTGTTCGGCGTCGTGCAGGTCGTCTCCATCCTGGGCTTCGCGCTCTTGACCGAATTTCCGGGCGATCGCGTGATGCTCGCTGCCGCCATCAGCTTCGAAGCGCTCGGTGTCGGCCTGGGCACGGTCGCGTTTGTCGCGTACATTGCGCGCGCCACGCATCCGCTTTACACCGCTACTCAGTTCGCGTTGTTTACGAGCCTCGCCGCGGCGCCGCGCGTGGTGATCAATTCCGTCACGGGCGTGCTGGTCGAACAGACCGGCTGGCTGAATTTCTTTCTGATCTGCACGCTGCTCGCGCTGCCGGGCATGCTGCTGCTGCCGAACGTCGCGCCGTGGAATGGCGATCAGACCGCGCGACGGGGCCAACCCGCTGCGGCATGATCGAGGCAAGTTTTATTTCTTCTTGTTGAACAGGCCTTCGATGGCCTGCCCCACCTTCGCGCCGACGCCGGTGCCCACGCCAGGCATCAGCACGGAGCCGATGGCAGCACCGGCCATGGTGCCGCCGGTCGGATAAAGCAGTGGTGAATGAACCGTGCCCGCGACATTGAGCGGGACACCCGTGCTGGTGCCCAACGCCCTGACCTGCGCGTTGACGCGCCCGGACAGTTCCTGCTTTGCGGAGATGTTGACGTTGCCGTCCGCGGCCAGCGCGCCCGAGGAAATTTTGAGTTGAGTGAATTGGTGGGCGCCGCGGTCCCTGACGAGATGTCCCGACAGCTGCTCGAAGTGCGTCTCACCGCCGGTCGCGCCCTGCTTGATCAGGCTGGTCGCCGCCTTGGCAATGTCGACGCCGTGCAAAATTCCGTTTTGCACGTTGAACGGTGTTTCGAGGTGCAGCGCACTCATGAGTTGTCCCGCATCGGCGACCGACGCCGAGAATACCGGTTTCGCGCTGAAACGCCCGCTCATGTTCGTGCCCGGCGAGACCAGCGGCACCAGCGATTTCAGTTCGACCTGGTTGATATCGAAGCTGCCTTTGACCTGCAGTCCTTTCTGCCAGCCGGCGGTCGCCTTGCCGTTGACCGTTCCGCCGTAGAGTTTGGCGGAGATCTGGCTGAAGTCGGCGCCGTTGAGCGTCGCCACACCCTTGATGATCAGTTCGTCGAACTCGATGGGCGGGCCCACCGGCGGCTTCCACCCTTTCGCAGCCGCGTCGACCAGATAATTCGACTTGTCGGGCTTGATCGAGGCCTTGAGTTTGCCGTCCTGAGTTGTAACCAGCGCGTCGACCGGCTCGCCTTTGCTGTCGAGAGTCACATGCGCGTCAAACGGACCGAAACTCGTCTTGTCGAGTTTGACCAGCGCATCGTCGAGATGAATGCTTTCGATCCTGACCAGCGGCGGCGATGCGGCGCCGTCCGGTTTGCTCCACACCGGAATCTTGTCGATGGCCTTTTGCGTCAGCACCAGCGACTTCAGCTCGATGGACTTGATGACTTTTGGCGTGGACATCAGCGAGAGCAACGCGGGCGTGACGGTGACCTTGCCGAGCTTGATGTCTTCGGTCTTGCCAACCGCGATGCCGTCGACCGTGATATGCGGCACCGGCAGCATGCCGAACTTGAGGCTTTTTATCGTTACCGGCTCCTTCAATTTCGCCGACGCCTCGCGTTCGATGCGCGGGATGAGATCGTCGAGCGAAACGAACAAAGGCACGGCCGCCGCAATCGCCAGCAATACTGCCAGCGCAATCGAGATGCGTTTTAGCCATTTCATATCAATGTCCTGGAAGTCTGCACCGGCAATAGCATGGACCCTTCGCTTTCCGCGTGCAACGTGCGGCGAATCCGCCACCCGCAATGTCGCGGGGATTAAGGTTAACTTTTGACCGCGTTTCCGGCATACTTTTAGCCCTGCGGGCGACGACCATGCCCGCGCGCTAATCCTGCGGGGAGACAGCGAGCCATGAAAAAAATTCTGCTTGGAATCGCGGTGGTGATGGCACTCGGCATCGTGGGCGGCGCGTGGTGGCTATACAGTTCGCTCGATTCGCTGGTGGCATCCGCGATCCGCACCTACGGTCCGGACATCACCGGCGTCTCGGTCAAACTGTCGAGCGTGAAAATCAAGCCTGCCGATGGCAGCGCCACGCTTAGCGGCCTGGTAATCGGCAATCCCAAAGAGTTCAAGGCCTCGCACGCGATCGCATTGGGCGAGATCAGCATGGCGCTGGACATCAATTCACTCACCAGGGACGTCATCGTAATCAGGGAAATCCAGATCATCAAGCCGGATGTGTCGTATGAATATACGTCGCACGGCACCAATCTCGATGTGATTCAGCACAATATTGACAACTACCTCGCGAAAACCCTGGGCGGCAAGACCGAGCCCAAAGACAAGGGGCCCGGCAAGAAAATGATCATCGATCATTTGTATGTAAAAGACGGCAAGATAAATTTCAGCGCAGATATGCTGAAGGGCAAGGACGTAACCGTGCCGCTGCCCAACCTGCACCTGACGGATATCGGCAAAAAATCGAACGGCGCGACCGCCGCTGATGTTACCAAGCAGATACTGGGCGCCATTACCCAAAGCGCGACGAGGGCCGTCAGTTCGATCAATGTCGGCGGCATAATGGAAGGCGCGAAGGAGGGCGTGACCGGCAAGCTCAAAGGGCTGTTTAAGTAAACAAGCGGGAGTACTCATGACAAACCAAACGCATAACCATACGACGCGCAGGACGTTGCGACCCAAAGTAATTTGGCAATCGGTTCTGCTGGCGGTATTGCTGGCCGTGCTGCCGGCATTCGCCGCCGACGCGCCCAGGAAAGACGCGGACAAGGACACCTACGACCAGGATTCGATCCTCAAAGACGCGGCCGATTTTTTCGGCTCGACCACTGAAGGTCTGGCGAAGGTCATCGAGAAAGCGTTCAAGGATCATGGCCGGCCCAACGGCTACATCAAGGGCGAGGAGGCGGGCGGCGCGATCACCGTGGGCCTGCGTTACGGCAACGGCACGCTGCAAATGAAATCGGGTCCGACCAGGAAAGTCTACTGGTCGGGACCGTCGATCGGATTCGACCTCGGTGCCAACGCATCGAAGGTTTTCGTGCTTGTCTACCACCTGCCCAACACCGAAAAAATCTTCATGCGGTTCCCGGCGGTGGACGGCAGCCTGTACTACGTAGGCGGGGCCGGCATCAATTACCAGCAGCGCGACAAGATCATCTTGGCACCCATCCGGCTCGGCGTGGGCCTGCGCGCCGGCGCGAGCATCGGTTACATGCATTACACCAAGAAGAAGACGATCAATCCGTTCTGAGCGCCGGCGCCGGCGCCGCGCTCGCGTACCGCGGATTACAGCAACGCGCCGCGCGCGGTGATCGGCCACAACGCCTCCACGCGGCCGTTGCGCATGCATACGTAATAGTCGTAGAGGTTGACCGTCGGATCGCAATGCCCGGGAATGAGCTTCAGCTTGTCGCCCACCGCAAAGCGAGTCGCGCCTGAAATCTGCAGGACGCCGTGCTCGTCCGAGGCTTTCACGTATTCCACGTCGGCGTAATCGGCCACCCTCGGCATTCCGGAATCGATGCTCGAGGCCTTCAGCCCCGCATCGACGACCACGCGGTTGGACGCAGGCGCGCTCATCACCGTCGCCCACACAAAGAGACTGTGCTCGAACTGCGGGATGCCGCTCTCGGTCCACTCGTTCTTCGCGTAGTCGGCATCCATAAATATGTACGAACCTGCCTGCAGCTCGTGATAGACGCTGCTTGCCGCTTCGAACATATAACTGCCGGTGCCGGCGCCGGTCACGTAATTGCACGGGATGCCGGCCTCGTTCAGCAAGCGCGTCGTCAAGCGCACATGTTCGACCGCGCGCATGATGGCTTCGCGCCGCTCGTCGACTTTGCGAATATGTTGCGCGGAGCCCTGATACGCCTGCAGCCCGGCGAATCGCAGATTGCGGCAGGCGGCGATCTGCTTCGCGAGTACCACGGCCGGAGCGCCCGGTTGCGCGCCGCATCTGCCGGCGCCAACATCGATTTCGACCAGCACGTCGAGCGTGACGCCACCCGCGCGCGCCGCTGCATCGAGCGCCGCGACGTTACCCGCGTCATCGGCGCACACCGCAACGTGGGCGCGCTGATTGAGCTCGGCCAGCAGTTTCACCTTGGGCGCGCCGACGACTTCGTTGGCGACCAACACGTCTTTGACACCTCCGGCGACGAGCATCGAAGCTTCGCTGACTTTCTGCACACACACGCCGGCCGCGCCGAGCGCGATCTGGCGCAATGCAATCTCCGGACATTTGTGGCTCTTAGCGTGCGGCCGCAAGCGTATGTTCCTGCCGCGTATTGAATCGGGCAGCCGCTGCATATTGCGCTCGAACGCATCGAGCTCGAGCATCAGGCAGGGCGTATCGACGTCGGCAAGCGGCATGCCGATTTCAGCAGCCAATCGCAAGCCTATAGTTGCCTCGGCGGGGCCGGTCTTCATAGCGAATAGTCGTAGTCGATCGTCAACGGCGCGTGATCCGAATAGCGGTTCTCAATATAAATTTTGACCTTGCGCGCGCACGCCGCGATTTCCGGGGTTGCAATCTGGTAATCGATCCGCCATCCGACATTCTTCGCCCACGCCTGGCCGCGGTTCGACCACCACGTGTATTGTTCCGCGCGCTGATCGATGCGGCGGAACACGTCGGCAAACTTGAGCTCGTCGAAAATGCGCGTAAGCCACTCGCGCTCCTCGGGCAGAAATCCGGAATTCTTGCGGTTGCCGCGCCAGTTCTTGAGGTCGATTTCCTTGTGTGCGATGTTCCAGTCACCGCACACGATAAATTCGCGCCCCTCGCGCGCGAGTTGCGCGAGGTAAGGGTAAAACTCGGCCATGAAGCGAAATTTCGACTGCTGGCGGTGCTCGCCGCTCGACCCCGACGGCAGGTACACCGATATCACCGAAAGCTTGCCGAAATCCGCGCGCACGTAGCGTCCTTCCGCGTCAAACTCGCGCACGCCGATGCCTTCGCTTACGCGGTCGGGCTTTTGCTTCGAATAAAGTCCGACGCCGCTATAGCCTTTTTTCTCGGCGTAGTGAAAAAACCCGTGAAAACCGTTCGGCGCGAGCATTTCTGCAGTCATGTCCGCCGCCTGCGCTTTCAATTCCTGCACGCAGACAATGTCGGCCTTCTGGCGCGCAAGCCAGCGCAGGAATCCTTTGGAGGTGGCGGAACGGATGCCGTTGAGGTTCAGGGTGATTACGCGTAACATAATGTTTTGGCTGTGTTTCGGGTTCTCGCGGAAAATTCATGCCAGACAATTTCAGACACGAATTCATCCGGTTCGTGGTGGCGAAAAAAGTGCTTAATTTTGGCGAATTCAAAACCAAGGCCGGCCGCCTGTCGCCGTACTTTTTCGATGCCGGCCTGTTTTTCGACGGCCAGTCGCTCAAGCAACTCGCGCAATTTTACGCCAAAGCGATACTCGCGTCCGGCGTCGGATTCGACATGCTGTTCGGTCCCGCATACAAAGGTATCCCGCTGGTCGCCGCGGTGGCCATGGCGCTCGCGGACGCAGGGCGCAACGTGCGCTACAGCTTCAACCGCAAGGAAGAAAAAGATCACGGCGAAGGCGGCTTCATCGTCGGCGCACCGCTCGCGGGCCGCGTGCTGATCATCGACGACGTGATCTCGGCCGGCACATCAGTGCGCCAATCCGTCGAGATCATCAAAGCCGCGCAAGCCGTCCCGTGCGGAGTGGCGATCGCGCTTGACCGGATGGAGCGCGGCACGGGCGAATTGTCAGCGGTTCAGGAAGTCGAGCGTTATTACGGCATGCCGGTGATCAGCATAGCCAGGCTGGACGATGTGGTGATTTATCTGCAATCGGACGGCAAAATGTCCGCCAATCTGACGGCGGTTAAAAAGTATCGGGAACAATACGGAGTTACAGCAAATGCATAGCCTACGAGCGGTATCGCTGATTGCACTCGTCTTCGCCATTGGGTCGTTTCAGGCGCAGGCACAAACGGGCAAAATCGTCTGCTGGAAGGACAAGGCGGGCAAAACCGTCGGTTGCGGCGATAAAGTGCCGCCCGAGTATCAGGACAACGCGACCAAGGAACTCAACAAGCGCGGTGTGACGGTCAACGCGTCGGATCCAGCGTTGACCCCCGAGCAGAAAAAGGCGCTGCAGGCCGAGGCCGATCGCAAGGCTGCGGAAAACCAGCTGGCGGCCGAGCAAAAACGCAAGGACAAGGCGCTGCTCGACACCTTTACCACTGCCAAGGAAATCGATTTGAAGCGCAATCGCGACATCCAGTTGATCGAGTCGAACATTGAAGCGCAACAAACCAACCTGAAAAACGCCAACGACCGCCAGGCCGACGCGCGCAGTCGCATGGAGCAATTCAAGAAAGAGAACAAACCGGTGCCCACACCTATCCAGGACGATTTCGATCGCTCCGAGGCGTCCAAAGCCAAAATTCAGGCGCAAATCGCGCAGAAGAAAAAAGACATCGCCGACCTGAACCAGCAGTACGACGACATGAAAAAGCGCTTCATCGAACTGACGGGCCCGGCCGCGCCCAGCGCAGCAGCTCCCAAGAAATAGGTTTTCTCTAGCGCGCGCCGAGCTTTTGCTTGAGCAGCGCGTTGACCTGCGCCGGATTGGCTTTGCCTTTTGACGCCTTCATGATCTGGCCGACCAACGAGTTGAAAGCCTTTTCCTTGCCGCTCTTGTAGTCGGCGACCTGCTGCGCGTTGGCGGCGAGCACTTGGTCGACGATTTTCCCGATCTCTCCGCTGTCGGAAATCTGCTTGAGACCGCGTTTTTCGATGATCGCATCGGGATCACCCTCGCCTGCCCACATGGCAGCCAACACCGTCCCGGTTGCCGCCGAATTGGATATTGTTCCATCCGCAACACGCATCGATAGTGTTCGCAGTAAGTCAGGAGTTACTTTGCATTGCGAAATCAAAACATTTTCCTGATTCAGCTTGGCGTTTAGCGGCCCCACAATCCAGTTTGCAAGCATCGGCACATTTTCGGCCGGTGCGCCCGCGAAGGTTGTCAATGCAAACGTCGATGTCTCACGATTTGCCGTCAACATATTCGCCTGCTTCACTGGGATGCCGTACGCAACAAACTTTTTTTGCTGCTCTTTAGGCAACTCGGGCATCGTGGCTTTGACCTGCGCGATCCACTTTTCAGACACCTCCAGCGGGAGCAGATCGGGATCGGGAAAATAACGATAATCCATCGCGTCTTCCTTCGAACGCATCGACCGCGTCTCGTCCTTGTCCGGATCGTAAAGCCGCGTCTCCTGCAGAACCTTGCCGCCGTCCTCGATCAACTCGGTTTGGCGCCGCACCTCGTATTTGATCGCCTGCTCCATGAAACGGAACGAGTTGAGGTTCTTGATCTCGCAGCGCGTGCCGAGCGGTTCACCGGGGCGCCGCACCGACACGTTGGCGTCGCAGCGGAAACTGCCTTCCTGCATGTTGCCATCGCAAATGCCGATCCATTGCACCAGTGCGTGCAGCGCCTTCGCGTAAGCAACAGCTTCCTCGGCGCTCGTCATGTCGGGCTCGGTGACGATTTCCAGGAGCGGCGTGCCGGCGCGGTTGAGATCGATGCCGCTCATGCCGTGGAAATCCTCGTGAAGTGACTTGCCGGCGTCCTCTTCGAGATGCGCACGCGTCAGCTTCACAGTCTTCTCGACGTCGCCGACCATGATCGTCAGAGCGCCGCCCTGCACGACCGGCAGCTCGTACTGGCTGATCTGGTAGCCCTTGGGCAGGTCGGGATAAAAATAATTCTTGCGCGCGAAAATCGAACGCGGGCTGATGGTGGCACCAACGGCGAGTCCGAAGCGGATCGCGCGCTCGACCGCGCCGCGGTTCAGCACCGGCAGCACGCCGGGCAGCGCGATGTCGACCGCGCTCGCCTGCGAATTTGGGCTCGCGCCGAATGCCGTGGACGCGCCGGAAAATATCTTCGAACACGTCGACAACTGCGCGTGCGTTTCCAGCCCGATGACGACTTCCCACTTCATTCGATCCCCTGCGGCATGCGCATATGCCAGTCGCTCGCCTGCTGGTACTGATGCGCGACGTTCAGCATGCGGGCTTCGTCGAAATAATTGCCGATGATCTGCAAACCGACGGGGCGGCTTTTGTCGCCGAAGCCCGCGGGTATCGACATCCCCGGCAGCCCCGCGAGATTCACCGCGATCGTGTAAATGTCGGACAGGTACATCTGCACAGGATCGC
>Ga0265318_10001468_pt1 | contig 13827 bp, 9 predicted proteins | sample 4821metaG_FD_192431 | JGI IMG/M metagenome (GOLD analysis project Ga0265318, IMG submission 192431) | Rhizosphere microbial communities from Carex aquatilis grown in University of Washington, Seatle, WA, United States - 4-8-21 metaG | ecosystem: Host-associated > Plants > Roots > Rhizosphere >... | reverse complement strand
CGAAGGTCTTCTTCACCTGCTCGGGCTTGCTCCCGAACGTCAGCTCCTTCTTCTGGAAGGCCTTGAACTTCTCCTCGGCGATGAGGAAGTCGGCCTTGGCGGCGAACCCGGCCGCCGGGGTGGCCACCGGGAGCTTCCGGGCCACGAACTCGTCGCGCACCTTCTTGTAGGCGTTCTCGATCTGGCGGCGATCCTTGGTGGTCTTCTCGGTGATGAGGGCGGACTTCATGTAGGCCTGCACGACGTAGTCGCTGGCGGCGGGCTGGCTCGAAAACTTCCGGATGAATTCCTTGAGGCAGGCGGACTGCTTGGTCTGGTCCTTGGCCTTCTCGTAGGCGTTGCAGGCGAAGAAGTAGGCCTGCGCGGCGTCCGACGGCTTCTCGGTGATGGCGTCGGAGTAGCGCTTGTACAGCTCCGCCGCCCGCCCGTACTGCTGGTCGTTGTCGAGCAGGGAGGCGGCGAGGCCGAGGGCCTCCTTGCGGTGCTCGGATTGGGCGAACTTGGGGCTGTCCGCCAGCTGCAGGTAACCCTGCACGGCCTGGTCGAACTCGAAGAACCGGTAGTGGTTGCGCGAGGCGTTCCACAGCGCCTCCCGACCCCACTCGGAGTCGGGATAGTCCCGATACAGGCGCTCGTAGCACTTGGTGGCTTCCCCGAACTGGAAGAGCTTCTCGTAGATGACGCAGGCGTTGTTGAGGGCGGTGGGTGCGTCCGGGTCCTTGGGGTTGCTGTTGACGACGTCGACGAGATCGAGCGCCAGCCCCACGTCGAGCTCGGTGGAGATCTTGCTCGGGGCCTTGCCGGCGGCGGTGGTGGCCGGCGCCCCGGCGGTGGTGCCCCCCGGACCCGTGGCCCCCGGCCCGGCGCCGGTGGCGACCTCCCCTGGCTTGGCGAGCCCCGAGACGATCGCGATGCCGCCCGGGCCCTCCTTGCACACCGTCAGCTCCTTGCTGGTCCCCTTCTCCTCGTTCTCCATCGAGAGCTGCAGGCGCTTGGTGATGATGGTGGTCTTCACCGACGAGCGGATCTGCGCGATCCGTTGCAGGTAGGGCGCGGCCGCCGGGGACTTGCCGCAGGCCGAGTCGCTGAACTGGTCGGCGATGCTGAGCAGCTTGCCGAGCGCACAGTCCTTGGCCTCCTCGTCCTGGATCAGGTAGTCGATGAAGTAGGTCTGCAGGATGGCATCGTAGGCCTTGAAGCCGACCTCGGGCTTGGTCCCGCAATACTCGTCGGTGAGCCGTGAGAGGCGCGGCCGGGCTTCCGCCCAGTTGTGGTAGCGCAGGTACACCACGGCAGCCGCGTACTTGAGGTCCGAGGCCCGATCGCTCTTGATGTACTCGACGTACCAGTCGATGGCCTGGGCATATTTCTGGTAGACCTCGGGCATGGGGAGGGGGGCCACGGGGGGCTTGGTGTTTTTCTCGTCGGGAATGGGCGGATCCTGAATCCGGCCGGCCCGCTTGTCGGCCTCGATGATCTCCTCGTAGGCCTTGATCATCCGGAAGGCCGCGTCCTCCTGGTACCGGTTGTCCATCTGCGAGTCGCGGACCGACTGGTAGGCGGCGATGGCCTGGGGGAGCTGGCCGGAGTAGTAGAGCGTGTCGGCGTAGAACTCGGAGAACTCGTAGCTGCGCTTGGAGTTCGGGTAGGCCGCCAGGTACTTCTCGTAGAGCTCGGCCGCACTCCGGTAGAGCTGCTGACACTCGTCGAGCTTCTTGAGGTCCGCCTGGTTCTCGAGCCACTTGGTCCGGCACGCCTGGGCGCCCGCGTGGACGTTGGTGGCCGCCATCAGCAACGCGTCCTCGGCCAGCTGCTGGGCCGCGGCCAGGGCCTCCGGGTTGTCCTTGTTCTGGGCGTACCAGTCGGTCCCCTTGGTGTAGTTTCGCCCGAGGGCCTCGCGCTCCTTGGCGGCCGCGATCATGTTGCGATCGCGCTCGTAGCTGCGCACGATCTTGTCCTGGACCTTGGGGGCGTCCACGTAGTACGGCCATTTCTGGAGGAGGGTCTTGTAGACCGCGATGGCCTCGGCGTACTTGGTCGAGTCGAAGAAGATGTCGCCGAGGCGCTGGTACACCTCACGCACGTGCAGCTCGGCATCGCGTCCCTTGTAGAACTTGTTGATGCGCTCGAGGCCGCTCTCGGGGTCGGGGACCGAGTCACCGTTCCAGTCGGGCTCGGCGAAGCTCACGCCGAGGTACTGGATGGCCTCTGGCCGCAGGTCCGAGCCGACCTTCTGGCCAGCGGCCTTGCGGGCGTCGGCGTACTTGACGAGCCCGTCGAACTGGCGAACCGCCTCCGGGAAGTTGTTGTCCCGGTAGTAGGACCAGGCGAGCTTGTACAGCGCGCGGTCGTAGTAGGGGGAGTCCTTGAACTCGAGCACCCGCTGGAAGGCGGCGATGGCCAGCCGCAGCTCGTTCGGGGCGTCGAAGTGGAACTCCCCGATCCGCGTCCAGGCCTCGGGCAGGAACTTGGAGTCCTTGCGCACCGGGGTGCACTCCCGGTAGGGGTCTTCCCCGGTGGGGTTCGAGGCCGGGGGATCGAGAGGCTTGTACTGATTCGCACAGACCAAGGCCAGGAGGGCCTGGCGGGCCTGCGACTCCTGCCCCATCTCCCCCAGACAGAACCCGAGCAGGTAGTAGGTCGCGTCGAGGAAGCGGTAGTTCGGAAACTCGGTGAGCAGACGCTTGTAGATGGTGATGGTCGGCGTGTAGTCGACCCGGGGGGGCTGATCGGTCGGGGGCGTGGGCGAGTCGATGGCCTTCTTGTAGGCGTCGTCGGCCTCGAGGAAGTCCTCCGCCGACTTCTCGTAGTAGAGCTCGGCCAGGCGGAACATGGCGTCCGGGGTCCAGCGCTTGTCGTTCGGGTACTTCTGCAGGAAGGCCTCGAACATGGCGATGGCGTCGCGCCGGCGATCCTTGGCCTCGCGCTCGTTGGCCTCGATCTGCGGCTCGTACTTGTCGTTCAGCTCCTTGAGCTTGGCCGCGTAGGTCCGCTTGATGATCAGGCGCGCGGTCCCCTTGTACTCCTGCACCGCCTCCGCGAAGCGCCGCAGGTCCTGCATGACCTCCTCGAGCGATCGGGGATCGGCCGCGGCCATCTCCCGGGCGGGCGAGGCCGCCACCGCCACCCGCGACGACGAGACAGCCTGACCGGCGAGGCCGGCCAAGCCCGCCAGGCCCGCGACCAGGGTCGTCCGCAGGGCGCGCGCCGCCCCGCCCCGTCCGAATCGCCTGCCTGATCGCCGTCCTGGCTCGTCACGTCCCGTCGGGCTCTGCATGGCGGGATCCGTCGGCGCGCTCACTTCTCCTCCTCCAGGAGCTTCTTGAAGTCCTCGTCGAGGGCCTTGACCTCCAGGTTCTTCTGAGTGGTGAGCTTGGTGACCGCCTGGGTCTTCTGGTCCTTGAGCCCCCAGGCCACGTCGATGATTCCCACGTCCGCGTTCACCACCAGGTCGTAGAAGCGGTTGGCGACCTTGATGAACATGGTCTGGGCCAGCCCACCCCCGAGCGACTGCGACTCGCCCACCACGAGGTCGACCTTGGCCGCCGACTGGTGCAGCTCTTCCTTCTCGGCGCTGAGGTAGCCGCGCACCTTCTCCAGGCGAACGTCGGCCTGCGCATCGATGCGCGCGTCGTAATCAGCGAGCTGTCGGTCGATGGCATCCACCCGGGCCAGGAGCCCGGCCGCGCGGTCGATCTGGACCTGCTGATCTCCCGGCAGGCGATACTTGGCTTGCCCCTGGATCGCCTGTTCCTGCTTGAGCAGCTCGGCCACCCTGCCCGTCATGCGCCGCTCTTCCTCGCCAGCGGCCCCGGCCGTGCTCGATTCGCGGGTGGCCTCGGCGATCTCGTCGCGCGTGCGATCGTGCATGCGGTGCAGATCGTCGATGGCGGCGCGCAGGTCCTTGACCGGGCCGAGCATGTCCTCGGGCCGGATCTTCTGCTCGGCGCGCGATCCCCGGTAGTACTGCTCGATCGCCACCAGCTGAGCATCCAGGCTCTGGATCTCCACGTTCAGCTCGGAGGCGCTGGCGTCGAGCTGCTGGAACTGGTCCTTCATCTCCTTCTCGTGGGCCTTGATCGCCTCACGCGTGAGGGGGATGTTGCGGATCCGTTGCTCGAGCGAGGCGCGCTCGGCGCCGATCCGGTCCAGCTGGGCCGCCTCCTCCGCCGACAAGGTCGGGGCGAGCAGCGCCCGGGTCTTCCCGACGAAGCGCTGGCGGGTCTCGACCAGCTGGTTGCTGATCTCGACCGACTGGGTGCGCGCCGCCGCCAGGTCCGGGAAGATGCCGGCCTTGCCGGAGGTCTGGATCGCCCGCTCGAGCCGGATCACGATCTGTTCGCTGTCCTTGAGGGCGCGCTCGATGTCGCCGACGTCCGAGGCGAGCACGAGCATCCGCTCGACGTCGGGATCGGACTTGACCCACTTGGCGGCGGTGGCCGGGATGAACACCGCGATGTCGAACTTGTCGAGGTTCTTGCCGACCAGGTTGTCGAAGTAGGCCGGGTCCTGCTGGGACTTCACGATCTCCGTCTGCAGCTGGCGTTGAATGGGCTCGAACTCGTCCCGGGCCTTGGAGAAGGCGTCGCTCGCCAGGTAGAAATTCTCCATCCGAAGGTGGAGGTTGCCCATCAGCAGGCGGAGCTCGGGCGCCTCCTTGCTGTCCGGGCTGGTGAGGAGGAGCAGGTCGAGGGCGTAGTACGCCTTCTTCCATTCCTTGGCCTTGATGAAGGTCCAGGCCTGCTCGAACAGGGCATCCACGAAGTAGCGCGACTGGCGCGGCACCCCCTGGTAGGACTCGACGGCCCGGTCGAACTGGGAGCGCTCGTAGAGGATTCGCCCCACCGCCATGCGCGCCAGATCCTGGATTTCCCGGGAGTTGTCGTCGGTGGGCTGGAGCTTCAGGAGCGCATCGAACGCGGCGGCGGCACCGGCCAGATCGCCGTTCTTCACCAGGATGGTCGCGAGAAAATAGCGCGACTGGAAGTAATAGGGGTTCGAGGGGATGACGGTCGCGAAGACCTGAGCCGACTCGGGCAGCTTGCCGCGGAAATAGAGGTACTTCCCGTGGACGTAGGGGATCTCGGGCTCGGTGGTCTGCGGCGGGATGTCGCGCAGCCGCTGCAGGTAGACGTCCATCTTGTCGTAGTCGCCGGTCCGGAGCGCGATCTCCACCAGCCGGCCGAGCGCCTGCTGCTCGCGCTTGGAGTTGGCGAGCTTCTTGAGGGTGAGCTCGAAGTACTCGCGCGCCGGAAAGTAATCCCGGGCCTGGTAGAGCGATTCGCCGAGCAGATACACGGCGTCGTCGTAGGCCTGCGAGTTCGGGTAACGCTCGACCACGTCGAGCAAGATGGTCGCCGCCTCCTCGTAGTTCTTCAGGCTGAAGAGCACCTGGGCATCGAGGACCCGGCGATCCGCGGCGTTCGGGGTGGGCGGGGCGGCGTCCTTGAGCTCGGCCGACATCTCCCGGACCCGCTGATCCAGATCGATGAGCTTGCGGGTGTAGTCGTCGATCTCGTCGGCGCGGGCGACGGACGCAGCCGAAAGGGCCACCATTCCGAATGCGAGTGCGGCGATGGTTGGCTTGCCCTGTGTCATCCGCCCTTTTCTCAGGCTCCTCAGTGTGCGCGCGCGGCCGCGGTGTGGGATTACTTGGGGACGCCGGTGGGAGACGTGGTGGATGCGGTTCCGGCGGGCTCGACCGACATGACGTTGACCCGGAAGTCGACCGCGGGTCGGTCCTGCAGGTTGGTCGTGAGGTTGCCCTTCTCGTAACCCACCACCGTGATGGCGGTCGACTTGGCTTCACCGGCCACGAAGGTGTGGCTGGATCTCACCGTCATCTTGTAACCCTTGAGGTAGCTGAACACCCCGAACCCATTCCCCTGATAGACCATCATCACGGTGAGCGTGTGCGATCCAGGTTGAATGGCGCCGTTGTAGATGTCGAATTCCGTCATCTCGGCCAGGCGCCCGGAGTCGTCGGCGCGCGAGTAGATCTGCACCCCGTCGAGCGCGTACACCGCCTTGATGAGCCGGTAGGAGGTCCCCATCTCGTTCTTGTGATGGATCACGGCGCGAGACGCCCCGAGCGTGCCGCCGAGGACGGTCTCCTTGAGGAGGTTCAGCCTTGCCTTGGTCCGGAAGATCTGCTCCTTGAGCTCGTTGACGTTCTTCTCGAGGGATCTCAGGCGGACCGTGTATCCACCTTCGGTCGGGGCGGGCGACGACGAGGCCATCGGCTGAGAGCCGGGCGGGGCGCCAGCCACGGGAGCGGCCTCCGCCGGGGCCGGCGGCGCCGCGCTCGGGGCGGCAGCCGACGTGGCGGATGCCGCGGGCCCGGCACCACCCGGATCGGCGGGAGGCGCCGACTGGGCGTGGGCGACTCCACACAGGGAGCCCATCAGAGCGAATGCTCCCATCGCGTAGCACAGGCTAGGCCGGCTCGAGTTACGCAGCAATCTCATCGGTTTCGGCTCCGTATCCATAGGCGGGCACAGCATGTGATCGGTATGAGCCCGAGGATGGTCTGTATAACAGGGACGCACCTCGTCGGTCAATTTTTGCCAGCCGTCGCGAGGCATCGCTCCGCGAGTCGCCACTGACCGGAGACGCAAGTCGATCGACCGCGCGGGCCGACCGAGCGGCCGTGACGATTCTCACCCGAGGGTCGACGGGTCAAAGTCACATCTGGGCGGAGAGACCAAGGGCGAGTTCGAGCTCGAGGGGGGAGTGGGGCGTTCGTGTGGGTCAGAGGGACCCCCGGCATCTCAACGCGCGCTTCGGGTCTGCCCGGAGCGCGACCGCGAAGGCGATGGCTTCGGCGTCGGCGTCGGCGTCGGCGTCGAATCGGCGGCGGCCTGGACCTCGCGGCGCGATCGTTCGAGCTGCTTCCACACGCGTTCGAGCAGCTCTGGCACGCCTGCGCCGGTCGCGGCGCTGATGGCCAGCACCTCGATCCCGCGCGCCGTGAAGGGACGCGTGAGCTGGGCACGCCGGCGGCGCACGTCGGGGAGATCCATCTTGTTCAGGACCACGATCTGCGGCCGACCGGCGAGCGCGGGATCGTAGAGCGCGAGCTCGCGGTTGATGGCGAGGTAGTCGCGCCAGGGCGAGCGGCCCGCGCCGGCCCCCGCCTCGAGCATGTGAACCAGCACCCGGGTGCGCTCGAGGTGGCGCAAGAAGCGGTCACCGAGGCCGGTGCCGGCGTGGGCCCCCTCGATGAGGCCAGGCACGTCCGCCACCACGAACGAACGATCCTGGGACAGCCGGACCATTCCGAGGTTCGGCACCAGGGTGGTGAAGGGATAGTCGGCGACCTTGGGCCGCGCGGCGGAGATCTTGGCGATGAGCGAGGACTTCCCGACGTTGGGAAACCCCAGCAGCCCCACGTCCGCCAGCAGCTTGAGCTCGAGCCGCAGCTGGCGCTCGGTGCCCGGGAGCCCGGGCTCGGCCTTGCGGGGCGCGCGATCGGTGGAGGTGGCGAAGTGAATGTTGCCGCGTCCCCCCCGTCCGCCCGGCGCGACCACGAAGCGCTCGCCGTCGGCGCGCAGATCGACCAGGACCTCGCCGGTCGTGTCGTCGAAGACCTGGGTTCCGGGCGGGACGCGCAGGACCAGATCGGTGCCGGCCCTGCCGTACATGTCCTTGTTCGCCCCGGAGCCACCGGCTGGCGCCGCGTACTCGCGCTGGTAGCGAAAGTCGAGCAGGGTCGACAGACCACCGTCCACCACCATGACCACGCTGCCGCCATCGCCCCCATCGCCGCCGGACGGCCCACCCTTGGGGACGTACTTCTCGCGGCGAAAGGCCACCGCGCCGTTACCGCCCTTTCCACCAGCCACGTGGATGAGCGCTTGATCGACGAATTGCATGCGGAGGACCCGGCTGGCGGCGCCCCCCACGCCCGACGGGTGGGGAGTGCCTCCGAGGCGAGCGGCGCGCGGCTAGGCCGAGGCCGGCGGTGCCGGGACGATGCTGACCAGGCTGCGAGGACCCGAGCGGTAATACTTCACCGTTCCGCCGCGCAGGGCGAACAACGTGAAGTCACGACCCATCCCCACGAACGGACCGGCGTGCACCACCGTGCCGACCTGGCGGACCAGGATGTTCCCCGGGACGACCTGCTCGCCCGCGAAGACCTTGATTCCGCGGCGCTGCCCCTGAGAGTCGCGACCGTTGCGTGAGCTACCTTGTCCCTTTTTGTGTGCCATGACGCTGCTTCCTTCGAACGGGGAAATTCACGCTGCCGGATTCAGGCGGCCAGATTCAAGCTGCATTTATCGCGGTGATCTTCAGGGCCGTGAAGGGCTGGCGATGGCCCGCCTTGCGGCGGTAGCTCTTGCGGCGCTTGTACTTGAAGATGGTGATCTTCTTGTCGCGGCCCTGTTCGATGATCTCGGCGTCCACCGAGACGCCCAGCACCTTGGGCTGACCGATGCGCACGTTGCCACCGTCGTCGGCGAACAAGAGGGTCTCGAAGCTGACCCTGGTCCCGGCCTCGCCGGCCAGCTTTTCGACGCGCAGGGTCTCTCCCTGTGCGACACGGTATTGCTTTCCACCTGATTGAATGACGGCGTACATGGTGACGGGCGGCCCTCCGAGCGAGCGCGGGAGTTTAGGGAGAAGCGGACACTTGTCAAGGTCCTGTGTCCTGGTTTCCGCGGGTGGGCTCGACTGGATTCGAACCAGCGACCTTCGGCTTCGGAGGCCGACACTCTATCCACCTGAGCTACGAGCCCGGGAGGGACGCTTCTTAGCGCGGCCCGCCCCCCGGAGCAAGAGGCGCCCGGGAAGATGTGGGGCGGCTGGCGTTTTGCGCGCGATCGGACCGAGCAATTCCGTTCCAGGGCATTAGATTAGCGTTCGATCGTGAGCACCGGAGAGGGCACCCGAGAGCAACTGGCGCACCACGCCGCGGACGCCGCCGTCGGTGCTCTGCGGCTGGGGGTCGTGACCGTCTCGGACACCCGGACCGCGGCCGACGATCTCGGCGGGGTGGAGGCCTGCGGCCGCATCGGCGAGGCGGGCTTCCTGGTGATGGCGCGGCGGATCGTGCCGGACGAGGCGGACCTGCTGCGCGAGAGCGCACGCGAGCTCACGCGCCCGGGTGCGGGCCTCGACGCGCTGGTCTTCACCGGGGGCACCGGGTTCTCGGCGCGCGACGTGACCGCCGAGGCCATCTCACCGCTCTTCGACCGGACCATCGATGGGTTCGGGGAGCTGTTTCGAATGCTCTCCTTCGCCGAGATCGGAGCGGCCGCGATGCTCTCGCGTGCCACGGCGGGCCTGATCGGGGGCGTGCCGGTGTTCCTGTTGCCCGGCTCGCCGGCGGCGGTGCGCCTCGGGCTCGATCGCTTGATCCTTCCCGAGCTGCGGCACCTCCTCGGGCAGCTGCGGAAGGATGGACGTGGGCGCGGGCATGAACATGGGCATGGGCATGGGTAGCCACGCGGGCACGGGTGCCGACAAGGACGCCGAGAGATCCGAGCTCGTCGATGGGCAGCAGCGGCGGATCGACTACCTGCGGGTGTCGGTGACGGATCGCTGCAACTATCGATGCACGTACTGTCTGCCCGAGGCGGGCGTGCCGCACGCGGCCCGCGCCGAGGTGTTGACGTTCGAGGAGACGGTCCGCCTGGTCTCCTGCTTCGCGCGGCTCGGCGTGCGGAGGCTTCGCCTGACGGGCGGCGAGCCCACCGTGCGGCGGGATTTGCCGGTCCTGGTGCGCATGTTGCGCGCGATCCCGGGCCTCGAGGACATCGCTCTGTCCACCAACGGGCATCTCCTCGGCGAGCTGGCCGAGCCCCTGTTCCGGGCCGGCGTGACCCGACTCAATGTCAGCCTCGACACGCTCGACCCGGTGCGCTTTGCCTCGATCACGCGCGGCGGGGATCTCGCGCGGGTGCGGGACGGGCTCGAGCGGGCGCGGGGGCTCGGCTTCGCGTCCATCAAGATCAACACGGTGGCGGTGCGGGATTTCAACCACGGGGAGCTCGGCGAGCTGTGTGCCTTCGCCTGGGCCCGGGGCCTCGTGCCGCGCTTCATCGAGCAGATGCCGATGGCCGATGGCGCCCTGTTCGTTCCCGGCCGCTTCATGAGCGCGGCGGAGATCCGGGCCGAGATCCAGGCGGCGCATCCGCAGGGGACGCTGGTGGCCGACGAGGCCGGGCGACGCCGGGGCGCCGGGCCGGCCCGCTACTGGCGCGTCGAGGAGCAGGGCGACAGCGAGCGCGTGCGAGAGCGGGTGTTCGGGATCATCTCCCCCATCACGGAGCACTTCTGCGAGGTGTGCAACCGGGTCCGGCTGTCCGCGACCGGGGCCCTCCACACCTGCCTCGCCTACGACGACGCGGTCGACCTGCGGGGGGTCCTCTGGTCGGGGGGCGAGTCCGCGGTGCTCGCCACCATCGGCGAAGCCCTGACCGGGAAGCGCCCCAAGCACGGGTTCGGGTTGCTGGGAATCGGTGGCCCGCGCAAGGCGATGATTCAGATCGGCGGATAACCCGGCATAATGGCGGGCGATGACCCCGACCGCGACCAAGAAGACCACCGAGGTGACGGCCATCCCCGCCCGGCCGGCGACCGAGAAGTCGACCGGGCGAGCGAGCAAGCCGGCCCGCAGCCCCCGCCGAGCATCCGGAGGCGGAGGTCGCGCGGCCCTGAAAGCAGCCACGGCCGGCGGCGGCGGCGCGATCACCAAGACGACCACGGTCCTGAACCAGGGTGCCCTGCGCGCCCGCGTGGCCGAGTGGCGAGGCGAGTACGAGGAGCGTCTGGCGGCACTGGTCGAGATCCCCACGGTCAGCATGGATCCGACCTGCCAGCCGGCGATGGCGCGAGCAGCGGAGCTGGCCCGGCAGCTCATCCTCGAGGCCGGCGGCCAGGTGGAGATCGTCGAGACCGGGGGCTATCCGATGGTGGTTGGTCGGCTCGGTGCCGAGCCGGGCTTGCCGACGGTGACCGTCTACAACCACCTCGATGTGCAGCCTGCCGAGGCCTCCGAGTGGCGGACCCCGCCCTTCGCCTTCACGCGGGACGGCGACCGCTACTACGCGCGCGGAGCCACCGACGACAAGGGTCCGGCGCTGGCCGCGCTGTTCGGGGCGCGCCTGGCCCGCGAGACGGGCGCGCGTATCAACATTCAGTTCCTGTGGGAGCTCGAGGAGGAGATCGGCAGCCCCAACTTCGCGCGCGGCCTGACCTCCGCGATCGGTGCCGGAGCTTCACGGGGGCCGGGAGGGCCGCGTGGACCGAAGGAGCCGGGCGACGCCGCCCAGACGACGGACGGGGCCGCCACGCCGGCCGTGCCCGGGCCCGTGGAGGCCGCGGGCCTCGCGACCGATTCGGTGGTGGTCTCGGACACCATCTGGACAGCGGCTGGAAAGCCTTCCATCCCGTATGGCCTGCGCGGGCTGATGGGGTTCACGGTCGCGCTGCAAACCGGGGAGAAGGACGTCCACTCGGGGACCACGGGCGGGGCCGCTCGCAACCCGGTGGCCGAGCTCGCGGCCCTGGTGGGGGCTTGCATGGACGCGCGCACCGGGCGGGTGAAGATCCCCGGGTTCTATGGCGGCGTGCAGAAGCTGACGGCGGCCGAGCGGGTGGGGTTCGGGCGGGCGGGATTCACCGCCAAGAAGTTCCGCGCGGCCCACGAGCTGCGCACGCTGCGACCGCACCGAAGCGACTTCGCGGTGATGGAGTCCATCATGGCGCGCCCGACCTTCGAGGTCCACGGGCTGGTCGGCGGCTACACCGGCCCCGGGATCAAGACCATCGTGCCCCACCGCGCGGAGCTGAAGCTGTCGACCCGGCTCGTGGCCTGGCAAAAGCCAGAGGCGGTGTTCCGCCTGGTGAAGGCCTTCATCAAGAAGCAGATCCCCGACGCCGAGGTCACGCACCAGGCCTCGCTCGCCCCCTACCTCGCGCCGCTCGGCGGCCCCTTCAACGCCGCGGGCGCGGCGGCCATGCGGGAGACCTTCGGCAAGGAGCCGGGCTTCACGCGCGAGGGCGGCTCCATCGGGGCGGTCTTGACCATGGAGCACCTGCTCGGTGCGCCGGTCAACTTCCTCGGGCTGTCCTTGCCTGAGCATGGCTACCACGCGATCAACGAGAACTTCGACTGGCCCCAGGCGTCCGGCGGAATCGAGATGTTCTGCCGCTACTTCCACCACCTGGCGACGCTGCCCGCGGGCCGCCGACGCTAGCGGTGAAGTGGGCCCCTCTCCCTGACCCTAGCCCCGCTTCGCGGGGCGAGGGGACAGGACCAGGGACAGAGGCTAGGAGCCTCCGCCGCCTCGGCCGCGACCGATGCCGGTGTAGGTGAAGCCGGCGGCCCGCAGCTCGGAGGGGTTCCAGATGTTGCGCCCGTCGAAGACCACCGGCTGACGCATGGCCTGCTTGAGGCGCGCCAGATCCGGGCGGCGGAACTCGTTCCATTCGGTGACCAGCACCAGCGCGTCTGCTCCGTCGACCACGCCGTAGTGGCTGGGATCGAGGCGGATGCGATCGCCGATCAGCTTCTGGACCCCCGGCATGGCGACGGGATCGGAGGCGGCGATCTCGGCGCCGGCCTCGAGCAGCTGGTCGATCAGCACCAGCGCCGGGGCCTCGCGGATGTCGTCGGTGCCGGGCTTGAACGCCAGGCCCCAGACGGCGATCTTCTTGCCCTTCAGATCGCCGCCGAAGTGCGCGACGACCTTCTCGCCGAGGCGCCGCTTCTGGCGCTCGTTGACCTCGACCACCGCGTTCAAGATCGCCAGCTCGTGGCCGGCCTCGTGGCCGGTGTTGATGCAGGCGCGCAGGTCCTTGGGGAAGCAGCTTCCCCCGAAGCCCGATCCGGCGAACAGGAACTTGGGCCCGATGCGCGGGTCGGAGCCCATGCCCTTGCGCACGAGCTCGATGTCGCAGCCGAGGAGCTCGCAGAGGTTCGCGAGGTCGTTCATGAACGAGATGCGGGTCGCGAGCATGGAGTTGGCGGCGTACTTGGTGAGCTCGGCCGAGCGGCGGTCCATCACCAGCATGCGATCGCTGGTCCGGGTGAAGGGCGAATACAGGCTGCGCAGGAGATCCACCGCGCGCTTGTCCTCCGCGCCGACGATCACCCGATCGGGCTTCATGAAGTCGTTGACGGCGTCGCCCTCCTTCAGGAACTCGGGGTTCGAGGCCACCGCGAACTCGTGGCGCGTGCGCTTGCGCATCAGGGCCTCGATCTTGTCGCCGGTGCCGACCGGGACGGTCGACTTGGTGACGATCACCGCGTAGCCGCTGAGCGCGTCGGCCACCATCTCGGCGGCCTTGAAGATGAACGAAAGATCCGCGGACCCGTCCTTCCCCGGCGGCGTTCCCACGGCGAGGAGGATCACGTCGGCCCCGACCACCCCGGAGGCGACGTCGGTGGTGAACTGCAGGCGCTTCTCGGCGGCGTTGTGGGCCACGAGCTTGTCGAGCCCGGGCTCGTAGATCGGAAGCTCGCCCCGGTTGAGCCCGTCGATCTTGGCGCGATCGACGTCGCAACAGATGACGTCGTTGCCCATGTCCGAGAACCCCGCTCCGGCGACGAGGCCCACGTAGCCGGTACCGATCACGCAAATTTTCATGGCCCGATTAGATACCATGCTAGCGTCCTGTCTTAGAAATCCGCCACACATGTCGACGACGATCCAGCCCGGCCGCTGCGTTGCTCCTCCTCACCGTACCTACGGGTACGCCTCGTCGTCGCGCCTTGCGGCCAGCCCGGCTTGTCGACGCCATGTGCACCGTATTTCCAAGACAGGACGCTAGCGTCGGAAATCGATGCGGGTGATGCTGCTGGCGGCCGGCCGGTCG
>Ga0265318_10001467_pt1 | contig 13836 bp, 15 predicted proteins | sample 4821metaG_FD_192431 | JGI IMG/M metagenome (GOLD analysis project Ga0265318, IMG submission 192431) | Rhizosphere microbial communities from Carex aquatilis grown in University of Washington, Seatle, WA, United States - 4-8-21 metaG | ecosystem: Host-associated > Plants > Roots > Rhizosphere >... | reverse complement strand
TCTGGAACGCTCCGACGCGCTTCATCGACGGCTTCGCGCTCACCGGTGCGCCCGAGACGGGGATCAACGTCGACCGGGTCCCGGGGCCGCGCGGCCCCGTCACGTACCGGGACCTGTGGCTGAAGCAGTACCGCGTCGTAGGCGACGGGACACAGAAGCGGTGAAGCCGGCCCTCGTCGTCAAGCTCGGCTCCAGCCTCGTCGTCGACGCACAGGGCCGTCCGCGCCGGTCGCTGCTGCGCGCGCGTGCGGCGGAGATCGCGGAGATCGTCGCGTCGGGTACGCCGGTGTGCGTCGTCTCCTCGGGAGCGATCGCGCTCGGCATGCGCCGCGTCGGCCTTGCGCGGCGCCCGACGAGCCTGCCGAAGCTGCAGGCGGCGTCGGCGCTCGGCCAGGTGCTGCTCCAGCGCGCGTGGCAGGACGCGCTCCGGCCGCACGGGCTCGAGGCGGCGCAGATCCTGCTCACCGGCACCGAGATCGCCGAGCGGCGCGCGTATGTGAACGCGCGCAGCGCGTTGACCGCGCTCTTCTCACTCGGCGCGGTTCCCGTCGTGAACGAGAACGACGCGACGGCGACCGACGAGATCAGCTTCGGCGACAACGACGCGCTGGCGGCGCAGGTCGCGGTGCTCGTCCAGGCGCGTCTGCTCGTTCTGCTCACGACGGTGCCGGGCGTGCTCAACGAAGGCGTGCTGATCGAGGACGGCGCCGCCGCGCGTTCCGCCGTGTTCGGACCCGGCAACGCGCTCGGGCGCGGCGGCATGGAGAGCAAGGTCTCGGCTGCGGAGGTCGCCGCGGGCGCCGGCATCGCGACAGTGATCGCAGCCGGTGAGGGAGAAGGAGTGCTCGCCGGCATCCTCGCCGGCAGCGCTACCGGAACGCACTTCGCCGCCGCCGAGTCCGCGCCCGCGTTCAAGCTCTGGCTACGCCACGGCAAGCGCGTGACCGCGCGGATCACGGTCGACGCCGGCGCGCAGCGCGCGGTCGTCGGCAAAGGGGGGAGCCTGCTCGCCGTCGGCGTCACCGGTTGGGACGCCGACTTCCGCGCGGGCGACGGCGTCGAGCTCGTCGGGCCCGACGGCGCGCCGTTCGCGCGAGGCATCGCGTCCGTCGACGCGTCGGAGCTCACGGGCAAGCCGGTCAACGTCGAGGCCGTGCACCGCGACCGGCTCGTGCTCGTCGCGTAGGCCGTTCGGCTGGACCGAATCGACTAGACCGAACATCCCACTTCCCAAAGTATAGTGACTTCCCGTAGCGTCCGGGAATGGCGCCGACCCCCACCTGGGAGACCGTCCTCGAGCGGAACACGGTCGAGCGGATCAAGCTCGACAAGGCGCCGCTCGGGATCCGCGACGAGCTGCCCGCGCTGATCGCCGGCGGGTACGAGGCGCTCCCGGAGGAGGACATCGTCCGTCTCCAGTGGTGGGGCCTCTACCACGACAAGCCGAAGATCGGCACCTTCATGCTGCGCGTGAAGATCCCGAACGGCGTGCTGTCGCCGGCGAAGCTGCGGACGATCGGCGAGGTCTCGAACCGCTACGGCCGGGGCGACGCGGAGCTCACGACGCGGCAGTGCATCCAGCTCCACTGGCTCGAGCTCGCGTCGCTGCCCGACGTGTTCGCCGACCTCGAGGCGTCCGGCATCACGAGCGCGGGCGGCTGCGGCGACACGGTGCGCAACATCACCGGCTGCCCCGTGTCCGGCATCGCGGCCGACGAGCTTTTCGACTCGACGCCGATCGTCGATGCGACGACGGATACGTATTACGGCAACCCCGAGTGGGCGAACCTGCCGCGGAAGCACAAGTACTCGATCGCGAGCTGCCCCGACCGGTGCAACGCGCCCGAGATCAACTGCATCTCGCTTGTCGGCGTGCTGAACGACGGACGTGAGGGCTACGCAGTCCAGGTCGGCGGTGGGCTCTCGTCGGTGCCGCGCATGGCTCGGGACATGGGCGTGTTCGTTGAGAAGGAAGAGGCCGTCGAAATCCTCGGTGCGACGACGCTCGTCTGGAGCGAAGACCTCAAGTACCGCATGTCGCGCGTGAAGGCGCGCATGAAGTTCATGGTCGACGACATCGGCGCCGACGGAATGCGCGAGCGCGTCGAGGAGAAGCTCGGCCGCGCGCTCGAGCGCTTCGAGCTGCCGCCGATCGACACGCAGCCGTCGGCGCACATCGGTGTGCACGCCCAGAAGCAAGCAGGTCTCTCGTACATCGGCGTTCCGGTCCAGCTCGGTCTCAGCTCGGGCGAGCAGCTGATCGCTATCGCCGACGTCGTCGATGCGTTCGGCGGAGATATCCGCTTGACGCGCCAGCAGAACCTGATCGTCACGGGCGTACCGAACGCGCAGGTCGACGGCGTCCTCGAGCAGCTGGACGAGCTCGGGCTGCCGCTGACGAAGAACGAGATCTGGGCGAACTCGATTGCCTGCACCGGCGAGCCGCACTGCAACTTCTCCGTCGGTCAGACCAAAGACCGGTTGCGCGATCTCGTCGACCACCTCGAGACGACGTTCGGCCAGGACGTGAGCGAGCTGCGCCTCCACCTCGACGGCTGCCCGCACGCGTGCGCACAGCACTGGGTCGGCGACCTCGGCTTCCAGGCGACCACCGGCAAGGACGCCGAGGGCCGGCGCATCTCGGCCTACGACATCTTCGTGCGCGGCTCGCTCGGGCCGGCGCCGGAGGTCGGCCGCTCGCTGTTCCGCCGCGTCGCGAGCGAGCAGCTCGAGCCTGCCGTCGAGGGCATCGTCCGCGGCTGGCTCGCACAGCGCGAAGACGGTGAGACGTTCACGGCGTTTCAGCGCCGGTTGACGGATGACGCGCTTGGAGTCCTTGCAGGCCTGGAGCCGGCGAAGAAGCGAACACGAGAGGAAGTGGAAGCGTGAGCACCTACGAGCTGCTGGACGAGTTGGAGGCCGGCGAGCTGTCGGTGCAATACGAGGGTGAAGAGCCGCAGGCGCTGCTCGCATGGGCGATCGAGGAGTTCAGCCCGCGCATCGCGATCTCTGCGGCGTTCCAGGCCGACGACGTCGCGCTCATCGACATGGCGTACAAGATCGATCCGCACGTGCGCATCTTCACCGTCGACACGGGCCGTTTGCCGCTGGAGACGCACCAGCTGATCGACGAGCTGCGGAACAAGTACGACGGGCTCAATCTCCATGTGCTCCAGCCCGATCCCGCGCAGGTCGAGCGGCTCATTTCGATCAAGGGCCTCGAGCTGATGAAGGAGTCGGTCGAGAACCGGCTGCTCTGCTGCAACGTGCGCAAGGTGCAGCCGCTGACGAAGCACCTCGACGGCCTCGACGCCTGGGTGACAGGCCTGCGCCGCGACCAGTGGGCCACGCGGACGAACATCCGCAAGGTCGAGATCGACCACGACCATGGCGCGATCGTCAAGCTCAACCCGCTCGCGGAGTGGACGAAGCGCGAGGTGTGGGCGTATCTCGGAGAGAACGACGTTCCCGTGCACGGCCTCTACGCGCAGGGCTACACGTCGATCGGCTGCGCTCCATGCACGCGCGCGATCGGGCCCGACGAGGACGACCGCGCGGGTCGCTGGTGGTGGGAGTCGAACGCGCCGAAGGAGTGCGGCATGCACTGCTCGATCGAGCACGGCGGCTTCGAGCACGAGCTGAAGGCGATCATCGGCAAGGAGACACTGAAGGAGCACTCCGCGTGATCGCGGTGCACGGCGACGCCGCGGAGGTCGCCCTCGGCGAGGCGCAGGCCGTATTGACGATGGTCCAGGATGCTGCGCGGCGCGGACGGCTGGCGGATCTGATCGCAGCCGTGCAGGAGGGCGAGCTCGGCGACGACGAGGCGCAGGCGCTCGAGGAGCTGATCGAGCTCGGCCTCTCGACCGGCCGGATTCGCAGCGTCTACGGGCCCGAAGGCGAGCAGGCGGCGCTGAAGACGTTTCGCAGGCTGCCCGGCGGGCGCGCGCTCTCCGACAGCGCACAGGAGGTCAGCGCGGCGCTCGCCGCGCTCGAGGGCCGTGTGCTCGAGCGCGTCAAGGTGCAGTCGGCGGGCCCCGGCGCATACCTCGTCTCGGTCGCGGTCGAAGGGCTCGAGCTGAGCGTCAAGCTCGATCGCGCGGGCGCGCGCATCCATTCCGTCGGCGTGTAGAGATCTGATGGACGACCACTACTTCGCCTGCCTCGACCTGAACGGCCGCGACTGCCTCGTCGTCGGCGGTGGGACAGTCGGCCACGACAAGGTGTCCGGCCTGCTCGCCTCGGGCGCGCGCGTCACCGTTGTCGCGCCGGAGATCTGCGAGGAGGTCGCCGCGCTTCCGGTCGAGCTGCTGCACCGCGAGTACCGCACCTCGGATCTGGACGGCCGCAGGCTCGTGATCGCTGCGACTTCCGTCGAGGAGGTCAACCGCCGCGTGTTCGCCGACGCCGAAGAGCGCAATCTCTTCTGCAACGTTGCGGACGTCCCGGAGCTGTGCTCGTTCATCCTTCCCGCCGTTCACCGGCGGGGCCCGGTCGTCGTCGCCATCTCCACAGGTGGCGCATCGCCAGCCCTCGCACAGTGGCTGCGCGACAGCTTTGGGTCGCAGATCGGCGAGGAGCACGAGACGCTCGCGCACGAGCTGCGCAGCCGGCGGCCATGGGCGAAGGAGAACCTCGGCACGTACGAGGAACGCCGCGACTATTTCCGCGATCTCGTCACGCAGGCGCTCGGATGAGCGTCGCGCTCGTCGGTGCCGGTCCCGGTGATCCGGAGCTGATCACCGTCCGCGGGCTGAAGCGCCTTCGCGAATGCGAGGTGCTCGTCTACGACCGCCTCGTCGCGGACGAGCTCATCGACGAAGCTCCTGCCGACGCGCTGCGGATCGCGCGCGACGACCTCGAGCAGGAGGACGTGAACAAGCTGCTCGTCATGCACGGCCGCAATGGGCGCCGCGTCGTCCGCCTCAAGGGCGGCGATCCGTTCGTCTTCGGACGCGGCGGCGAGGAAGCCCTCGCGCTTGCCGACGCGGGCGTCCCGTTCGAGCTCGTGCCCGGAGTGTCGTCGATCGCCGCGGTGCCCGAGTCGGTCGGCATCCCGGTCACGCATCGGGGCGTCTCCGCGATGGTCACCGCCTTCGCGGCGAACGACGTCGAGCAGCTCGACGTGGCTGCGCTCGCCCGCGTGCCGGGTACCCTCGTCGCCTTCATGGGCGGCGCTGTTGTCGGCCGGCTCGCCGAGCGCCTGATCGAGCACGGTCTCCCGGCCGGAACGCCCGCTGCGGTGATCTCGTCCGGCACGACGGAGCACGAGCAGGTGGTCACGGCGCCGCTCGGTGCGATCGGCGCGGCGTCGGAAGCGCTGCCGACACCTGCCCTCGTCGTGATCGGCGAGGTGGTCAGGGTGCGCGAGATGCTCGGCGCTCTGCGACGATCTGCCGCGTGACGCAATTTCGCCGCGTAGACGCGCTCCCTCCCTACGCCTTTGCCGAAGTCGAGCGCCTGAAGCTCGAGCTGCGGCGGGCCGGCGAGGACGTGATCGACTTCGGCTTCGGCAATCCCGACGTCCCGCCGCCCGAGATCGCCGTCGAGAAGCTGCGCGAGGCGTCGCTGCTGTCGCGCAACCACCGCTATTCGAGTAGCCGAGGGCTGCCGAACCTGCGTGCCGCCGTATGCGAGCTGTACGAGGAGCGGTTCGGTGTCCGGCTCGATCCGGAGACCGAAGCCACGATGTCGCTCGGCGCGAAGGAGGGGCTCGTGCATCTCCTCTGGGTGCTCCTCGGTCCGGGCGACGTCGCGCTCGTGCCGAGCCCGAGCTACCCGATCCATCTCTTCGCGCCGGGGTTCGCCGGTGCGGCGGTGCAACGCGTTCCCGTCGGGCCCGAGGTCGACTTCGTGGAGGGCGTGAAGGAAGCGTGGGAGCTCTCACAGCCGCGGCCGCGCGTGCTCCTGTGCTCGTTCCCGCATAACCCGACGACGGCGATCGCCGCCCGCGAGCAGATGCAGGAGCTCGTCGACTTCGCGCGCGAGAAGGAGATGGTGCTCGTGCACGACTTCGCGTACGCCGATCTCGGCTTCGACGGCTACCGCCCGCCGTCGATCTTCGAGGCCGAGGGCGCACGCGCGGTGGCCGTCGAGCTGTACTCGATGACGAAAGGCTTCTCGCTCGCCGGCTGGCGGATCGCATTCGTGCTCGGCCGCCCCGACGTCGTCGGCGCACTCGCACGGTTGAAGTCGTACCTCGACTACGGAACGTTCCAGCCGCTGCAGATCGGCGCGACAGTCGCGCTGCGCGAGGCACGCGAGCGACCTGCGGAGGTCGCGCTGATCTACCAAGGTCGTCGCGACGCTCTGTGCAGCGGCCTGCAGCGCATCGGGTGGGACGTGCCGCCTCCGCCCGCGACGATGTTCGTGTGGGCGCGCATCCCGACCGCCGACAACTCGCAGGACTTCGCCGTGCGCCTGCTGCGCGAGGCGCACGTCGCCGTCAGTCCCGGCAGCGGGTTCGGCGCGGACGGCGAGGGCTACGTACGGTTCGCCCTCGTCGAGAACGAGCAGCGAATCGCCCAGGCCGTGCGCGGGCTGCGCAGCGTTCTTTCGTAGCGCGTTATGCCAGCGCGCCTCGCACGGCGTAGCGACCGCGCGACACCGTCTGCAGGACCGGTGTCCGCGTGAGATAGAGCCCTGCGCTCGTCGGGTTGATCCCAGCCTCGGCGGCGAGTTGCACCGCGCGGGTGAACGCAAGCACGGGACCGGCGGTACGGAAGATGCGGATGAGCTCGCGCTCGAGCGGCGACAGCGTCCGTGCCGGGTCGAGCGGAACGGTGGCGGTCACGGCGTCGGAGCGACGGTCGACGGCGATCCAGTCGAGCGTCTCGCACATCGAGCGGAGGATCGCGCGTGGCAGCGTGACGGGTCGGGCGCTCCGGCGCAGGCCCTCGTCGATGTCGGCGAGGGAGAGCGAGCGGGCGACGGAGAGCATCTTGCGCAGCCCGGTTCCGGCCCGGCTGCTCTTCGCGGGCACGACGAGCCATTCGCGCTCCTCGTCGAGCCACGTCACCTCGCCGCGATGCTCGAGCAGCCGCCGGAGAGCTGCCGCCGTCAGGTTGCTGCCCTCGAGCCGTCGGGTCAGCTCGGTCACGCTCGTTGCGCCGTGGCGCGCGACGAGCGCGCGCGCGAGCGACAGCGCCCGCTCCGGTATCGCCGCTCCCGCCTTGCTGACGACAAGACCGCCGAGGGCCAGCACGTCGACCGGAAAACCGCCGAGCTCGGCCGCGGTGATCACGCCCGCAGGGTCGAAGGGGCGCGCCGAGATGCCGCGCTCCATCAGCGTGCGCGCGAGGTCCGGCCGGGGCGACGGCGCCGCCGCCCTGAGAATGTCGAGCGCAGCGGCGGTCGACGGGAGCGGTGTCGCGCCGTTTGCAAGGTGCCGCCTGAGGCGGTCCTCGAGCTGACGAACGCGCTCACGGGTGTATCCCTCGGCGCCCCCCGCGGCAGCGAGGGTCGTCGGGCCGTGCCCGTCCCAGCCGAGGCGGCGGGCGACGACCCGAGCCTGCCGGCCGTCGAGGCCGGCGGAGGTCAGGACGTCTGCGAGCTCTTGTTCGAGTGCGGTCATGGTGGGCCACCTTTCATGGTTGGTGGAGACGGTGGAAACCCCGATCGTTGCGGTGGCCGTCGTTGACGTGGGCAACGGCTCCGGAGACGAGCGGTGACAGATGGGTGACAGCGGTGTGGGCAGGCTGGTGTGGCGGTTCCTTGTCGACGGGGGGGCGCGCTGAGAGCACAGCGCGGCAGCGAGTCCGAACGCTCGGGGTGCCGCGGTTGCGGCGGAGAGATCGACGTCATCGCCAAAGGCCTCGGACGACAGCGTCCGGAACACGTGAGGCCGGCAGCGGAGCCGGGAGCGACCGGTGGACGGGCCGCTGCGCAGGACTGTAGCGCAGCATGTACACGCACAACAACAACGTGCGAATGTGCACGCGCGCTTGCGCGCATCCGGTGCGGCAAGTACGGTGCATGCAGGCAGGCCGTGACGATGCGGCCCGCCGAAGGCGTTGGTGCCTTCAGGAGCTTCTGCTCCTGGGGGCTTTTTTTGTGGACCGCGTTAGCTGAATCGACAGCGGTGCTCGATGAACCGAAGGGAGTAGCCGGTGAGCAACGAGACAGGAAGCGTCGGGACAGGCCCACTGCGCATCCTCATCGCGGAGGACCAGGCGATCATCCGCCTCGACCTGCGCGGCATCCTCGAGAAGCACGGCTTGCTCGTCTGTGCCGAAGCGAGCAACGGTGAGGAGGCGGTCGAGCTCGCCCGCACCTCGCATCCCGACATCGCGCTGCTCGACATGCGCATGCCGAAGCTCGACGGGATCGAGGCTGCGCGCCGGATGTACGCGGAGCGGCCGATTCCGATCGTGATGTTGACCGCGTTCTCCGATCGAGCGGTCGTCGAGAAAGCGATCGCCGCGGGCGTGTTCGCGTATCTCGTGAAGCCGTTCAAGGAGAGCGACCTCGTGCCTGCTCTCCGCGCCGCTGTCGTTCGGCACGCCGAGCTGCTCGCAGCGCGCCGTGCGGTCGGCGAAGCGCCGTTGCGCCCCGTCGTGATCTCCGTTCGGTCACCGAGCGGTAACGATTGGCCGCCGCTCCGCATCGAACGAACCGAGGATGGGGGGGTCGACGTGCAGCCGGTCGAGGTGCCGATGGTCGACGAGCAGCAGCGGGCGCAGCCATGAGGGTCCTCGTCGGCGAAGACGAGACGCTGATCCGCCTCGATCTGAAGGCGATGCTCGAGCGGGCGGGCTTCGACGTCTGCGCCGAGGCGCGAGACGGCATGGAGGCCCTGGAGCTGGCGCGTTCCGAGCAGCCCGATCTCGCGGTGCTCGACGTGAAGATGCCGCGCCTCGACGGGATCGAGGCGGCTCGCCGGATGCTCGGCGAGCGGCCGATCCCGATCGTGATCGTCAGCGCGTTCACGGAGCGGAGCCTCGTCACGCGCGCCGCGGCTGCCGGCGTCTTCGGCTATCTGGCGAAGCCCTTCCGAGAGAACGACCTGCTGCCGGCGATCGCCACCGCCCAGGCACGCTTCGGCGAGCTGGCGGCGGTGCGCGACCAGGTGGACACCCTCGCCGACGCGCTCGCCGCGCGGAAGGCGATCGAGCGGGCCAAGGGGATCCTGATGGAGAAGGAGTCGCTCACCGAGGACGTGGCGTTCGCCCGGCTGCGCAAGGCGAGCCAGGTCTCGGGGCGGCCGATGCGCGTCATCGCAGAGGCGGTGATCGAGACCTTCTCCGCCTGAGTGGTGAAAATGCGGACCCGAGCGGAGAAGATGGGCGCCTGATTTGCATATTACGCAATAAATTGAGTATTATGCCGAGATGGCCACGGTTGCGATTCTCGGTGCTTCGGGGTACTCCGGACAGGAGACCCTGGACCGCGTGCTCCGGCACCCGGAGCTCGAGGTTGGCGCGCTCGGGTCGGACTCGCTTGCGGGCGAGCCTGCAGCAGCGCTCGACTTCCGCCTGAACGGCTCCCTGCCGAGCTTCGTCCCGAACGACGAGGCGCTTGCCGCGGGCGCAGACGTCATCTTTGCCTGCCTCTCGCACGACCGGGCTGCCGCACTCGACCCGCCGTCGGGCGCGATCGTCGTCGACCTCTCGGGCGCGCACCGGCTGCAGGACTCCGCGCTCTATCCGGCGTGGTACGGCTTCGAGCACCCGCAGGCAGCGACGCTCGACGACTGGTGCTACGCGGTGCCGGAGCTCCATCCCCCGACGGGACCGCTGATCGCCAACCCCGGGTGCTATGCGACAGCGGCGATCCTCGCGCTTGCGCCGTTGAAGGACGCGATCGACCCGTCGAGCGTGATCGTCGACGCGAAGTCGGGCGTGTCGGGCGCGGGGCGCCAGCTGCGGGAGAGCTCGCATGCGGGCTTCGTGCTCGAGAACCTCTCGCCGTACAAGATCGGCGCGCACCAGCACGCACCCGAGATCGCGCAGGCGCTCGGCTTTCCGGTCTGCTTCGTGCCGCACCTGCTGCCGGTACGGCGCGGGCTGCTCGCGACGTGTTACGTGCAGGCCGGCGGCGCAGATCTCCGCTCGCTGCTCGAGGCCGCGTATGCCGGAAGCGACGTCGTGCATGTACTGCCCGAAGGTGTCGTCCCCGAGCTCGCACGCGTGCAGCACACCGACGGCGCCGAGCTTGCCGTCTTCGAGGATCGCGCGACGAGTCACGCGGTCGTGATCTGCGCGCTCGACAACCTCGGCAAGGGTGCTGCAGGCCAGGCGCTGCAGAACGCGAACCTTGCGCTCGGCTTGGAGCAGACGCTCGGCCTGCGGCTCGCGGGAGTTCTGGTCTGATGTCCGTCACCGCCGCAAAGGGATTCGTCGCAGGCGGCGTGCACTGCGGCATCCGCAAGGGCGGGAAGCGCGACCTCGCGCTCGTGCGCTCGCTCGTGCCGGCCACCGGCGCCGCGATGTTCACGACGAACCGCTTCCTGGCAGCTCCCGTCGTCGTCTCGCGCGAGCATCTCGAGCTCGCTCAGCCGCAGGCGGTCGTCGCGAACTCCGGCGTTGCGAACGCCGCCACCGGCGAGCGAGGCGTGGCGAACGCGCGGGCGACCGCAGTCGAGACCGCACGGCTGCTCGGGATCGAGCCGGAAGAGGTGATCGTCCTCTCGACCGGAGTCATCGGCGCGCCCCTGCCGCTCGAGAAAGTGATCAGCGGCGTTCAGAAGGCGGCGCTGCATCTCTCGCGCTGGGGGGGCGCGACCGCGGCCGAGGCGATCATGACCACCGACACCCGCCCGAAGGAAGCGATTGCGGAAGGGACGGGTTTTGTCGTCGGCGGCATGTCCAAGGGCTCCGGAATGATCCATCCGAACCTCGCGACGATGCTCGCCGTCGTCACGACCGACTATCCGCTCGAGCCCGGTGAGGCGATCGAGTTCTTGCGCCCGGCGGTCGACACGAGCTTCAACGCGATCACGGTCGACGGCGAGTGCTCCACGAACGACACGGTTGCGCTGCTTGCGAACGGCGCCAGCGAGATCGAGCGCACACCTGCGACCGACGCGGAGTTCGCGCTCTGCATCCGCAAGGTCTGCGGTGAGCTCGCGAAGCTGATCGTCGCCGACGGCGAGGGCATGACGGTGCTCGCAGAGATTCGCGTGAGCGGAGCGACGAACGAGGCAGAGGCGCGGGCGATCGCGGAGCGCGTCGCAACCTCGCCCCTCGTGAAGACCGCGCTGCACGGCCATGACGCGAACTGGGGCCGTATCGCAGCAGCGGCCGGCTCGGCGAAATACAACGGCGGCTACGCGCAGCTCGATCCCGACAAGCTCTCGATCACGATCGACGCGGTGCAGGTGCTCCTCGACGGCACGCCGACGGGCGACGAGCCGATCCTGGCGAACGGTCATTGTGCGATCGAGCTCGACCTCGCGCTCGGCACAGGCAGCGCGAACTACCTCACCACCGACCTCTCGTACGACTACGTGCGCATCAACGCGGACTACCGGACATGAACGTCGTCGTCCTCAAGGTCGGCGGCGCATCGACCGGCGGCGTGGCCGACGCCGTTGCGGCGCTGCGCGCCACGGGCTACTCGGTGTGCGTGGTGCACGGCGCCGGTCCGCAGATCTCCGAGGAGATGGTGCGGCGCGGGCTCGACATAGAGTTCGTCGGCGGCCGCCGGGTCACGACCGCGGCAGGGCTCGAGGTCGTGCGCGAGAGCATCGCTGCGGTCAACGACGCGGTGTGCGCCGCGATCGGCCCCGACGCCGTCGGGTTGGCAGGCGACGAGGCGGGGCTCGAGGCGGAGCACGTTCCGGAGCTTGGTCTCGTCGGACGCCCGGTCCCATCCGCGCCGGCGGCTGTCGTCGAGGCGCTCGAGGCCGGCCTCGTGCCGGTGCTCTCGCCGCTCGCCCGCGGGCCGTTGAACGTGAACGCCGACGAGGCGGCGTCCGCACTCGCGGTCGGCATCGGTGCCGCACGCATCCACTTCCTCACCGACGTGCCCGGCGTGTTCCACGACGGGGAGCTGCTCGAGTCCATCAGCGCAGGACGGGCGGCGACGCTCGTCGGCGATGGAACATTCGAGGGAGGGATAGTGCCGAAGCTGCTTGCGGCTGCGCACGCCGCTCAGAGCGGCCTCGTGGCGGAGATCGGATCGACGGCGGTCGTCGCATGAGCGCCGTTCTCGAGAGCGCGCTGCTCCCGACGTACCCGGCGACACGCGTCACGTTCGTCGAGGGCGACGGCATGTGGCTGTTCGACGACGCGGGCAAGCGCTACCTCGACTTCGCAGCCGGCATCGCCGTCGTCGGGCTCGGCCATCGCCACCCGGCGCCGCTCGCCGCCGCGCACGCGCAGCTCGACAAGCTGTGGCACGCGTCGAACCTCTACGGGACCGAGCCGGTGCGGGTGCTCGCGCAGCGTCTGTCGGACCGGTTCGGCGGCGCGCAGGCTTTCTTCTGCAACTCAGGCGCCGAGGCGAACGAGGCCGCGCTGAAGTACGCGCGCAAGGCGACCGGTAAGCCGGGCGTGATCGCCCTCGAGCAGAGCTTCCACGGTAGGACGACCGGTTCGCTGTCCGTCACGGGTCAGCCTGCGAAGCGTGCGGCGTTCGAGCCGCTCATGCCCGGAGCCCGCTTCGCGCACCCGAACGACATCGAATCGCTGCATGCGGCGGCCTCGGACGACGTCGGGCTCGTGCTCGTCGAGCCCGTGCTCGGCGAGGGCGGGGTGATCCCGCTCACGTCCGAGTTTCTCGCGGCGGCCGCGGCGCTCGCGGAGCAGCTCGGTGCGCTGCTCGCGTTCGACGAGGTGCAGACGGGGATGGGCCGCACGGGCACCTTCTTCGCGTTCGAGCAGCTCGGTGTCCGCCCGCAGCTCGTGACGCTCGCCAAGGCGCTCGCAAACGGCCTGCCGATCGGCTGCCTGCTCGTCGCCGACACTGCAGCGGGCGCGTTCCAGCCGGGCGACCACGGCTCCACGTTCGGCGGCAATCCGGTCATCTGTGCCGCCGGTGTCGCGGTGTGCGACGCGATCGACGACCTCCTGCTGGAGCAGGTGCGCGCCAACGGCGAGCGGTTGCGTGCCGGGCTTGCGCTGCTCCCCGGAGTGGTGGAGGTGCGCGGCGCGGGCTTGCTCGTGGGTGCGGAGCTCGAGGGTCCCGCGCAGCCCGTCATCGATGCGGCGTTGGACGCAGGGCTCGTCTGCCTGTCGTCCGGTCCGAACGTCTTGCGCCTCGCGCCGCCGCTCGTCGCAACCGCCGACGACGTCGACCGGGCACTCGAGATCCTGGTGGAGGTGACGGCGCGATGAATCGCGCCCAACGTCATGCGGCGATCCTTCGTCTCGTCGAGGAGCGGCCGATCGGCACGCAGACCGAGCTGGCGGAGGCGCTGCAAAGCGCAGGCCACGACGTCGTGCAGACCACCGTGTCCCGTGACATCCACGAGCTCGGCTTGATCAAGATCCGGCACGAGAGCGGCCGCCTCGTCTACGCGCCGCCGCGGGCCGCCGAGGCCGGGTTCAGCGACGCGCTCGCGGTCGCGCTCGGACGCTGGGCGCTCGCCATCGAGCCGAGCGGGAACCTCGTCGTGGTGACGACCCCGCACGGATATGCGAGTGCGCTGGCGGAGGCGATCGACGTCGCGCATCATCCGCGCATCGCAGGGACGATCGCCGGCGAGAACACGGTGCTGCTCGTCTCCCGCGAGCCGATGACCGGCGCGCAGCTCGCCGCAGAGATGCAGGCCCAGTCGTTGCACGGGGCGGCATGAGCGTCGACGCTCTCCCGCTCGCGCGCGTCATCCTCGCGTCGCTGCCGGTCGGTGAGCGTGTCGGCATCGCGTTCTCCGGCGGTCTCGACACCTGCTGC